>Ga0302314_10001984_pt1 | contig 38290 bp, 32 predicted proteins | sample III_Palsa_N2_3_FD_200533 | JGI IMG/M metagenome (GOLD analysis project Ga0302314, IMG submission 200533) | Peat permafrost microbial communities from Stordalen Mire near Abisko, Sweden - III_Palsa_N2_3 | ecosystem: Environmental > Terrestrial > Soil > Palsa > Peat permafrost | place: Sweden...
GATCAATCCGGATGCCAAGGTCACGGTCAAGCTGGTCGCCCGCTCCGGCATCGGCACGATCGCGGCCGGCGTCGCCAAGGCCAAGGCGGACGTGATCCTGATCTCGGGCCATACCGGCGGTACCGGCGCCAGCCCGCAGAGCTCGATCAAGCATGCCGGCATTCCCTGGGAAATGGGCCTGGCCGAGGCGCATCAGGTGCTGGTGCTGAACCGGCTCCGCCATCGCGTGCGGCTCAGGACCGACGGCGGCTTGAAAACCGGCCGCGACATCGTCATCGCGGCGATGCTGGGTGCCGAGGAATTCGGCCTCGGCACCGCCTCGCTGGTCGCCATGGGCTGCATTCTCGTGCGTCAGTGCCATTCCAACACCTGCCCGGTCGGCATTTGCACCCAGGATCCGGAGCTGCGCCAGAAGTTCGAGGGCAGCCCGGAAAAGGTGGTGAACCTGTTCAGCTTCATCGCAGAGGAAGTCCGCGAGATCCTGGCCTCCTTGGGCGCCCGTTCGCTCAATGAGGTCATCGGCCGCACCGACTTGCTCACCCAGGTCAACCGCGGCTGGGCGCATCTGGACGATCTGGACCTGAACCCGATCCTGGCCCAGGCAGACCCAGGCGACTATCCGCGCTATTGCACGCTCGAAGGCCGCAACGAAGTGCCGGACTCGCTCGACGCGCAGATGCTGCAGGACGCCAAGGCCCTATTCGACCTCGGCGAAAAGATGCAGCTCACCTACAACACGCGCAACACCCAGCGCGCCGTCGGCACGCGGCTATCCTCGATGATCACGCGCAAGTTCGGCCAGACCGGGCTGCAGCCGGGCCATATCACGGTCCGTCTGCGCGGCTCCGCCGGCCAGTCGCTGGGCGCCTTCGCGGTCCAGGGCCTGAAGCTCGAAGTCGTGGGCGACGCCAACGACTATGTCGGCAAGGGCCTGTCCGGCGGCACGATCGTGATCCGGCCGATGACGTCGAGCTCGCTCGCGACCAACGAGAACACGATCATCGGCAACACCGTGCTCTACGGCGCCACCTCGGGCCGCCTGTTCGCGGCCGGCCAGGCGGGCGAGCGCTTCGCCGTGCGCAACTCCGGCGCCGAGGTCGTGGTCGAGGGTTGCGGCTCGAACGGCTGCGAATATATGACCGGCGGCACCGCCGTGATCCTGGGCGGCGTCGGCGAGAATTTCGGCGCCGGCATGACCGGCGGCATGGCGTTCGTCTATGACCCGGACAACAAGCTGCAAAGCCTGATCAACCCGGAAACCATCGGGCTGCACCGGATCGAGACCGAGCATTGGTCGGACGTGCTGGAGACATTGGTGCGCGAGCACGTGACCGAAACCCAGTCGCGCTTCGCCGAGCAGATCCTGAACGACTGGGCACGGGAACTCGCGCATTTCTGGCACGTGGTCCCGAAGGAAATGCTCCACCGGCTGGCGGTACCGATCTCGGTGGCAGCGGAGTAAGCGGCATCCGCACGGGGAACCGGAACAACCCCAATGGGGTTGTTCCGGTTGACCAATCCACCCCAATGGGGTAGGATTCCGGCATGAGCGAGCGCCCCGTATCGGTCGTCGAGCTATCGACTTTCATCCGATCGGCGGAAGCCGCCGGTATGGGCGACACGGAACGAAGCGAACTCATCGACTTCCTGGCACGCAACCCGCTCGCCGGAGCCGTCATCCGAGAAACCGGCGGCATTCGCAAAGTCCGGTGGAAAAGACCAGATGCCGGTAAGAGCGGCAGTTTTCGGGTGGTTTATTTCTTCTATGACGATGATGCCCCGATTTACCTCATCCTGGCCTATGGCAAGGGCGATCAGGCGGATCTGAATGCCGCCCAGCGCAAGGCAGCGGCTTCCTTCGTCCAGGCTTTGAAGGTCGCGATCCGGAGCCGAAGAGCGGAAAAGGTGGAAACCAAATGACCGATCTCAGCGAACTGCTGCTCGAAGGCTTGGCCGAAGCTGTCGATCACGCTCAAGGCCGCAAGACCCGGGCCCGAGAGCGGGTGCTCCTGGTAGAGGTTCCGGCGAAAATCGACGTGGCAGCGATCCGGAAGCGGCTCGGCCTCAACCGTCCCGCCTTTGCCGCCCGCTTCGGCTTCAGCCTCTCCACCTTGACGAAATGGGAGACCGGCGAGCGCCAGCCGGAGGGACCGGCGCGCGCCTATCTGACCGTGATCGAGCGCGAGCCGGCCGCGGTGGAACGCGCGCTCTCGCGCTCGTAGTCCCGCTCCCTACCCCGCCTTCGGCAGCGCCGGGCTGCGGGTGCTTTTCTTCAACGCCTCGTCGACCGCCTCCACCACTTCGGATAGGCGGAACGGTTTGTTGAGCAGGCGATAGCCGTCGCGCACCCAGCTCTCCAGCGCGGTCCCTTCGGTATAGCCGGTGATGAAGACGATCGGCAGCGCGGGGCGGCGCAGCTTGACCGCGGCTGCGACCTCGGCCCCGTTCATCAGCGGCATGCCGAAATCGACGATCATCAGATCGAAGCTGGCGTCGTCGTCGACCCGCTGCAGCGCATCGACGCCGTTCGGGCTTTCGATGACCTCATGGCCGAGGCCGCGCAGCACTTCGGCGGCGAACTCGCGCACGTCGGCATCGTCATCGACCAGGAGGATGCGCGCTGCCGACGCGGCCGCCACGGCCTCGACCCGCGGTTCGACCGCGACCGGTGCTGCGGTACTCCGCGGCAGATAGAGATGGATCGTCGTGCCCCATTCGGGCTCGCTATCGATCGTTACCGTGCCGCCGCCCTGCTTGGCCAGGCCATAGACCATCGACAGGCCGAGCCCTGTGCCCTTGCCGACGCCCTTGGTCGTATAGAACGGCTCGAACGCGCGGTCCTTGACCTCGGACGGCATGCCGACGCCATTGTCCGAGACGCTGACCAACACATAGTCGCCGGGCCGCAGGTCGGGCGGCGTCGCTTCGCCCGCCGTCGCGTTTTGGGTCGAAACCCCGAGGATGCCGCCGGACGGCATGGCATCGCGTGCATTGATCGCCAGATTGAGGATCGCCAGCTCGAACTGGGTCGGATCGGCGGTCGCCGGCCACAGCCCCTCGGCCAGGCGGTAATTGACCCGGATCGAGGGGCCGAGCGTCCGGCGCAGCATCTCGTCCATCCCTTGGATCATCTCGTTGGGCGCAATCGCCTGCAGCGTGACGCGCTGGTTGCGCGAGAAGGCCAGCATCTGCGCCGTCAGCTTGGCGCCGCGCTCGGCGGCCCGGGTCGCGGCCGTCAGCAGGCGGGTGACGGTCGGGTCGGTGACGCGGAGGGCCGCCAGTTCGAGCGATCCCAGCACGGCCGCCAGCAGATTGTTGAAGTCATGGGCGACGCCGCCGGTGAGGCGGCCCAACGCCTCCATCTTCTGCACCTGCTGCAGCGCTTCCTCGGCCCATTCGCGCCGACGCGTCTCCTCGATCAGGCGCACGGCCCCGGTGCGCTCCGCCTCGGCCCGACGGATGGCCGTGCTCGTGGCCGCGACCAGCATGGCTGCCGTCAACAATCCCAGCACCGCCAGGAAGCCGGTGTGGATATACCAGGGCCTGAGATAGCTGCTGGCATTGATGCGGAAAGCGACGATGAGCTGACGGTAGTTTTCCAGGCGGCGATAGGCCACGACGCGCTGCGCACGATCGAGGCCGGACCGGCCGCTGAACACCGCGTGATCGGTGCCGGTGGCCAGGCGGCGATAAACCGGACCGCTTCTGACCAGTTCCTGGCTCAGGTCCGAAACAACGGGATAGCGCACCAGAATATTGCCGCCCGCATCTTCGAGCACGGCGACGCCGGTATCGGACGTTTCCAGGATCGATCGGTAGAAATTCTCGAAATAGCGGGGCGACAAAGTGACGCCGACCAGCCCGCTGAATTCCGTGCCAGGCAGGCGGCGCGTGACCGCGAACCCGGTTGTCTGCGACATTTTCCCGACAAAGGGCTGACTGACGAACAGGTCCGAATGGCCCGCCAGCGCATCGGCATAATAGTCGCGCATGGTGACGTCGTAGGGCTGCATCGGAAAGGCGCGGCTGCTGAGCTGGACCCTGCCGTCGGGTCCTACCAGAAACACCGATTCCAACTGCGGCATCTGGCGTGTCAGCGTCACCAGCCACGCCTGCAGATCGGCCGAGGCGCTGATTTGCGCCCAATCCATCCCCTTGATCCGCGCGGCGACATCGGTCAGCACCAGATCATTGGTTTCCAGCACTTTTTCGGCGTGCTCGGCCAACACGCCGGTGGTGGTATCCGTCTGGCGAAACGCGTTGGCGGTGATCGTCGTGTAATCGTAAAGGGCGGCGGCGCCGGACAGCAGCGCCAGCATGACAACCGATGCGAGCCGTAACCGCTTCAAGAGGCGGACGGCATCCTTGACCGGGGGATCGGCCTCTCGCATGCATCCTCCAACGCGCTCTTGCCGTCCGTATATACCGCACGTTCGGGCCGGCGCGAACCCCGGCGAGCGCCGCGGCACATAAGCAATTGAACCTTAAACGATTGTGAAACCGAAAGGGTGCAAGCTGACCCGACAGCGACACCGGAATGTCGGCGAATGGGAGAGGCTATGCCATGAACATGCTGAACAATCTCGCGATCAGGGTCAAAATCCCGCTCGGCTTCGCCGTCGTTCTCGTGATCGTGCTGATCCTCGGCAGCGTCTCGATCAACCGGCTGGGTGCCGTCAACGACAACGCCGCCGACGTCCGGGACAACTGGCTGCCCAGCACCGGGCAGATGAGCAAGCTGCTGACCTCGATCTACAGCTACCGCCTGCGCGAGGCGCGCTATCTGCTGGTCGCGGCCGATGGCGGCGATCTGGACAAGGCCAAGGCCGACATCGCGGCCGGCACCGAGCGGATCGCCAAGGCGCGCGACGCCTATACGCCCCTGGTCGTGCCCGGCAGCGAGGACGAGCGCCTGATCAAGCAATTCGACAAGGAATGGGCGCTCTACGGCCCCTTGACCGCGAAGATGCTGGATCTGGCCAAGAACCATGACGCCAAGGGCGCCACCGCCTTCTTCAACGGCGAATCCCGCGACAGCTTCGACCGCGCCATCAAGTCGCTGAACGACGACGCGGACTTCAATGTCCGCGAGGGCAAGAAGGCCGCCGACGCGGGCGCCGCGATCTACGCCTCGACCAAATGGATCGTCATTCTGGCGATGGCTTTCGCGGCCGTTCTCTGTGCCATCCTCGGTTGGCTGCTGGTCGCCGGCGTGTCCACGCCGATCCAGCGCATCACCGAGGCGATGAAGCGCCTGGCCGGCCATGATCTCTCGACCGAGATCACCGGCCTCGGCCGCGCGGACGAGATCGGCGCCATGGCCGACGCGGTCCAGATCTTCAAGGACAGCATGATCACGGCCGAGCGCCTGTCCGAAGAGCAGCATCAAGAGCAGATGCTGAAGGAACAGCGCGCCGCCCGGATCGAGGCGATCAATGCCACCTTCGACAGCCAGGCCAGCGAGGCGCTGAATTTCCTGGCATCGGCCGCGACGGAACTGCGCGCCACCGCCGGCGGCATGTCGAACAATGCCGATCTCGCGTCCAAGCAGGCCGGCGCCGTCGCCGCCGCGGCTGAGGAAGCCTCCACCAACGTGCAGACCGTCGCCGCCGCAACCGAGGAACTGTCGTCCTCGATCCAGGAAATCGCGCGCCAGGTCGTGCAATCCTCGACCATCGCCGGCCAGGCGGTGCAGGAAGCGGCCTCGACCGGCGGCACCATGCAGACCCTGTCGGAAGCGGCCCAGAAGATCGGCGAGGTCGTGCGCCTGATCAACGACATTGCCGGCCAGACCAATCTGCTGGCCTTGAACGCCACCATCGAGGCGGCGCGCGCGGGCGAGGCCGGCAAGGGCTTCGCCGTGGTCGCGTCCGAGGTCAAGAACCTCGCCACCCAGACCGCACGGGCGACCGAGGACATCTCCGCCCAGGTCGCCGCCATGCAGAGCTCGACCGGCAATGCCGTCGCCGCGATCGAACGGATCGACGCCACCATCGGCCGGATGAACGAGATCTCGACCTCGATCGCCGCCGCCATGGAGCAGCAGGGTGCGGCCACCCAGGAGATCGCGCGCAACGTCCAGGAGGCCGCACGCGGCACGACGGAAGTGTCGAGCAACATCACCGGCCTGAACCAGAGCGTGGAAGAAACCGGCGCCGCCTCGGTCGAGGTGCTGGGGGCCGCCGACGAGTTGGGGCAGCAGGCCGAACAGCTGCGCGCCCGGGTCGGCACCTTCCTCGCCGACATCCGCAGCGCCTGACCGACGCAGCGACCCGTCCGCCCGACCGGGTGGACGGGGTTTCCATCCGTCCTTGGAGGAGCGGGCATGGGATTTCGGCTTTCGGCCTTGTTCGCGTGCCTATTGTTTCTGCCCTGGTCGGCGCCAGCCCAGACCATCGAGGGACATTTCCGCAGCCGCCCGCCCGAAATGGTCATCGCCGCCGACGGCACCCTGTCCGGACCGCTCAAGGACGTGATCGAGGCGGCGGTCCGATCCATCGGGCTGACGATCCATTGGCAGGTCGTGCCCTTCGCCCGCAGCCTGGACGCGCTCAACAACGGCGAACCGGTGCTGGTCCCACGCCTCAGGGTCGAACCGGAACGAGCCGATTACGTCCGCTATCTGGGGCCGATCGTCATCCAGCGGCGCCTGGTCAAAATCGCGGCCCGCACGGCCCAGGCGCCGACGATCCGCAATTACGCCGATCTGAAGCCCTTGCGCATCGCGACCTTGCGCGGGTCTGCAACCTTCACCCGGTTCGACGAGGATAGCTCGATCGACCGGCAGATCATGACCGACGACGGCGGCCGCGCGCGCCTGCTGGCAGCCGGCCGCGTCGATGCCATCGTCAGCAGCGATCCCGCGACCTTGAAACAGGCGTTCGAGGCGATTGGCTTCACCGACTGGGCCTGGGCGCCCTATCAGATCAGCCTCGAATCCGGCAGTTACTACGGCATCGCCCGAAACGGGCCGCTCGCGGCCTTCGGCGATGCGCTCAATCAGGCGCTCCAGCACTTGGTCGAGAGCGGCGATGTCGCCCGGATCTATCAGGCCTACGGCCTCAACCCGGACAATTTCGTGGACTGAGCCCGGCGCCCGCCGGTCAGTCTCTGCTGGTGCTCGGGCGGCATCCGGCGCTAGTTTGGTACCAGACCAGCCCCGGAAGCCGCCCCGCCGCCATGCGTATCCTCTACCACATCCCGCTCGACCCCTTTTCCCGCAAGGTCCGCGTCGTCCTCAAGGAAAAGAACCTGGAGTTCGAGCTGCAGCACGAGCGCGTGTGGGACCGGCGGCCGGAATTCCTGCAGATGAACCCGGCAGCCGAAGTGCCGGTGCTGGTCGAGGCCGACGGCACGCCGATCGCCGACAGCGGCGTCATCTGCGAATATCTGGAAGAGGTCTATCGCGACCGTCTGCTGCTGGGCATCGACGCGATCGACCGGGCCGAAGTGCGTCGCCTGATCGCCTGGTTCGATCTGAAGATGAACCGCGAAGTGACCCAGAACCTGGTCGGCGAGAAGATGCTGAAGCGCCAGTTGGGCTACGGCACGCCCAGCAGTGCGGCCATCCGCGCCGGTCACGCCAATATCCATTATCATCTGGATTACGTTGCGTTCCTGGTCGAACGCCGCCGCTGGCTCGCCGGCGATCATTTCTCGCTGGCCGACATCGCCGCCGCCGCGCATTTCTCCGTGCTGGATTATGTCGGCGACGTGCCCTGGGGCAGCCACGAGCTGGCCAAGGACTGGTACGCGCGCATCAAGTCCCGCCCCAGCTTCCGCCCGCTGCTGGCCGACCATATCCCCGGCAACCCGCCGCCGGAGCACTACACGGACCTGGATTTCTAAGGGCGCCCTGCCGATGCCCCGAATCTCCGGCCTGCTCGAAACGTCCCTCTATGTCGCCGACATGGCCCGTGCCGCGGCCTTCTTCACCAATGTGCTGAACCTGAAGCCCATGCTGTCCGGCGAGCGGCTGACCGCGTTCGACGCCGGGCGCCAGGGCGTGCTGCTGCTGTTCCTCGAAGGCGGCTCGGTCGAAGACATGCCGGGACCGCGCGGCACCGTGCCGGGCCATGACGGCCAAGGCCCGGTCCATATGGCGCTCGCGATCGAACCCGATGACTACGAACCCTGGCGCGCCCGGCTGGCCGAACATGGCGTGGCCCTGCGCGGCGAGGTCGCCTGGCCGCGCGGCGGACGCAGCCTCTATTTCGACGATCCCGACGGCCATCTGATCGAACTGGCGACGCCGGGGCTCTGGCCGAACTACTGAGCCGGGCTCTCGAGACGATCGCGCTTCGCCAGCGACGGGAATGCGCGCATCCACAGCAGCACGACCAACAGCGTGCCGATGCCGCCGATCAGGGCGGCCGGCACCGCGCCGAACCAGCCGGCGGTGAGGCCGGATTCGAACTCGCCCAGCTGGTTCGATGTGCCGATGAAGATGAAATTGACCGCACTGACGCGGCCGCGCATCTCGTCGGGCGTCTCCAGCTGCACCAGCGACAGGCGGATGACGACGCTGATCGAGTCCGCGGCGCCCAGCACGACCAAGGCGCCCAGGGAGAGCCAGAACGAGGTCGAGAGCGCAAACACGATGGTCGCGAGCCCGAACACGGCGACGGCCGCGAACATGATGCGCCCGACATGGGATTTCAGCGGCATCTGGCCCAGGATCAGCGACATGGAGAGCGCGCCGACCGCCGGGGCCGAGCGCAACAGCCCCAGGCCCCAGGGCCCGATCGCCAGAATATCGTGGGCGAAGATCGGCAGCAGGGCGGTGGCGCCGCCCAGCAGCACCGCGAACAGGTCGAGCGAGATGGCGCCCAGCACCGCCGGCCGGCTGCGGATGAAGGCGACGCCGGCGAAGACCGAGGCAAGCGTCACCGGCTCGCGCCGGGGCGGTACCCGCTCCAGCCGGATGAGACCGATCAGCAGGCAGGACACCAGGAACAGCGAGGCCGAGACGGCATAGACCGTGCCGGGGCTGATGGCGTACAGCAGCCCGCCGACCGCCGGCCCGCAGATGATGGCCGACTGGCTGGCGGTCGACGACCAGGCGAGTGCTCGCGGCAAGAGACCGGCCGGCACCAGGCCCGGCAGCAATGCCTGCAGCGTCGGTGCCTCGAACGCGCGGGCGCAACCGATCAGGAAGATAGCCGCGAAAATCGGCGCGATGCCGAGCCCGCCGGTGAACCAGGCGACCGCCAGGCCGGCGATGGCCAGCCCCTCGACCGCCTGGCACGCCCGCACGATCATGCGCCGGTCGTAACGGTCGGCAACCGGCCCGACCACGAAGGCGAGCGCCAGCGCCGGCACGAATTGCGCAAGCCCGACCAGGCCCAGCGCGAAGGCACTGCCGGTCAGGCCATACACCTGCCAGCCGATGGCGACCGCCTGCATCTGAAAGGCCACGGTCGAGAAGACGCGCGAGGCCCAGAAGAGGGCGAAGGCGCGATGACGCAGCACCGAAGTCGGGGCGGATAGTTCGGGAGCGGTCGACAAGGGGTCGGCGGACAGGGCAAAAAGCTCCGGCGGATCGAGAACGGGCGAGCGGGCTCAAGCGTCGCGGCTGCCCCGTGTCCGGTCAAGCGACCTTGCGCGGAGAGCTGGGCTGCGGCGGCGACAGGCGTGGCGCAGTTGCGACAGTTTTGCCGCTCCCGGCACAAGAAGTTGAACGGTACAACGATAGGATATTAAGATCGTCACATAGGTCTTGCACATAACGCGCTATGGTGCCGCTCTGACCTTTAGTTCGACGGCGAGCGCCGTACGCCTATAACGGCATGAGGAGGCCCGATGTGACAGAGTTCGTCCAGCAAGATGAACTGCCGACCCACGGGTCGAGCCGACTTCTTGTCATCGGCGGCGTGCTTCTTCTAGTGCTGACCCTGGTCACGACAGGGTTCACCATTCTGAACTCGCGCGATGAGACGATCGATCGTTACAGCCGGGACACCAACACGCTAGGCCTGGCGCTGGCCGACCAGACCAACCGTGTGATGTCGAACGTCGAGACGGTGCTTGAGCAGATCCAGCAACAGATCGCTGGCATGAAGATTGAGACGCCGGCCGAATTCGCGAACAAGCTGGGCGGCGAGCCCTTCGGTCACGCGTTGATCGAATGGGGCAAGACCCCGGTTCAGGTCGACGGCCTGGTTCTGATCGATGCCTCTGGCTTCCTCATCAACTCTTCGACCGAGATGTCGGCGACGCCGGTCAATCTGTCCGATCGGGATTATTTCGTCCATTTCCTGAACGACGACGACAAATCCAGCTTCATCGGCCGGCCGGTACCGAACCGTCTGACCGGCGAACGGGCGTTCTATGTCGTGCGCCGCATCGACAATTCCGCGGGCGAATTCCTGGGCCTGATCCTCGCCCGGATCGAACTGTCGTCGTTCGAGCGCATTCTGGCCTCCGTGGTCCCACCCGACGGCGGCTCCGTGGCGCTGTTCCGGAGCGACGGCACGATCCTCGCGCGCTCGCCGGAGGGACAGGCCGCGATCGGTTCCAAGATTTCGTCGGCATCGCGCTGGTGGCGCGTCGTCGAGCACGGCGGCGGCACCTATCGATCGGCCGGACAGTTCGACGAGGCGGCGCGGATCATTTCAGTCCATCCGGTGAAGGGCTTCCCGCTGGTCGTCGGCGTGACCGTCGCGGAAGAGGCCGCGCTCAGCCAGTGGCAGCGGCAGTCGATCATCATCGGCGGCGCCTTCCTCGCCATTTTGCTGTGCGCCGCGTTTCTGTTCTACTGGTCGCTCCGGCAATATGGCCAACTCGCGGCGTCGCGGGCGAAGCTCGCGGCCAACAATGTCGAGTTGCGGGACAGCCGGCGCCGGTTCGAGCAGCAGGCGGCGGATATGGCGCACGCCGCCGAGGCGCTCCGGGTCAGCGAATATCGCCTGGAACGGCAATCCAAGGCCCTGGAAGTGACGTTCAAATACATGGATCAGGGCATCATGATGGTCGACGCCAACCATCGCGTCGCCGTCTACAATGCCCGGGTGACCGAGATCATGGGTGTGCCTGAAGATCTCTTGAGCCGGCACCCGAGTTTCGAAGAGCTGTTGGCCTACCAATGGCAACAAAATGAATTCAACGACACGACCCCGGACGTCCAGAGCGTCATCCGCGACGGCGGCCTGCTGAAAAAGGCCCAGATCTACGAGCGCCGCCGCCCCAATGGCATGACCGTGGAGGTGCGGAGCATTCCGCTGCCCGGCGGCGGCGTCGTGCTGACCTATACGGATATTTCCGCCCGGGCCGCCGCCGAGGAAGCGCTCAATGCGGCCCGTGACGAAGCAGATGCGGCGCGCGACGAGGCAGACGCCGCTCGCGACCGCGCGGACGCCGCCCGAGATCTGGCCGATGCGGCGCGGGACGGGGCGAAGACCTGAGGCCTCTGCACTGCAACATAATTGACGCACATTCGGCCGGACCGTCGCTAATCCGCTTGCCCATCGCAGATTCACGGGACCCTTTCTGCCCGCTCGCGACTTAATATCGCGGGGTCGCTCACGTCAGCGCGGCGGCGTTGATGAAAGGCGAGTTATGGCGGTCCTGAGCGCATCCCCCCAGCGGTCCTCGCTGGACCCCCAGCGCTTCACCGTGCGGCATGTCAGCACCTACAGCTATTCCGAGCCGGTGGGCTTCGGCGAACACCGTATGATGTTCCGGCCGCGCTCCAGTCACGACCTGCGCCTGGTCGCGACCGACCTCAGGATCTCGCCCACGCCGTCGCGCCTGCATTGGCTGCATGACGTGTTCGACAATTCGGTCGCGATCGCGAGCTTTGACACCGAGGCCGCGGAACTGCGCTTCGAGAGCCGGGTGACGCTGGAGCATACCGAAACGCCGCTGCCGGATTATTCGCTGGAGCGCTACGCCGCGATCTGGCCGTTCATCTATACCGATGCCGAGGCATCGGATCTGGTCAAGGCGCGCAACCGGCAATATCCAGACCATGACGTCGATGTCTGGGCGCGCTCGTTCCTGCCGCCGGACGGCGCCATGGGCACGATGGCGCTGCTGCGCGCCATGACCCAAAACATCTGGAGCACGTTCCGTTACAAGCGCCGCCAGGAAAAGGGCGTCAATCATCCGGCCGAGACGCTGCAATCGCGCAGCGGCAGCTGCCGCGATTTCGCCGTGCTGATGATGGAGGCCGCGCGCTCGCTGGGCCTCGCCGCCCGTTTCGTCAGCGGCTACATCTTCGTGCCCGACCATGACGCGACCCAGGGCGGTGGCGCCACCCATGCCTGGCTGCAGATCTATCTGCCAGGCGCCGGCTGGGTCGATTTCGATCCGACCAACAGCATCGTCGGCAACCGCCACTTGATCCGGGTCGCCGTCGCCTGGGATCATCACCATGCCCTGCCGCTCTGGGGCACCTGGAACGGTGCGGCCGACGCGTTCCAAAGCCTCGAGGTCGAGGTCAGCGTCACCCGGGAAACCTCGTTGGAAGGACTGCTCGCATGAAGCTCCGCGTCGGCTACGAACTGGTCTATGAGTGCCCGCAGCCGACGCCGATGATGTTGATGCTGAACACGCATTATTCGCGCGTGGATCACGTCGTCGTGGCCGACCTGCTGCGGACCGACCCGCCGGTGCCGATCCGGCAATATCGCGACGGGTTCGGCAATCTGTGTGCCCGCATCGTGGCGCCGCCCGGCCGGATCACACTCTCGACCACGGCCCTGCTTGAGGTCCCGGCGGAGCCCGAGACGCGGCCGGCGGAGGGCTGGCAGCATGCGGTCGAGGATCTGCCCGACGACACCCTGGTGTTCCTGCTGGGCAGCCGCTATTGCGAGACCGACCTCTTGTCAAACATCGCCTGGGGCCTGTTCGGCAATGCCGCACCCGGTGCGGCGCGGGTCCAGGCAATCTGCGATTTCGTCCATAACCACATTCAGTTCGGTTATGCCCATGCGCGGCCGACCAAGACCGCGTGGGAGGCCTATCAGGAGCGCCAGGGCGTGTGCCGCGACTATGCCCACCTGGCGGTGACGCTCTGCCGTGCCATGAACATCCCGGCGCGCTACTGTACCGGCTATATCAGCGACATCGGCACGCCCAAGCCCTGGACGACGATGGATTTCGCCGCCTGGTTCGAGGCCTATGTCGGCGGCAGCTGGCAAACCTACGATCCCCGCAACAACGTGCCGCGCATCGGCCGCGTGCTGATGGCCCGCGGCCGCGACGCCGCCGACGTGGCGCTCAGCAACATCTTCGGCCCCAATACGCTGGTGAAATTCGACGTGGTATGCGGGCCGGAGGAGTAACAAGCCGCGGAGCCGCCTGTTAAAGCCTTCTTCACGCGCGCCCTGCACCATCGGATCCAGCACGGTCATGGGGCGGACATCGTTGAGCTCGGGGGACGCACGCCAACGCCTCTTCGGCGGCGATCGGTTGAAGCTGGCAACGGTCTTCGGGGCTGTGGCGGTGCTGGTCGTCCTGTGGCTCGGGCTCACTTTCTATCTGCGCGACGCCGCCACGGCGGTCGATGATCGGGCCAGCCGCGATGCCGAATCCTATTCGCTCGCGCTCAAGGAACAGACCGAGCGCACGCTCTTGGGCATCGACCAGAGCTTGCGCTTCCTTCAAAGCGCGTTTCAGGCCGATCCGACCGGGTTCAACCTCGCCCGCTGGCTATCCCATACCGGCGGCACGCTCGGCCCCGGCTGGCGTGCCGCACAGCTGGATGCGAAGGGCCTGCTGATCGCCCATGGCACCGGCGAGCCGGTCGAAGGCACGATCGATCTGTCCGATCGCGACTATTTCCGTGTCCATCTCGACCAGGCCTCGGCCGGACTGTTCGTCAGCCATGCGGTGCTGGGCCGCCTCTCGCACCGATGGACGATACAGCTGAGCCGCCGGCTGGAAACCCCGGACGGCGCCTTCGCCGGCATCCTGACCGTCTCGGCCGACCCCGGCTATCTGTCGCACTTCTATGCCTCGGTCGATCTGGGCCCGCACAGCACGATCACCTTGATCGGGCGCGACGGCTATATCCGCGCACGGGCGCCCGCGGCGGAAGCGGCCTTCACCCAGGATTTTTCCGGCAACGGGCTGTTCCAGGCCATGGCCGCAGCACCGCGGTCGGGTCGCTATGTTTCGCCCAGTACCGTGGATGCCCAGTCCCGCATCTACGGCTACCGGGCACTCGACGAGTTGCCGCTGGTCGTCGTGGTCGGCGTCTCGCTGAAGGATGCCATGGGCACCTTTAGCGTCCAGCGCCGGCGGGCGATCATCGCCGCGGGCGCGGTCACGTTGCTGGTGCTGATCAGCCTTGCCCTGTTCCTGCGCGAGATCGAGCGGCGCCGACGCCATGAACGCGAATTGGCGGTCTCCGCCGAGGCGCTCGCCCATCAGGAAGCGCAATATCGTCTGCTGGCCGACCATTCGAGCGACATGATCGTCCGCGTCGGCCGCGATGGACGGCGCACCTATGTCTCGCCGGCCTGCCGTCCGGTGCTGGGCTACGAGCCGGAGGAACTGATCGGCCAGGCCCGGGCCAACACGATCCATCCGGAGGATCGGGCCCTCGTCGCTGCCTCCTATGATGCCAACCTGCGGGGCGAGATCGCCCCGCAGGTTGTCGCGCGCGCCTTTAGACGCGACGGCAGCATCGTTTGGCTGGAGGCGCGCCATCGCCAGGTCTACCAGCCGGGCGATCCGCTTCCGGTCGAGGTGATCTCGGTCATCCGCGACGTGACCGAGCAGAAGGAGGCCGAGGAATGGGTGCTGGCCGCCCATGATCGGCTGAAGGCCCAGACGGTCCAGCTGATCGCGGCGCGCGAGGCCGCGGAGGCGGCCAATGTCGCGAAGTCGGAATTCCTGGCCAACATGAGCCATGAAATCCGCACGCCGATGAACGGCATCATCGGCATGAACGGGCTGCTGATGCGCAGCGCGCTCGACCCGGACCAGCGCAAATTCGCCCGCGCGGTCCATACCTCGGCCGAGGCGCTGCTGGCGATCATCAACGACATTCTCGACATCTCGAAGCTGGAGGCCGGCAAGGTCGAGCTGGAGACGATCGATTTCGATCTGCAGGCGCTGATCGAGCAGGCGGTCGAGCTGCTGGCGCCGCGCGCCCACGAGCAGGGGCTGGAGATCGCGGTCTGGATCGATCCGCCGGCGCGCACCTGGTTCAAGGGCGACCCGACCCGCGTGCGCCAGATCCTGCTGAACCTGCTGTCGAACGCGGTCAAGTTCACGCCCGAGGGCTTCATCGAGATCGAGGCCACGCTCCGCACCGATGCCGCCGGCGCGCGGACGCTCCGCGTCGCCGTCGGCGACAGCGGCATCGGCATCAGCCCCGAAGCCAAGACCAAACTGTTTCAGAAATTCCACCAGGCCGACGGCTCGATCACCCGGCGCTTCGGCGGCTCGGGCCTGGGGCTCAGCATCAGCAAGGAGCTGGTCGAGTTGATGGGCGGCCGGATCGGGGCCGAGGATCGCCCGGGCGGCGGCGCGCTGTTCTGGATCGAGCTGCCGCTCGCCGCCGGCACGCCGATGTCGCCGCCCATCCCGGCGAGCCTGGCCGATCTCGGCCATATCCGGGCGCTGATCGTCGATGATCTGGCGGTCAACCGCACCATCCTGCAGCGCAGCCTGGCCGAGGACGGCGTCGCGGCCGAGGCCGTGCGCAGCGGTGCCGAGGCGCTGGAGGCGGTCGCCGAAGCCGTGCGCGCGGGCCGGCCGTTCGATCTGGTGCTGCTGGACCAGATGATGCCCGGCATGGCCGGCGAGGATGTCGGCGAGCTGATCCGCTCCCACCGCGACTGGCCGCAGCCCAAGCTGATCATGCTTTCGTCGGTCGGCACGCCCTTGAGCCACGAAAAGGCGGCCGGCGTCGGGTTCGATGCGTTCCTGACCAAACCGGTGCATCACACCGCACTGATCCAGGCCATTGCCGGCGCGTTCGGTCGCGGCAGCGCTTCGGTAGCAGACGAGGCCGAGGTGCCGGCGCCCGCGCGCCGATCGGGCCGTATCCTGGTGGTCGACGACAATAGCATCAACCAGATGGTCGCCGAGGAGATCCTGACCCGCGCCGGCTATGCGGTCGATCTGGCCGACGACGGGCTGCTAGCGATCGAGGCGGCCGAACGGCAGCGCTACGATCTGATCCTGATGGACGTGCAAATGCCCGAGATCGACGGCTATGAGGCGACGCGGCGGCTGCAGCGCATGATGCCTGCGATCGCGACCATCCCCGTGGTGGCGATGACCGCCAATGCCATGGCCGGCGACCGCGAGAAATGCCTCGACGCCGGCATGGTCGACTATATCGCGAAGCCGCTCGACGCCGCCGCCATGCTGCAGACCGTGGCGGTTTGGATCGAAAGATCCAGAGCGCGGGTTTGAGCCCTCGAAACATCGCCCGGCAATGTAGTAATTTCAGCGAACACCCCCCTAGGAGCCGCGCCGCATGGCGAAACCGGTCAGCATCGTCGATCTGCCGCCACCGATGCAGGAATATCTGAACGGGGTCTATGTGCGGACCAGCGCGCGCCTGGCTCCGATCATCGAGCGTCATGGCATGGCACCCGGCCTGTCGGCGGCGCTCACAACCGAGCGGATCGCGGTCTTGGGCGAGGAACTGGCCCCGGTCGTCCACCTGGTCGTGACGCATGGCACCGAGATCGCCTGCCGCAAGGGCTGCGGCTTCTGCTGCACACACACGGTCGACGTGACGCCGGACGAGGCCTTCGCGGTTGCGGATTATCTGGCGCGCCATCTGACCGCGGAGCAACTGGCGGGCGTCATGGAACGGGCGCGGGCCGCCGACGCGGTGCTGCACGGGCTGCCGCCGGTCGAGCGGCATGCCAAGCGCATCTTCTGTCCGGTCCTGGATCCGGCGACCGCCTCATGCCTCGCCCATCCGGCCAGGCCGAACGCCTGCCAGGCCTATCTGTCGGTCGATCTGGCCAAATGCGAGGCCGACTACAACGACCCGCCGAAGCCGGTCGAACAGCCGACCGTGGCGCCGATGATCGCAAGCATCGTCGATAGCACCCGCAGCTTCGCGCTCGCGGATGCGGGGGCGCCGACCCTGTCGCTGGAGCTGATCGCGGCCCTGCTCGCCGCCTGGGCCGAACCGGATGCCGAAGCCCGCTGGCTTGCCGGCGAACCGATCTTCGCGGGCGCGCGCAGCGTCACATCCTGACGCCCGACATCTGGACGCCCTCATGCGCCAGCAGCCAGCGCTTGCGGTCGAGCCCGCCGGCATAGCCGGTCAGGTCGCGGTTCTGGCCGATGACCCGATGGCAGGCGAGGATGATCGCCACCGGGTTCAGCGAATTGGCATATCCCACCGCCCGACTGGCCTTGGGCCGCCCCATCCGGGCCGCGAGCGCACCATAGGTCGTGACCGTGCCGACCGGGATCTCCCGGAGCGCCCGCCAGCATTGTTCCTGGAACTCCGTGCCGCCGGTCGTGACCGGCAGGCCGTCGAACGCGTTGAAATCGCCGGTGAGATAAGCCCGCGTCCGCGACGAGGCCCCCAGCGGATCGGCGCGCTCGACCAGGCGGAACCGGCCGTACCGCTTGGTCAGCAGCGCGTTCATCCGCGCCTCGTAGCCGGCATAGTCGAGGGCGACGAGACTGGTGCCGTCGCTGGCGAGCAGGATATCGCCGATCGCACTCGGCACCCGGTCGAAATCGAGAGACGTCATGATCATCCTCCGGTACTGCCGCCGAGGCTCATCCACAGATGCAGGGCGGCATAGGCGCGCCAGGGCCGCCAGGCCTCGGCACGCGCGTCCATTTCCTTGAAGCTGGGCAGCACGCCTGCCACCCCCATCGCCTTGCGCAATCCGAGATCGCCCGACGGGAAGGCGTCGGGCTCGCGCAGCGCCCGCATGGCGATGTAATGCGCGGTCCAGGGACCGATGCCCGGCAGCGCGTCCAGCCGGGCGACCAGATCGTCGAGCGGCAGCCGCCCCTCGAACAAACCGGGCTCGGCGAGTGCTGCGCGCGCCAGGCCGGCGATCGTCTCCGCCCGCTTGGTCGGAATGCGCAACACGCCCGGATCTGCCGCGACCAAGGCCGCAGGCGCGGGGAACACCTGGGTCAGACCCTCCGGCGGCGGCCCGTCGTCCAGCTGCAGCGGTGCGCCATAGGCGAGTGCCACGCGGCCGGCGAGCGTGGTCGCCGCGGCGACGCTCACCTGCTGCCCCAGGATCGCGCGCACCGCCAGCTCGAACGGGTCCCAGGCGCCGGGCACGCGCAGGCCGGGCCGCGCCGCCACCATCGACGCCAGCAGCGGATCGCGGCCGAACTGCGCCTGAATCGCGGCGATGTCGGTCATCAGGTCGAACTGCCGGCCGAGCCGGGCGACGATCGCCGGGTGGCCGGCCGCATCTGGGTGACGGATGGTGACGCCCAGCACGCCATCCGCATCGGGCCCGAGTTCGATCGTGCCGTGCCGGCCGTGGAGCTCGATGGTGCGGCGATAGGCGAGCCCAAATACCGCCTCCACCCCCGGAATGCAGCGCGGCGCCAGAAAACCTGCGATCAGGGCCCAATCGAACGGATGATGGACCGGCAGCGGAAAATGAGCATCAATCATGGCCGCGATCCTGGACCAGCGCCCGCGACATCGTCTCGCGGTTTTCGGACATCGTGATTGGTTGCATCTGTTACCGTTTGGTGCGAGTAAGGGCTTTATGACAGGATCCGCCGCCGCCCGCCCAAGAGGCGGCTTGGAACAGGGAAGCGAGACCGAATGAATTTTGCGCGCCGGTTCGGTCTTGTCGCCAGCCTCCTCGCCCTCTCGCTGTCGGCCCTGCCCGCTGCTGCCGCGGAAAACGTGCTGCGGCGTCCGAATACCGCCGAGCCCGAATCCCTCGACCCTCAAAAGATCACCGGCCAGTCCGAGGCCAATGTCGATTGGGATCTGTTCGAGCCGCTGATCACCCTCGATGCCGACCGCCGCCCGGTGCCGGGCGCCGCATCCAGCTGGGATATCTCGGCCGACAAGAAGGTCTGGACCTTTCATTTGCGCCCGAACGCGAAATGGTCCGACGGCAGCCCGCTCACCGCTGAAGACTGGGTCTATTCGTTCCGGCGCCTGGTCGATCCGGCGACCGGTGCTGCCAAATACGAGCAGATCCGCAGCGTGGTGAATGCCGAAGAGATCGCGAGCGGGCGCGAGAAGGATCTGACCAAGCTGGGCATCGTCGCGGTCGACGTCGATACCCTGCGGTTCACCTTGAACCGGCCGCAATTGATCCTGCCGCTGCTGATCTCCGACCATGGCGCCTTTCCGATCCCGCGCGCCGCGGTCGAGCAATGGGGCAGTCAATGGACCCGGCCGGGCCATATGATCTCGAATGGTCCCTACAAGCTGGAAAGCTGGAACCCGCACGACAAGATCGAGCTGACCAAGAACCCGCTGTTCCATGATGCCGCCCATGTCGCGATCGAGAAGGTCATCCATTTTCCGGTCGATGACCTCATCCGCGGCGTCAAACAATACCGGGCCGGCGAAATGGATTGGGCTTCGCTGCCGAAATCCCAATTGGCGTGGGCCCGCAAGGAGATGGCGTCGGAACTGCACAGCGGCGAAGCCCTGTTTCTCTGGTACATTTTCTTCAACATGAAGCACGGGCCGCTGGCCGGACCGGAGCATAGGGATATCCGCGAAGCGATGTCGCTCGCGGTCGATCGCCAGACCATCGTCGACAAGATCGATCCGCGCGGGCAGAAGCCGGCCTATTCCATGATCTCGTCGCTGATGCCCGATTACACGCCGCAAACCTATGACTGGCAGGCCCAGTCCTTTGCCGAGCGCCTGGCGCGCGCCAAGCAGCTGATGGCGGGTTTGGGCTACAGCCCGGAGCATCCGTTGAAGCTGACGCTCAGCTACACCACCAACGACGATGTCCGGGTCTATCTGCTGGCGCTCGCCACCATGTGGAAGCCGATCGGGATCGAGGCGACGCTCGATAACATGGAATGGCAGGTCTATCAGACGAAGATCCGCCAGCTGGACTATGAGATGGGCGTCCTCAGCGAAATCCCGGATTTCGACGATCCGACCGAATATCTGGTGCCCTACCGCAGCGATGCCGGGCTCTATAATCACGACGGCTATGCCAATCCCGCCTTCGACGCGCTGATGGATCAGGCCTCGAACGCGACCGAGATGCCGGCCCGGCGGGCGGCATTGGAGGCGGCGGAGAAGACCCTGCTCGCCGACTATGCCCTGGTGCCGCTGCAGTTCGGTGTCGCCAACTACCTGGTCAATCCGCGGCTGGTCGGACGCCGCGACAGCCTCGCCTATCCGCAAACGCGCTATCTCTCGTTCAAGGACTGAGTTCGCCCATGCGCCTCGCCCCCTTCGCCGCCGGCCTGATGGCCGTCCTGCTGGCCTCGACCGCGGCCCATGCCGAGCAGGTGCTGCACCGATATGACTCGGCCGAGCCGGATTCGCTCGATCCGCAAAAGACGAATGCGGCCGACAGTCTGTCGATCGATCGCGACCTGTTCATCGGGTTGGCGACACTCGATCCCCACGGCAAGCCCGTACCCGGCGCGGCAGAAAGCTGGGACATTGCGCCGGATGGCAAGACCTGGACCTTCCACCTTCGACATGACGGCAAATGGTCGAACGGCGATCCGGTCACCGCAGCCGATTTCCTCTACAGCTTCCGGCGACTGGTCGATCCGAAGACGGCGGCCGAGGATCCGTCCGATCTGAAGCAGCTGGTCAACTACGAGGACATCGTCGCCGGCAAGGAAAAGGACCTGACCAAGCTGGGGGTCGAGGCACCGGATCCCTACACGCTGATCCTGCACCTGACCGAGGCCCGCATCGCCCTGCCCTTCATCCTGACCGACATGCAGCTGGCCCCGCTGCATCGGGCGTCGATCGAGGCATCGGGGGATCAATGGACCCAACCCGGCCATCTGGTTTCGAACGGTCCGTTCATGATGAAAGCCTGGACGCCGCAGTCCGAGCTCGTGCTGGCCAAGAACCCGAACTTCTTCGACGCCAAGGATGTGAAGCTCGACGAGGTCCGTTGGGAGGTCACGGAGAACCTGGAGGCGGGCCTGACCCGTTATCGCGCGGGCGAGTTGGATTTCATCGCATTGACCCGTGTCCATCTGCCCTGGGCCAAGGAGAACATGGCGGACCAGCTGCGTTCCGCCCCGATCAACCAGACCGCTCTGATGTTCTTCAACATGGTCAAGGGACCGCTGGCTCACGACGTCCGCCTGCGCGAAGCGATCAATCTGGCGATCGACCGCGACGTGCTCGTCACCAAGGTCGACCCGCGCGGGGAACCGCCGGCCTATGGCATGGTGCCGCCGGTCATCAGCAACTACACGCCGCAAAGCATGAGCTTCAAGGGCATGCCCATGGCCGATCGGCTGACGCGGGCGAAGGAACTGACCGCGGCGGCCGGTTACAGCCCCGCTCATCCGCTCAGCCTGCAATTGATCTACACGACCGACGAGAACGGTCGACAGCTGATGCTGGCGATCGCCGCGATGCTGAAGCCGATCGGCATCGATCTCAAGCTGCAGAATTCAGAGTGGCAGGTGTTCGTCGCCAATATGAACCAGCGAAACTACGATATCGGCGGCAATTACTCGCTGCTCGGCACCTATGACGACTATGAGAATGCGCTCGACAATTGGCGCTCCGATGCCGGCTTCGCCAACCCGAGCGGCTATGCCAACCCCAAGTTCGACGATCTGTTTCATCGGGGCGGCACCGCCACCACGATGGCAACCCGTCGTGATCTGATGCAGCAGGCCGAGAAGGTGATGCTCGACGACTATCCGATCGCCCCGTTGGAATTCGGCCAGCGCAACGTCCTGGTCAATCCGAAGCTCGAGGGCTACGTGACCGACGTGATCGACAATCAGTCTCGCTATTTATCGTTCAAGAATTGACCTGGCGGAAAGCCCATCCCATGCGCCTCAAAGCCGTCTCCGCCGTCCTCATGCTGCTCGCCTCGACCGGCATGGCGCGGGCCGAGCAGGTGCTGCACCGGATTTCCGAAGCCGAGCCCGAGACGCTCGATCCGCAGAAAAGCACGGCCTCGGGCTCGCTCGCCATCGACCGCGACATGTTCGTGGGCCTGGTGACGCTCGATGCGCAGGAGCATCTCGTGCCCGGCGCCGCCGAGCGTTGGGAGATCTCGCCGGACGGCCTGACCTGGACCTTTCACCTGCGCCACGACGACAAATGGTCGACCGGCGAGCCGGTGACGGCCGATGACTTCGTCTACAGCTTCCACCGGCTGGTCGATCCGAAGACGGCGGCGGCCGATCCGTCCGACCTGACCCAGCTTGAAAATTACGAAGCGATCATCTCGGGCAAGGAGACGGATCTCTCCAAGCTGGGCGTCAAGGCGCTCGATCCCTATACGCTGCAGCTGAAGCTGACGGCGCCGCGGCTCGCCCTGAAATTCCTGCTGACCGATCCGGCGCTGTTCCCGCTGCACAAGGCCTCGATCGAGAAATGGGGCAATACCTGGACCCAACCGGAACATCTGGTCGGCAACGGGCCGTTCGTGATGAAGAGCTGGGTCCCGCAGGCGCAGATCGTGCTGACGAAGAGCCCGACCTTTTTCGATGCCAAGTCGGTCAAGCTCGATGAAGTCGACTGGATCGTCACCGAGAACCTGAAGGCCGGCCTGACGCGCTATCGTGCCGGCGAGCTCGATTTCATCCCGTTGACCAAGACCGACATTCCCTGGGCCAAGGAAAACGCCAAGGACCAGTTGCAGACCGCCGACGTCAACGGCACGACCTTCCTGTTCTTCAACATGGTGAAGGGCCCGCATTACCAGGATATCGGCGTGCGCGAGGCGTTCAACCTGGCGGTCGATCGCGAGACGCTGGTGACCAAGGTCGATCCGCGCGGCCAACAGCCCGCCTATGGCATGGTCCCGCCGGTGACGAGCGACTACACCGCGCAAAGCATGCCGTTCAGAGGCCTGCCGATGGCGGATCGCCTGGCCAAGGCCAAGGAACTGATGAAGGCGGCGGGCTATGGCCCGGACCATCCCCTGAAGCTCAGCGTCAGCTACGCCACCGACGAGACCAACCGGCAACTGCTGCTGGCGATCGCGGCCATGGTGAAGCCGGTCGGGTTCGATCTGAAGCTGGAAAACATGGAATGGCAGGTGTTCCTCGACGTCGAGAACCAGCGCAACTTCGACATCGGCTATGTCACCCTGGTCGGCACGTACGACGATTACGAGAACGGCCTCGATAATTTCCGCAGCACCGCCGGCATCTACAACGTCAACGGCTATGCCAATCCCAAGTTCGACGATCTGTTCCACCGCGGCGGCATCTCGACCGATCCGCTGGAGCGGCGCCATCTGATGGAACAGGCGGAAAAGGTGATGCTCGACGACTACCCGATCGTGCCGGTGGATTTCTACGTGCGGAACGTGCTGGTCAATCCCAAGCTCCAGGGCTACGTCGCCAAGGTCGTCTACGACCAGTCGCGATATCTGTCGTTCAAGGAATAGTCCGGATAGCTCTTAAACCGTCATCCCCGGGCTTGACCCGGGGATCCACGCCTTTCCACCCGATAGGCGCCGTCAGATCAATCGAATTGCCCGAAGACGTGGATGGCCGGGTCAAGCCCGGCCATGACGATCGGAGGGTTGGAAGTCAAAAGGAATGCGCCGGCCCATGCGTCTCGTCCCCTTCTTCGCGGTCCTCGCCCTGGGACTGCTCGTGTCTGCCGGCGCCCGGGCCGATCAGGTGCTGCACCGCATGTCGGAGCAGGAGCCCGAGACGCTCGACCCGCAGAAAAGTTCGAGCGCCGGGCCGGTGGCGATCGATCGCGACCTGTTCATGGGCCTGCTGACGCTCGACCCGCAGGAAGAGGTCATTCCGGGCGTGGCCGAACGCTGGGAGATCTCGCCCGACGGCTTGACCTGGACCTTTCATCTGCGCACCGACGCGAAATGGTCGAACGGCGAGCCGCTGACCGCGGAGGATTTCGTCTATAGCTTCCGCCGTCTGGTCGATCCCGCGACCGCCGCCGCCGATTCCTCCACCCTGACCCAGCTGGTCAATTACCACGCGATCGCGTCGGGCCAGGAAAAGGATCTCACCAAGCTCGGCGTCAAGGCGCCGGATGCCCATACGCTGGTCCTGTCGCTGACGGCGCCGCGCATCGCGCTCAAGTTCCTGTTGACCGACCCGTCGCTGTTTCCGCTGCGCAAGGCCACGATCGAGCAATGGGGCAATGCCTGGACCCAGCCGGAGCATCTGATCGGCAACGGCCCATTCGTGATGAAGAGCTGGGTGCCTCAGGCCCAGATCGTGCTGACCAAGAATCCGAATTTCTTCGATGCGGCTTCGGTCAAGCTCGACGAGGTCCATTGGATCGTGACCGAGGATCTGAAGGCCGGCCTGCTGCGCTATCGCGCGGGCGAGCTCGATTGGATGACGCTGACGCGCCAGGACCTGCCCTGGGCCAAACAGAATGTCCCGGATCAGTTGCAGACCGCGGATGCCAACGGTTTCACCTTCATCTTCTTCAACATGAAGCGCGGACCGCTCGCCGGTCCCGAGCATAAGGATCTCCGCGAGGCGCTCAATCTGGCGATCGATCGCGAGACGCTCGTGACCAAGGTCGATCCGCGCGAAGAAAAGCCGGCTTATGGCATCAATCCGCCGATCATCAGCGACTATACGCCCCAGCATATGGCGATGATGGACATGCCGATGGCGGCCCGGCTGGCCAAGGCCAAGGAAATCATGACGGCGGCCGGCTATGGGCCGGATCATCCACTGAAGCTGAAGCTCAGCTACGCGACCGCCGAAAGCGCCCGTCAGCTGCTGCTGGCGATCGCCGCGATGTGGAAACCGATCGGGGTCGAGGTCACGCTCGACAATATGGAGTGGCAGGCGCTGGTCGGCGTCGTCGACGAGCGGAACTACGAGATCGGTTTCCTCAGCCTCGTCGGCTCCTACGACGACTATGAGAACGGCCTCGACAATTATCGCAGCGACGCCGGCACGTTCAACGTCAACGGCTATGCCAATCCGCGGTTCGACGACCTGTTCCACCGCGGCAGCACGGCGACCGATCCGGCGGAGCGGCGCCGGCTGATGGAACAGGCGGAGCAGGTCGTGCTGGGCGACTTTATTCTGGCGCCGCTCGAATTCTACAATCGCAACGTCCTGGTCAGCCCTAAGCTCGGCGGCTATGTGCCGAAGGTCATCTACAACCAGTCCCGCTATCTCTGGATCAAAGCATGAAAAAGCCCATCGTCCTCGTGGCCCTCGTCGCAGCCCTGCTCGGCTCAACCGCCGCCCACGCCGATCACGTGCTGCGCCGGGCCAACGAGGCCGAACCGGAATCGCTCGATCCGCAGAAGACGACCGGGCTCTACGAAAGCAACGTCGAGCATGACCTGTTCATCGGCCTCTTGACGCTTGATCCCGACATGAAGCCGGTTGCCGGCATCGCCGAGACCTGGGACGCGAGCGCCGACAAGAAGGTCTGGACCTTCCATCTGCGCCATGATGCCAAATGGTCGAACGGCGATCCGGTGACATCGGCCGACTTTCTCTACAGCTTCCGCCGTCTGGTCGATCCCAAGACCGCGGCGTCGCAGACCGAGCAGATCCGCGACGTGGTCAATGCCGAGGAGATCATCGCCGGCAAGGAGAAGGATCCGGCCAAGCTGGGCGTGACCGCCCCCGATCCCTATACGCTGGTCATGACCCTGAAGCAGCCGCAGATCATGCTGCCGATGCTGCTGACCGACACCAACATGGTGCCGCTCAATCGCAAGGCGATCGAGGGCAGCAGCGACTGGACCCGGCCGGGCAAGATCATCACCAACGGGCCTTTCACGCTCGAAAGCTGGACGCCCAATTCCGAGATCGTGCTGAAGAAAAGCCCCGGCTATTACGACGCGGCCCATGTGGCGCTCGACGGCGTGACCTGGGTCATGTCGGACAATCTCGATACCGGTTTCAAGCGGTTCCGCGCCGGCGAGATCGACGTCGCCCGGGTGCCGCGGCCGCAGATCAAATGGGCGCGCGAGAATCTGGCCGCATCGCTGCATTCGGGCGACGTGTTCGGCCAGTTCGCCATGCTGTTCGACATGAAGAACGGCCCGTTCGTCGGCCATCCGAAAATCCGCGAGGCCCTGTCGCTGGCGGTCGATCGCGACCTGATCGTCACCAAGATCGTCCCGGAGGGCCAGAAGGCCGGCTATTCGGTCGTCCCGACCGCGATCGGCGACTATACGCCGCCGCAATATGCCTGGAAGGACCAGCCGATGGCGGAGCGGCTGGCGCGCGCCAAGCAGCTCCTGGCCGATGAAGGCTACAGTCCCGACCATCCGCTGAAGTTCGAGATCACCTACGCGACCAACGATCAGTTGCGCACCCTGGTGCTGGCCATCGCCGCCATGTGGAAGCCGCTCGGCGTCGAGGTTACGCTGCAGAATCAGGAGTGGCAGGTGTTCGAAAGCACGCTGCGCCAGAAGACCTACGCCATGGCCCCTTTGGGCGGCATCGTCACCTATGACGACGCGGCGCAGTTCCTGGAACCCTATACCGACCTCGCCACCGACCAGAACACGATCGGCTATTCCAACCAGGCTTACGACAAGCTCGTGGCCGCGGCCTCGCTCGCAACGGACTTCAACAGCCGGCGCGACCTGCTGCAGCAGGCGGAGCAGGTCATCCAGGCCGATTATGCCGAGATCCCGCTCTATTACTCGACCGTCAACATGCTGGTCTCGCCGAAGGTAGGTGGTTGGCACAACGCCAACCCCTATATCCAGAGCCGCTATCTCTCGCTCCAGGACTGATGCCCATGATCCGTTCGCTCGCCACGGCCGCCATCGCCCTGCTGATCTTCCAGACCGCCGATGCCGAGGCCGCCAAGATCCTGCGCCGCGGTCTCGACAGCGAAGTCGAATCGCTGGACCCGCAAAAGGGCATCGCGCTCTATGACGTCGATATCCAGCACGAGCTGATGGAGGGGCTGACCGCGCTCGACATGGACCTGAAGCCGGTGCCGGGTGCCGCCTTGAGCTGGGACGTATCGGCCGACGGCCTGACCTACACCTTCCACCTGCGGCCCGACGGCAAATGGTCGAACGGCGACCCGCTGACCGCCGAGGATTTCCTCTATGCCATGCGCCGCGGCGTCGATCCCAAGACGGGTGCCTCCGACCCAAGCTCGCTCCGACCGATCCTGAACGCCGCGGCGATCCTCGACGGGACGGAAAAGGACGTGACCAAGCTCGGCGTCGAGGTGGTCGATCCCTACACGCTGCGCATCCGGCTGCAGGCGCCCTGCGTGATCTTTCCGCTGCGCATGACCGACAATTCGGCGATGCCGCTCCATCGCGCCAGTATCGAGAAATGGGGCAACGACTGGCCGAAGCCCGGCCATTTCGTCGGTAACGGCGCCTTCATCCTGAAGGACTGGGTGCCGCAGTCCGAGATCGTTCTGGTTAAGAATCCGAACTATCACGACGCAGCATCGGTCAAGCTCGACGAGGTCGATTATCTGAACACCGAGGACCGGGTCGCCGGCATGCGGCGTTGGGAGGCGGGCGAACTCGACGAGTATGATTTTCTGCCGGTCAAGGAGCTGAAGCGCCTGAAAGACACCTATGGCGCCGAGTATCTGGAGGCGCCGATCAACTCGCATAGCTTCCTCACCATCAACGTGACCAAAGGCCCGCTGGCGCAGGATCTGCGCTTGCGCCAGGCGCTGAGCATGACGGTCGATCGCGAGACCATCACCCAGAAGGTCATTCAGAACGGCAGCCTGCCGGCCTACGGCTTCATGCCGCCGGTCATGCCCGACTATGTTTCCCAGACGGTGTTCTTCAAGGACATGCCCCAGGCCGAGCGGGTGGCAAAGGCCAAGGAACTCATGAAGGAAGCCGGCTACGGACCCGACCATCCGCTGAAGGTCTCGATGATCTATCCGACCAGCGACCAGGTGCGCACCGAGTTGCTGGCCATCGCCGCCATGTGGAAGCCTCTGGGCGTGGAGGTCACGCTCGACAACATGGAATGGCAGGTCTTTCTGAAGCGGGTGCAGCAGAAGGACTATGACATCGGCGCCATGGGGGAATACGGGCTGTTCGACGAACCCGAGGATGCGCTCATCCCCTACGAGTCCTTCAACACCTCGTATAATTATCCGGGCTACAAGAGCGCTGCCTACGACAAGCTGGTCGAGGCCGGCAAGATCGCGACCACCATCGCGACGCGAAACAAGCTGTTCGAACAGGCGGAAAAACAGATCATGACCGACATGCCGGTCATCCCTATCACCGACGTGCTGCAGCATACCCTGGTGCACAAGCGCGTCATCGGCTGGAAGGCCAACGTGGTCTATCCGCAGAGCCGGTATCTGTCGGTGACGGACTGATCAAGGTCCCTCGACGACACGCCTCAGCGTGCGTTCGCCCATGGCGATGAAGCGCGGCGTGTCGCTGAGGCCGATGTCGAGCAGCGTGACCCCGAACAGCACGGCCCAGCCGCGGGCGCGCGCCAGGGTGGCGGCCGAGCACGGGCCGTAGGCGCCGAACGCCCGGTGCCGTGCCCGGGCACTGCCGAGCAGCATCCAGATCGAGGCAAGGTCGGTCGCCGGATCGCCCGCGGCCATGTCGCCCCAATCCACCACCGCGCTGAAGGCACCCGCCTCGACCAGCACGTTCTGTGCGTGGGGATCGCCATGCATCCAGGCCGGCGCCGCGTCGATCGGGGCCGCCAGCGCACGGTCCCAGACCGCCAGAAGCGCGTCATTCACCAGATCGGTCTTGCCCTCAAGACGCCCGATCCGGGTGGCGAACGCATCGGCGCGATCGGCGAGCGGCCCGCCGCGCACCGGATTGCGTGGCGCCTCGGCCGGTACCGGCACGTGCAGCGCGCGGAGAAATTCGCCCCAGCGCGCGCCCTCGTCGTCGCTGGGCGGCTCAAGATCGGCCGGCGTGCCCGGCAGCCAGGGCAACACGCTCCAGGCCCACGGAAACTGCGCAGTCGCCCGGCCGATGCGCACCGGCGCCGGGATCGGCAGCGGCAGACGCCCGGCCAGTTCGGGCAGCCAGCGCTGCTCGGTCTCGAGCAATCGGGCCGCCACGGCGCGCCGCGGCAGGCGCACGCTCAGCCGGTCGCCCAGACGGAACATCAGATTGTCCCAACCGGACGCCGCGAGCCGGATCGGCAGATCGGCAAGATCCGGATGCTGCTCCGCCAGCAAGGCGCGCACGCCCTCGGCATCGATCAAGACCTCGGCGCGGGGCGTGCTGGACGCCATGGTCGTCATCGCTCCGTCCCTTGTCGTTGCCCTGGATGCCCCGTAATGATTCGAGCCGCGCAGCCCAGCGGGGGGGATCGGGGATGTTGGATCATATCGGCTTCGCCGTCAGCGACTATACAAGGGCCAAGGCCTTCTACCAGGCGGCCCTGGCGCCGCTCGGCATCTCGTTGCTGTTCGAGGTGACGGCCGAGCAGACCGGTGCCGAAGCCCATGCCGGCTTCGGCACGCCGGGCAAGCCGTTCTTCTGGATCGGCACCGGATCCCGACCGACCCAGTCGCTGCATGCCGCCTTCGTGGCGCCCGACCGCGCCACCGTCGATGCGTTCTACCAGGCGGCGATCTCTGCCGGCGGCACCGACAACGGCGCCCCCGGTCTGCGCCCGCACTATGCCGCCGACTATTACGGTGCCTTCGTCCGCGACGCCGACGGCAACAATATCGAGGCAGTGTGCCGGGGGCCGGCGTAGAGGCTATTGCGGACCTATCGCGGTTCGTGAAGGATCACGGTGCCCCATCGAGATTTCATGCGAGCCGCCCATGCTGATCAGCATCAATATCTCGATTTCCGAAGTGCTGGACCGCATCACCATCTGCGAGGTCAAGCTCGACCACATCCAGGACCCGGCGAAGCGGCACAATATCGAGCATGAGCTGGGGTCGCTGAAGCAGCAGTTGCAGGCCGTCTCGTTGCCTCAGGCCGTGCTGGATCTGGTCCCGCCGCTCCGCGCGTCGAACGACGAGAATTTCCGCATGATCGAACAGGTCTTCGCCTGCGACGCCGCCGGCGATTTCGGGCCGACCTATGCTATGGCCGCGCGCGCTGCGTTCCGGGCCAATGCCGAACGCGCGCGGTTCAAGCGCCAGATCAACCTGCTGCTCGATTCGGAGATCATCGAGGAGAAAACCTATTAGCGCCGTGCCGCGACGGGCCGTCGCCGTCACCTCGATCAATCCGCCCAATCCGATCATGCGGGCGCTGGTTGCAGGGCTGGACCCGGCCCAGGGCCAGGTGATCATCATTGGCGACACCAAGTCGCCGGCCGATTTCGAGCTTCCCGGCGCGCGGTTCCTCGGCATCGACGCCCAGCATGCGACCGGTCTCCGCAGTGCCGCGCTGTGCCCGACCCGGCACTATGCGCGCAAGAACCTGGGCTATCTGCTGGCGATTCGGGATGGCGTCGATCTGATCCAGGAGACCGACGACGACAATCTGCCGATCGCGGGCTTCTTCGACCCGGTCGAGCGGACGGTGTCGGTTCCGACCGTGAGGCAGGCCGGCTGGGTCAATGTCTACCGCTATTTCGCCGATGGCGCGATTTGGCCGCGCGGCTTGCCGCTCGACGAGATCCATAGCGCCTTGCCGGCCTTCGAAACGCTGGCGACCGAGCCGCTCGACTGCCCGATTCAGCAGGGATTGGCAAACGGCAACCCGGATGTAGACGCCATTTTCCGGCTGGTGTCGCCCCGCGACGTGACCTTCCGCCCCAACCGCCGCGTGGCGCTCGGGCCCGGCGCCTGGTGCCCGTTCAACAGCCAGAACACGGTCTGGTTTCCGGATGCGTTCCCACTGCTCTATCTGCCGGCGCACTGCAGCTTCCGGATGACCGACATCTGGCGCAGCTTCGTAGCGCAGCGCATCGCCTGGGAAAATGGCTGGTCCGTGCTGTTCCATCACGCGACCGTCTGGCAGGACCGCAATCCACATAATTTAATGCGGGATTTCGAGGATGAGATCCCCGGCTACGTCAACAACACGCGGATCGTCACAACGCTGGCTGATTTGCCTCTGGTGGCAGGGCCCGCGGCGATGGCCGACAATCTGATCCGCTGCTACGAGGCCCTGATCGGACTGGGCGTCGTCGGCGCGGCCGAATTGCCGCTGCTGCGCTGCTGGCTCGCCGATCTGGGCCTATAGGCGGACCAGAAAGGCCCGCGTATCGCCCGAGGCCGCGTGATCAGGCGTGCCTTGCGTGTCGCCGGGTATATGGACGCCGGCTGCGAGCAATGCAGCGATCTGCGCCTCGATCGCACCCGCACGGTCGAGCAGCGCGATGCGCGGCTCGAAATCGACCAGATCGTCGAAGTGCCCCGAATAGGCCGATCCTTCGAGCAGCGTCGGCACCCGGAGCCAAGCCATCAGATCGGCCCAGCCGCTGTCCGGCGCGAACATCAGCCGGCAGGCCGACAGCATCTGCAGCTCCTTGTCGAGCAGATCGATGCCGGGCGCGTAGCTATGCTCATAGCCCTCGGGCAGCACGTTCCCCTCCGGGCGGCCATAGACGATGATCGGCAGGCCCAGATGCGCCGCCGCCCGCTCGGCCAGGGGCAGGATGACGGCCGGATCGCTGTCCCGCGCGGCACCGCCGCCAGGGTGCTTGCCGGTCTTGGCCATGGCCCGCAGCTGCACGCCGATATGGGGCCTTTGCGGCCCGCTGGGCGCCAGAAACGGCGCCGGCTGATAGGAGGGGCGCAGCACCGGCCGCTGCGCGATCGTGACGTCGTTGCGCCGCGACGATTGGCAGGACAAGAGCGCCAGATCGATATCGAGCACGCCACGCTTCCCGACATCGCAATAACTGTAGAACAGGTCCCGCGCCTGCAGTTCGAAGCGGCTCTCCTGGATGAGAATGTCAGGCATTTCGTAGCGCAGCTCGACCGCGAGCTGCTGCAGGTCGCCCCGGGTCACGTTGATATGAAAATTCTGATCCAGCCGCTGCTCGGGCCGGCGCAGGCCGACCGGCGTCGGATGGAGGCCATATTGCGCGACGAGCGGGTTGAGACGGTCGAAATACGCGGGATCATAGAACGCCGTGCCGGGCGGATAGAGCGCCGGCCGTTTCGCCAGAATGCGCCAGCCGTTGCGTAAGTATGGCTCGACCCGCGCCAGGAAATGGATGATCTCGAAACCCATCTCGCCCAAGAATGGCGGCAGGATCTTTACCGGACGCTCGGCGAATTGCCCCTCGAAGCCGTTGGGCGTGTCGCGACGAAGCGAGATGCGCGCGACCTCACCCATCACCCGTTCGATTTCCGACCGCATCGTCGATCCTTCTTGAACGAGCCCGCCAGCCTAGAGGCCGAGAAACGCCTTGGTGTGGACCTCGTTTTCGAGGGACGGCAGGACTGGCCTGTCGTTCGGCGTGCACACATCGGCCGCAAGCAGCGCATCGATCTGACCTTCGATCGCGAGGCTGCGATCGATTAGCGCGATACGCGGGGAGAAGTCGATCAATTCGTCGAAATGGCCAGGGGTGAGCGAACCTTCGAGCAGGGTCGGCACTTGCAGCCAGGCCATGAGGTCCGCCCAACCGCTGTCGGGCGCAAACATCAAACGACAGGCCGGCAGGAGCCGCAATTCCTTGTCGAGCAGATCGATGCCTAGTTCGTAGGTGCGTTCGTACCCGTCCGGCAGCAGATTTCCGTCCGGTCGGCCGTAGACCACGATCGGCAGGCCCAGATGCGCCGCGGCGCGCGCGGCCAGCGGCAGGACGAACGCAGCATCGCTGTCGCGTCCGGGCTTGCCCTCGGGCTGCTTTCTAATCCCCGTCATGGCGCGGAGCTGCACGCCGATATGCGGTCTCTGCGGCTCCGTCGGCGCCAGGAACGCCTGCGGCTGATAGCTTGGCCTCAGCACAGGACGCGTCACGGTCGTATAATCATGGAGCCGAGTCGGCTGGCAGGAGAGCAGCATCGTGTCGATGTCGAGCACGCCGCGCTTGTCGAGATCGCAATAGCTGTAAAACAAATCTCTCAGTTGCAGCTCGAATTGGCTTTCCTGAATAAGAACTTGAGGGCTGTCATAGCGAACTTTCACCTCGATCTTCTCGAGATTGCCTTGGAGGATCGTGGCGTCTAGGTATTGGCCGGCGCGCTGCATGCGCTGACGCAAGCCCGCGGGCGTGGGAATCACGTTGTAGGTTTCCGCCAGCCGATCAAGCTCCGCGAAATAGGCGGCGTCGTAGAATGCCGTGCCGGGAGGATAGAGGGCCGGTCGACGTGCAAGAATACGCCAGCCATTGCGCAGATAAGGCTCGATCCGCGATAGGAAAAAGATGATTTCGTAGCCCATCTCCCCATTGAACGAGGGCAAGATCTTGACCTGCCGGTCCGAAAACCTGCCGGCAAATGGGTTGGTTGTATTCGGGCGCAGGCCACAACGGACGACTTGGCCCATCAAACGTTCAATTTCCGAGCGCATCGCCCATCCTACACCCCGATTGCACTCGGTAATTTAGCGGTGTGGCTCTGTACGAAGTCAATTAGAACGAGAGCGGCCGCAGCCTCACGGCTTCGCAATCCCGTCCGGATGCAGGTCCATCGCCTCGATATTGTCGCGGGCGGCATCGGCGGCCGGAGATTCCGGGGCCAGTTCCAGCACCTTCAGCCAATCGGCATGGGCGCCCTTGTCGTCCTTCTGCAGGCGGCGGATGTTGGCGCGTTCGAGCCAGGCATCGGCCGAGTCGGGTGCGGCCTTGACCGCATCGTCGGCATCCTGGCGCGCGGCCTTGAGGTCGCCCGAGAGGCGATTGGCGGCGGCGCGATATGTCAGCACCTCGCCGCGAGAGGCCCCGCCGGTCAGCGCGTGGTTGAGATCTTCCTTGGCGGCTTTGTAGTCCTTGGCGGCCGCATGGACGCGCGCGCGGTCGACCAGCAGCGACGGATCCTTGGGATCGAGACCGATCGCGGCGGTCAGGTCGGCGCGCGCCTTTTCGATCTGGCCGGCCTGCAGCCAGGCCTCGCCGGCCTGGGCCAGCACCTCGGCGCGCAGGCTGGGCGCCTCGCGCACCATCTCCTTGCCGAGCGTCTCCAGCTGGTCGCCAGCCAGCGCATATTGCTTCAGCCCCATCAGCGCCACCCCGGCGCAATGTTCGGCCGGCAGCCCGCCGCCATGTTCCTTCCAGACCGACGCCATCTCAAAGCCGTCGGCCGGCTCTTTGCGGGCCGTGTTCATGCAGCGGTCATAGCTGGCAGCGTCGTTCTTGAGATCGGTGTCAGCCAGCGCCGGGCCCGACATCAAACAGGCGACCAGCGCCGGAAAAACATGCGACAACAAGGCACTGGCCGAAAGCGGCGGCACAAGCGAGCGTGAATGGTGGAACCGGCACGGACGTGGCATAGCTGACTTTCGATCGACGGGCCGGACCAACCGGCCGGCAGGGATGTTTCCTCGGGCCGATCAAGATGACGCCAGGCCTGTTCGGTCTGGTGTCCGAATCTTGATCGAATCATATAACTAGAGACCGATTCACCGATCAGGTCGAACCGACCAGATCGGATCGGGCTCTACAACGGGCACGGAATGATGGCAAGTCTGGGGCGATGGGGGTTTGCGGCAGCCGGCATTCTGCTGGCGCTGATGACGAGCGGCACCGCCGGTGCCGCCGAACCGCATGTGCTGCGGCGGTGGAACTCGGCCGAACCGGAGACGCTCGACCCGCAGAAGTCGACCGGCGTGCAGGATGCACAGGTCGAGCAGGACATCTATCAGGGCCTGGTCATCTGGGACGTGCATAAGCATCCCGTCCCCGGTATCGCCGAGCGCTGGGACATAACGCCGGACGGGCTGACCTACACCTTCCATCTGCGCCACGATGCGAAATGGTCGAACGGCGATCCGGTCACTTCGGCCGATTTCCTCTATAGCTTCCGCCGCCTGGTCGACCCGAAGACCGCGGCCGGCGACATCGATTCCGTCCGCGACATCGTGAATGCGGAGGCGATCAACGCCGGCAAGCTCAAGGACACGAGCCAGCTGGGCGTCGAGGCGCCGGATCCCTACACCTTCATCGCCCACCTGACCGCGCCGAACCTGGTCTTCCCCGAGTTGATGGTGGCGCGCTACGTCTATCCGGTGCATCGCGCGACGATCGAGGCGCATCCGACCGACTGGACGCGACCGGGCATCACGGTGACCAACGGCCCGTTCATGCTGAAATCCTGGGTGCCGCACGATCAGATCGTCGTGGTCAAGAACCCGACCTATTACAACGCCGCCGAGATCAAGCTGGACGAGGTCGACCATGTCGTCTCCGACGACGACGGCACGGCGCTGAAACGCTACCTGTCGGGCGATCTCGACATCACCCGCGCGCCGACGCGGCAGCTGGTGTCGCTGCGCAAGGACTATCCGACCGAACTGCATACGGGCATCGCGCGCGCGACCTATTTCATGCCGATCAACATGAAGCGCGCGCCGTTGAACGCCGACGTCCGCCTGCGCGAGGCGCTGGCGATGGTGATCGATCGCGAAACCATCGTCACCAAGATCCTGCCGCGCGGCCAGACACCCTCCTACAGCTTCACGCCCGACGTCATTGGCAGCCTCGGCTTCAAGCCGCAGAAGTTCACCTGGGCGGACGAACCCATGGCCGAGCGGATCAAGCGCGCCCAGGACTTGATGAAGGAGGCCGGTTATGGCCCCGACCATCCCCTGCACGTGACGATCACCTATACGACCAATGAAGAAGTGCGCAGCCTGATGACCGCCATCGCCAGCATGTGGAAGACCAGCCTCGGGGTCGAGACCACGCTCGACAATCAGGAATTCCAGGTGCTGCTGTCCAATCTCCGGCGCCAGAACTACGAGATTTCCTCCCTGGCCTTGAGCATCGATTTCGACGATCCGGTACAGTATCTGCGCATCAATACGACCGACGCCGGCGACTTCAATTCCGCCGGCTATTCCAATCCGAAATTCGACGCGTTGATGCAGCAGGCCCGGGTGGCGCTCGATTGGCCGGCGCGCAATGCGCTGGCGGAGCAGGCGGAACGGCTGTTCATGACCGACGTGCCCTATATCCCGCTATTCTCCTACGCCAACAATTACATGGTGAAGCCGCGGGTCGTGGGTTGGCGCAACAACGAGGCCGATACGCCCAGCCGCTTCCTGTCGCTCAAGGACTGAGCCCGTGCCGCGCCTGTTCTGCCTGGGCCTCGGCTATACCGCGCTGGCGCTCGCCCGGCGGCTTCAGGCCGAGGGCTGGGCGGTCGGCGGCACCTGCCGCGAGCCGGACCGGGCAGCGGCGTTGCAGGCAACCGGCATCGACGCCGTCGCGGCACCGGACGAGGCGGATGGGCGCATCGCCCGGGCCACGCATCTGCTGTCGTCGATCCCGCCGGACGCGACCGGCGACCCGGCCTTGCGCCAATGGGGGGCAGCACTCGCCCGCCATCCGGGGTTCGACTGGGTCGGCTATCTTTCGACCACCGGCGTTTATGGCGATCGCGACGGCGGCTGGGTCGATGAGAATTCCCCACTGGCGCCGACCGGCGAACGCGGTCAGCGCCGGCTTGAGGCCGAGGCCGCCTGGACGGCCCTGCTCCCGCGTGTGCCGGTGCATCTGTTCCGCCTGGCCGGCATCTATGGCCCCGGCCGCAGCGCGCTCGACACGGTCCGCGCCGGTCGCGCCCAGCGCGTGGTCAAGCCCGCTCAAGTGTTCAGCCGCGTCCATGTCGACGACATCGCCCAGGTGCTCGCCGCCTCGATCGCGCACCCGCGTCCTGGTGCCGTCTATAACGTCTGCGACGACAATCCAGCCCCACCGGACCAGGTCATCGCCTATGCCTGCCAATTGCTGGGCGTGGCACCCCCGCCCGAAGTGCCGTTCGAGCAGGCCGACTTGAGCGAGATGGCGCGCAGCTTCTATACCGACAACAAGCGCGTCTCGAACCGGCTGATCAAGGCGGAGCTGGGGGTGCAGCTGGTTTATCCGGACTATCGGCTGGGGCTGCGGGCGTTGCTTTAGCGATTGACACTCTTGGTCGATGTACCAAATTTTGGTAAATTCGAGCGTGAAGGAGTCATCGATGGGCAAGAACACGTCGTTCAGCTTGGGCGATCATTTCAGCGGCTTTATCGAAGCGCAGGTCGCCCAGGGTCGGTACGGCAATGCAAGCGATGTCGTTCGGGCGGCACTGCGCCTGCTCGAAGAACAGGAGGCCAAGCTCGCGGCTTTGCGCGCAGCGTTGATCGAGGGCGAACAGAGCGGCGCGTCAACGCCCTCCGACTTTGATGCTTTAATTGCCCAAAGACGGTCCGCTGATACGACAGAGCGATGACCCGTTAGGTTCTTTCGCCTCGGGCTCAGGTCGATATCGTCCGAATTCTCCATTCGAGCATGGACCTGCGACGTCACCTCTGACCAACCTCCACCACCGCCGCCCCGATTCGGGCCAATTGTTCCGGCTCTGACAGGCGATGGTCGCCGTCCTTGATCAAGGTCACCACGACATCGGACGATGCGAGCGCCTCTGCCAACTCGACCGACAATTGCCAGGGCACGTCCGGGTCGGCGGTGCCGTGCAGCAGGCGGACCGGGCAGCGGACCCCGATCGGGCCGGGCAGCAGCAGGTGGCGCCGTCCCTCCTCGATCAGCTTCGCGGTAATCACATAGCCGGCGGGATCATAGAGCGAGGGCACGGTGATGAAGCCCTCATCCGCGAGGCGGGCGCGGTAGGTGTCCGGGATCTTCGGCCACATCAGCCGCTCGGTGAAATCGCTGGCGCTGGCGATGCCGACCAGGCCCACGATCCGGTCCGGACGGGCGAGCGCCACATGCTGCATGATCCAGCCGCCCATGGACGAGCCCACCAGAATCTGCGGCCCTTCGGTCAATCGGTCGAGCACGTCGATCGCATCTTCGATCCAATCGCCGACGGTGCAATCCGGGAATGCCGCGGCATCGGCGCCATGGCCGCGATAATCGAAGCGCACGAAACCCTGGCCGCGCGCGCGCGCCGCCGCCCCCAGGTGCGTCGCTTTGATCCCGGTCATGTCGGAACGAAAGCCACCCAGGAAGATTATCCCAGGCAGGCAGACATCATCCTTGCCGCTTTGCCTGACGTAGGCGATTGAAGCCATGCCTTCGCGTGCTAGGATGCCGGCTTCCTCGGCGCTTTCCGGCATCGGTTCGTGTTGCATATCCCTCGTTCCATCAGGCTTTACCCGTGAGCGCCGATCCTAGCACCCCCTCTTCCGACGTCCCAGGCACCACG
>Ga0302314_10001990_pt1 | contig 38247 bp, 35 predicted proteins | sample III_Palsa_N2_3_FD_200533 | JGI IMG/M metagenome (GOLD analysis project Ga0302314, IMG submission 200533) | Peat permafrost microbial communities from Stordalen Mire near Abisko, Sweden - III_Palsa_N2_3 | ecosystem: Environmental > Terrestrial > Soil > Palsa > Peat permafrost | place: Sweden...
CTCGATCAGGCCCTTCAAGACCCCTTCCCAATGCTCGGTCTCGACCCGCTGGGCGATCACGCTGTCGGGATTGAGGCGGTGGTGGAATTCCCCACTCTCATCATGCACGAAGGCCATGCCGCCGGTCATGCCGGCGGCGAAGTTCGCGCCCACCGCGCCAAGGATCACGGCGGTGCCTCCCGTCATATATTCGCAGCCGTTCGAGCCGCAGCCCTCGACGACCACTTCGGCGCCGGAATTGCGCACGGCGAAGCGTTCGCCCGCCTGGCCGGCGGCGAACAGTTGGCCGGCGGTGGCGCCGTAGAGCACCGTATTGCCGATGATGGTGTTGGCCTCGGTGCGCAGGGGCGACGAGACGGCCGGCCGGACGGTGATCATGCCGCCCGACAGACCCTTGCCGACATAATCGTTGGCGTCGCCGAACACTTCCAGCTTGAGGCCCTGCACCGCCCAGGCGCCCAAGCTCTGGCCGGCCGAACCGCGCAGGCGCACGGTGATGTGGCCGGGCTGCAGACCCTTCATGCCGTAACGCTTGGTGATCATGTGGGAAAGCTTGGTGCCGACCGCGCGGTGCGTGTTGCGCACCTGATAGGTCAGCTGCATCTTCTCGCCTTCCTCGAGTGCAGGACGAGCGTCCTCGATCATCTGGGCGTCGAGCGTCTCGGGCACCTCGTTGCGGGTGTCCTGCGAGCAGAAGCGCGGGAAGCCGCCCGAATCGGCCTGGGCCAGCAGCGGGTTGAGGTCGAGGTCGTCGAGATGCGCCGAGCCGCGGCTGACCTGCTGCAGCAGATCCGTGCGGCCGATGATCTCCTCGATCTTGCGCACGCCCAACGACGCCAGGATCTCGCGCACCTCTTCGGCGATGAAGCTGAACAGATTGACGACCTTCTCCGGGGTGCCGGTGAACTTCTTGCGCAGATCCTCATCCTGGGTGCAGACGCCGACCGGGCAGGTGTTGGAATGGCACTGGCGCACCATGATGCAGCCCATCGCCACCAACGACGCGGTGCCGATGCCGAATTCCTCGGCGCCCAGCATGGCGGCGACCACCACGTCGCGGCCGGATTTGATGCCGCCGTCGGCGCGCAGGCGCACGCGGTGGCGCAGACGGTTCAGGGTCAGCACCTGGTTGGCTTCCGACAGGCCCATCTCGAAGGGCAGGCCGGCATATTTGATCGAGGTCTGCGGGGCGGCGCCGGTGCCGCCGACATGGCCGGAGATCAGGATGACGTCGGCTTTGGCTTTGGCGACACCCGCCGCGATCGTGCCGATGCCGGAGCGGCTGACCAGCTTCACGCAGACCCGGGCGATCGGGTTGATCTGCTTCAGGTCATAGATCAACTGGGCCAGATCCTCGATCGAATAGATGTCGTGATGCGGCGGCGGGCTGATCAGCATCACGCCGGGGGTGGCGTGGCGCAATTTCGCGATCATCTCGGTGACCTTGAAGCCGGGCAGCTGCCCGCCCTCGCCGGGCTTGGCGCCCTGGGCCACCTTGATCTCGATCTCGCGGCAATGGGTCAGATATTCCGCCGTGACGCCGAAGCGGCCGGAGGCCACTTGCTTGACCGCCGAATTGGCGTTGTCGCCGTTCGGCGCCGGCTTGTAGCGGGCCGGATCCTCGCCGCCCTCGCCCGATACCGATTTCGCGCCGATGCGGTTCATGGCGATGTTCAGCGTGCCGTGCGCCTCCGGCGACAGCGCGCCGAGCGACATGCCGGGGGTGCAGAAGCGCTTCCTGATCTCGGTGATCTGCTCGACCTCATCGACCGAGATCGGCGCGCCCGCCGGCTTCAGCTCGAGGAGATCGCGCAAGGAGATCGGCGGCAGTTTACGGAGGCCCTCCGAGTAGCGCTTGTAGGTGGAGTAGCTGTCATTGCTGACGGCGGTCTGCAGGATGTGGATCAGCTTGCCGTCATGACCATGCGCTTCGCCGCCCGCCCTGTAACGATAGAAGCTGCCGACCTTCATCGCCGACAGCGGGCCGTTATAGGCGCGGCGATGCATGTCGATGACCTTGTGCTGCACGCCGGCAAGGCCAAGGCCGGACAAGCGCGAGCTCATGCCGGGGAAGAATTCCGCCACCAAGGATCGCGACAAGCCGACCGTCTCGAAGAAATAGCCGCCGCGATAGGAGGAGATCACCGAGATCCCCATCTTCGACATGACCTTCAACAGGCCCTGATTGATCGATTGCTTATAGCGGCCGATGCAGGCTTCGACGCTCTGGCCGGCCTCGAACAGGCCGCGGCGATGGCGCTCGGCGATCGCTTCCTGGGCCAGATAGGCGTTGACCGTGGTGGCGCCGACGCCGATCAGCACGGCGAAGTAATGCACGTCGAGGCATTCGCCGGCCCGCACATTGAGCGAGGTGAAGGTGCGGAGCTGCTGGCGCACCAGATGAGTGTGCACCGCGCCCGTCGCCAGGATCATCGGGATCGGCGCCTTGGCCGCCTCGGTGGTCTCGTCGGACAGGATCACATGGGTGCAGCCGCCGCGCACCGCGTCCTCGGCCTGGCGCTGAATGCGCTTGATGGCGTCGGTCAGGGCGAAATCGCCGCCCTCGGGGTCGAAGGTGCAGTCGATCTCGGCCGCGGTGGCGCCCATATAGGCGCGCATGGCGAGGAATTCCGCGGTGGTCAGCACCGGGCTGTCCAGCTGCAGCATCTCGCACTGGCCTTCCTCTTCGTCGAGGATGTTGCCGAGATTGCCCAGACGGGTCTTGAGCGACATCACGCCGACTTCACGCAAACTGTCGATCGGCGGATTGGTGACCTGGGCGAAATTCTGCCGGAAGAAATGATGCATGCCGCGATAGTGGTCGGACAGCACCGCCAGCGGAGTGTCGTCGCCCATCGAACCGACAGCTTCCTTGCCGTCTTCCGCCATGGGCTGAAGGATCAGCTCCATATCTTCCATGGTCAGATCGAAGCCGGCCTGGCGGCGGGCCAGCGGTTCGCCCGAGATGACGCTCGGCTCGGCGCGGTCACGGATCAGGCTGTCGAGCTGGGTGGTCTTTTTCAGCCAGTTTTCATAAGGCTTCTTGGCCGAGAGCATGTCCTTCAGCTCGCGGTCCTTGAAGAAGCGGCCGGCCTTGAGGTCGACGGCGATCATCTCGCCCGGACCGACGCGGCCCTTCTCGACCACGGCGCTCTCGGCGACGCGGACCATGCCGGTCTCGGAGCCGACGATCAGCAAGCCATCGGCGGTGACGGTGTAGCGCATCGGACGCAGGCCGTTGCGGTCCATGCCGGCGATCACCCAGCGCCCGTCGGTTGCGCACACCGCGGCCGGGCCGTCCCACGGCTCCATCACGCTGTTGCAATAGCCGAAGAAGGCCTTGTGGGCGTCGGGCATGGTGTTGTTGTTGGTCAGGCTTTCGGGGATCAGCATCGATTTGACCATCGGCGCGTCGCGCCCGGCGCGGACCAGCAGCTCGAACACATTGTCCAGCGCCGCGCTGTCCGAGCCGCCCGACTGCACCACCGGCTTGATGTCGGCGATATGGTCGTCGAGCAATTCATGGGCGAGCCGCGTCTCGTGCGACTTCATCCAGTTGAGATTGCCGCCCAGCGTATTGATCTCGCCATTATGAGCCAGCATGCGGAAGGGCTGTGCCAGGCGCCAGGTCGGGAAGGTGTTGGTCGAATAGCGCTGGTGATAGATGGCGAAGGACGAAGTGAAGCGGTCGTCCAGCAGATCGGGATAGAACACCGCGACCTGCTCGGCCAGGAACATGCCCTTATAGATCACCGAGCGGCAGGACAGCGAGCAGATGTAGAAATCGCCGATATGCTCGGCCAGCACCGCCGTCTCGATGCGGCGGCGGATGATATAGAGATCGGTCTCGAAGCGGCGCTCGTCGAAGCCCTTGGGGTTGGCCACCATGATCTGCTCGATCTCGGGGCGGGTGGCGTTGGCCTTCTCGCCGATCACCGAGACGTTCACCGGCACTTGGCGCCAGCCATAGATGGTATAGCCGAAGGCGAGAATCTCGGATTCCACGATAGCGCGGCAGCGCTCCTGGGCGGCCAGATCGGTCTTGGGCAGGAAGCACATGCCGACGGCCAGACGCCCGGTCACCGGCTCGCGGCCCTGGCGGCGGATATGGTCGCGGAAGAAATCCTGCGGGATCTCGACATGGATGCCGGCGCCGTCGCCCGTCTTCCCATCCGCATCGACCGCGCCGCGGTGATAGATGACCTTCAGCGCCTCGATGCCGGCCACCACCACCTCGCGGCGGGGCTTGCCGTCGAGAGCGGCGACCAGGCCGACGCCACAGGCGTCGTGCGGGGTGGTATCGATGCCGGCGTCCTGGAGGATCTTCTCGTTGGCCAGATACTCGGCGACGAATTGATTTCCGCTGGTCATGCGGCATCTCCTTGCATTTTCTTGGCCTTGATTTCGGGGGAAACGTGGCCAGGCAGCGCTTCGATGCGGTGCAGCCAGGCGGAAACGGCGGGGAAGTCGGACAGATCGATCCCGGCCTCGGGGGCGACGCTGACATAGCCATAAAGCGCGATGTCGGCGATGGTGAAACGGTCGGCGGCGACCCATTGGCGCTCCGCCAGATGGGCATCGAGCGTGGAGAGCCCGTCGAGCGAGGCCTCCATGCGATGGGCGAAGGCGTCGGCGCGGCTTTGATCCTTGCCCAGCTTCTTCCAGAAGCGGGCGGTGCCGACCGAACATTCGATCGCATTCTGCTCGAAGAACATCCAGCGCAGCACGTCGGTCTGGTCGAGCGGTTTGTTGGGCCAGAAGGGCGTGCCCTGCGCCAGATAGAATAGGATGGCGTTGGACTCTGCCAGAGTGCTGCCATCTTCCAACTCGAGCACCGGAATGCGGCCGGCGACATTCTTGCTGACGAAATCGGCGGTGCGCGATTCGCCCTTGAGAATATCGACTTCGATCCGCTCCAGCGCCAACCCGGCATGGGCGGCCAGGAGCCTTATCTTGTAGCCGTTGCGCGACAGTTTGTTGTCATAGAGGATCGGCATGGCTCACTCCGCCGCCTGACGCGGCGATTTGGCGTCGAGATAGCGCTCGACGGAGTCGGCGGCGTCGCGGCCGTCCTTGATCGCCCACACCACCAGCGAAGCGCCGCGCACGATGTCGCCGGCGGCGAACACGCCGGGCAGGCTGGTCATCAGGCCCGGATCGACCTTCAAGGTGCCCCAGCGGCTGACGGTCAGATCGGGGGCGCCGAACATCTGCGGCAGGTCCTCGGGCTCGAAGCCGAGCGCCGAGACGACGAAATCGGCCGACTCGGTGTAATGCGAGCCCTCGATGATGGTCGGGGTCTGGCGGCCGGAAGCGTCGGCGACGCCCAGATGCATCTTGACGCAGACCACGCCCTCGACGACGTCTTCGCCCTTCAGCATTTCCGGGGCGGTCTGCCAGACGAAGCGCACGCCCTCTTCCTCGGCGTGTTTCACCTCGCGCTGCGAGCCCGGCATGTTGGCGCGGTCGCGGCGATAGAGGCAGGTCACCGACTTGGCGCCCTGGCGGACGGCGGTGCGCACGCAATCCATCGCCGTGTCGCCGCCGCCGATCACGACCACCGACTTGTCGCGGGCGTTGTGTTCGGGGGCGATCTCCTCGCCGAAGCTGGCGCGGTTCGAGGCGATCAGGTAATCGAGCGCGCGGTGCACGCCGCCCAGAGCAGCACCCGGCACCGAGAGCGGGCGCGGTTGATAGACGCCGGTGGCGATCACCAGCGCGGCATGTTTGCGGCGCAGATCGTCGAGCGACGCATCGCGGCCGACCTCGAAATTCTGGTGGAAGACCACGCCCGAATCGGCCAGCAGCTTGGTGCGGCGCTCGACGATGTCCTTCTCCAGCTTGAAGGAGGGGATGCCGTAGATCATCAGGCCGCCGGCGCGGTCGTGACGGTCATAGACATGGACCTGGAAACCCTTGGCGCGCAGGCGCTCGGCGGCGGCCAGGCCGCCCGGGCCGGAGCCGATGATGCCGATCGACTGGCGGCGCTCGACGGCGGGCTTCGGGCCTTGGACCCAGCCCTCGTCCCAGGCGTTGTCGGTGATGAACTTCTCGACGGCGCCGATGGTTACCGATTCGTGGCTGCTCTGTTCGAGCACGCACATGCCCTCGCACAACCTGTCCTGGGGACAGATGCGGCCGCAGATCTCGGGCATCGAATTGGTCGCCGAGGAGACGCGATAAGCCTCCTCGAGGCGCCCGCTCGCGGCCAGCATCAGCCAGTCCGGGATATTGTTCTGCAGCGGACAATGGATCTGGCAGAAAGGGATGCCGCACTGCTCGCAGCGCGACGCCTGGGCCGTGGCCGCGGGGCGCTGGAAGCGGCGATAAATCTCGTTGAAATCGAGGGTGCGGTCCTCTGCGGGGCGTTTTTCGGGCATGGCGGCCGACAGGCGGACAAATTGCAGCATCGATGACGACATGGCGATGGATCTCCTGGCCAAAACAGGCGGCCGAAAGACGGAATATCAAGCCGTGGCGCCGATTAAAAGCAGAAAACGACATATTGGTCAGCGTGTATGACCTAACAGCAGAAAATTATCCGCAATTTGTCGACTTTCCGGGATTCCGTCGGATCGTTGCACATGAAATTGGTCCGTTTCGGTCTTATATGCGGTTTTTCCTTTGTGTAAACATTGTGTTATAAGGCTTTCCTCAGGGGGACCATCATCGTGAACTTGTTGGAGCTGGGCATCCTCGCCCTCGTCGAGGGCGTATGCGACATCGTGCCGATCGATTCGTCGGCGCATGCAGTGATCGTATCGCGGCTGATAGGTCTCCGCGCCGGTGGGCTGGCCCCCATGATCCATCTCGGCGCGGCCCTGGCGCTGGCCTTCTATTTCTGGCGTGAAGTGGGGTCGATCTTCTCGGGCCTGTGGAAGCTCCGCAAGGCGCGCATCGAGGCCGGCACCCGTCTGCTCGCCAAGTTGCTGGTCGTCGCCCTTCCCTTTCTGTTGCTGCAAGGCGATGTGGGCGGGATAGCCCTGCCCAAGCTCGCCAGCCTCTTCTGGATCGGTGTGATCACCATTGTCTGCGCGGTCGTGATGCTGTTCGCCGACCGTCTCAGCCTCACCGTCAAGCGCATCGAGCATATCGGCTTCCTGACCAGTCTCGCTATCGGCGTCGCGCAGATCGCGTCGCTGATCACCGGGATCGGGCGCCTGCCCGCGGCCCTGATCACGGCCCGCCTGTTCGGCATGGAGCGCTCGGCGGCCTACAAATTCGTACTGCTGGCGAGCCTGCCGATCCTGCTGGTCGAGGCGGTGGCCGGACTGGCGCAGGGCGGCCGCCATCCAGGCTTCTCCGATCTGCTGTCCTTCGCCCTCACCTTCATCCTGGTGCTGGTTTCCCTGCCGATCGCTTTCTCACTGATCCGGCGCGCCGGGCTGCTGCCCTTCGCGCTCTATCGCCTGCTGTTCGGGATGATCCTCGTCGGGCTCGGCCTGCTGTGAGACTGCTCGGCCGCCTGTCCTCGATCAATGTGCGAAAGGTCGCCTGGACCTGCGACGAGATCGGCCTCGATTTTATCCGCGAGGATTGGGGCGGCGCCTTGCGCTCGACCCGCGATCCGCAATTCTTGGCGCTGAATCCCAACGGATTGGTACCGGTCATCGAGGATGAGAACGGGGTCCTGTGGGGCAGCAACCCCATCTGCCGCTATCTCGCGAACAAGGCCGGCCGTACCGATCTGCTGCCGGCCGATCCGGCCGGGCGGGCCCGGGTCGATCAATGGATGGAATGGCAGGCGATCGAGCTGAACAACAGCTGGAGTTACGCTTTTTCCGGCCTGGTGCGCGAGAATCCGGAGTATCAGGATCCGGACAAGATCGCTCAATCCCTGGCGGCCTGGGACGGCATGATGGAACTGCTCGACAGCCATCTGGCCGAAAACGGCCCCTATGTTTGTGGCGAAGACTTCACCCTGGCCGATATCGCGATCGGCCTCTCGGTGCATCGCTGGCGCATGACGCCGCATCCCATGCCCGATCTCGGGACCGTGCTGGACTATTACGAACGATTATGTGATCGCGCCGCCTTCATGGATTACGGGCCGAACGGCGGGCCGTGACGCTTTATTTAACCGCGGAGGCGCAGAGACGCGGAGGAAAACGCAGAGAAAAGGCGCCTGCGGCAAAAACCTGATGGATTGCCGCAGGCGCTTACCGATGGCCAAAAACTCTGCGCCTCTGCGCCTCTGCGTCTCCGCGGTTCAAAATGTGCGTTGGAAGCGCTCAGGCCCCGCGATTGAACAGATACGGATTGCGGAAGCGGGCCAGATAGGTCGGAACGATGGAATCCGCGCTCTGCGGGATGATGCCCAGCTGCTTGAAGCCCGGCGCGCCGGAGGCGATGTTGTCGTGGCCCATCAGGCGCACCTGGTCGGGCGTCAGCGGCGGATTGGGCAGCAGCGACAGGAACGGCGCCTTCAGCTTGGCGACCAGCATCGGCAGCGGGATCAGGCAGCGCTTGCGGCCCGCGCTCTCCAGCACCAGCTCCATGATCTCCTTCATCGAATAGACGCGCGGGCCGGCCAGTTCGAAGGTCTTGCCCTCGTAACCGCCCTTGAGGACGGCGGCGATGGCGGCGGCGACGTCGCCGACATAGACCGGCTGGAATTTCGGACCGCCCGAGCCCCATATATCGAGGCCGAAACCCTTGCGGCGAAAGCCGTCATTGAGAAAGACCGGCAGCGCCGGCGACAGGCCGGTCAGGCCAGCGAAACGGTTGAAGAAGCTGTCCTCGGGCCCGAACACCACCGACGGGCGGAAGATCACCGCCTCGGGGAACGCCTCGCGCACCGCGCGCTCGCCCTCGGCCTTGGTCTTGGCGTAGAGCGAGTCCGAGGCTTCGGCGGCCCCCAGCGCCGAGACATGCACCAGCTGCTTGACCCCGGCCGCCTTGGCGGCGGCGGCGATGCGGGCGGCGCCGTCGACATGGATGGCCTGGAAGGACTGGCGGCCGCGCTGATAGAGCAGCCCGACCAGATTGATCACCAGATCGGCGCGCTCGACCGCCGCCTGGACCGAGAAATCCTTGGTGAGATCGGCATAGACCGGTTCGACCTGACCGACATCGCCGCGCGGGCGCAGATAGATGGCGCCTTCCGGATCGCGGGTGGCGACGCGCACGCGCCAGCCGGCGGCGGCGAGACGCTGCACCACGTGACGGCCGATGAAGCCGGACCCGCCGAACACGGTCGCCAGACGGTAAGAGGGGTGGCGTGCGGCCATGGCTATCTCCCTGGATGTGCGCGAAATCAATTGGGCCGAAGCTAATTCAGCGCGTTAACGAAAGCAACGCGGTAGAGCGGGATGACTTTAGATACGGTCGGAAATGGAATGGGACCGTGCCGATATCGGCGGGTAAGATGAGCGCCGCACGATGCGGAGCCATGAATGTCAGCTTGGAAAACCATGACGAGATCGGGATGACGCAGGCGCTGATGACGCAGGCGCTTGTGCTGATGGGCGATCGCCGCTTCGACGAGGCCGCCCGCCTGTTCGAGGGCGCGCTGGCGGCCAACCCCGCCAATGCGGTGCTGCACTGCTGTCTCGGGTTGGCGCTGAAGGAGCAGAGCCGCGCCGGCGAGGCGCTGGACCGGTTTCGCCGCGCCCTGGCGCTCGATCCGGCCCAAGGTCAGGCCGCCGGCGAGGCGGGCGAGTTGCTGCGCGCGGTCGGGCAAGCCGAACGGGCGCTGCCCTGGCTGGTGCGGGCCTCGCGCCTGGCTCCCGGTCAGGGCGACATCTGGGCGCGTCTCGGCGCCGCCTATCAACAGATCGGCGCGCCGGTCCGGGCGGCTGGGGCGTATCGCCGCGCCCTGTGCCTGACCCCGTCCGACCTAGCAAGCTGGCACAATCTCGGCAACAGCCTGCTGCAGCTCGGCGGCCCCGAGGCTGCAGAGGCGCATTTGCGCCGGGCGCTCGCCCTATCGCCTCACGATCCTGGCCTGTTCCACAGCCTGTCCCAGGCCATCGCTTTCCAGCCCGGCGATCCCGCGATCGCGGCGATGGAGCGCCTCGAAAGCCGCCGCGCCACCCTGCCGCCGGAAGCGCGGATCCGCCTGTCCTTTGCCTTGGCTAAGGCGTATGCCGATTGCGGCGAGCCGGGACGCGGCTTCGATCATCTGCTGACCGGCAATGCCGAGAAGCGGGCCCGCACCGATTACCGCGAATCCTTCGCCCTCGGCCTGTTCGATCGGGTGCGGGATGCCACGCCAGGCGATTTTCCCGCCGCCTCCGAACCCGGCCTCGAGGCGCCGATCTTCGTTCTCGGCATGCCTCGCTCGGGCAGCAGCCTGTTGGAACAGATCCTGGCCAGCCATGAAGGCGTGGTCGGCGCCGGCGAGATCAATCTGTTCGGGGCGGCGGTGCATGCCGTGCTCGGCCCGCGCCGATTTCCCGATGGGCTGGGCGCCTTGACCGAGGCCGATTTCGCCAGGATCGGCGCGCTCTACCGGTCGGGAGAGCGACGCCTCGCCAGGCCGGGTCGGCGGCTGGTCAACAAGCTGCCGGAGAATTTCCTGCTGGTCGGGCTGATCCGCCGCGCCTTGCCGGAGGCCTCCGTGATCCATGCCCGCCGGGCGCCGCTCGACATCTGCCTGTCCTGTTTTTCCCATTTATTCACCCAAGGGCAGCCTTATTCCTACGATCTCGGCGAATTGGGGCGCTATTACCGCCGCTATGACGCGTTGATGGGGCATTGGCGCGCGGTTTTACCGTCAGATTCGATGATCGAGGTCGATTACGAGGCGCTGGTTGCCGATTTCGAGCCGGAAGTGGCCCGCCTGCTGGCCGCTTGCGGGCTGACCTGGGATCCCGCCTGTCTGGAGTTCCACCGGACCGAACGGCCGGTCATGACCGGCAGCCTGAGGCAGGTACGCCAACCGCTCTATCGTACGGCGGTGGGAAAATGGCGTCCGCCGGCCGTGCGGATCGCCCCTTTGATCGAAGCGCTGGGGGATCTGATCCGGTGACGCCGCAGGACCTGTTTTCCGCGGCGGTGGACCACCATCGGGCGGGCCGGCTCGACGAAGCGGGCGCGCTGTACCGGCGCATCCTCGTCTTCGACCCCCAGCAGGTGGCGGTATGGAATCATCTCGGCCTGGCCAGCCGGACGGAGCGTGCGATCGGCCGCGCCTTGCGCTTGGCGCCGGCGCTGGCGGAGGGGCACAGCAATCTCGCCGCCCTGTTGCGCGCCTCGGGCGCGGTCGAGCGGGCGGTCGAGTCCCTGCGTCGGGCGGCGGTGTTGCAGCCGGCCCTCGCGGCGCCGCTCAACAATCTCGGGGCCCTCGAGCGTGAACGGGGCCGGATCGGACCGGCGGCTGAGCTGTTCGGCCGCGCCGCGATCCTGTCGCCCGGCAATCCCGACATCCAGTGCAATCTCGGCGCCGCCCTGCTGCAGCGGGGCGACTACGCCGAAGGCTGGCGCCGGCACGAATGGCGGCTCCATCCCCAGGCGCAAAACGCTCCGGCGCCGCGGTCCTTCCCCCAACCTTGCTGGCAGGGCGAGGATCTGGCCGGGCGGACAATTTTGCTCCATGCCGAGCAGGGGCTGGGCGACACGCTGCAATTCATCCGCTTCGCCGCGCCGATCGCCGCCCTGGGGGCCCGGGTGGTGGTGGAGGCTCCCGCCAGTCTGACCCGCTTGCTGGAGACGGCGCCCGGCGTGACGGAGGTTCATCCGGCCGGAGAGCGATTGCCCGCGTTCGATTTTCATCTGCCGCTGATGAGCGCGCCGCATCGCCTCGGCGTGACCCTGGAGACGCTGCCGGCCGAGACGCCCTATCTGCGCGCGCCCGCCGATCGGGCCGAGGCCTGGCGCGAGCGGTTGTCCAACTGGCCGGGAGTGAAGGTCGGACTGGTCTGGACCGGCAATCCCGCCCTGAAACTCGCCTGGAGCGCCGACGCCAACGCCCGGCGCAGTATTCCGCCGGAGCGTCTGGGACCGCTGTTCGACATCCCCGGCGTCACGTTCTTCAGCTTGCAGAAAGACGAATCGGTGCCGGAGGCAATCGACTTCATGGGCGAGATGGAGGATTTCGCCGACACGGCGGCGCTGGTCGAGGCGCTCGATCTGGTGATCTCGGTCGATACCTCGGTGGCGCATCTGGCCGGGGCCTTGAACAAGCCGGTCTGGATCCTGTCGCGATTCGACGGGTGCTGGCGCTGGCTCGGCCACCGCGCGGACTCGCCCTGGTATCCCTCCGCGCGGCTGTTTCATCAGCCCGGAAAGGACGATTGGACGCCGGTCGTGGAAAAGATCTCCACAGCATTGTTCGAGATGATGAAAAAAACCCATTGACTCAGGTCCGCCAGTTTTATATCCCTCTGCGCCTCGGAACGCCGGAAGGCATTCAAATCGCCCCGTGCCCAGGTGGCGGAATTGGTAGACGCACTAGCTTCAGGTGCTAGCGATCGCAAGGTCATGGAAGTTCGAGTCTTCTCCTGGGCACCACTCTTCTCCGGTCGGATATGACGATCCACTATCACAAGGGCGACCTGCCCCCCGGTCTCGATTTCGGCGCCTCCATCGCTATCGATAGCGAGACGATGGGGCTTCGGCTCCAGCGCGATCGTTTGTGCGTGGTGCAGCTGTCGGCCGGCGACGGAACCGTCCATGTGGTGCATTTCCCCGACCGCGACTACCGCGCGCCCAATCTGCGCCGCGTGCTGTCCGATCCGAAGGTCACCAAGATCTTCCATTTCGCCCGGTTCGACCTGGCGATGATCCAGCGCCATTTCGACATCGTCTGCCGCCCGGTCTATTGCACCCGCACGGCTTCCAAGCTGGTGCGCACCAATACCGAGCGCCACGGCCTCAAGGATCTGTGCCTGGAAATGCTCGGCGTCGAGCTGTCCAAGCAACAGCAGACCTCCGATTGGGGCGCTTCGACCCTTTCCCAGCAACAGCTTGATTATGCCGCCTCGGATGTGCTCTATCTGCACCGCCTGCGCGCCAAGATGGACGAGTTGTTGGCGCGTGAAGGCCGGGTCTCGCTGGCCCAGGCCTGTTTCGACTTCCTTCCCGACCGTGCCGCCCTCGATCTGGCGGGCTGGGAAGAAGAAGACATTTTCGCGCACTGACACCGTCAGATTTTTGCCGTAAATTCACGGCAAAACTGAGTGGTCCGCTGAACACCTTGGGAGATGGACGTCTGCGATGACGCAGGACGCCGCTTTGCAATCCGACTCTAACACCGCCGATCTCGATTGCGCCCGCCGCGTGCTGGCCGCCGAGGCCGAGGCCCTGACTAGTCTGTCGAGTCGGCTCGGTGCTGAATTTCCGCGGGCGCTCGACACCCTGACCCGTGACCACGGTGGACGTGTCATCGTCACCGGCATGGGCAAGAGCGGCCATGTCGGACGCAAGATCGCCGCCACCCTGGCCTCGACCGGCACGCCGGCGATGTATGTCCATCCCGCCGAGGCCAGTCATGGCGATCTCGGCATGGTAACCAAGCTCGACGCGGTGCTGGCCCTGTCCAATTCGGGCGAGACGTCGGAGTTGACCGACATCGTTACCTATACCCGCCGCTATGAGATTCCGCTGGTGGCGATCACCAGCCGCACCGAATCCAGCCTGGCCGAAGCCGCCGATGTCGCGATGATCCTGCCCGATGTCGGCGAAGCCTGCCCGATGGGCCTGGCGCCGACCACCTCGACCACCATGATGCTGGCGCTGGGCGATGCCCTGGCCGTCGCTCTCCTGGAGCGCAAGGGGTTCTCCTCGGCCGACTTCCAGATCTACCATCCGGGCGGCAAGCTCGGCCGCCAGCTGATGAAGGTGGCCGATCTGATGCATCAGGGCGAGGCGGTTCCGTTGGTCGAGCCGTCGCGGCCGATGAGCGAGGTTCTGCTGGTGATGACCCAGAAGGCGTTTGGGTGCGTTGGCGTCGTGGACGCCAACGGGAGTCTGGATGGCATCATCACCGATGGCGACCTGCGCCGCCACATGGAGGGCGGGCTGCTCAGCCGCCAGGCCGCCGAGGTGATGACCCTTGCGCCCTCCACCATCCGTTCCGGCATCCTCGCCGCCGAGGCGCTGCGCGTGATGAACGAAAAAAAGATCACCAGCCTCTTCGTGGTGGACGAGCAGAAGCGCGCCGTCGGCATCCTCCATCTGCATGATTGCCTGCGGGCCGGGGTGGCCTGACCTTGGATACGGTGCTCGCCCTGTTGCGCGTCGTCCTGGGGGGAGCCAATATCCGCCGCTGGCACGTCTCGCAGCGCCGCCGCCAAGCGGGCCTATGGGTGTTGACCGGCTATTCGCGCTTCGTCGGCATGATGAAACTGGCCCTGCCGGCCACCGCGGTGGCCATTATCGGCATCCTCGCCGCCTGGCCGCGCCTGGCGCCGCGCGACGAGCAGTTCAAGGTCGCCTTCGCCAATTTCAACGCCAAGAGCGTTGACACCCAGTCGATGGTCAATCCGCGCTATTACGGCACCGACGACAAGAACCAGCCTTACACCGTCACCGCCGAGATCGGCACCCAGATCGACCAGCAGCTGCAGCAGTTCCAGCTGCAGAAGCCGGTGGCCGACCTCACCAAGTCCGACGGCGCCGGCATCGTCGGCAATTCCGACCTCGGCATCTTCCAGCAGAAGGACAACACGCTGGAACTCTACGGCCATGTCGATCTCTACCAGGACAAAGGCTATGAGGTGCACAGCTCCTCGGCCCATATCGACGTCCTGCCCGGCAATGCCGATGGACAGGAGCCCGCCCATGGAAAGGGTCCGGCCGGCACGGTCGAAGGCGAGGGGTTCCGTCTATGGGATCGCGGCGATAGAATAATGTTCACCGGCAGATCCCACGCCGTGCTCAACGTGTCGAAAAGCGCTCAATGAAAAAAGCCGCACTGTGCCTAATTGCCGCCGGTCTCGTCGTCGCCGCGCCGCTGGTCCTCGCCAAGGACGCCAAGCCCCAGCCGCCCGCCAAGGCGGCTGCGCAGCCGGCGGACGATATCGGCTTCTCGCGCGGCAATTCCAGCCAGCCGCTCGACGTCACCGCCGATGAGAGCATCGAGGTGTCCAAGGACGCCAAGGAGATCATCGCCCGCGTCAACGCCAAGTCGGTCCGCGGCAACACGACGATAACCAGCGACATTCAGACCGCCTATTACCGTGACAAGAAGCCGGTGGACGGGGCGGACCCGAACGCCAAGACCAAGGCGGCGCCCGCGCCGTCCGCTCCCGGTGCGGCCCCTGGCGCCACTCCGGCTCCGGCCTCCGGCGACGGCACGGGGACCGGCGGCAGCGAAGTCTGGCGCGTCACCGCCGACGGCAATGTCCATATCTTCACCCCGACCCAGAACGCTTATGGCGACCACGCCGACTACAACATCGACGACGCGGTGGTTGTGCTGACCGGCGACCATCTCAAGATGACCACGCCGCAGGACATCGTCACCGCGCGCGATACGCTGGAATATTGGGAAAACAAGCATCAGGCGGTGGCGCGCGGCGACGCGGTGGCGATCCGCACCGACAAGGGGCATCGCATCCAGGCCGACACGCTGGTCGCCGATTTTGGCGAGAACAAGCAAAAGCAGATGGTTATCCAGGTCGTGCATGGCTACGACCATGTGGTTTTGACCACCGCGACCGACGTCGTCACCGGCGACCGCGGCGACTATGTGGTCGAAACGGGTATCGTCACCGTCACCGGTTCGGTTAAGATCACCCGCGGCGGCAATCAGTTCGACGGCAATTACGCGGTGGTTAACCTGAATACGGGAATTTCAAAACTTTTGTCGGCCCCGACAGGCAAGCCCGCCGACCGGCAGGTCCGCGGGCTGTTCGTGCCGACGCCGAAGAAGGCCCCCCCGGCGCCGCCCTCCGCGTCCGGCACCGCTCCGAAGGATCCGTCGTAATGTCGGTTTCCGATGGGACGGCGACCCGCGCTCTCGACAATGGCGCCGCCGTCTCCAGCCAGTCGGAGGGTTTGGTCGCCTCCAATATCGGCAAGCGCTACAAGCGCCGCCCGGTGCTGCGCGACGTCTCGGTCAGCGTCAAGCGCGGCGAGGCGGTCGGTCTGCTTGGTCCCAATGGCGCGGGCAAGACCACCTGCTTTTATTGCATCACCGGCCTGATCAATCCCGACACCGGCACCATCACGCTGGACGGTCAGGACATCACCGCCCTGCCCATGTATCGCCGCGCCCGCCTCGGCATCGGCTATCTGCCGCAGGAAGCCTCGATCTTCCGCGGTCTTACCGTCGAGCAGAATATCGCCTCGATCCTCGAAGTGACCGAGAAGGACCGCGAACGCCGCGAGATCCTGCTGGAGGATCTGCTGGCCGAATTCTCGATCAGCCATCTACGCCGCGCTCCGGCCCTGGCGCTGTCGGGCGGCGAGCGCCGCCGCGTCGAAATCGCCCGCGCCTTGGCCTCGAACCCGGCCTTCGTGCTGCTCGACGAGCCGCTGGCCGGCATCGATCCGATCGCGGTGTCCGATATTCGCGACCTGGTCGCTCATCTCAAGCATCGCGGCATTGGCGTTCTGATCACCGATCATAATGTGCGCGAGACGCTCGAAATCATCGACCGCGCCTATATTCTGCATGATGGGCGCGTGATGATGGAGGGGGCGCCGGCCGAGATCGTCGCCCATGAAGGAGTCCGCCGGGTCTATCTCGGCGAGCGGTTCAGCTTGTAGCGGTAACCGGCATGGCGCTTTCCCCTCGGCTGGATCTGCGGCAATCCCAATCGCTGGTGATGACGCCGCAATTGCAGCAGGCGATCAAGCTGCTGCAATTGTCGAGCATCGAACTATCCGCCTTTGTCGAAGCCGAACTGGAGCAGAACCCCCTGCTCGAGCGGGACGACAGCGCCCCTGCCGCCACCGCCGAGGAGGCACCTCAGCCGGATGCCTCGGACATTCCGGTGATGGAGCCCCGTCCCGACGCACCGATGGTCGACGCCCTGCCCGGCCAGGCCGACGAAGCGCCGCTCGACCTGGATTACGACAATACCTTCACCAATAACGGCACGATGGATGAATCGGGCGATTTGTCGGGCGATTTCGGCAATCGCGGCGGCCGGCTCGATTTCTCCGACGATGGCGATTTCGAGCAGACCCTGACGCGCGAGGAGACCTTGCGCGATCATCTGATGAGTCAGCTCAATCTCGACATCACCGAATCGGGCGATCGGCTGATCGGCATTTATCTGATCGAGATGCTGGATGAAGCCGGCTATCTGATCGGCGATCTCGACGCGCTGGCTCAGTCACTGGGATGCGATCTGGCGCGCGTCGAGGCGGTGCTGGCGCGCGTGCAGCGGTTCGATCCGGCCGGCCTGTTCGCGCGCTCCCTCTCCGAATGCCTGGCCCTGCAGCTGCGCGAGCGCGACCGGCTGGATCCCTGCATGCAGACGCTGCTCGACAATCTCGAGCTGCTCGGGCGGCGCGATCTGCCCCAGCTGATGAAGGTCTGCGGCGCCGATGCCGAGGATCTGGCCCAGATGATTTCCGAGATCCGGGCGCTCGATCCCAAACCAGCCTTAGCCTTCGATCATCATGTGGCGCCGCCCGTCACCCCGGACGTGCTGATGCGCCCCTCTACCGGCGGCGGTTGGCTGGTCGAACTCAACAACGACACCTTGCCGCGCGTGCTGGTCAATACCCGCTATTACGCCAAGATTTCCGGCGCGTCGCGCAACAAGGAGGATAAGACCTATCTGACCGAGCGCTTCCAGTCGGCCAATTGGCTGGTGAAGTCTCTGCATCAGCGCGCCACCACGATTCTGAAGGTGGCGACCGAGATCGTGCGGCAGCAGGACGCCTTCTTTCATCGCGGCATCCAATATCTGAGGCCGCTGGTGCTGAAGGATATCGCGTTGGAGATCTCGATGCATGAGAGCACGGTCAGCCGCGTTACCGCCAACAAGTACATCGCCACGCCGCGCGGAATCTTCGAGCTCAAATATTTCTTCACCCAGGCGCTGGGCGGCTCGGATGGCGGCGAGGCCCATTCGGCCGAGGCGGTACGTCACCGCATCAAGACTTTGATCGATCAGGAGCCGGCCACCGACATTCTGTCCGATGATAAAATTGTCGATATTCTGAAGGCGGAAGGGGTCGATATCGCCCGGCGCACGGTCGCGAAATATCGCGAATCCATGCATATTCCATCGTCAGTTCAACGCAGACGCGATAAGATGATGCAAGTCTAGATTGACTTTGAAGGGCCGGCCGGCATATTGTCCGGCGCCTTTCGAGGCCGGCGATCGTTAGGGGCGATGGCTGGGAACCGTTGGGGAAGCGCCGGACGTCCGAAAGGGATGCCAAGAGCGAAGGTTCCATTAGCTGGCTAAGCTGTACAACGAGATCAGGCGGTAGTCGCGCCATGAGGTTAGGTCATGGAGATAGTTGATTTGATCAGCCCCGAAGGGGTGGTGCCCAATTTGCGCGCCACAAGCAAGAAGCAAGCGTTACAGGAACTGGCCCGGCGGGCCGCCGATCTGACCGGATTGCAGGAGAGAGCGATTTTCGACGTGCTGCTGGAGCGCGAGCGCCTCGGCACGACCGGCGTTGGCAACGGCATCGCCATTCCGCATGGCAAGCTGCCCAATCTGCCGCGTCTCCACGGCCTCTTCGCCCGTCTGGAGAAACCGATCAATTTCGATTCGATCGATGAGCAGCCCGTCGATCTGATCTTCCTGCTGCTGGCCCCGGAATCGGCCGGCGCCGACCATCTGAAGGCTCTGGCCCGCGTCTCGCGCCTGCTGCGCGACAAGCCGACCTGCGAGAAGTTGCGCGGCACCGACAGCGCCGAGGGCCTCTACGCCCTGCTCACCGAAGCCCCGACCAGCGCCGCTGCGTAACCGTCATCCCCGCAGGGTTGACGGTTCAGTTTCAGTGCACGCTTACCGGTGTCTTGTCGGCCTGTAGGGCTGCGGCGAAGGCCAGGTCCCGGTCGGGAGCGATGGCCAGCGAGGTGCCGTCGGCGCTGATGATGGCCCAGGCGCGGGTGCCGTTAACGGTCACTTCGCGGATATAGGCCACGTCCTCGGCGCCGAGCATGGCGAAGGCGTGCTCGCTCATCGGCGCGGCGTGGCTATGAGAGCCGTCTTTGTTCTGCATGATCATTTTCCTTTCGAAACGCCGAGAGCATTGCCGTCGATGGTGTTCGGCCCGGCATGCTCGATCTTGACGGTGCGCACCCGGGTCTCCGGGAGGGGCCGCTGCAGATCGATATGCAGCAAGCCATTGTCCATGGTGGCGTTCTTGACCTCGATGCCCTCGGCCAGCACGAAAGCGCGCTGGAATTGCCGCGCGGCGATGCCGCGATGGAGAAATATCCGGTTGGGGTCGTCCTCGGCCTGGCGGCCGCGGATGATCAACTGGTTGTCCTCGACGGAGACTTGCAGGCAATCCATCGTGAAACCGGCGACGGCCAGCGTGATGCGCAGTCCGATTTCGCCCATTTGCTCGATGTTGTAAGGGGGATATCCCTCACCCGATGTCTTGGCGATCCGATCCAGCACCCGCTCGAAATGATCGAAACCGAGCATATGCGGGCTGTTGAACAGGGATACACGGGTCATGATACTTGCGTCCTCCTCAGTCGAGCGAGTCCGGCTTGGGCCCTTTTACTCTCGGCGCCCTTACCGGCGGTCCGAACATCGGCACCACCTGACGCTATATTTCGTTTCCTGCATGGCCTCAGTCAAGAAGGAAGGAACCAGGGAACCCGATGGTTCCCTGGAATTATAGCCAAACAAAAAGGCCGCGGAGGGGTTCCTCCGCGGCCGAGTGCTTCGCGAGAAGCGTAGTTAGATTACGACGGGGCCTTACCGGTGACCTTGATCAGCCACAAGCGGGCGACGTCGTCGGCCGGCTCGCCGGCCTTCATCGACTTCCAGGTGGCGACGGCGTCGGCCTTCTTGCCGGCGGCGAGCTGGGCGACGCCCAGATGCAGCTTGGCTTCGTCGGTGCTCTTCAGACCGCCTTTGGCGATGCCGGCCTGGATCAGGCTGATCGCCTTGTCGTACTGGCCATAGCCGTAATAATCCATGCCGGTATTGACCAGGCCGGTGCCGTCCGGCTTCTTGCCGGCTTCGGTCTCGGCGGCGGTCAGACCGCCCTTGTCGGAATCGACCGACCGCTTGGCCATGTCGCGCAGGCGGCCATGACGATCGGCCTCGGCACCCTGGCCCAGCACGTTGGCCTTGTAGCCCTTGTCGACCACGGTCTGGGCTTCGCCGGGGAAGCCAGCCTGAATGGCCAACTCGGCATATTCCATATAATCGTTGGTCTTGGTCAGCACGCCGGCGGCGTCTTCGAAGCGGTAGAGATCGAGGTCCAGCTTGCCGCTGACGCCCGGCTTGTTGGCGGTCTGGTGGATCAGGTCCAGCCAGTAATCCGGCTTCGGATAGGCGGCGGTCAGCTTTTCGAGCGCCACGGTGTAGGCCTTCTTGTCGCCCGTCTTGGTGGCCGCGCTGGTCAGCAGCTGATAGAGGGTCTCAGGCGCCTGCTGGCCGGATTTTTCGTAAGCGTCGATCGCCTCGTTGCTGGCCTTGGTGGTGTTGGCGAAGTCGTTGTTCAGGTAATAGGCCTGAGCCAACAGGCTGCGCATGGTGAGGTCGCTGCCGCCGGCCGAGAAATACTTGCCGATCCAGCTGGCGGACGACGTGTAGTCCTTGCTCTTGAAGAAGGAGCCGGCGATCGCCTGGGCGAACGGGATCTTCTGCTGAGGCTGAAGGGTGCCGGCAGCGTTCAGCGCGTCATAAGCTTTGGCGGCGGTGGCCGGTTCCTCCCCGCCGACGGCGGCGATCAGACGGAACTGGTCGATCATACCCTCTTCATAGGGGGTCTTCTTGGCGACGGCGTCAGCTTCCTTCAGCTTGGCCAGGGCCTCGCCGTACTTCTTTTCCTTGATCGCGGCCTGGGCGGCCTGCAAGGGCTTGCCGACTTCCGGAGAAACGGTGCCGGGCTTGGCTTCATCCTCTGCGTAGGCGGGATTGCCCACAACGGCCTGCAGGATGACGGGCGAAGTAATGGCGACGGCACAGGCAATGCCGAAACCGGCCAAAGCCCGACCGGAGAAAAGTCGGCTCTTCATTAACTAAGTCCTTGCGTGTTCGAGGTTGGAACTAGGAACAAATCAGTCAGCGAACTGTTCGTTCCCGATGATGCCGATCTTGGTGACCCCCAGGCGTTGAGCGGACGCCATCACCGCGGCGACGAATTTGTAGGTCGCCAGCTTATTGGGCCGAATATGGACCTCGGGCTGGATCGCCGGATCGACCGCTTCGGTCTTCAGGCGCCATTCCAGGGTCTGGCGGTCGGGCACCACCTGGCCGTTCCAGGTGACGGTGCCGTCGAAGTCGATAGCGATCTCGACTACCGGCGGCGGTTCATTATTGGTGGGCGGCGGAGCGCCATTCGGCATGTCCAGCTTCACCGCGTGGGTCTGGACCGGGATGGTGATGATCAACATGATCAGCAGCACCAGCATCACGTCGATGAGCGGCGTGGTGTTGATGTCTACGACCACATCCGGATCACCGGAGCCGCCGCCCTGTCCGACATTCATTCCCATGATTTAATCCTCTTACCTCTGCGGGGAGCGCCGGCAGTCCGGCGCTCCCATTCTGTTCCGGTTCAGCCTTAGCCGCGCGGCGGCGGCTCGGTGATGAACCCGATCTTCGCGATGCCGGCACGCTGGCAGATGAAGACGACGCGGCCGACCGATTCGTAGCGCGTATTGGCGTCACCACGAATATGGACTTCCGGCTGCGGGTCCTTGACCGCCACTTCCTTCATCTTGTCGAGAAGGTTGGCGGCATCCGGAACGGCTTTGTCGTTCCAATAGATGTTGCCGTCCTTGTCGACCGAGATGTTGATGTTCTCCGGCTTCGTCTGCGTCGGAACATTCGTCTCTTTCGGCAGTTCGACCTGCACCGTTTTAGTCACCACCGGGATGGTGATGAGGAAGATGATCAACAGCACCAGCATGACGTCGACGAGCGGCGTCGTATTGATGGAGGAGTTGAAATCGTCTTCATCACCGTCGGAGGATCCGACATTCATTGCCATGGTAGGTCACCCTTTGCTGGCTGTGGTGGGCCTGCGCTTAGATGTTGCCGCCACTGAGCAGAACGTTGTGCAGATCGGCCGAGAAGGTACGGACCTGTTCGACGCACTGCTTGTTGCGACGGACCAGCCAGTTGTAGGCGAGCACGGCGGGGACGGCGACGAACAGACCGAAGGCGGTCATGATCAGCGACTCACCGACCGGACCGGCGACCTTGTCGATCGAGGCCTGACCGGCCACACCGATGGCGGTCAGCGCCTTGTAGATGCCCATCACGGTACCGAACAGACCAACGAACGGCGCGATCGAGCCGACGGTGGCGAGCACGGCCAGGCCGCCCTGCAGACGCGAGACGATCTGCTCGACCGAGCGCTGAATCGACAGGCCGACCCAGGTGTTCAGATCGATCTGCTCGACCAGCGAGCCTTCATGATGCTCGACGGCTTCGAGGCCCGAGGCGGCGACGAAGTAGAAGGGGCTCTTCGGATCGAGGGTCTTGGTGCCTTCCTTGACGCTCTTGGCCTTCCAGAAGGTCGCATTGGCCTTCTTCGCCTTGCTCAGCAGGAGGGCCTGTTCGACCAGCTTGGTGATCATGACGTACCAGGTCGACACCGACATGATGACCAGAACGACGAGCGTGCCCTTGGCCACGAAGTCACCACCGGCCCACAGGGCCTCGACGCCGTAGGGGTTCTCGACCTGCACGGTGCCGGGGGCGGTCACGCCACCACCCGGAACGGCGCCGGCGGCCGTGTCCTGGGCCAGAGCGGCGGCGGTCGGCAGGGCGCAGCTGACGGCGACGGCGGCGGCCAGCGAAAGGGCGGCACCGCGTGCCATCAAAGACTTCAAAAGCGACATGTTACTCCTCCGAGTTCCTAAACGAAATTCTGTTCACAGGGATTTTATTGCAGGGTCCAGGTGTATTTGATGCGGGCCCAAGTCTGTTCGGGCTTGCCGTCGACGGTGCCAGCCTTGAACTTGCACAGCTCCATCGCGCTCTTGGCGGCTTCGTCAAGGCGGGGATGGCCGCTCGAGGTCTCGACCTTGCTTTCAGCAACCCTGCCGTCGGTACCGATCAGGAAATTCAGCACCACGGTGCCGGTTTCTTCCATGCGGCGCGACACGGCCGGATATTCCGGCTTGCGGCAGTTGTTGTTGGCATCGATGACGGCGGCAACCACGACCGGTTCATGCTTGGCCGGCGGAGCGGCCGGCGGCGGCGGTTCGACGGGCTTCTGGGTCGTGACGGCCGTGATGGCGTTCGGCGAAACGGCCGTACGCACCTGGATGTCAGGCATCGGAATGAAGGGCGGCGGCGGCGGCGCGAGCTTCGGCGGCGGCGGCGGCGGCGGGGCGTCCGGCGGCTTCACTTCTTCGATAAGTTTGGTCTCCAACGGCTGCTTCAGCACTTCGATCGCTGAATGGCCGAGGCCGGTCACGAACAGGTAACCAAGGCCCACATGAAGGAGGACCACGACGAGAAAGCCGATACTAGATTTCTTCGGGTCTTTCTGCTGCCGCGCATAATTCATCCGAATTGTCTCCTGCGCTAAAACAGGGTGCCCAGGACCTGACGGACCGGGGGCACCCTGACGAATGTCGGTTGATGGCTGACACGCTCACGGCCGCCAGAGGCGAAGCCGGTGACGCGGCCAGTGGACGAATGATGAGCCTGGGAAAGGGACTGAAGCGGAACAGGCGCGGAGACGAAACGGCCGGCGTAACGGCCGGACCTAGTGTTCAGGTCGCAGGACGCCTCGGCCGCACCCTTGGCGCGACGCGAAATAATCCTATCTGACAACCCTTGTCCCATTCCGATCGACTTCCGTTTCCTAACAGCATTGGCACGTTAACACCCGGTAAGCGGTGGATGCATTACTCGCGTGACCAAAACCTAAACCACTGTAATTCTGGAACTTTTGAGGTCCCTTTTCTTCATCGCCGAACCGCTTTCGTTAGTGACACGAAGAGCGCTACGGCGATCCCACCCCCTTGGGCCTGAATTGCACTCTAAGGAGGCTGGCGCGATTGTCAATAGACGGATTTCGACCTTTTTACGCATTTTTATTGCGCTGCGAAAATGTGCCTATATCTTGAGCATAGGCGGTGGATAACTTCACAATTTGTAGGCAATCCGCCCTGTTCAGCGGGTCGCCGCATCGCAGTAAAACATAAATTCGTCACACTGTTGCCCGTCCGCCAGGGGAACGAAACGGGCCTGTACGCAATTTTATTGCGAAAAGCCCTTTTGCGATTTCGCGCCCTTCGCGAGACCGCTGACCAAGCGGTCAATTGTCATTTTATTGCCATCGGAAAACCCCGCCGGGCACCGGCTGCCGATCGCCATCGCCATCGCGGGCCGGATGGGTACCAGTAATAGTATGTATAATCCAAGACTACGCAAAGGATCGGCCCAGCGGCCTGCCGACCGCTCCAACTCGTGGCGGGACAGTCTGCCGGCTTCCCCTTGGGCGATGGCGCGGTCGAGCGGGCTGCCGGGGAAACCGGGCGATAGGTCCAGTCCATGTTCCCGGTCGAAGATTTCTATGGGCCGCCCGGGCGACCAGGCGGTGACGCGGCAGAGGATTTCCGGATGCAGGGTGCGCCGGTAAAGCGCCAGCCGGTCGGCTGGCACCCCGGCGCTGACCAGGCGGAGCCCCAGGGATGCAACCCGGTCGGCATCGCCCAGCCAGTCGGCGGGATCCATCCTTATCCTCCTTCAGTGAGCGCCGCCGGCGCTCGCCCCCATGCCCGGTCGCTTCAGCCACAGCGAGGCGGCCAGGGCCAGCACCAACGCCACGCCGAGCAGAAAGAAGGTGTCGGAGAAGGCCATGATGAAGGCCTGGCGGCGGATCGTCCCCCCGATCGCCACCACCGCCTTATGGGCGGCGGTGGCCGGATCGGCGAGTCCGTGGCTGAGGAAATAGCCGGTCAGCCCGTCGATCCGGGCGCGGGTGGCCGGGTCGAGCAGCGAGACCGGCTCGTTCATCACATTGGAATGGAACTGCTCGCGCTTGGTGAGAAACGTCTGCAGCGAGGCGATGCCGATGGCGCCGCCTAAGTTTCGCATCATATTGAACAGGGCCGAGGCCGAGCCGGCATTCTCCGGCTCGATGCCGGCGGTGGCGACAGCCGACAAAGGCGCGAAGCACAGGGCCTGGCCGACGGCGCGCACGATATTGGGGATCAGCAACTGCGGGCCGGAATTGTCCGGGCTGAGGAAGATGTTGAGGAAGTTGCTGCCGGCGAACAAGGCGAAGCCGACACCGATCATGATACGGGGGTCGATCTTCTTCATCATTTTGGGCACCAGCGGGATCAGAATCAGCTGCGGCAGGCCGGTCCAGGCCAGCACCATGCCGATCTGCTCGGAATTGTAGCCCTGGATGCGCGAAAGATATTGCGGCAGGACGTAGACCGAGCCGTAAAGCGCGACACCCAGCAGGAAATTGGCGGACATGCCGAAGCCGAAATTGCGCCGCAGCACCAGCCGCAGATTAAGCAGCGGCTTCTTCACGGTCAGCTCGACCCACAGGAACAGAGTCAATGAAACAGCGGCGATCACCGACAGGCGGGTGATGAAGGGAGAGCCGAACCAATCGTCCTTGTTCCCCTCCTCCAGCACCGTCTGCAGTGAGCCCAAACCGAGCGCCATGGTGGCAATGCCCGGCCAGTCTCCCTGGCGCAGCAGATGAAGCTGCTTCGGCGTCCGGTCGAGCGCGTACCACAGCATGCCGACCATCAGCGCGCCGGGAAGGGCGTTCACATAGAAGATGTATTGCCAGCTGTAGGTCTGGGTCAGAAAGCCGCCGATGGTCGGGCCGATCGACGGCGCGAAGGTGGCGGAAATGGCGAACAGCGCCATGCCGATCGGCTGCTTGGACTTGGGCAGCATGGTGATGATGATGGTGAAGGCCATCGGGATCAGCACGCCGCCGGTAAAGCCCTGCAGGCCGCGCAGCACGATCATCTGGCCGAGATTCTGCGCCAGTCCGCACAGAATCGAAAAGACCAGGAACAGGATCGAATTGACCAGCAGATAGGTGCGCAGCGAGAAGGCGCGGGCCAGCCAGCCGGACAGGGGGATGACGATGATCTCGGCGACCAGATAGGAGGTCGAGATCCAGCCGCCATCGTCGAACCCGGCGCCGATGGCGCCCTGGATGTCGGGCAGGGAGGCGTTGACGATCTGGATGTCGAGCACCGCCATGAAGGCTCCGAGGGCGGAGCCGATCACGGCGATCCAGCTGCGGAAGGGGACGTGGTCAGCCATCGTCGTTTCCTCACAAACCCGCGGTGCGGGTGTTCGGCAGGCGCCCGCCGCCCACCCGCGCCGTAGGGCGCGAATCATTCAAATCATGGGTGGCGGGCAGGCGCCCGCCACCCATGGCCAGGAATAGTTTGATGCTGTCGGTATAACGCTGCGTGCGGGCGCGGATGGCGCCCAGCTCGGCTTGTTCCGACTGACGCTGGGCGTCGAGCACCTGCACCACCGAGGCGTTGCCGACGCCATAGCCGAGCCGGGTCAGCGTCAGGGTCGAGGTGCTGGACGACAGCGATCTAGTCTCGCTGTCGAGCTGATCGGAATCGTTGCCCAGCGCGTGCAGCGTGTCGGCCACCTGGCCGAAGGCGCCGACCACCGCCTGGCGGTAATCGGCCAGACTGGCCTGATAGTCGTCTTCCGCCGCCGCCTTGCGCGCCTCCAATTCGCCGCCATGGAAGATAGGCACGGTGACACCGCCCAGCAGGCTCCAGGCCGCGCCGGCCGCGCCGCCGGTCAGGCCCTGTTCGGCGAGATCCGCGGACAGCGTCAGATTGGGATAGAAATCGGCTTCGGCCATGCCGATCGCGGCGCTGGCCGCGTGCAGCCGCGCCTCGGCGGCGCGGATGTCGGGGCGGACCCGCACCAGCTCGGAGGGCACCGCCACCGGCAGCTCGGCCGGCAGGGTGAAGCCGTCGAGGGCGAAATCGGGGGCGCGCCACTCGGCCGGGCTCTTGCCGATCAGCGTGGCCAGCGCGTCCTGGGCGACCGCCAGCTGCTGGCGCAGGGCGGGCAGCAAGGTGCGGTCGCGATCGAGCTGGCTCTGCGCGGCCAGGACGTCGATGTCGGTAATAGCGCCGGTGCCGCGCGCCGCGCGCACGAGGTCCAGGGTCTTCCGGTCGGACTCGATAATGCGGCCCGTGGCGGCGATTTGCGCGCGCAGCGAGGCGATCTGCACCGACTGCAGCGCGACATTGCCGGTCAGGGTCAGCAGCGCGGCGTCGACTTCGTCCTGCGCGACCTCGGCTTCGGCCTCGGCTTTCTCGACGCCACGGCGATTACGGCCGAACAGATCGAGGTCGTAGGACACCGTCGCCCCGGCGCTGTAAGCGGAAAACAACGGGAAGGTCTTGGCCTCGGGGCCGAGGAACGACGCGCCGTATTGATTGCGGGCGATGCCGGACGCGCCGTCGACCTGCGGCATCAGCCTGGCGCCGGCGACGCGAATGCCCTCTTCGGAGCGGGCCAGCCGGGCCTTCATCGAGGCCAGGCTCCAATTGCCGGCCACCGCCTGCTCCACGGTTGCGTCGAGATCGGGCGATTGCAGCAGCGCCCACCAATCGGCGCGGAGCTTTTCACCTTCGGCCAGGCGCTGATCGGCCGGCAGGGCGACCGGATCGGCGGTGTAGGCGGTCTGGTCGGGCGTTTTGGGCGCCTCGAATTCGGGGCCGACGCTGCAGGCGGCGACACCCAGGCTCAACGCCAAAACGGCGGCGCCGCGCAGAAGGGAGGCGTTCATGATTTCATCTTCTTGGTGTCGACATCGGCTTCCACCGACCTTGTATTGACGTCGGCCTCCGCCGACATGCCGGGGCGCAGTTCGCCCTTATGGCCGGCGAAATCGTCGATGCGGATCTTGACCGGGATGCGCTGCACGATCTTGGTGAAATTGCCGGTGGCGTTGTCGGGCGGCAGCAGGGCGAATTCCAGCCCGCTGGCCGGCGACAGGCTCTCGACATGACCTTTGAAGCGGGTGCCGTGCAGACTGTCGATCTCGATCTCGACCGGCTCGCCATTCTTCATCTGGCCGAGCTGGGTCTCCTTGAAATTGGCCACCACATAGACGTCCGACAGCGGGACCAGGGCGAGCAATTGCGTGCCGGCCTGCACATATTCACCGACCCGCAAGCTGCGGGCGCCGACGATGCCGTCGATCGGCGCGGTGACGGTGGTGTAGGAGAGATTGAGCTCGGCCTGCCGCAGCTGAGCGGCGGCGCGGTCACGCTCCGCCACCGCCAAGATGCGCTGGGCGCTCAGAATGTCGACCTGCTGTCGGGCGGTGCTGACGGCGGCGGTCTGGCGGCGGGCGACGGCTTCCTTGTCGCGGCGGTCGGTGGCGGCCTGTTCGGCCTGCTGGTCCGAGCCATAGCCGACCGAGGCCATCTTGGCGTAGCGGGTATCGTTGCGGCGGGCCTGGTCGAGCTCGGCGCGGGCGGCGGTCTCGCTGGCCTCGGCCTGCTCGATCAGCGATGTCTGGGCCGTCAACTGGGCGTCGAACTGACCGATGGAGGCCTCCGCGGCAGCCAGATTGGCGCGCGCCTGGTCGAGTGCCGCGCGATAATCGCGGTCGTCGATGCGGGCCACAACCTGGCCGGCCGTGACGGGCTGGTTGTCGTCGACCAGCAGCTCGGCGATGTAGCCGGGCACCTTGGGGGCGACAATGGTGGAGTCGGCTTTCACATAGGCGTCGTCGGTGCTTTCGACATATTGGCCGACAGTGATATAGCGATAGCCGAAATCGGCCGCGGTCAGGAGGGCGGCGATGGCCACCGCGCCGAGGATCACCTTTTTGGTGGTCTGGCGGCCGGTCCTGGAGTCTCCGGCGGTAATGGGGTTAGGCGGAAGGGCGTTCATGCGAATAGATCTCCGAGGGGAGCTGAAAAACTGCCCGGAGAATGATCTCTTGAGACCCGGATGATAATTCGCGAAAATCCGAAAGGATTATCAAGTCAGAGTGGATAATTAATGGACCGGCTCACCTCCATGAGCGTCTTCGTCAAGGTGGTGGATTGCGGCGGCTTCTCGGCCGCCGCGCGGCGGCTGAATCTGTCGGTCACGATGGTCAGCAACCATGTGGCGGCGCTCGAGGAACGACTCGGCGCGCGTCTTTTGAACCGCACCACCCGCAGTGTCGGGCTGACCGAGACGGGGCGGGCCTATTATGAGCGCTGCACCAGCATCCTGGCCGAGATCGACGACGCCGACCGCACCGCCGGCGCGTCTCACTCGACGCCGATGGGCACGCTTAAGCTTTATACCAATCCGCATATCGTTCGGTTCCTGGCGCCGGTCATCGCCGATTATCTGCGCGCCTATCCCGCCGCGGCGGTGGATGTGACGGGCGGCGACCGCATGGTCGATCTGGTGGAAGAGGGTTATGATCTGGCGGTGCGCACCTTCCTGCCGCCGGAATCGACGCTGATCGTGCGCAATCTGTCGGTCTGGCGGCATATCCTCTGCGTCTCGCCCGATTATTTCTCCAGCCATCCGCCGATCGAAAAAATCGAGGATCTGACCGCGCATAATTGTGTGCGCTATGCCTTCTATCCGTTCAGCGACGGGTGGCATTTCACCGGGCCGGACGGCAAGCCGGCGATGGTGCGCATTTCTGGCAATCTGACCAGCAATACCGCCGAAGTGCTGCGCGTGGTGGGGCTCCAGGGTCAGGGCATTTTCCTGGCGCCCAGCTTCCTGGTGGAAGAGGATCTCCAGGCCGGCCGGCTGATCGAGATCCTGCCGGAATGGCAGCCGGTGGAGTTCAACATCAACGCGCTCTATCCGCACCGTCACCAGCTCTCCAGCAAGGTGCGGATCTTCATCGATCTGATGGCGGAGCATTTCGCCCGGCATCGCCACTGGCTGGACCTTACCGGTCCTTTCCCGTGACGGCGTGGGCCGCATCGCGGAAACCGTGGCCGATCGCCCGCGTCGTGGCGTGAACCCCATGACCGACGGCATGCGCCGCCTTGCGGGTGCCATGGCCGATGGCGCGGGTGGTCCTATGCACCGTGTGGCCAATAGCGCGGTTGGTGGCGTGGAAAGCCTGCTTGGCGTCGGCGCCGGCCGATTCTTCGGCGAGAACCGGTCCGGCCAGCAGGCAGCAGCAGCAAAGAATAAGAGCGGTGCGCATGCCCTATCCTATCAATGCGCGGCGGTTTCCGCCAGTTGGGCCAGAGCGCCGGCCAACGCGGCCGTCACCGCGCCGCGCGGATCGAGTCCGTGCCGCTGGGCCAGATAGGCCGGATCGTCATAGGAGATCCGCACCACCCCGCCCTCATCCTGCCAGACCAGGGCTTTGAGCGGCAAATCGATGCCGATGGTCTGCGCCTGCTGCATCAGCGGCGTGCCGCCACGGGCATTGCCGAAGATCAGCAGGGTGGTCGGCCTCAGGCTCTGACCGACCTCCGCCGCGCCAGCCGCATGGTCGATGCGGGCGAAGATCGTCAGGCCGCGTTCCTTGGCGGCGCTTTCCAGCCGGTCCGTGGTCTCGGCCGCCGAATGAGTGCTGACCAGGCTGATCAATCCATCGGGGCCCGCGGCGGAGGATCCGCCGGCGGTCCCGAGGATAAGGGCCGCCAGGGCGGCCTTCACGATGCTCATAGGCGTTTCTCCATCAACAGAGACCGGGCGGTCTCGACGATGACGAGCCAGGATCCGGCCAGAATGGCCACATCCTTGATCACCAGGCGCCCGGCGCCGGACAGATAGGGGAACCCGTGCTGGGCGTCGCCCAGCGCCGGCACCCAGGCCTCCGGCGTGGTTATCAGGAACGACAAGGTCACGAAGGGGGTGAGGAAAGACAGCACCGCCCCAGCCATCCCCAGCCGCCGCGACACCAGCCCGGACAGCATCAGAAGGCCGATGATCAGCTCGAGCGTACCCAACCCCTCGGAGAAGCCATAGGTATTGTTGCCGATCTGCCAGCTGCGTTCCACCGGCTTCAGTTCGCCTTCATGGGTCAGATGCGCCCTGTACTCGCCCGGATGGGCGTAGAAGAAAGACATGACCGGGCTGTTGGCGACGAAGGGCGTGATGCTGTCCGCTTCATAGGGGGCGAATTTCAATCCGCCGATCCACAGGAAGATGACCGCCACGGCGATCCGCATGGCATGGATGCCGAGCCGGGCCGAGGACGGCCCGGCGGCGAGGGTGAGAGCCTTGGTGAAGAGAGCGTTCATGTCGGCCTCTCTCAGCCCTGTTCGCCGGCGGCGTCGAAGGCGTCGAGCGTGCGGGTCGAATAGACCAGCGCGGCGCCTGCATTGACGGCGATCGCCGTGCCGAGGGCCTCGCTCAGTTCCTCCTTTGAGGCGCCCAGCTTGCGGGCGGCGTCGGCGTGAACCGTGATACAGCCGTCGCAGCGCAAGCTGACCGCCACCGCCAGCGCGATCAGTTCGCGGGTCTTGGCGTCGAGATTGCCCGTCTTCTGGCCCGCGCCCGACAGGGCGGCATAGCCTTTGACGGTTTCCGGGCTCAGCTTCGACAGCGCGCCGACGCCGGCCAGCACCTGTTGACGATAGGCGTTCCAATCCATCATATGCATGATTGCCTCCTTGGCTAAATCGTGAGGAAACCTTAGGCTTTCCCCCGCTTTTCGCGAATGGCCGGGCGGTGCAGCGTGATGACCGGGCGGATCAAATGAGTGCTTCCGATATCGCCGACGCGCTGAGCGGCCTGGCGCCCCTCTTGCGGGTCCGTCCCGAATTGCAGGATGTCTGCCGGTTTGGCGGCGGCTGGTCCTCGGCGCATGAGGCCGAGCGGCGCGGCTGGGCCTATTTCCATATCGTCACCAAGGGGCGCTGCGTGCTGGAGCGCCCCGGCGTCGGGCCGATGATCCTCGAGACGGGCGACGTGATGCTGCTGCCGCATGGCGACGCCCATATCCTCAAGGCGAACGAGGGGATCGGCAGGGTCGCGCCGCCGGTGACGGTCGATTATTCGAACGCCATCCGCACCCGGACCAGCGTCGGGGTCGAGCCCGACACCGAGCTGATCTGCGGCCGGCTGCATTTCGAATCGGTGCCGGAAAATCTGGTGATCGCCGCCCTGCCCGAGGTGATCGTGCTTCCTTTGGGAGGACGCGATCAGCTGGATCGCTTCGCCTTGTTGATGCTGGCGATCCGCGATGAGCTGGATGGCAACCGGGCGGGCGCCGCCGCCATCGCCGCCGATCTGGCCAGCGCGCTCTTCGTGATGATGCTGCGCGACCATCTCGACACCTCGCCGCCCCCCAATGGACTGCTGGCGCTGCTGGCCCAGCGCATGACCGCGCTGGCTGTGCTGGCCATGCTGCGGGACCCGGCGCGCGATTGGAGCCTCGACGAACTGGCGTCGCTGGCGGCGGCGTCGCGGGCTACCTTGGTGCGCGCTTTCAACAAGGCGGCCGGCGTGGCGCCCCTGGCGTTCCTCACCGAGATCAGGCTGGGTCTGGCGCGGCGCAAATTGATGGCGGGCGAAGGCTCGATCGGCGAGATCGCCGACGAGGTCGGCTATCAGTCCGAGGCGGCGCTCAGCCGCGCCTTCCTACGCCGCTACGGCATCCGGCCCGGCAGCGCGCGGGCGTCAGCACCAGCGTAGCGGCAGACCGCCCGGGCGGCGCACGATCCGGCGCGGCCGCAACCGCCACAGGCGCTCCGCGCCGGGGAAATCCGCGATCTCAGGCGAGTCGAGGATCACCTCGGTGTCGCCGGTCATCTGCAGCAAATCTCCCGTCGCGAAATCGATGAAGACCAGGCCTGCGCGCGGATTGACGGACAGATTGCCCAGCGTGTTGAAAAAGCGGTTTCCCGCATAATCGGGGATGGTCAGCGTGCCCGCCTGGTCGATACGGACGAAGCCCGCCTCGCCGCCCCGATGCGACACGTCGACCTGGCGCGACCCGTTCCAGCCCGGCGCGTAGGAGGCGACGAAGAAGGTGTCGGCGCCCTCGATCAAGGCGCGGGCTGCCGAATCGAGCGCCGCCATCCGGTCCGGCGGATCGAGCCCCTCCTCGGCCTCCTGCACCGGGCTGCGCAGCGTGATGTATTTCGGGCAATTGCCGAAACTCTGCCCGACCTCCAGCGAGAAACCGCGTCCGGTACGGTTGCGGATCGGCCCATTGAGCCGGTTGCGCCGCCTCGTGGTGAGATCGATGCCGAGCAGCGCCGCCGGCGCGCCCTCCCGCAACCCCGCCTCCGCCGGGTCGTAGGGATCGGGCGGAATGGCGAGGTCGAGCCGAGAGGGGTCGGGCGAGGACAGGAACCCCGGCCGGCCGGCGCGCACCGTCGCCCAGACGTCGCCCTCGCCGTCCACCGCGCCCAGCACGGCGAAGGGCAGCAGCGGGAAGAAGGCGCGGTGCTGCTCGGTCAGATGATCGCGCACCACCTTGGGGCCGATTTCGGCGAGCGGTTCATCGAAACCGATGCTCCGCTGCAGGGCGATCTCGCCCTCATGCCAGGGTGTTGCCACGATCGGTCTCCGGGAAAGGGACGAAGCCGTCCAACGCTTCGACGCGCGACAGCCAGCCGCGAATCTGCGGATAAGGCGAAAGGTCCACATCGCCCTCGGGGGCGCGGGCGACATAGGAATAGAGCGCGACGTCGGCGATGGTGGCGTGATCGGCGGCCAGCCACTCCTGCCCGGTCAGGGTCTGTTCGACCAGTTTCAGGATGACGTGGGCGCGGGCGATCACCTCGCTGTGGTTGAAGGGCGCACCGAACAGGGTGACCAGGCGGGCCGCGCAGGGGCCGAAGGCGATCTGCCCGGCGGCCACCGACAGCCAGCGCTGAACCCGCGCGGCGCTCACCGCATCCTCGGGCAGCCAGTCGGTGCGCCGGTATTTGGTGGCGAGATAGACCAGGATGGCGTTGGAATCGGGAATGATCACCCCGTCATCGTCGAGCACCGGCACCTGGCCGAACGGATTGACCGCGCGGAAGGCCTCGCCATGCTGCTCGCCGGCCCGCAGATCGACGGGAATCAGCTCGTGTTCGATGCCGAGCAGGCCGAGAAACAGGCGGGCCCGGTGGGCGTGGCCGGATAGGGTGACGTCGTAAAGCTTCATGGCGGGGTCTTCCTCCTCTGAGTGTCTGGGGGAGAAGATAGTCCTGCCATGTTCGCGCGGGTAGGCGCGGAATATGTGATGGAGTCTTCCGGATTTTGGGAGGATGTGCCCCATTGTTATTTAGAGGCATATTGGACTTGTCCAATATGCCTCTAAATCCCCCGATTGCGGTCGGCACAGCGCTGATCAGCGCTGTGCCCTACAATCAGGCCGCGTTCGACGGGGGGCCTTAAAACACAGATATTGCCAGGCCCAGCGCTGATAGGCGCGCAAGCGCGCAGCCCTCCGCGTGCTCACGGGGGAACATTCAGTGTGTAGTGATTGTGGAGTCGTTCCCCCATGACCACACTACGGGCCCTGGAAAAAGAAGAAAAAGCAGAGTTAATCAGCGCAGTGCCCTAATCACGCCCCCTAAAGCCCCGCCAACCGCTTCCGCAACGCCGGCCCCGTAAAGTCCAAAAAAGCCCTCACCTTCAGCGGCAGAAGTCTCTGCCCGGCGGTATAAAGCAGGCTGACCGGCCAGGGGTCCGGCTCCAATTCCTCCAGCACCAGCGCCAATGTGCCGGCGCGGATGGCGCCAACCGCCTGATAATAGAGCACGCGCGCCAGCCCCATGCCGGCGATAGCCGCGTCGAGGGTGGCTTCGGCCGTATTGATCACCAGGCGGGGGCGGGCCGGGGCGGTCTGGCCGAAGCCCCAATCCTGAGGCAGGCGCATGCCGGAATCATCGACCCAGTCATGGCCGTCGAGATCGCCGATCTCGCGCGGCGTGCCTCGGCGGGCCAGGTAATCCGGGCTGGCCACCAGCACGCGGCGCATCGTTCCAACCTTCAGCGCCACCAGGGCATTGTCGACCAGCGGACCGATCCGCAAGGCCAGATCGACATGCTCCTCGACCAGTTGCACGCGGCGATCGATCAGGGACAGCCGCACATCCACCTTGGGGAAGGTGGCGAGGAAATCGAGCACCACCGGCAGCATATGCAGGCGGCCAAACACCAAAGGCGCGGTCACCACCAATTCCCCGCTCGGGGTCAGGTATTCGCCGGCGGCTGCGCGCTCGGCCTCGGTGACGTCCTCCAGGATGCGCCGGCAGGCGACCAGATAGGCGCTGCCCGCGTCGGTCAGCGAGGCCTTGCGGCCGGCGCGGACCAGCAGGCGCGTGCCGAGATGGGCCTCGAGATCGGCGATCTTGCGGCTGACGCTGCTGAGCGGAATGCCTAACCGCCGGCCGGCGGCGGACAGGCTGCCGGCCTCGGCCACGGTCACCAGCAAGGACATCGCTTCGAGCCGGTCCATCGCTCAGCGCGCCATCAGGGCGTCGTAGCGGCCGTCATCCTTCATCTGCCGCAGCGTGGCGTTGAAGCGCTCGAGCAGATCGGGGGTATGGATGCCGTCGCGCGGGAAGATGACATGGAAATCGATACGGGCCAGCGGGGCCGGGCTATGGATGATCTTGGCGCTCAGGCCCAGAGCCTGGAGCGGTATGGCGATCTCCGCCTCCTGGCCGGACAGGGCGTCGACGCGACCGGCGGCCAGCATCTGCACGCATTTTTCCGGCGTGTCGGGCCGCACCAGCTTGACTTCGTCGCGGGCGATCATCGCGCCCAGAAGGTCGAGCAACGGCGAGTGATAGCTTTGCGGTACGCAGATGGTGCGACCCTTGAACCGGGCGGGACCGTCGGGCGACAGCGTGTCGTTGGTGCGCATCCACAGATAGCTGAAATCGCTGAAGATCGGCTCGGAATAAAGGAAGTCGCGCTCGCGCTGGGCGGTGCGCAGATAGGGGAAGCTGGCCTGATAGACGCCGCTTCTGGTCAGGCTGTAGCCGCGCCGCCAGGGCAGCCAGTCGAGCGTCGGCTGCGCGCCCATGGCGCGGAACGTCTCGAGCACCAGCCGGGTGGCTATTCCGCCGTCGGGCCTGGCGCTGTCGGTGAAGGGCGGATCGTCCTGGCCGGTGGTCAGCGCGACGGTCTCGGCCCGCGCCGGAGCGCAGGCGGCCATCAGAAGCAGGCTATAGGCCAGCAGACTGCGGCGCGGTGTCACAAATCCCCCAAGCAAGGTGCACTAGTTTTTCTTGCGGTTAGAATGGCACAAAAGCGGTCCTGCCGCGTCAATTCATAACAGTTATGCCCCCCGGTCCTAGGGGCGGGGCCGATCTCTCCCTATAGTTCCTCCCTCGAACGGGCGGCAAGACCCAGGGTTTTCGGAGGAGAGGTCGATGTCCTGGTACCACACGATGAGTCCGACCCAGCGCAAGACGTTCTGGGCCTGTTTCCTGGGCTGGGCGCTCGACGCCATGGATGTGCAATTATTCGCCTTCGTGATCCCGACCCTGATGCCGCTGTGGGGCATGAGCAAGGGACAGGCCGGCCTGGTCGCCACCTCGGCTCAGATGGCCTCCGCCGTGGGTGGCATGATCGCCGGAATCCTGGCCGACCGCATCGGCCGCGTCCAGGTGCTGAAGCTGGCGATCCTGTGGTTCTCGCTGTTCACCGGGCTCTCGGCCCTGACCAATTCCTTTCACCAGCTTCTGATTACCCGCAGCCTGCAGGGCATCGGCTTCGGTGGCGAATGGGCGGCCGGCGCGATTCTCATTGGCGAGGTGGTCGACAAGCGGATCCGCGGCCGCGCGGTGGGGTCGGTGCAGGCCGGCTGGCCGGTCGGCTATGCTCTCGCCGCCCTGGCTTATTGGGTGATCTTCACTCTTCTGCCGGAGACCGAAGCCTGGCGCACTCTGTTCGTGCTGGGGCTGGTGCCCGGCCTGCTGGTGCTGTGGATGCGCCGCAACGTTCACGAATCCGACGAATTCGCGGCGGCCGCCGCCTTCCGCCAGAAAAGCAAGCCCTGGGCGACTCTGCCGCTGATCTTCTCGGCCAAGATATTTCCCCGGACGGCGATGGCGTCGGCGATGGCGGCCGGCGCGCTGGGCGGCAATTACACCATCCTCAATTGGCTGGTCACGTATCTGCGCCAGACCCATTCGATGAGCGTCGACATGACCACGCTCTATCTGTCGGTCAATATTTTCGGCTCGTTCTGCGGCTATATCGGCATGGCCCATCTGTCGGACTATCTCGGGCGGCGTAAGACGTTCGCCCTGTCGGCCGTGTTTGCCGGCATTACCGTCGCCGCTTATTGCCTGCTCGATCTGCCGCTGACCGCATTGCTGTTTCTGGGCTTCCCGCTCGGCTTGTTCCAGTCGGGCATCGTCTCGGGCATGGGCGCCTGCTTCACCGAGCTGTTCCCCGCCGAGATCCGCGGCACCGCCGGCGGCTTTTCCTATAACCTCGGCCGTGGAATCGGCGCCTGGGTGCCGACCGGGGTCGGCTATACCAGCGTGACGCTGGGTTTGGCCACCTCGATCGGCATCTGGGCCTCCTGCTCCTATCTGCTGGTGCTGGTGGTGGCCCTGATCATTCCCGAAACCAAGAATTCGGAGTTGCAAGTTCATGTCTGAGTCCCCGAAAGCCCGTCATGGCGGACAGTCGCTGGTCGACGCGCTGGCGCGGAACGGCGTCGATACCGTCTATTGCGTGCCCGGCGAGAGCTTCCTGCCCGTGCTCGACGCGCTGCACGATGCCGGGTCCATCAAGACCATCGTCACCCGGCATGAGGGAGCGGCCTCCAACATGGCCGACGCTTACGGCAAGCTGACCGGCCGTCCTGGCATCTGCTTCGTCACCCGCGGCCCCGGCGCGACCCATGCCGCCAATGGCGTGCATACGGCGATGCAGGATTCGACGCCGATGATCCTGTTCGTCGGCCAGATCGACAATGGGTTCCGCGACCGCGAGGCGTTCCAGGAGGTCGATTACCGCCACATGTTCGGCGGCCTGGCCAAATGGGCCACCGAGATCGACCGCGTCGAGCGCATCCCCGAGATCATCGCCAAGGCCTTCTCGATCGCCCTGTCGGGTCGCCCTGGCCCGGTGGTGATCGGCTTGCCCGAGGACGTGCTGTTCGGCGAAGCGCCGGAAATCCCCCCTCCCGTGGCGCGAATTACCCAAGCCGCCCCGGCTCCGGCCGCGCTCGACGAATTGAAGACCCTGCTGTCGGCGGCCAAGCAACCGCTCGTGATCCTCGGCGGCACCGGCTGGAACGACGCCGCCTGCGCCGATTTCGCCC
>Ga0302314_10001991_pt1 | contig 38239 bp, 35 predicted proteins | sample III_Palsa_N2_3_FD_200533 | JGI IMG/M metagenome (GOLD analysis project Ga0302314, IMG submission 200533) | Peat permafrost microbial communities from Stordalen Mire near Abisko, Sweden - III_Palsa_N2_3 | ecosystem: Environmental > Terrestrial > Soil > Palsa > Peat permafrost | place: Sweden...
TACCCATCCGCCGAGATTGGTCGAGACAGTCACGTCCGGCGAGGTGGTGACGATGGCGTCGGCAAGCGGCCCGCCGGCGCGGGCCAGGTTGTTGAGGATCTTGCCGAACGCCACCTGGGTCGACTGGCGCCCGCTCGGTCTGGGGAACGTCGCTTCGTCCGGGACCGGGACGATCGGCGCGGGCGAACGGTCAATCCGTCCGGCGAATGGCGTGGCCTTCAGGAAGGCGGCATAGTCGTCCGCCGAGCGCGGCAGGCCGGCGAACGGCGCCCATTCCTGACCCTCCGGCACATCCATCCGGGCGCGGAAGGTCTCCATCTGGCTGGCGGTCATCAGGCCGGAGTGATTGTCCTTGTGCCCCTGAAACGGAAGCCCGAAGCCCTTGATCGTATAGACGATGAAGAATTTGGGCCGCTCGTCGCGCACGGCGTGGAAGCTGTCCAGCAACATTCCAAGGTCGTGACCGGCCAGGTTGGTCATCAGTCCGGCCAACGCATCGTCGTCGTAGCCGGCCAACAGGACTTCGATTCCGGGCTCTGCGCCGATATCGGTGATGAGTTGCGCGCGCCAGGCGCCGCCGCCCTGGAAGGCCAGGGCCGAATAGAGATCGTTGGGACACTGGTCGATCCAGCGCTCCAGGCGCGCCCCGCCGGGCTGGGCGAAGGCGGCCTGCAGGCGGCGACCGTATTTCAGCGTGATCACGTCCCATCCGACGGCGGAGAAGATGTCGGAAAAGCGCAGGAACATGCTGTCGGAGGTGGTCGCGTCCAGGCTCTGGCGATTGTAATCGACCACCCACCAGCAGTTCCTGAGGTCGTGCTTGGCGCCCTCGATCACGCACTCATAGATGTTGCCCTCGTCCAGCTCGGCGTCGCCCAGCAGCGAGATCATCCGCCCGGTCCGCTCCGGCTCCATCTGTCCATGAGCCAACAGGTAATCCTGGGCGATCGAGGCGAAGGCGGTCATCGCCACGCCCAGGCCGACCGAGCCGGTGGAGAAATCGACGTCGTCCTTGTCCTTGGTCCGCGACGGATAGGACTGGGCGCCGCCCAGGCCCCGGAATCGCTGGAGCTGGTCCAGCGATTGGCGGCCATAGAGATACTGGATAGCGTGGAACACCGGGCTTGCGTGGGGCTTGACCGCCACGCGGTCGTCAGGCCGCAGCACCGAGAAATAGAGCGCGGACATGATGCTGGCCATCGAGGCGGACGAGGCCTGGTGGCCGCCGACCTTCAGACCGTCCCGGCTGTCGCGCAGATGGTTGGCGTTGTGGATGGTCCAGGCGGAAAGCCACTGCACCTTGCGGTCCAGGTCGCCGATCAGGTCCAGCGTATCGTTCGCCAATGCGTTTGGTGGCCTGGCGCGCTGGGCCTGGGCCTTGAGGGCCGAGCCGGGGGCCTTTTCGGACGCGGAGGGCGCGAGGATGGTCACCGCACCTTCTTCAGCACTCTCACCGTCACCACCGGCACGGTGGTCTTGGGCGCCTTCACCGCGACCGGCGGGGGAGCGGCCTTGACGGCGCGCGCGCGAAGCTTGTCCAGCGGCGGCGGGTCGAGGCGGAAGTCGCCGGCGCGCCCCACGCGGGCGTTGCAGACGGGGCAGCGCACCGGCTCTTCGTCAGGCCCCTCGCTGGGCGGGACGAACGGCGCGCCGCAGGGGCGGCACTTCCAGGTATAGGAGGCCGGCGCGGGGGCGGCGGCTGGAGCCGGCGGCGCGTCCTCGGACCGCTTCGCCGGCGCCGTGGCTCCCAGCTTCAAATGCAAAATAGGGCGGCGTACGCGCTCGTTCATCTTTTCACGACGGGTGGCTGAATACTAACTGCTTGCTGCACCATCGGCGTGGCAACCTCAAGTCCAGCGTGGCGAAACAAAGCGCCGGAATCAATTCTTCGCGGACGCCAGACGGTCCTGGGCCGCGATCACGTACAGAACGCCGCAGACCGCGCCGAACGCCTTGGCCAACGCATCTGGAACCCGGGCGTCACGGCCTGGAACGAACAACTGGCCGAATTCCAGGCCGAACGCCGCGCACACCACGGCCACGGCGACCCAGACTCTGCGGCGAGGATAGGCCATCGAAAAGGCGGCGCCCACGGCGAGATAGGCGGCGAACCGCTCTATGGACGGATGGCCGAACTGGGGCCGCAGCCCAACGGGCCCCAAGGTCATGACCACGACCGCCGCAGCGAGCCCCCAGGCGACGATCTGGGCTAGGTTCTTTATCATCGGGGTCACCTGCCAGCTTCGGATGGCGAAATCATGGTCGCACAAACCTTGCCAAACCTCCAAGACCTGCCCGATCTCGCAGTATTGCATCCCGCGGCGGTTTCGCGCGTGTTGGGTCGCACGGGTCTGGCGGTCAGTAGCCTCGGCTTCGGGTGCTCCGCCTATTGGGCGAGGCCGATCTTTCCCGAGCGCCAGGCGCTGGCCCTGGTGGAACAGGCGATCGAAGGCGGGATCAGGCTGTTCGACACCGGCCCGATCTACGGCGCCGGCCTGGGCGAGCGGCGGCTGGGCCGGGCGTTGCGATCGGCCGGAACCCTGCCCGGCCTGATCGTCTGCAGCAAGGTCGGCACCCATGTGGGCGAGAACGGGCGCGTGATCCGCGACTGGTCCGCCGAGGCGGTCCGGACCAGCGTCCGCCGAAGCCTCGATCGGCTGGGCATGGACCGGCTGCAGGGGCTGCACCTGCATGGCCCCAACATCCACGAACTTCGCCCGCCCTTGCTGGAGGTGCTCGAGAACCTCAAGGCGGAAGGCCTGGTCGAGTTCATCGGGATCAATTCGTTCGACCCGGAGGTGATCCGGCTGGGGCTGACCCTTCCGTTGTTTGACAGTTTCATGGTCGAGTACAATCTGATCCACAAGGCAAACGCGGCGCTGCTGGACGAGATCGCTGCGTCCGGCGCCGCCGCCATTGTCGGCTCTCCGATCGCCCAGGCCCTGTTCCGCCGCTCGTTCTGGCCGACCAGCCCCAAGGCTGCGTGGGAACTGGGTCGCGCACTGGTTCGCCACCGCGCCGACCTAAGCGCCGCGCGGGCCTATGAATTCCTGAATCAGCTGCCGGACATGACCGGCGCCCAGGCGGCGTTGGCCTATGTGCTGAGATCGTCTCAGGTCGCGGCGGCGGTGTTCGCCACCACCTCGCCCGCGCACTTGCGGCTGAACATCGCCGCCGCCGGCATGGTCCTGCCGGACGACCTGGCGCGGCGGATCGAAAGCCTGCCGGACGCCCACCCCTTGTCATCCTAGGACGGCCATCCCTAAGCTTGCGGCCGATCTGCCGCCCTGGGGAACGCGCTGATGACCCTGATCCTGAATGTTCTCTGGTTCATCCTCGGCGGCTGGGCGGCGGGCCTCATGTGGCTGTTCGCCGGCGTGCTGCTGGCCATCACCATCATCGGCCTGCCCTGGGCCAAGGCGGCGTTCCGCATCGGGCTGTTTTCGTTCATGCCCTTCGGCAAGCAGGTCGTCTCGCGCCGCTCGGTGACGGGTCGGGAGGATCTGGGAACCGGGCCGCTGGGCCTGATCCTGAACGTCGTCTGGTTCCTGCTGGGGGGCTGGTACATCGCCCTGACCCACCTGGTGATCGGCGTTGTCCAGCTGGTCCTGATCATCACCATCCCTTTCGGCCTGCAGCACCTGAAGCTGGCCGCCATAGCGCTTGCCCCTATCGGCAAGGAGGTGATCGAGAACTGAGGCAAAGAACGGCCGGGAGGGGCGCGACTCCCGACCGTCTCAGGAGGTGCTCAGCGACCGATCTGGCGGCTGACCTTGTTTTCCTCGCGGTTCAGACGGTGCTGCCCGGCGCGGGTGATGTGGCCGCCGTCATGCCGGGCGAACCGGCGCTCCTGCCGGCGGATGCTGCGCGCCTCGGCGTGCAGCCGATGAGCCTGACGCGCGCTCAGCTCGCCATGACGGCGCTCCTCGCGGATCCGGTGGTTCTGGTTGGCCAGCCGCTGGTTCACTTCCGCGCGGCGGGGGTGGTTGGCCTGCCACGGCGTCTCGGCGAAGGCGCTGGTGGCGGCGGAGCCGGCCAACACCAAACCCATGACGACCAGCAACGCATTCTTCTTCGCGTTCATGACGCGGTTCCTCTCAAGGCTTCGTCCAGTGGGAAGACCGCCCAATGCGGTCGCCTCCGAACAACGCCAGGATCGCAAAGCGCCGCTGAATTGATCCTGAACCCGACGGCTCAGTCGCCATTCATTATTCACCACCAAGCTCACCAAGGACACCAAGTCTAGGATCACTCCCAAAGGGCGAAAACCGCGCGAAGCGCGCATCTTCTTCTCCTTCGCGCCTTCATTGGCGTCCTTGGTGAGCTTGGTGGTCAAACAGGGCTTCGCCCGCGAGCGCCGAACGGAGCCAGCACTACCGCAGCCTAGTCCAGACCCTAGGATCTGATATCGCTCGGCGTCCAGGCGGGGGATTCATCCGCGCCAGGAACCGCGCCGTCATTCTGCCTGATGGCCCACTGCGCGCCGATCACCGCGCCCTTGACCCGGGGGAGCAGCAGCAGAGTCGCCGCCATGATGGCCGGCAGCGTCACCGCCAGCACCCAGGCCACGGGCCAGGTCCAGATGAAGCTGAAACACAGGGCCGGCGCCACCACCAGATGGCCGACGATCAGGATGGTGAAATAGGGCGGCGCGTCGTCCGCGGGGTACTGGCCGTTATCGTGCCCGCAGACGGCGCATGTCGGCACGACCTTCAGATAGGCGCGCAGCAGCGGCCCCTGCCCGCAGTTCGGGCAGCGCCCCAACATCCCGCGCTTGAGCCCGGTGACAAGATTGGACTGAGCCATTGTCTAACCCCATGGCGCCCGGCGACCCGCGCCACCGTCAATCGGTGCGCCCGGCCAGTTCCGTAGATGGCGCCTTCAGCCCCGTGGCGCTAGAAGTGCCGAATGTTTATTTGCCGACACCTGCTCTTGCTGCTTCTTGTCATGCCGCTGGTCCTGGCGTCGCCTGGCGCGCACGCGGCCGACGCCAAGAAGAAGGGCGGCGGGCTGACCTATATTCAGCTGGCGCCCCTGACCGTGACTGTCATCGTGGCCAGCGGCCGACGCGGCGGGCTGACGGTGGAGACCGGGGTCGACGTTCCGGGAAACGCGGCTCTGCGCGCCCGCGCCGACGCCTCCCAGCCCCGCCTTCAGGCCGCCTACCTGCTGGTGCTGCAGGCCTACGCCTCGGGCCTGTCGCCAGGGCAGGCCCCGGACGCGGACTACATCTCCCGATCCCTGCAGCACGAAACCGACAGGGTGCTGGGACAGCCGGGCGCCAAGCTGCTGCTGGGAACGATCCTGGCGAATTAGGACATGGAGCCCCCAGGCTACCATCTTGGATGCGGCGAAGCCCGTTTTGACCACCAAGCTCACCAAGGACACCAAGGAAGACACGAAGGAGAAGATGCGCGCTTCGCGCCTTTCTCGGATTTCTCAGAGATGAACCTGAACTTGGTGTCCTTGGTGAGCTTGGTGAGCTTGGTGGTGAATAGGAACCAGAGTGACAGCTTCAGGCGAAAGCCGGTTGAAACCACCAGACCCGAGCCTCAGGAGCCTCACATCGCCGAAATGCCGCCATCCAGCTTAAGCTCGGCGCCGGTCATGAACTTGCTCTCGTCCGAGGCCAGATAAAGCACGGCGTTGGCGATGTCCTGGGGTTCGCCGATGTGGCCCAAGGGGACCTGGCGGCCCAGCTTGGCCTCGGCCTCCTCCTTGCCGAAGGCCTGGCGCAGAGGATCCAGGATGGGCGTGTCGATATAGGTCGGGTGGATCGAGTTGGAGCGGATGTTCAGCTTCTGCTTGGCGCAGTGCAGGGCGATGCCCTTGGACAGGAGCCAGACCGCGGCCTTGGAAGCGTTATAGACCGGCGAATTGTGCGCCGCGATCAGGCCGGCGATCGATGAGATGTTGATGATCGAGCCCGGCTGGCTTTTGCGCATGTATTTCAGCGCGTGCTTGGTCCCCAGGAACACCGAATCCACATTGACCGACATGACCAGCTTCCAGTCCTCGAAGGACAGATGCTCGATGTCGCCGCCCCGGGAAATACCGGCGTTGTTGACCAGCACAGAGAGGCCGCTCATCGCGTCGTCAGCCTCCTCCAGCGCATAGATCCACTGCTCTTCCTTGGTCACGTCCAGGGGAAAGGCGAAGGCCGTCCCCTCGCCGTGCGCCGCGTTGAGTTCGGCGGCGACCTTGTTTGCGCCGTCGATATTGATGTCGGCCAGGGTGACCTTGGCGCCCTCCGCCGCCAGCGCGCGCGCCGCCGCCGCACCCAGACCCTGGGCGCCGCCGGTGATGAAGGCCTTCTTGCCGGCGACACGGCCGCTCGCGTTCTGCGCCACGCTTGCTCCTGGGCTAGGGTTTGCAGACTAGTTTGAGCCGGAGGCGGCCGCCGCGTCCATGATCCTGGCCAGCGCCACGTCGCGCTCGGTGACCCCATCGGACTCGTGCGTGGCCAGCAGCACCTCGACGCGGTTGTAGACATTGAACCATTCGGGATGATGGTCGGCCTTTTCCGCCGCCAGGGCTACGCGGGTCATGAAGCCGAACGCGGCATTGAAGTCCTTGAACTTGAAGGTTTTCTGGATCGCGTCGCGATCGGCCGCGGCGGCCCAGCCGGACAGCTGCGCGACGGCGGCTGCGGCGCCGATCCGCTCGGGTTTGGCCATCTCTAGAACTCCAGTCCAGTGACCCTCGCCAGATCGGCCAGGGCCTGAGCCTCGTTCTCCACCTTGATCGCGGTCATGCCAAGCTGGGCGGCGGGTTTGCAGTTGATTCCCAGGTCGTCGAGATAGACGCAGGACCCCGGCGCCACGGCCAGCAGCTCGCACATCATCTGGTAGATGCGCGGGTCCGGCTTGCGCACCCCGACCTTGGAACTTTCGATCACCGCGTCGAACATCAGCATGATCTCGCCGACGGCCGCAGCCTTCTCGCTGGTCGAGGCCATGCCCGCGCCCGATCCGGTCATCACGTTGTTGGTGATGCAGCCGACTTTGAAGCGCTGTTTGCAAGCCCGCAGCGCCGCCACCATCCCCGGCCGCACGTCGCCGGACAGCAGCGGCAGAACGTCGGCGCCCCGCACATCCTGGCCCAGCGCCCGCGACTCCGCGGCGAACATGCGGTCGAAGCCGGCGGCGTCGATCTCGGAACGCTCAAACAGAGCCCAGGCGTTCTCGTGCGGATTGTTGGCGTTGACGGTGCGGATATGGTCCAGGGGAATGCCCCGGCTGGCCTCATAGCGGTTGAAGGCTTCGAACGGCGAGGTGGTGAAGACCCCGCCAAAATCCCAGATCACCGCCTCGATCGCCATCCACGCACCCTCCGCCAAGCCGGCGCGACGCTAGAGGCGGGGTCGATGCGGCGCAAGGGCGGCGGCGGAGCCTATGAAAAGGGCTTCAGCTCTTTGATCTTGGACCTTGACGGGCGATTTGACGGCGCGCCACCTCAAGCTGTCACCCCTTAGTCCACCAGGAACCGGTACCCCACCCCCGCCTCGGTGATCAGGTGCTTCGGCGAGGCCGGATCGGCTTCCAGCTTCTGCCGCAGGTGGCCTACGAAGACGCGCAGGTACTGCACATCGTCGACATTGGCGGGCCCCCAGATCGCGGTCAGGAGCTGCTGGTGAGTCAGGACCTTGCCGCCACCCTCGGCCAGGCGGGCCAGCAGGTCGTATTCGCGCGGCGACAGGCGGACCGGCTCTCCGGCGCGGGTGACCAGGCGCTTGACCAGATCGATCTCCACATCGCCGGAGCGGATCACCGGCGCGGCGCCCGCGCGGCTCAGCTTGTGGCGCATGGCCACGCGCAGGCGGGCCAGAAGCTCGCCCACATGGAACGGCTTTTCCACATAGTCGTCGGCGCCCAGATCCAGGGCGTCGATCTTCTCCATCTCCATGTCGCGCGCCGACAGGATCAGGATCGGGCCGTCATAGAAGGCCCGCGCGCGCACCAGCGCCTGCTTGCCGTCCATGTCGGGCAGGCCGAGGTCCAGGATCACCGCGTCCGGCGGACGCTGGGCGATCGCGGCCAGGCCCGCGGCGGCGGTCTCGGCCCGGATCGGATCATAGCCCGCGGCCTCCAGGGCGGGGCCCAGGAAACGGTGGATCTGGGGCTCGTCGTCGATCACCAGGATGGTTGGTTTGTGGGCGGACACGGGCGGACTCAGAGCAACAGATGGTGAGTGGCGGTGGTCTTGGGCAGGCTGATCAGGATGCGGGTGCCCCGGTCGCCGTGGATCGGGCTGGCGGCGGCGATCCGCCCGTTCATCGCCTCGATGAAACCCTTGGCGATCGAAAGGCCCAGGCCCGCGCCCTTGCTCGGATTGCCCCGCCCGCGATCGACCGGCTCCTCCAGCCGGCGGAACTTCTCGAAGATCCGTTCGATGTCGGCCTTGGGGATGCCGGGCCCCTCGTCCTCGATGGAAATGACCACATTGGCCCGGTCCTCATAGGCTGCCACCTCGACCGCCGTGCCGTCCGGGCTGTAGGCCACGGCGTTCTCCAGGATGTTGACGATGGCCTGTTCCAGCAGGCCCGGATCCAGCTGGACCGAGGTCAGTTCCGGAGGGAAGTCCCTGGTCAGGGTGCGCGCGCCCAACCGCCGCTCGACCCGCTTGATCGCCGCCGCCAGCACGTCGCGCACATCGATCCATTCCGAGCGGGTCTTCAGCGCCCCACCCTCCAGCCGGGTCATGTCAAGCAGGTCGCCGACATAGCGGTTCAGCCGCTCGGCCTCCTCGCGGATGCTGATGAGCAGGTCGGCGCGGACATCGGGCTTCAGCGTCTTGCCATAGTCGATCAGGGTCGTGGCCGAACCCAGCACCGTCGACAGCGGCGTGCGCAGGTCGTGGCTGATGGAGTTGAACAGCGCCGCGCGCAGCTTGTCGGAGCGGCGCAGCGCCTCGTTCTCGACCGTGGCGGCGGCGAGCTCCGCACGCTCCAGGGCGACCGCGCCCTGGTCCAGCATGGCTGTGACCAGGCGCTCGTCATAGGTCCCCTCGCGGGTGGCCACTTCCACGCCCGCGACGCCAGCGCGGCCGCGCAGGCCCACCAGCGGGCGGAAGGTCCAGCCAATCTGGGGAAGGGTGCCGGTGCCGGCGCCGGAGGCCTCGCCCTTGTCCCAGGCCCAGCGCGCGGCGGCCATCGCGCCGGCGGTCAGCGGGGCGACATTGGGCGCGCCGGCGGACTGGATCAGCTGGCCATCGCCTTCCTGTGGCAACAGCACGACCGAGCGGCCGCCCGACGCCGCCGCCGCCTGTTCGGCCAGGGCCTGGGCGGTCTCGGCCTGGGTGGTCGCCGCCGACAGGCGCCGGCTGGCGGCCAGGAGGGCGGTGACGGCGGCGGCGCGATTGGCGGAAAGGATCGCCTGGTCCCGCACCCGGCCGGTCAGCCAGCCCGTGACCCCGGCGACGGCGATCAGCACGACGAAGGTGAACACGTCGGCCGCATGGCCGATCTGCAACGAGAATCGCGGCTCCAGGAAGAAGAAGTTGTAGGTCAGCACCGCCAGCACGCCCGCGACCAGGGCCGGCCGCAGGCCGAGCGCCAGACCGCTGACCAGCACGCTGGCCAGGAAGATCATCGCCAGATCGCCCCCGGCCGCGTAGCGATCGAAGACGAAGGCCAGGCCGTTGGCCGCCAGGACTAGGCCGAGCGCGCCGAGATAGCCGCGCGACGACCGCCAACGGCGTGACTTCGCCTTGACCGCCACTTCGTCCGCCTGCGTTTCCGGCGCTCCTGCGCTGACGAAATGCAACGCCGCGCCGCCGGAGCGCCGCAGCAGCGCATGAGCCAGCGAGCGGCCCGCCAGGATCCGCAGGCGGCTGTCGCGGGATTTGCCCATCACGATCTGGGTGACGTTGTTGCGCCGCGCGAAGGCCAGGACCGTTTCGGGCACATCGTCGCCGGTCAGAGCGATGGTCGAGGCCCCCAGCTGCTCCGCCAGCTTGGTCGCCTCCGCCACCCGCCGCCCCGCATTGGGATCCCGGCTGGGGCGGTTCGGCCGCTCGACGTGGGCCACCGTCCACGGCGCATCCTGCATCAGGTCCGCCAGCCGGCGTCCCGTTCGCACCAGGGAGCTGGCCATTGCGTCGCCGGCGATCAGCACCAGGATCCGCTCGCCCGCCGCCCAGGGCCCCTCGATGCCCTGCCGGCGCATCGCCCCGACCAGCTGGTCGTCGACCGTCTGGGCGGCGCGGCGCAGGGCCAGTTCTCGCAGCGCGGTCAGGTTTTCCGGCTTGAAGAAATTGTCCGAAGCCAGCCGCGCCGTGTCGGGCAGATAGACCTTGCCCGCGTTCAGCCGCTCGCGCAGCTCCTGCGGGGTGATGTCCACCACCTCGATCTCATCGGCGGCCGAGAGGGCGGAGTCCGGCACCGTCTCGCGCACCCGCACGCCGGTGATCTTCCAGACCACATCAACCAGGCTTTCCAGATGCTGGACGTTTAGCGTGGTCCAGACGTCGATGCCGGCGGCCAGCAGCTCCTCGACGTCCTGCCAGCGTTTGGGGTGGCGCGAGCCCGGCGCGTTGGAGTGGGCGTATTCGTCGACCAGCAGCAGCTCCGGCCGCCGCGCAAGGGCGCCGTCGATATCGAACTCCATCAGGGTGCGGCCGCGATATTCGATCGGCTGGCGCGCCATCACCTCCACCCCCTCGGTCAGGGCTTCGGTGTCCTTGCGGCCGTGGGTTTCGACCACGCCGACCACCACCTCGACGCCTTCGGCCGCGCGGCGCTTGCCGGAGGTGAGCATTTCGTAGGTCTTGCCGACCCCCGGCGCCATGCCGAGATAGACCTTGAGCCGTCCACGACCCTGGCGCTTAGCCTCGGCTAGCAGCGCGTCTGGATCGGGTCGGAACGGCTCGGCGGGCGTCATGGGGCCTAGATCACGATGATTTTGGATTGAAACAATCCAAAATCATAAAACGTGATCAGCTCTAAACATTTAGAGCCAATTGCGAGCGCAAAACCGCTTCGCACTTTGCCTCAGCTCGCTCCGTGGCCCAGCGGATAGCGCGCGTCGAGGGCGCGATTGACCTCCAGCACGTTTACGTGCGGCTGGCCGATGAATCCCAGGAGCGGGCTTTCGACATGGGCGCTGATCAGCGCCAGCGCCTCCGATTGGGTCATGTCGCGCGCCTTGGCGATGCGAGCCGCCTGCAGCTGGGCGTTTTCCGGCGAGATGTCGGGATCCAGCCCGCTGGCGGAGGTGGTCACCGCGTCGGCGGGAATGTCGCCCGGCCCGTCGTCCTTGCGGATCGTTGCGGCGTCGCCCTTGACCCGGTCGATCAGCTTCTGGTCCAGCGGGCCCAACTGGGAGCCGCCCGAGCTCATCGGGTCATAGCCATTGCCGGCCGCCGAAGGGCGCGGGTGCAGGTATTCGGGCTTGGCGAAGCCCTGGGCGATCAGAGTGGAGCCGATCACCTGGCCCGCCTTGTCCTTGACCAGACTGCCCCCCGCCTGGGCGGGGAAGATCACGCCGGCCACCCCGGTCATCGCCAGCGGATAGCCCAGGCCCAGGAGCAGGGTGAACAGCACCATCATCACCAGGGCGGGTCGAACATGTTGCATCATCGGAAGATGTCCTTGCGAGCCGAACGGCTTAGACGAGATGGATCGAGGTGATCAGCACGTCGATCACCTTGATGCCGATGAAGGGCGCGACCACGCCGCCCAGGCCGTAGATCAGCAGGTTGCGCGACAGCAGATTGGCCGCGCCGATCGCCCTGTACTTCACCCCGCGCAGGGCCAGCGGGATCAGGGCGACGATAATCAGGGCGTTGAAGATCACGGCCGACAGGATCGCGCTGTGCGGGTTGTGCAGATGCATGACGTTGATGGCGCCCAGCGCCGGCAGCGCGACCACGAACATCGCCGGGATAATAGCGAAATACTTGGCCACGTCGTTGGCGATGGAAAAGGTGGTCAAGGCGCCGCGGGTGATCAGCATCTGTTTGCCGACTTCGACGATCTCGATCAGCTTGGTCGGATCGGAGTCCAGATCGACCATGTTGCCGGCCTCGCGCGCGGCCTGGGTGCCCGTCTGCATGGCCACACCCACGTCGGCCTGGGCCAGGGCGGGCGCGTCGTTGGAACCGTCGCCGCACATGGCCACCAGGCGTCCCTTGGCCTGCTCCTCGCGGATCAGCCGCAGCTTGTCCTCCGGCGTGGCCTCGGCCAGGAAGTCGTCGACCCCGGCTTCGGAGGCGATAGTCGCCGCGGTGACGGGGTTGTCCCCGGTGATCATGACCGTGCGCAGGCCCATCCGGCGCAGGTCGGCGAACCGCTCCTTGACGCCCGGTTTGACGATGTCCTTCAGGTGGATGACGCCCATCAGCTTGCCGTTCTCGCTGACGGCCAGCGGCGTGCCGCCGGATCGCGCGATGCGATCGACCGTGGCCGCCACCTCGCCGGGGACGGTCTGCGGGGTCAGGCCGCAAATCTTGTAAACCGCGTCGACCGCGCCCTTGCGCCAGTGCATCTTTTCGGTGTCCAGGCCGGACACCCGCGTCGTGGCGCTGAAGGCGATGGCGCTCGCGCCTTCCGGCAAGGTTTCGACCAGGCCGTGGCTTTCGCGGGCCAGTTCCAGGATCGAGCGGCCTTCCGGGGTCTCATCGGCCAGCGAGGCCATCAGCGCGGCCCAAAGCGCAGTGTCGGCCGGCACGCCCGGCGCGGGGACCACTTCGGTGGCCATGCGGTTGCCGTAGGTGATGGTGCCGGTCTTATCCAGCAGCAGGGTATCGACGTCGCCGGCGGCCTCAACCGCCCGTCCGGAGGTGGACAGCACATTGACCTTGAGCAGCCGGTCCATGCCGGCGATCCCGACCGCCGAAAGCAGTCCGCCGATGGTCGTCGGGATCAGACAGACGAAGAGCGCGCCCAACACCATCGGGTCCAGCTTGACGCCGGAATACTGGCCAAGGCCGAGCAGGGTGACCACCGCCACCACGAAGACCAGCGTCAGCCCGGCGAGCAACACGGCCAGCGCGATCTCGTTGGGCGTCTTGCGCCGGTTGGCGCCTTCGACCATGGCGATCATGCGGTCGAGGAAGCTGTCGCCCTGGCCGGCGGTGACCTTTACCTTGATCCAGTCCGAGACCACCGTGGTGCCGCCGGTGACGGCGGAGCGGTCGCCGCCGCTCTCGCGGATCACGGGCGCGGACTCGCCGGTGATGGCCGACTCATTGACCGAGGCGACGCCCTCGATGATTTCGCCATCGGCCGGAACCACGTCACCGGCCTCGATCAGCACCACATCGCCAACCGCGAGCTTGTGCGAGGCGGTCGGAACCACGGTTCCCGCCGCCGGGTCGACGATCAGCTTGGCCATGGTGGTGACCCGCGCGGCGCGCAGGGCGTCGGCCGCCGCCTTGCCCCGTCCCTCGGCCACGCTTTCGGCGAAGTTGGCGAACAGCACCGTCGCCCAGAGCCACAGCGCGATCTGGATCGCAAAGCCCGGCGATGTGTGGTGGACGATGGCGTCGATCACCGAGACGGTGGCCAGGAAAGCCACGACCTCGGTGGCCAGGATGACAGGGTTGCCGACCAGTTTGCGCGGATCGAGCTTGACCAGGGAGTCGATCCCGGCGCGCGCCAGGATCTTGCCCTGGGAGCCTTCGGCGGTGACAGCGGAAGCCATGGAGTAAGCTTTCCTTTTCGAGGTCAGTGGCTGGTCAGCGCGAGCATTTGGAAATGCTCGACGATCGGACCAAGAGCGAGGGCGGGGAAGAATTGCAGGCCGCCGAGGATGAGGACCACGCCGATCAGCAGGCCGACGAACAGGCCGTTGTGGGTCGGCAGCGTGCCCGCCGTCGGCTCCAGCTTCGGCTTGACCACGATCGAACCAGCGACCGCCAGGACCGGAATGGCGTAGCCGTACCGGCCGATCGCAAACGCGATCCCGAGAGTGGTGTTGTAGAAGGGCGTGTTCGCGGACAGACCACCGAACGCGGAGCCGTTGTTCGCCGTGGCGGACGTGTAGGCATAGAGCATTTCGGAAAGGCCGTGCGGACCGGACGCCGTCATGGCCTTAAGGGCGAAGGGCAGCACCAGCGCGACCGCCGTGAAGCCAAGGATCGCGACGGTCATGATCAGGGCCGACAGCATCACGTACTTGATCTCGCGGGCCTCGATCTTCTTGCCCAGGTATTCGGGCGTACGTCCGACCATCAGCCCGGCGACGAACACCGCCAGCAGCGCCATATGGACCATGGCGTAGAGACCCGATCCGTCCCCGCCCGGCGCCAGCTCGCCGAGTTGCATCAGGAACAGGGCGACGCCCCCGCCGAGCGGCGTCAGGCTTTCGTGCTGGGCGTTGACGGCGCCGTCGGCCACGCCGGTGGTGACGGCGGCGAACAGCGAGCTGGACGCCGCGCCGAAGCGGACCTCCTTGCCCTCCATGTTGGGGCCGGACGGCAGGTGCGCCGCCACCATGGCCGGCGTGGGTTGGGTTTCCGCGGCATAGATCGCCGCGGCGCCGGCCCCGACCAGGATCACCATGGCCGCGATCAGCGCCCAGGCCTCCCGACGCGCGCCGGCGACGACGCCGAACGCGATGGCGCAGGCGAAGCCGATCACCAGCATGGCGACGATCTCGATGAAGTTGGTCAGGCTGCTCGGATTCTCAAACGGGTGGGCCGAATTGGCGCCGAAGAAGCCGCCGCCGTTGGTGCCAAGCTGCTTGATGGCTTCCTGGCTGGCGATCGGGCCCATGGCGATGGACTGCTTGGCGCCCTCAAGCGTGTGCGCGTCCACATGGGCCAGCAGGTTTTGCGGAATGCCCAGAGCCGCCAGCACCACGCCTACGACGATGGACAGGGGCAGCATGATATAGAGCGTGTTGCGGACCAGGTCGGTCCAGAAATTGCCGATCGTCTCGCCGCGGTTAGCGGCGAAGGCGCGCGCCAGGGCCGCCGCCACCGCCATGCCCATGACGGGGGAAACGAAATTCTGCACGGTGAAGCCCGCCATCTGGGACAGGTGGCTGGCCGCGCTCTCGCCGGAATAGTTCTGCCAGTTGGTGTTGCTGACGAAGCTCATCGCCGTGTTGAACGACAGGTCCGGCGACATCGCCGCGAAGCCCTGCGGGTTCAACGGCAGGATGTTCTGCAGGCGAAGGATCGCATACAGCAGGAAAAACCCGAACGCGTTGAACATCATCATGGAGATCGCGTAGGCGACCCACTTCTGACCCTTCTTCGGATCCACGCCGGACAGGCCGTAAAAGACCGCCTCGACCGGTTTCAGCACGGGATCGAGCCAGGTCGACTGGCCTTCCCACACGCGCGCCATGTAGATGCCGAGCGGCCAGCCAAGGCCGACGGCCAGACCGATCGTCAGGACGATCTCGGCCCATCCCTGGAAATTCATGGATTCTGTCCGATCAGAAGTCTTCGGGGCGCAGCAGCGCCACGAGCATGTAGACGGTCACCGCGACGGTGGCGGCGATGTAGAGGACGGCGACGACCATGGTCAGACGCGCCTCAAGAGGACGGCGTAAACGGCGAACAGGGCGAATACGCCCGCGCCCAAGGCGATGAAGACGAGGTCCATCTGCGGCTCCGGTATCTGGAGGCGACGCTATAGCGCCGGAGCCCATCAAGGTTCGCCGCGCATATCCGCGTTGTCGCATAAACGAAACATAAAGACCGCGACCGTCGTTCCGGCTGACTTGGGCGTAGTCAGAGGCGTCGCGCGGCCGTTAAGTTCGATCGCCTCGACGCCGAACCGGAGACCCGCATGAGCCTGCCGCCATTGCCTTCGCAACCCGCCGACGTCGCCTGGCCAACCCAGGACTGGCCCCGGGGCGAACCGTCCGCCCAAGTGGACATGGCCCGGTTGGAGACTGTGCTGGCGCGCGCCCTGACCGATCAACCGACGGCCGATCTGGGCGAAACCCACGCCGTGCTGATCGTGCAGGGCGGACGGCTGATCGTGGAGCGCTACGGCCCGGGCCGCGGGCCCGACCAGTCCTTGACGTCCTGGTCCATGGCCAAGAGCATCACTCAGGCCCTGGTCGGGATGCTGGTCGGCGACGGGTTGCTGGACATCCACGCGCCGGCCGACGTTCCCGAATGGCGCGCGCCGGGCGATCCGCGCGGCGCCATCACCCTCGATCTGCTGCTGCGCATGTCCAGCGGCCTGGCCTTTGTCGAGGACTATGTGCCGGACCATCCGTCCGACGTGATCGAGATGCTATGGGGCTCAGGCAAGGACGACGTGGCCCGCTACGCCGCGAACAAGCCGCTGGAACATCCGCCGGGCGCCTTCTGGTACTACTCCAGCGGAACCACCAACATCGTCAGCCGCTGCGCCGCCCGGGCCCTTGGCGCGCAAGGCGCGGACTTCCAGGCGTTCATGCGCGAACGGCTGTTCGAGCCTTTGGGCATGACCAGCGCGAGCCCGAAATTCGATCCGGCGGGAACCTTTATCGGCTCATCGTTCTGCTTCTGCACCGCTCGGGATTTCGCGCGGTTCGGAACCCTCTACCTGCGCGACGGGATGTGGGAGGGGCGCCGACTGTTGCCGGCCGGCTGGGTCGACTATGCGCGGACCAAGACCTGGCAGCAGCCCAATGACGACGGCCCCTACGGCGCCCACTGGTGGCTCGACACCGCCGGTCCCGGTTCTTTCAACGCCCTCGGCTTTGGCGGCCAGTTCATCGTCGTGGTCCCGGATCTGGACATGGTCGTGGTCCGCAATGGCGACACCCCGCTGGCCCAGGCGCCCAATACCAAGGCCTGGATCAAGGACGTGGTCGACTGTTTCCGGTGAACGAGTTGGTCAGGCGCCACGCGCCTTGAAGAAACGCCCGCAAACCGCGTCCAGCTTGGCGACCTGGGTCGCGTCCCAGGCGGTGCGGTCGGTAATCACCGCGGCGTCCAGCACCGTGTCGATCGGCGACGCCGGCCGTTCGCCCTTCAGCCCCCGCGCCAGCTCGACCAGCAGCCGCCGAGCGCGTCCGGCGTTGGCGTGCATTACGCCCAGGATGTCGGTCACCTCCACGTGGCCGGTCTCCTCGCGCCAGCAGTCGTAATCGGTGACCATGCAGACCGAGGCGTAGGGCAGCTCGGCCTCGCGGGCCAGCTTGGCCTCGGGCATGTTGGTCATGCCGATCACGTCGCAGCCCCACGACCGGTACAGCTTGCTTTCGGCCAGGGTGGAGAACTGGGGCCCCTCCATCGCCAGATAGGTCCCGTCGGCGACAATCCGGCCCTCGCCCTTTTGGCCGGCCGCAAGCGCCATGGTCGACAGGCGCCGACAGACCGGATGAGCCATCGAGACGTGGGCGGTGAAACCGGCTTCGAAGAAGGTCTTGGGCCTGGCGAACGTACGGTCGATGAACTGGTCGACCACCACGAAGTCGCCCGGCGCCAGCTCCTCGCGTAGCGAGCCGACCGCGGAAAACGAAACGATGTCGGTGCAGCCCGCCCGTTTCAACACGTCGATATTGGCCCGGGCGTTGATCTGGCTGGGCGGGGTCGGGTGGCCCCGGCCGTGGCGGGGCAGGAAGACCAGGGGGACGCCCTCGATCTCGCCCATCAGCACCTCGTCCGAGGGCCGGCCCCAGGGACTGTCGATCGTCACCCAGCGCTGCTGGTGCAGGCCGTCGATATCGTAGAGGCCGGATCCGCCGATGACGCCCAAGGTCCAAGCTGACAAGGTGAACTCCTTCGCGCGCCAATCCGGCTCTGTCGCGCCGTGGTTAGGCCGACAAGGCGCGCCTCGCAATCGTCAAGCTCAGCTCATCGGCCGGCGAGCCTGACGAGCGCGCTTCATCCCCCGGCGCGCGCCGCCCGTCCCAGTCCCCTGGCGCGGCGGCGCGGCTCGCGCTGTTGAGGCCTCCGACCCAGGCTAAGATGGAGGCTCCAGGATGCGGCTCGATCATGCTTCGGCGATCGCGGTTTTGACCGGCCTGCTGCTCGTCGCCGGGACGCCCGCGACGGCCCAGGACGCGGGCTGGGGCTATTACGGCGGCGACGCCGGGGGTCAGCGCTATTCGCCGGCCCGCCAGATCACCACGCGAAACGTCGGTGCGCTACAACAGGTCTGGAGCTTCTCGACGGGCGATGTGGCCACCAAGGGTCAGGCCCTGCGCCACGCCTCGTTCGAGAACACCCCGATCCTGGCCGGCGGGCGGCTCTATGTCTGCTCGCCCTTCAACGAACTCAGCGCGATCGACCCGGGCACGGGCCGCCCCTACTGGCGCTTTGACCCCAAGGTCGATCCGCGCGTCCGCTATCCCAATGACGATATCTGCCGGGGCGTCGCCTATTGGCGCAATCCGGGAGCGCCCGACCGCGCGCCCTGCGCGGAGCGAATCTTCATGAACACCAACGACCGGCGGCTGTTCGCGCTGGACGCCGCCACCGGCCGGCCCTGCGCGGGCTTCGGCCGCAACGGGACGGTCGACGCCATGCCCGACGCCCAGTTGACCCGGCCCGGCGGCGCCCAGATCACCTCGCCGCCGGTGGTCGCGGGCGGGGTGGTGATTACCGGCTCGTCCATCGACGACAATCAGCGCGTCAAGGAGTCCTCAGGCGCGGTGCACGCCTTTGACGCCGTCACCGGCGCGCCTCGCTGGCGCTTCGACCCGCTGACGGGAGCGGGTCCGAATGTGGCCGCCGGCGCGGCCAATGTCTGGGCGCCCATGTCGGTGGACGAGGCGCGCGGTCTGGTCTTCCTGCCGACCACCAGCCCCAGTCCTGACTTCTACGGCGCCCTGCGGCCGGGCAATGACGGCCACGCGGATTCGGTTGTGGCGCTGCACGTGGCGGACGGAAGCCTCGCCTGGGCCTTCCAGGTGACCCACCATGACGTCTGGGACTACGACCTGCCCGCCCAGCCTACGCTCGCCAGCGTGACCTATCAGGGCAAGACCGCGCCCGCGGTGCTGCAGACCACCAAGCAGGGCCTGCTGTTCACCCTGGGCCGCGATACCGGCGCGCCGGTGATCCCCGTGGTCGAGCGCAAGGTTCCGCAAGGCGGCGCGCCGGGCGAGGCGCTCTCGCCCACCCAGCCCTTTCCGATCGCGCCCCGGCCGCTGGCGCCCGACCGGATAACCCCGGACCAGGCCTTCGGCCTGACGCCCTTGGACCGCGCCGCCTGCCGCAAGGACATCGTCAGCGCGCGCCACGAAGGCTTCTATACCCCGCCCTCGACCCAGGGAACGATCATCTATCCCTTCACCGGGGGCGGATCGAACTGGGGCGGGCTGGCCTTCGACCCCGGCCATGACGTGGTCTATGTCAACACCTCCAGCGCCATGCACAAGGTGACGCTGATCCCCGCCGCCCAGGTGGCGGCGGCCAGGGTGGTGCATCCGATGACCGAGATCGGGCCGAACACCGGCGCGCGTTATGGGGTCATGCGCGAGTTGATGCGCTCGCCGCTGGGCCTGCCGTGCAATCCGCCGCCCTGGGGGCTGCTGCACGCCGTGGACATGCATGACGGCCATGTCCTGTGGGAGGTTCCGCTGGGCACGACCGCGGACCTGGCGCCAGGCTCGCAATATATGCTGCACGGCGTCGGCACGCCGAATTTTGGCGGCCCGATCGTCACCGCTGGCGGCCTGGTCTTCATCGGCGCCACGCTGGACAACTATCTGCGCGCCTTCGACGCCAGGACCGGCCGCGAGCTGTGGCGCGGCCGCCTGCCCGCCGGCGGCCAGGCGACGCCGATGACCTATGTCTGGGAGGGCCGCCAGTACGTGCTGATCGCCTCGGGCGGCCATTCCAAGAGCAACACCCGTCGCGGCGATCAGGTCATCGCCTTCACCCTGTCGCGCTAGACCCCGTTCTATCGTCACCGCCGGGCTTGTTCCGGCGGCCCATAAACGCGATCGTTGACGCGGTCGCAGTTCCGGCTCGCTTTGATCCGTTCGCGTCTATGGGTGGCCGGAGCACGTCCGTCCAAAACCACTTTGAAGGGACGGCGAGTGTCGAGCCAAGTCCGTATCGAGCCCGCCTCCGCGCGCGTCCCTGTCCGCCACGTGGCGGCGGCGGTCATCGGCAATGCGCTCGAGTGCTACGACTTCATCGTCTATTCCTATTTCGCCGTGCAGATCGGACGGGCGTTCTTCCCGACCCATACCGCCTTCGCCAGTCTGATGCTGTCGCTGGGCGCCTTCGGCGCGGGCTTCTTCAGCCGGCCGCTGGGCGCGGTAGTGATCGGGCGGCTGGGCGACCGGGTCGGACGCAAGCCGGCCATGCTGCTCAGCTTCATGCTGATGGGCGCCAGCATGCTGACCATGGCCGCGACACCTACCTATGCCCAGATCGGCCTGGCGGCGCCGCTGCTGGTCCTGGCGGCGCGGCTGACCCAGGGTTTCGCCATGGGCGGCGATATCGGCTCGACCACCACCTTCCTGCTGGAAACCTCGGCCAGGGACCGACGCGGGCTCAGCACCGCCTGGCAGCTGGGCACCCAGGGCGTGGCGACGGTGGCGAGCGGCCTGGTCGGGCTGACCATCAGCCACCTGTTCGGCGCTGAAGGTTTGCAGGCCTGGGGCTGGCGCCTGGCGTTCGCGCTGGGCGCGTTGATCCTGCCGTTCGGCCTGATCCTGCGCCGGGGCCTGCCTGAGACCTTGGAGGCGAGCGTAGCTACGCCGATCCGGACATTGCTGGTCGAGCACGGGCGCCTGATCGGGCTGTCCTTCCTGATCATCGGCAACATCAATGTCAGCTATTATGTGCTCGGCTATATGACGACCTATGCGGTCACGACGCTGCACATGGCGCCGGCCGCGGCGTTTGGCGCGCCGATCGTGTTCGGCGTCTGCACCCTGGCCTTCAGCCTGGCGGGCGGCGCCCTCTCGGACCGGATAGGCCGCAAGCCGGTGATGATCTGGCCGCGCGTGGCGCTGCTGCTGGTCGCCTACCCCGCCTATCTGCTGCTGGCGAAAAGCCGCGACCCGGGGAGCCTGATGATTGTCACCGCCGTGCTGGCGGCGCTCAGCCAGATGGCCGGGGCGGGCGCGCTGGTCGCGGTCACGGAGGCGCTGCCGATCAAGGCCCGATGCCTGGCCCTATCGGTGATCTATGCCCTGGCCGCGGCGGTGTTCGGCGGGCTCACCCAGCCGGCCCTGGCCTGGCTGCTGCACAATACCCAAGGCGGCCTGGCCCCGGCCTATCTGCTGATGGGAGTGACTGTAGTCGGCCTGGCGGCCATGTTCGCGATGCCCGAGACCGCGCCAGGGCGGACGAAGAGGAGCGTCTATACTTAGAGCGCTTCCTCATCCCCAAACCGGACCCACTTTGGCGGGAAGCGCTCTGCCTAGTGGCGCGCCTTGCGGGCGGCGTAGCGGGCGTCGCGCTTGGCCTTGGCCTCGGCCTTGGACAGCGCCTTGCGTTCCTTGCGCTCGCCGCGCTTGGCCGCCTCGATGGCCTCCGCCGCGGCCAGAGCGGCCTGGCGAATGGCTTCCTTGGCCGCGGCGCGTTCGGCGCGGACAGCTTCGCGCTCGGCCTCGCGGCGCGCGATGCGCTCCTCGAAGGCCGGGTCGGGAGCCATGGGTTTGGGTTGGAACTTGGCCAGCTGGGCCTTCTTAGCCTCGGCCGCCGCTGTCAAGCGATCGGCGAAGCCGGTTTTCAACGTATCCTTCATGGGGCGCCTTCTAGCGCGCGCGAATGGTCCCGCCCAGAGCGCAATTGCTGAATTGTGGCGAATTTTTCGTGGCGGCGGCGCGTCAAAACACCCCAACCCGTCTTGAATTCGCCGCTTGGCTTCCCGTGACACCCTCCCCGTGACAGGCGGCGCGAATTCGCCGACCTTGGCGTCAACCAAGAACACGGGTGGACCAGGAGGATGCGCGGGCCATGAGCAGATTGAGGATGCTGTTCGTCTGTCTGGCGGCGGGTTTTCTGGCGTTCTACGCCCAGGCGCGCACTCCGGCGCCCCTGCCCGCGACAGCGCCGGCCGACCAGTTCGCCGCCGGCCGGGCCCTTGTCGACATCGCCGCCATGGCCCCGGTTCCCCATCCGATCGGCTCGCCCGCCAACGCCAAAGTGCGCGACTATCTGGTTCAGCGGATGACACAGCTTGGCCTGACGCCCACCATCCAGCGCGACCGGAGCCACATTCAGCGCACCTTCGGCGGCCGAACCTTCATCGCCGGTGGCGACGTTGAGAACGTGATCGGCGTTCTGCCGGGCCGCAACCGGGCCCTCCCGGCGCTGACCTTGATGGCTCACTATGACAGCGTGCAGGGCTCGCCCGGAGCCGCCGACGACACCACCAGCGTCGCCTCGATCCTGGAGATCGTTCGCGCGATCAAGACCGGCGGCGTTCCCGCCCGCGACGTGATGGTGGTCATCACCGATGGCGAGGAGGCGGGCCTGTTGGGTGCGACAGCCTTCTTCGCCGACCATCCCCTGGCCCGCCATGTCGGCTTCATCATGAACCTGGACACCCGCGGCGGGGGCGGACGGGCGGCCATGTTCGAGACCGGCGCGGACAATGGCGGCGCCATCGACCTCTATCGCCGCACCGCCGTGCGTCCCACGGCCAATTCGCTGTCGGTGGTCCTCTACAAACATCTGCCCAACGACACCGACTACACCGTGGCCAAGGCCAAGGGGATCGCGGGCCTGAACTACGCCTTCATCGGCCGCCAGTTCGACTACCATTCCCCCAGCTCCACCGTCGCCGCGCTGGATCAGGGTTCGGTACAGCACATCGGCGAACAGGTGCTGGGCACGGCCCGCGCCCTGGCCTTTTCACCGACGTTGCCAGCGCGCACGCCTGACGTCGTCTATGGCCAGGCGATCGGCGGGCTGACCCTGGCCTATCCGGCGTGGGGCGGCTGGATCATGCTCGCGGGGATAGCCGGCCTGATGGGGATCGCGGTCTGGCGGGCGAGAAAGCTGGGGCCCCTGTCCTGGATCGACGGACTGCGTGGGTTCGGCGCGGGGCTGTTGCTGCTGGTCGGCGGAGCGGCGGTGCTGCACCTGACGCGGCATGCCACGGGCTACGGCTTCGGCTGGATGGCGGGGCGGCCGCTGTTGGCGCGTTTTCCTGTGTTCGAGGTCGCCATGGCCCTGGCCGGGCTGGCGAGCGTCTTGCTGATCGTGGCGAGCCTGGCGCGAGGCCGGGTCCGGCTCCCCGCCGCCGCGCTCGCCATCGTTGTCGGTGTGGCCTCGTCGGCGTTCGGCGGGTTCGATCCCGTCGGCCTGGGCGAAGGGATCGGCGCGGCCGTGCTGGCGCTGCTCATCTTCGGCCGGCCGAGCGGGCATTTCAGCGGCTGGATCGGCCTGCTTTCGACCGGTTTGCTCGCCGCCCTGGCCTGTCAGATCTGGGCTCCGACCGCCGGATTGACCATCGCCTGGCCCCTGGCCGCGGCGGCGGCCTGCGCGGCCCTGACAGCCGCGGCGCCGGGACGCCGGCCTGCGGGTTGGACCCTCGCCCTGGTGCTGATCGCGCTCACCCTGGCCTGGCTCGGCAACCTGTTCCACAACCTGCTGCAGGGTCTGGACGTGCCGGAGCTGCCGGCCCTGATCGTCTGGCTGGCCGCTTTCAGCCTCTGGCCGCTGGTCTGGCCGGAACAGGAAGCAGCCGAGCCGGCGGTGTTTGCGCCGGGCGCAGTGCTGCTGGTTTCAGGCATCGCCGTCGCGCTGTGGCTGCACGCGACCAATCCCTATTCGCCGCGCCATCCCGAGGCGGTCATGCCGCTCTATGTCGTCGATCAGGACAGCCACCAAACCTACCGCGTCAGCCCATACAGGCCCGGTCCCTGGGTCCGCGGCGTGCTGAGCGCGGATGGCGGCGCAATCGCCCCGCGTAAGCTGCCGGCCTTCCGAGAGGCGGTATGGGCCGCGCCGGCGACCCCGGTGGCGGCGGCCGCGCCACGGATCACCGTGTTCCGCAACGCGGACGGCACGGTCAGCTTGCACGCCCAGGCGCCCGCCGACGTCGTGCTGGACCTGGATCTGAAAACGGGCGCCGTGGCGACCCAGGCCAGGCTGAACGGCCAGGCCATAACCCTGCCCGCCAAGCCAAACGCGCCGATCTTCATCCAGTGGACCGCCGCGCCGGAGGGGTTCGATCTGTCCTTCAGGCCGTCAGGTCCCGGAACTTTGACCATCGGCTACGCCGCCTATCGCCGCCAATGGCCGGCGGAGGCCAAGCCGCTGCCAGCCCTGCCGGCCGAGCTGATGGATTGGGACATGTTCGGTTCGACGGTCGTTACGGGCACGCTGACCGCGGGCTGGTGAGCCTCGCTTGACGGGCGTCCAACCCGCGCCTAGCCTTCGACTTCCTTCAAACGCGACCCGAAAAGGAGCGATGCGACATGCAGCCGATTGTCCAACAGACGCTTCGCCGCGTCGCCGAACCGCTGCCCTGATCGTTAAGGGGACGACCTCGGCCGACGCCTGACCAGGCTCTTCGATCCGAGGAAATCCGATCGTGACTACTGAAAACGGGCTTACGCCCTACGGCTGGAGCCCCTCGCTCCAATCCCAGTTCCAAATCCACCGCGACCGGCATTCGGGCCAGGACCTGGTCCCAGGGCGCGTGGTCGTCCAGCAACGTGGCTTCGTCCGCCTGATCACGCCTCTGGGCGAGTTCAGCGCTGGGCTGTCCGGCCGCCTGGTCCACGACGCGGCGCCGGGCGATCTGCCCGTGGCCGGCGATTGGGTGGCGGCCACGCCCCATGCGGACGGATCCGGCGCGACCATCCACCACGTGATGCCGCGCGCCAGCGCCTTCGTGCGGCGCGCCTCGGGACCCGGAGGCGGATTGCAGGTGGTGGCGGCCAATGTCGAAATCGCCCTGATCACCGCCTCGCTGAACGCCGATCTCAGCCTGCGCCGGATCGAACGTTACCTCGCCACGGCGTGGGAGAGCGGCGCGACGCCGGTGGTGGTGCTGACCAAGGCCGACCTTTGCAGTGACGTCGAGATGCTGAAAGCCCAGGTCGAGGCCGTGTCGGTCGGCGCACCGGTGCATGCCGTTTCGGCGCTGACCGGCGAGGGACTGGAAGCGCTGGCCGGGCTGCCGGGAGCCGGTCGGACGGCGGTGCTGCTCGGCAGTTCCGGGGCCGGCAAGTCGACCCTGGTCAATGCTTTGGCCGGCGAGATGGTGATGGCCACCCAGGCGATCATCGAGGAGGGCGCGCGCGGGCGTCACACCACCACCCACCGCGAACTGGTCCTGCTTCCCGGCGGCGGCGTGCTGCTGGACACGCCTGGCATGCGCGAGCTGGGCCTTTGGGACGCCGACGCCGGCCTGTCGGCGACCTTCGCCGACATTGAGGCCCTGACCGAGCAGTGCCGCTTCCACGACTGCGCGCATGAGACCGAGCCCGGCTGCGCCGTCCGCGCCGCGCTGGGCGCTGGCGAACTGGATCCGGATCGTTGGAAGAGTTTCCAGAAGTTGCAGCGCGAACTGGCGCACCTCGACCGGCGCGAGGACCCCCTCGCCCGGATCGAGGCGCGCAGGGTCTGGATCCAGCGAACCAAGGACTATCGCGCGCGCAAGAGGGGTCGGGACGACGAGGATTGAGGTCCTGCTCACCATCCTCACGCCGCCAGAATTCGCGTCCTGGACAATGGACGGTTGCGCCAGGCCCACTGTTGCGGTTCGATTGGCTCGCGAATTCCACCTTTTGGGGGGTGTCTGATGCGCCCGCTCGTCCCGCTCGCCGGCCTGGCAGTCGCTCTGGCGGCGCTGGTCTGGAGCCCATCGGCGGCCGCCGAACCCGGTGCGGTGGACCAACTGCTGGCGGTGGACCGGGAATTCTCCGCCTATGCCGCCGAACACGGAACGGCGGCGGCGTTCAGGACGTTCATGGAACCGACCGACAGCTGCGCCTTTGACGGCGGCGGGCTGGCGCGTGGCGCGGAAGCCCGATCGACTTAGGCAATCCAGACTAGAAGACCCAGGCCCCAAGGGGCGAGAAACGCGGGCGCGAATTGGAAACGGAACTGAAGTTCGAACTGGACGCGAAGGGCGCCAAGGCGCTCGGCGAACATCTGAAGCTCGCGACCCTGGGCCAGCAGCGCAAGCTGCGGTCGGTCTATTACGATACGCCGGAAACTGATCTTCGCGATCGCGGTCTGACCCTGCGCGTGCGGGACGACGGCAACCGCCGCGTCCAGACCATCAAGCAATCCACCGTGGGCGGAAACAGCTTCCGCCGCGGCGAATGGGAGAGCCTGCTGGAGCCCGGCGCCGGCGGCGACCTGTCGCCCGACCTGGACGCCGCGGCCAAGACGCCGCTGGGCGAGATCCTGAGCCGGCGCGAGCTGGCCTTCGTGCGGCCGGTGTTCGAGGTCGAGATCAAGCGGATCACCCGCAGCGTCGAGATCGAGGGTGCGATCATCGAAATCGCCCTGGATCGCGGGTGCGCGCGGGCCGAGGATCGGCGCTCGCCCATTGGAGAGGTGGAGCTGGAGCTGAAGGCCGGCCCGGCCCAGGCCCTGTTTGCACTGGCGCGGGAGTGCTCGGGGATTGCCGCGCTGGACCTCTGTTTCGTCTCGAAAGCCGCCCGGGGCTATGCGCTGCTGGATGATGCGCCGCCCACCGCCGCACCCGCCATCGACCCGCGGCTGCGGCGGGGCGATACGGCCGGCGAGGCCTTTCAGGCCATCGCGGGCGCGGCGCTGAACCAGATCGCCGCCAATGCGCGGGTGCTGAAGATCGCGCGGCAGCCCGCGGCGCTGCACCAACTTCGGGTTGGCGTGCGTCGGCTGCGCAGCGCCATCTCGGTGTTCGCGCCGATGCTGGCCGATAACGCGCTGGCCAGCGTCAAGGCCGAGCTCGAATGGCTCGGCGGCGAGCTGGACGAGGCGCGGGATCTGGATGTCTTCATCCAGGACACCTACCAGCCGGCGCTGGCGCGTGAGCCCGAGCGGATCGGCCTCGCGCGTTTCGGCGAGCGGCTGTCGGCGGCGCGAGAGCGGGCCTATGGCCGGGTCGAGGCGGCGATCGCCGCGCCGCGGTTTCGCGCGCTGATGCTGGCGACGCTGGGTTGGATCGAGGCCGGGGACTGGTGCGTGAGCGGCGATCCGTCGCTGGCGGCGCCGCGCGACCGGCCGGTCGTCGCCTTGGCCGCGGAACAATTCGAGCGGCGGCGCCGCAAGATCGTCAGGAAGGGCCGCGACCTGGCGGTGATGGCCCCCGCCGATCGGCACCATCTGAGGATCCGGGTGAAGCGGCTGCGCTATGCGTGCGGCTTTTTCGCGAGCCTCTATTCCGGGAAGGCGGCCAAGGCGCACAAGGCGTTCGCCATCGCCGCCCGCGATCTGCAAGACAGTCTGGGCGCGCTGACCGACATCGCCTTCAGCCGTGATCTGGTGGCCCGCATCGCGGGGCTGGACGGCGGGCCCGAGGACAAACGCGCCGACCCGGAACAGGCTTTCGCCGCCGGCGCTCTGGTCGGCCAGGCCGCCGCGCCCACGAACCGCGGTCTGAAGGCCGCGGCCAGGGCTCACCGCGCCCTGCGCGAGGCCGAGGCGTTCTGGTGAGGCCTACGGCGCGGCAGGACATTCAGCGCCTCCATTAATCGCCCTCTAGGACCTTGCCGCTAGTCTGGACCATCGTCACCGTCCGGTCGCCGCCTTGAACGTCATCCAAGACCTCATCGATCTCGCCACGCCCGCCAAGGGCTTTTTGATCCTGACCGGAGTGCTCGGCGCGTGCCTCGCGGCGGAATCCCTTTCGTCAGGTCGAAAGCGCGGGCCGGCGGGACGGGCCCTGAACCTCGGCGTCGGCCTGGTTTCGATGCTGATCGGCGTGGTCTCCTCCGGCTCGGTCGGCGCGCTTGCCACGCTGGCGGTCAATGCAGCGGGGGGCGGATGGCTCGTCCTGCCGTCACAAGGGTGGGGCCTGGTCGCGGGCTGCCTGATCTATCTGGCGGCCATGGACCTGGGCGAATATCTGTTCCACCGCGCCCAGCACGCCATACCCGCTGTGGGCGCTGCATTCGCTGCATCACAGCGATCCGGACTTCGGGGTCACCACCGCGGTGCGCCATTTCTGGCTCGATCCGCTGCTCAAGACGTTGACCATCTGGCTGGCGGTGGGGCTGATATTCAAAGCCTCGCCGGTCATCGCCGGGATCTATGCGGCGGCGACCTATTACAATTTCTGGGTCCATACCAACGTCCGCGTGGGCTACGGGCGCTGGTCCTGGCTGCTCAATTCGCCCCAGTTCCACCGCATGCATCATTCGGCGCTGCCCGAGCATTTCGACTGCAACTACGCCGCCCTGCTGCCAATCTATGACCTGCTCGGCGGCTCCTACCGCCGCCCCCGTCCCGACGAATACCCCCCCACCGGCCTCGACACGGGCGAGCATCCCCGCTCCTTCGTCCAGGCCGTGATCTGGCCGCTGCGCGACCGGCGCGCGGAGCCGGCGGCGTCGCTGGAGATCAGGATATAAAGATATCTTTATATGACCGTTGCCCTGGCGGCGACCCGGGGCTATAGAGCGGTTCTCATCACGCAAGGAGCCGACCGTGGCCGACTACATCGTCAAAGACATCTCGCTCGCCGGCTGGGGTCGCAAGGAAATCGCCATCGCCGAGACCGAGATGCCCGGGCTGATGGCGGTGCGCGAGGAATTCGGCAAGGACAAGCCCCTGACCGGCGCGCGGATCGCCGGCTCGCTGCACATGACCATCCAGACGGCGGTGCTGATCGAAACCCTGCAGGCCCTGGGCGCCGATGTGCGCTGGGCTTCGTGCAACATCTTCTCCACCCAGGACCACGCCGCGGCCGCCATCGCGGCCCAGGGCACGCCGGTGTTCGCGCTGAAGGGCGAGACCCTGGTCGAGTACTGGGACTATGCCCACAAGATCTTCGAATGGTCCGACGGCGGCTATCCGAACCTGATCCTGGACGATGGCGGCGACGCCACCCTGCTCTGCGTGCTGGGCCCCAAGGCCGAGAAGGATCCCAGCCTCCTCGATCACCCGAACAATGAGGAAGAAGAAGCCCTCTATGCGGTGATGAAGCGCTATCTGAAGGACAAGCCGGGCTTCTATTCGGCCATCCGCGACGCCATCAAGGGCGTGTCGGAAGAGACCACCACCGGCGTCCACCGCCTGTACCAGATGTCGGCCCGGGGCGAGTTGCCCTTCGCCGCCATCAACGTCAATGACAGCGTCACCAAGTCTAAGTTCGACAACCTGTACGGCTGCCGCGAGAGCCTGGTCGACGCCATCCGGCGCGGCACCGACGTGATGCTGGCCGGCAAGGTCGCCGTGGTCTGCGGTTACGGCGACGTGGGCAAGGGCTCAGCGGCGTCGCTGCGCCAGGGCGGCGCGCGGGTGATCGTCACCGAGGTCGACCCGATCTGCGCCCTGCAGGCGGCGATGGAAGGTTATGAGGTCCGCACCATCGAGGACGCGACCGCCCAGGCCGACATCTATGTCACCGCCACCGGCAACAAGGACGTCATCACCGTCGAACACATGCGGGCGATGAAGAACAACGCCATCGTCTGCAACATCGGCCACTTCGATTCCGAGATCCAGATCGCCGGGCTGCGCAACTTCAAGTGGGACGAGATCAAGCCCCAGGTCCACCACGTGGAATTCCCGGACGGCAAGAAGATCATCGTCCTGTCCGAGGGCCGGCTAGTCAATCTGGGCAACGCCACCGGCCATCCGAGCTTCGTGATGAGCGCCTCGTTCACCAACCAGACCCTGGCCCAGATCGAGCTGTGGACCAACGCGGCCGCCTATGAGCCCAAGGTCTACACCCTGCCCAAGCACCTGGACGAGAAGGTCGCCATGCTGCACCTGGCCAAGCTGGGCGCCAAGCTGACGACCCTTTCCACGGAGCAGGCCGCCTATATCGACGTGCCCGTCCAGGGCCCGTTCAAGCCCGACCACTACCGGTACTAGGACGGCGCGGGGATCGGCGTCGACATGCCTGTCGCGCTGATCCTCTCCAGCTATGTCGCCGCCAGCCGGGTCGGCGGCATGGCCCAGGCCTTGGCGTTGGCAGCCCTGGGGATCGATCCGGTCGTGGTTCCGACAGTGCTGTTCGGCCGTCATCCGGGACGGGGCGCGCCCGGCGGCGGGGCCACGCCCATCGAGATCTTCGACGGCATGCTGGCGGGGGTCGAGGCCGATGGCGGCTTCTCCCGCGCCGACCTGTTGATCACAGGCTATTTCGCCAGCGCCGCCCAGGTGCGGTCGGCCGCGAAGGCCATGGACGCGGCGAGGGCGGCGCGGCCCACGACACGGATCGTCGTCGACCCGATCATGGGCGACGCCGGACGGCTCTATGTCTCGCCCGAGGTCGCCGACGCCATCGCCGCCGAGTTGATCCCCCGCGCGGACCTGATCGCGCCGAACGCCTGGGAACTGGAGCGGTTGTCGGGCCTTGCGATCACCGACGCCCATACCGCCGTGGCGGCGGCGCGAAGCCTCGGCAAGCCGGTGCTCGTCTCCTCGGTCCCCTGCGGCGAGACGATCGGCGTCGTCTATGCCGATGTCGAAGGCGCATGGCTGGCCAACCATGCGCGCGCACCCAAGGCTCCGAACGGCGTAGGCGACCTGTTGACCGCCCTGTTCGCCGCCGCCTTGGTCGAGGACCTTGCCGCCGACCAGGCCCTGGCCCGCGCGGTCGGCGGCGTGGCGGAAGCGGTGCACGAATCCGTGGCCGACGAACTGCCGATCGTCGCGATGGGCGTTAGGCTCGGCCGGATTTCGCCGACCGTGCGGATCGAGCGGCTGAGCTGACTACTTCTGCATCGCGTACAGCTTGACGATCCCGTACAGGAAGTCGCGTCCGTTATAGAGCGAACTCATCCGGATTCGCTCGTTCAGGCCGTGCACGCCGTTGCCGTCGGGGTCGCCGAACATGCCGGTGACGCCATATGTCGGGATCCCCACCGGGCTCATGAAGGCGCCGTCGGTGGCGCCGGCCGTCAGCACGGGAATGATCGGCACGCCGGGCCAGATCTGACCCGCGACTTGTCTGATCGGCTCCATGATCTGCGGCGTCAGCGGCGGCGGGGCCTTGGTCACCTCGCTGCGGGCGCCCAAGGCCGTTACCGCGACCTTGGGATCGTCGGCGAGCTTGATCAGTTGGTCCCGCACCTGCTCCACCGAGGTTCCTGGAAAGATGCGGCAGTTGACGATGGCCCGGGCCCGCTGCGGCAGGGCGTTCGTGGCGTGACCGGCGTTCAGCATGGTGGCGACGCAGGTGGTGTGCAGCATGCCGTTGTAGCCGGGATCGGCCTCGACCAGGGCGGCGGCCTTGGCGTCGGCCGGGTCCTTGGCCAGGGCCGCCATGGCCGCGCCCATGTCGCCGCCGACCAGGGGCGCCATCTGGGCTAGATAGGCCTTTGAGGCGTCGGTGAACTCCACCGGGAACTGATAGGGCGCGATCCGGGTCAGGGCGAACGCCAGGTGGTAGATGGCGTTGTCCGGGCTCGGGCGCGAGGAGTGGCCGCCAGGATTGGTGACTTCCAGCTGGTAGTCCTGGGGAAACTTCTCGCCAGCCTCGATATTGAGGGCGATGGCCTTGCCGCTGGCGTCGAGCCGCCCGCCTGCGCCCTCGTTCAGGGCGAAAGCCGCATCGATCAGATCGCGTTTCTCGGTCGCCAGATAATGAGCGCCGTTGAAAGCGCTGGCGGTCTCCTCGCCGCAGGTCAGGGCCATTTTCACGTCGCGGCGGGGCTTGAAACCCTCTTGCTTGAGCCGGATCAGAGTGTCGGTCCAGACCGATGCCGAGGCCTTGTCGTCGCTGGAGCCGCGTCCGTAGAAATAGCCGTTCTCCTCCACGAGAGTGAACGGATCGCGCTGCCAGTCGGCGCGCTTGGCCTCGACCACGTCGATATGGGCCAGGAGCAGGATGGCCTTGGCCTTCGGATCCGTTCCATGCAGCACGGCGACCAGGCCGCCTTCTTTGGGATGGCCTTCGGCTTGGAAGGGATGCAGATCCGCGTCGGGATAGCCGGCCGCCTTCAGCCGCGCCGCCATGCGACTCGCCGCCAGTGTGCAGTCGCCGTCCGACAGTTCGGTGTTGGTCTCCACCAGTTCCTTGTAGATCGCGTGGAAGGCGACCTGATCGGGCCTTAGTTGGCTCTGCGCCAAGGCGGTCGCCGGCGAGGTCGTCAATGCCAGCGCAGCGAGTGCGATGATGGATTTCATGTAGCCCCCCAATCGATGATTGAGCGATTTAAGAATTCGCCGCGTTGGGAAGGCAACCCGAAATCTGTCTCCAGGTCGCAATCAGGCTGGCCGGGGCCGCAGACCACGCGTCTTTCGCCAGGCCCCGAAAGCGAACACCGCGACCCCGGCCCAGATGAAGCCGAACGAGGCCGCGCGCAGCAGCGTCAGGCTCTCGCCGCCTTCGACGCCGATGAAGAACTGCAGCGTCGGCCCGATGAACTGCAAGAAGCCGATGGTCGACAGCGGCAGGCGCCGCGCCGCCCAGGCGAACAGCATCAGAGGGACCACCGTCACCGGTCCGGCCAGCAGCAGAAGGATGGTCGGCGAAGGGCCCGCCAGGAAATGGCCCGCGCCCGATTGGCCGAGCCAAAGGATGTAGCCCAGGGCCAGCGGCGCGAGCACCAGGCATTCGACGAACAGGCCGGTCTGGGCCTCGGCGGCCACCTGCTTGCGGATCAGCCCGTAGCCCGTGAAGGTCAGGGCGAGCACCAGCGAGACATAGGGCGGATGCCCGAGGGCTACCGTCTGAGCGGCGACGCCGACCGCCGCCAGACCGATGGCGCTCCACCCCACCCAGTCCAGCCGCTCGCGGAACAGAAGCGCGCCCGCCGCCATGTTCATGAGCGGGTTGATGTAATAGCCGAGGCTGCCCTCCAGGATCCGTCCGTGCGCCACCGCCCAGACATAAAGGGTCCAGTTGCCGGCGATCAGCAGGGCCGAGGCGGTCAGCAGGCCCAGGGTGCGCGGCGTCCGCAGAACCGCAAGGCAGTGCCGGCTCTGGCCCGCCCACAAGGCCAGCAGGCCCGCCCAGGGAACCGACCACAGGGCGCGGTGAGCGATCACCTCCAGCGGCGCGGGGCCGGCGGCGGCGACCGCATGCAGGTACAGCGGCAGGACGCCCCAGAGGGTGTAACAGGCGACGCCGGCGATCACCGCCCCGCGCGCCGCGCCCCCCACCCCACTCGAGGGCGCGGAGGGCGGGTTGCTCACGCCGGGGTGCGTTCGAGAAGGCCCCGCTCGTCAAGCAGCTGGGCGATCTGCACGGCGTTCAGGGCCGCGCCCTTGCGCAGATTGTCCGAGACCACCCACATGTTCAGGCCGTTCTCGATCGTCGGATCGTTGCGGATGCGGCTGACATAGACGCCGAACTCGCCCTGGCTCTCCTTGGGTGTCATGTAGCCCGTGTCGTCGCGCTTATCGATCACCACCACGCCCGGCGCGTTGCGCAGGATGTCTCGCGCCTCGTCCTCGTCCAGCGGGGTCTCGAACTCGATATTGACGCTCTCGGAATGGCCGACGAACACCGGCACCCGCACGCAGGTGACGGTCAGCTTGATTGCCGGATCGAGGATCTTGTGGGTCTCGTTCCACATCTTGGCCTCTTCGTCGGTATAGCCGTCGTCCTCGAAGGCGCCGATGAAGGGGATGACGTTGAAGGCGATCTGCTTGGGGAACTTCTTGGGCTCGGACGGGCCCAGCACGAACACCGCCTTGGTCTGATTCCAAAGCTCGTCCATGCCCTCCTTGCCCGCGCCGGAGACCGACTGGTAGGTCGAGACCACCACCCGCTTGATCCGCGCGACGTCGTGCAACGGCTTCAGCGCCACCACCAGCTGCATGGTCGAGCAGTTGGGATTGGCGATGATGTTCTTGCGGCGCAGCAGACTGAGGGCGTCCGGGTTCACCTCCGGGATGATCAGCGGCACGTCCGGATCCATCCGCCAGGCGGAGGAATTGTCGATCACCACCGGACCGGCCTTGCCGATCTTCTCCGACCATTCGCGCGACACCTTGCCGCCCGCCGACATCAGCACGACGTCGACCTTGGAAAAGTCGAACTGGTCCAGCGCCTGGGCGTAGAGCACCTTGTCGCCGAAATTGACTTCCATGCCGATGGATTTGCGCGATGCCACGGCATAAATTTCATCCACGGGGAACTGAAGCTCCTCCAGGATGACCATCATTTCGCGGCCCACATTGCCCGTGGCGCCGACAACGGCAACCCGGTAACCCATCGGGAAATCTCCTGTTTCGATTGGACCCGCGCGAATACGCCGAACCGGGCTGGGACGCAAGGTTGGAAGCCGCCCCTCTACTCCGCCTTCTTCCGTTTGCGGTGGCCGCGTGATTCCAACATCGCGGCGCGCAAATCGTCGCTGCAGCCAGACTCGGCGCAGAAACGATCGATGATCCGGTCGACCAACGCCGGCGCCTGCGCCATGTAGATCGGCAGAAAGCGAGCGCTGACCTGGGCCTGTTTGTCGATCAACGCCTGGCCGGTGGGGCTGGCGTAGAACCGGTCGATCTCCCGCAGTTCCGGCTCGGTGTATACCGACGCATAGATGGTCACCTCGGCTTCCAAGAGCTTCGGCGCCAACGCCGCCTGTTCCTCCACGGCCGCCTTTCCGAACGCCTCGGCGACCTTCGCGTCATCCGGCGGCAGGTCTTCGCGCAGCTTCGCCAGCACCGGTTCCTGAATTCTCGATATCATCCGTTCGAACGCCTGATCGGCGCGCATTGTCTTCAGCAGATGCCGGGCCGCTGCCAACGCGGCGGGGCTCGGCGGCGGCGGCTCCGCCTGACCGGTGCAGGCGAGCGGAACGGCCAAGGCGGCGAAGACGCCGGCCAGAAACGTTTTTACTTTCATTTTGATCCCCAACCCCCGGCCGAACCGGCCGCCGCCACAAAACCCTGGCGCGAAGTGAAGTTCAACCACAGGCGGCTGTGAATTGGGGCTACAAATGCCGCGTCTCCGCCGGCGGGTTTTGCCAGTTGTCGTGGCGGCCGTCGAAATAGGCGATCGGGGCCTCGATCAGCTCCAGCGGGTCGGCGTCGTCGAGGGCCGCCAGGTTGATCGAGACATAGTCGCCGCCCAGCTGCTCCACATAGCCGCGTCCGAACGGGCGCACCCCGCAGCGGCGGCAGAACAGGTGATGGGCGCTCTTGCCGCCAAACTGGTAGTCGCTGAGCGCGTCGGCTCCCGCCTGTAGCCGAAAAGCGTTCGGCCCGATGATCACGCCCCATTCGCGGGTTTTCGTGCAGATCGAGCAGTTGCACCTGCCCGTGCCCTCGGCGAGGTCGATGTCGGCCTCGAAGCGAACGGCGCCGCAATGGCAACTGCCGGCATAGGTCTTTTTCATGGAATCTCCCGTCCGCGATGAACCCCTCCCTTTGCGGGGAGGGGTTCTCGGAATTTGGTCAGGCCGGCTGCAGCGCCGCCTCATGTTCGGCCGCCCGCTGGGCGTCCTGGGCGGCGACCTTGACGAAGGCCGGTCGGCTGCTGACCCGCTCGACATAGGCGCCGATGACCGGGTTCGGGGGCACGATACCGAACATCGTCCCCCAGCCCAGGCCGCCGCCCCAAAGGACGTCGGCGGCGCAAAAGCGCTCGCCCAGAATGTAGGGGCCCTGAGACAGCTGTCCGATCACCGCCCCCAGCATGGTGTCCCAATCGCCATAGGTGGACATGGCCGGCGGGGCCTGATCGTGCTTCGCCGCCCGATCGACCAGGGCCGGCTCGTAGCAGGCGGCGTAGAAGGCCATCCAGCGCAGATAGGGACCGCGTAGCGTATCGCTGATCGCCGGCGCCAGGCCGGCCTCCGGGAACAGATCGGCGAGATAGAGGAAGATGGCGACCTGTTCGGTGACCAGGGCCTCGCCATGCTTGATGGCCGGCACCTTGCCCATGGGATTGATCGCCAGATAGGGCGGCTTGCGGTTCTCGCCAGCCTTCATGTTGAGGATGCACAGATCATAAGGCGCCCCCAGTTCTTCAAGCAGGGTCAGTGCGCCCGACGAGCGGGTCTGCGGCGAGTGAAACAGGGTGATGGCGGCTTTGTCGGTCATGGGTTTGGCCTTCGATCGGGGGTTCGCGAGATCGGCTTTCGCGCCGACCAGGCCATCCTGCGCGCCCATACCTGTCAGTCTGTGTCAGGTTGGTTTAGACTAATCGCATGCGCGCCAGCCGGCTCCTGTCCATCCTCACCACCTTGCAGGCGCGTGGCCGCGTCACCGCCGGCGAGTTGGCGGACGAATGCGAGGTTTCGCTGCGCACCATCTATCGCGACATCGACGCCCTGAGCGCCGCGGGCATCCCGGTTTATAGCGAGCGGGGCTCGGAGGGCGGCTACCGCTTGCTGGACGGCTATCGCACTCAGCTGAATGGCCTGTCGGCCAAGGAGGCCGAGGCCCTGTTCATGATCGGGTTTTCCGGCCTGGCCGCCGATCTGGGCCTGGGTTCGGTGATGATGGCCGCCCAGAACAAGCTGCTTTCGGCCGTGCCCGCTGCGCTTCGCCCTGGCGCCGAGCAGATGCGCGCGCGTTTCCACCTGGACGCGCCGGCCTGGTTCGCGGAGCCGGAACAGCCGTCCCACCTGCCCCTCGTCGCCAGCGCGGTCTGGGACCAGCACCCGATCCGCATCCGCTATCGCAGCTGGAAGTCTGAACGCGAGCGGGTGGTCGAGCCCCTGGGTCTCGTGCTGAAGGGCGGCGCCTGGTACCTGGTGGGCCAGATTGACGGCGACGCGCGCACCTATCGGATCTCGCGAATCCTGGAGCTTACGGTGCTGAACCACAGTTTCGAGCGCCCGGCCGGCTTTGACCTGGAATCCTACTGGGGAGCTGGAACCCGGCGCCTTGAGGCGGACCTTCACCCCAACCGGGCGAGGGTGCGGCTGTCGCCCTGGGCCGTCAGGATGCTGGGCGTACTCGCTTCGCCCTACGTGCGAGCGACAATGCAATTCGAGGGCGACGCCGACGACGAGGGCTGGCGTCTCGCCGCTATTCACGTCGGGTCAGTCCCCCAGGCCTGTGTCGAGCTCTTGCGGTTTGGCGTGGAAGCCGAGGTTCTGGATCCGCCGGAACTGCGGGCGAAGATGGCGGAACTTGCCGCTGGATTGAGCGACATCTACGCCCCGCAACCCACGCCTCTTGCGCGCCCAGTCCTGTGAGGCTGATCGCGGCGGCGCCCGTTCAAGGCGCCGCCGCGCCGCTGCTACCGGAACGCCGCCAGCAGCTTGGCTCCGTCCGGTACGCCCCAGCCGCTGCAGGCGTCCCAGCCCGGGCCGGCCTTGTAGCTGCCCTTCAGCAGCCCATCGGTGTCGTTGTCGCCGACCGTGATGTCCCGCAGCACGCCCGCCGGCCCGATCTTGGAATAGAGCAGGCTGTTGAAATTGCCCGACCGCGCGCCCAGCAGGGCGTTCAGGCGGATGATCAGGCTGGCCCACAGGGGCGCCGAGGCGCTGGTGCCGCCGACCACCTGCAATTGCCCGCCGCTCATCACCAGATAGCCGGTGTTGGGATCGGCGTCGGCGGCCACGTCCGGGATGGCGCGGCCCGCGAAATGACCGGGATTGATCGAGACAGGAACCTTTCCGGCCTGCCAGGCGGGAGCCGGGGTATAGTCGCTGACCCCGCCGCCGGTGCCGGATCCGGGGCCGTCGTTCCAGACGGTCTCGGTGATGTGCCGGGCGCCTTTCGCGCTGGTCTTGGCGTGCAGCGTGGTGCCCCCCACGGCCAGCACATAGGGACTGGAGGCCGGGAAATTGACGTGGGCCCGCCCGTCCTTGATCTGGGCTTCTGACCCGTCATCGCCGGTCGAGACGCAGACCGAAATGCCCAGCTGGGCCGCGGCGAGGAAACTGTGATTGATGTGGTCGATCGCCGCCGGCGACCAGGTCACCGAGGTGTTGAACGCCTGGTTCTCGGCCCAGCCCCAACTGATCGAAAGCACCGACGGATCGTTGGCGCTATCCGCCAGAACGGTGCTCAGTATGTCGACCATGCCCTTTTCGACGAAAGTCGAGAAATAGACCACGATCTTGGCGCCGGCTCCCAGCGCGCCCGCCACGTCGACGTCCAGCATGACTTCGCCGGTGGAATCCGGGTCGGCGGCGGGGTCGGTGGAGACGCCATCCACGGCGACCACCGTGACGCTCGGCGCGGGCTGGCCGATCTTGGTGAAATAGGCCGAGACGTCGGCGGTCTCCACGCCGCCGCCGAATTCCAGCAGGCCGATGGTCTGGGCGGACGCGTCCGTGGCCGGGAAGTTGTAGATCTGGCCAAGCTCGCTGGGCAGGAACCAGGGCCGCGCCGTGGTGGCCATGTTCGG
>Ga0302314_10001992_pt1 | contig 38238 bp, 32 predicted proteins | sample III_Palsa_N2_3_FD_200533 | JGI IMG/M metagenome (GOLD analysis project Ga0302314, IMG submission 200533) | Peat permafrost microbial communities from Stordalen Mire near Abisko, Sweden - III_Palsa_N2_3 | ecosystem: Environmental > Terrestrial > Soil > Palsa > Peat permafrost | place: Sweden...
CTCCTCATGTCCGAGCGTCAAGATGGCGAGGTCGAACAGCGCATCGCCCCGGGCCGCCTCGGACCAGTCGATCACGCCGGTGATCTCGTCGTCGCCGTCGACGAACACGTGGGCGAGTTGCAGGTCACCGTGAATGAATACCGGCGTCCACGGCCGGAGTGCGGCCTCGGCGACCTGGCGGTTGCGCGTGACCAAGTCGGCGGGAAGGACATCGTTCGCGACGAGCCACTCGCATTCGCCGTCGAGGGCCGAGGCGATCTCGTCGAGGCCCTGGCCGGGCCATGGCGGCAGCGGCGCGTCGTGCAGCATCCGTACTGCCGCACCTGCCGCAGCCCACGCAGCCGGTGACGCGGTCGACGGTTCGCCCAGACGGCCGAGTGCCGTCCCCGGGAGCGCGGCGAGCGCGAGCACGTGCGGCTTGCGCCAGAGGACCTCCGGAGTCGGGATCGGCGCCAGGGCCATCGCCTCGACCTCGACATCGATGCGCGCCTGATCGGCGTCCACCTTCAGGAACACATCGCCGACGCGCAAGGTCGCGCGCTCGGAATGAGCGACGACAACCTCGACCTTCTCCACATCGGCCATTATTGCCATTGTTGTCGGCGACGGCCACGCCGTCGCTGCGCACGTGGCAAGGACGGACGCCTGTCGGCATCCCGAGCTACGGTAGTGGTGGCGGTTTACGATCACTTTGAAGGAGTAGCTATGGGCCAGGTACGCGTCGATCTGAACATCTCCCTCGACGGCTATGCGACCACCACCGACCAGACCCCGGAGGACCCGTTCGGCAAGGATTGGAACCGCCTGGTAGCGACATACGTCGCGACCCGGACCTTCCGCGAGCGTGTGCTCGGCCAGCCCGGCAAGGGCACCACTGGTCTGGACGACGACTACGCCGCGGCGTATTTCGAGGGCATCGGCGCCGAGATCATGGGCGCGGGCATGTTCGGACTGCACGCGCACCCCGGTGACCTGGACTGGCAGGGCTGGTGGGGACCGAACCCGCCCTTCGGCGTCCCGGTCTTCGTGCTCACCCATGAGCAGCGGCCGACCCTGGAGATGGAGGGTGGCACGACGTTCCACTTCGTCCAGTCTTCCCCCGAGGAGCTCCTCGCCCGCGCGAAGGAGGCCGCGGGCGATCTCGACGTCCGCATCGGCGGCGGTGTCTCGGTGGTGCGCGATTACCTGGCGGCCGGCGTCGTCGACCGGATTCACGTCGGGATCACACCGATCCTGCTCGGCCGCGGCCAGCGACTGTGGGAGGACCTGCGCGAACTGGAGCAGGGCTACAAGGTCACCAGCGAGGTCGCCCCCAGCGGAACGATCCATGTGACCTTTGCCCGCTGAACCACCCGTTCACCCAGGCCGCTGCGCAGCCGCGGCCTGGCCTGCCACGCGATCAGGCCTGCCACGCGGTCAGACCTGCCGCAGGTCCCTGACGCGCTGGAGCTTGCCGGTCGAGCGCTCCAGGGTGTCGGGGTCGAGGATCTCCACGCCGACCGTCACCCCGACGCCATCCTTTACCGCCTTCGCGATCGCCCGGGCGGCAGCCGTACGTGCCTCGGGGTCCCCGGCGTGGTCCGGGCGGACCTCGGCGCGCACGGTCAGGTGGTCCATCCGGTCCCGCTTGGTCAGTTCGAGCTCGAAGTGCGGGGCGACGCCGGGCGTGCGCAGCACGATCTCCTCAATCTGGCTGGGGAACACGTTCACCCCGCGCAGGATGATCATGTCGTCGCTGCGCCCGGTGATCTTCTCCATCCGCCGGAACGGGGCGCGCGCCGTGCCCGGCAGCAGCCTGGTCAGGTCCCTGGTGCGGTAGCGGATGACCGGCAGCGCCTGCTTGGTCAGCGAGGTGAACAGCAGTTCGCCGTGTTCCCCGGGGGCGAGCACCTCGGCCGTGACCGGGTCGACGATCTCCGGGTAGAAGTGGTCTTCCCAGATGTGCAGTCCATCCTTGGTCTCCACGCACTCCTGCGCCACGCCCGGTCCGATGACCTCGGACAGTCCGTAGATGTCCACCGCGTGGATGTCGGCGCGCTCCTCGATTTCCAGGCGCATCTGCTCGGTCCACGGCTCCGCGCCGAAGATCCCGACGCGCAGGGACGTGGAACGCGGATCGATGCCCTGCTTCTCGAACTCGTCGAGCAAGGTGAGCATGTACGAGGGCGTGACCATGATGATCTCGGGTTCGAAGTCCACGATCAGCTGCACCTGGCGCGCCGTCATGCCGCCGGAGGCCGGGATGACCGTGCACCCGGCCCGCTCGGCGCCGTAGTGGGCGCCGAGACCCCCGGTGAACAGGCCGTACCCGTAGGAGACGTGCACTTTGTGCCCCGGGCGCCCGCCCGCTGCCCGGATGCTGCGCGCGACGACGTCGGCCCACATCGACAGGTCGTCCTCGGTGTAGCCCACGACCGTCGGCCGGCCGGTGGTCCCGCTGGAGGCGTGGATGCGGCGGACCTGTTCCATCGGCACGGCGAACATGCCGTACGGGTAGGTCTCGCGCAGATCGGCTTTGGTGGTGAAGGGGAAGCGGGCCAGGTCAGCCAGGGTTCGGCAGTCCTCCGGGCGCACCCCGGCCGCGTCGAATTTACGGCGGTAGAGCTCCACGTTCGCATAGGCGTGACGGAGAGTTTCCTGCAGCCGCTCAAGCTGCAGCGCGGCGAGCTCGTCGGCGCTCAGCCGCTCCCCCGCGTCGCGCAGGTCGCTCGGCAGCGGCGCGCCCAACCGCCGTTCGGGCGCAGCGGGTGCATTCGGTTCGCTCGTCATCGAGCCTCCTCCAGAGGGTGTGCCGCGCCGTGCGGCGGGAGGACCCGACCGAACGTTCGGTTAGATTACTACAGAATCAAGAAACCAGTATCCGTTTCGTGCTGTCAAGTGGGGAAACGCCAAATCACCGGTATCGCCGCCTCGATAGCCCTTCGAGAACGAGAAGTTCCCTGACAGCAGCTTCGCTGTCAGGGAACCGGTGTTGCTACTGCGACGCTGCGGCGCTGCGATGCGCCGCCGCGTCAGCAGGTCAGGTTGTTGCCCGGGGAAACGCCGAGGATCGAGGTGAAGGACTCGTAGTCGTTGACCCGGTCCTGCATCTCAGAGGGGTCTCCACCGTTGCACTCGATGTCGTTGATCGCTTCGATCGTGGCGCCGAACCCGGCTCCGTCGGTCATCGCCTGGTGGGAAGTCTGCGAACCGCCGCCGGTCCCGGTGAACCAGTACCACAGTGCGGTCTCCCAGGAGATCGCCGAGTTCGTCGAGACCAGGTTGGGGTTGTCGAGCAGGTCGACCCCGAGCGCGTTACCGGCCGCTTCGTAGTTGAAGTTCCAGCTGATCTGCAGCGGGCCACGTCCGTAGTACGCGTACGTACCGGCCGGGCAGCCATAGGACTCGCTCGCGCAGTAGTCCCCGGACTGGTCGATCTCGTTGATATAGACCAACCCGCCGGTCTCGTGATCCACGTTCGCCAGGAAGGCCGCAGCCTCCTGCTTCTCGACGGTCGCGCCGCCGGTGGTCGCGAAGGACGGGTAAGCACTCAGCGCCGAGACCAGGCCGCTGTAGGTGTAGAACGAGTTCGCGCTCGGGAACATCTGGTTGAACTGCGCCTGGCTCACGACGAATCCGCCGGTGCCGCCGCCTCCGCTGCCGCTGGGCAGGGTCCACTGCTGGTTGGAGGTGTCGGCGCAGGCCCAGATCTGGGCCTGGGTGCCGGATCCGCCGTAGCCGGTGTCGTCGAGGCACTTGCCGGAGTTCGGGTTGATCAGTTCGCCGTTGGACTGGGGATCCCAGGTCTGGGCGCCGGTGCCGTTGCAGGTGTAGAGGTCGACCGTGGTGCCGTTGGCGGTGCCGGCGGCGTCGACGTCCAGACACATGCCGAGGACTTCAAGAGTGTTGTTGGACTCCACTGTCCAGCTCTGGGCGCCGGTGCCGTTACACGTGTAGACCTGGATCGGGTTGAACTCCGCAGTGCTGGCGCTGCGATCGTCCAGGCACAGCCCTTCGTAGCCGGTGATCTGGCCGGTACCGCTGGCGGCCTGGGCGACGTTCGCGGCGCTCAGTCCGAAACCGGCCATGAGCACGACGGCTCCGGCCATGGCCACGGCGCGGTGTTTGATGGTGCGTATCGATGAATGTGCTGTCAGTTTCATCCGGTGAGTCCCTCGCGTTGTCGCGCGGCGTGGCGTCGAACCCTGAGATATATGCGCGACGACAGCACCGCTGGCGGCTTTCGCCGCATGCAGGTTGGGTTTGTCGCGGCATGGCAGCGCTGCACCAATCCCGTCTCACGCGTGAGCGTCACGGAGGCTGCGATCCCGCATACTCGATGCCTCGCCGTTGCATCGGATACGCTGCTGAGAATGGTCTAGTCCAGCTGAATCGTCAAGGCCTGTCCGGATTTCTCCTTCGGGAACCGCTTCATTCCGAAGGGCTGGGTCGTGCCAGGGCGTGAATCATCGCCGCTGACCGATCCGCACCGGCCGGTCGGCGCCCGCCGCCGATTCGAACACGCCCAGCACTCATGCTGTGACACACTGTCGGGCATGGACCCGATGGACCCGGCCGCCTTGGCGAGGAGCCTGCCCGAGATCGACCCGGAACGGCCGAACCCGGCCCGGATCTACGACTTCTGGCTCGGCGGCAGCCAGAACTTCGCCGCCGACCGGGATGCCGGGCGGCGCGCGGCCGAGGCCATGCCGACCCTGGTGGCCGCGATCCGGGCGAACCGGGCGTTCCTCGGCCGGATGGTGCGCCACCTGGTCGCCGACCTCGGCGTAACGCAGCTTCTGGACCTCGGCTCCGGAACGCCGACCGTGGGCAACGTGCACGAGATCGCCCACCGGGCCAACCCCGAGGCCACGGTCGTCTACGTCGACATCGACCCGGTGGCCATAGCCCACGCCCGCGCGCTGCTGGACGGCACCCCGCACGCCACCGCGATCCGGGCCGACCTGCGCCACCCCGAGCAGGTCCTGGCCGACCCCACCCTGAACGAAGCCCTCGACCTGACCCGGCCGGTCGCCATCCTGATGAACGCCGTCCTGCACTTCATCCCGGACGCCTACCAGCCCGGACGGATCGTGCGCAGCTACCTCGACGCGGCCGCCCCGGGCAGCTACCTGGCCCTGTCCCACGCCGCTCCCGACCTCGAACTCCCAGACGAGCAGGACCGGATGCTGCGCGACTACCAGCGTTCCACCGGCGTGCCGTTCACCAACCGTACCCCCGAGCAGATCAGCGACTGGCTCACCGGTCTGGAGATCATGCCGCCCGGCCTGGTCACCGTCGACCAGTGGCGCCCGGACCCCGACGCCGTGAACGAGCCGATCCTGCGCACCTACGGCGTGCTGGCCCGCATCCCCGCCGCCAGCTGAGCGCGGCCGCTCGGTATTCACCCGGATGGCTCACGGCCATATGCGCCGACGCCGCTGATCGGATTGGCTGGATCGGTGTGAAGGCCGGATCCGCGACCGCGAACCGGCTCAACTCGGAGGTGTACCTTATGGCTAATTCGAAGCAGTTCATCGGGACCCGGATGGTGGGTCGCGACGGCGAGGCGATCGGGACCATCGAGCGGGTCTTCAGCAACGATTCCACGGGCGAACCGGCCTGGGTGACGGTGCACGCCGGCGTCATGCGCCGCGAGTACGTCATCCCGCTGGAAGGCTCGCAGGCGGACGCCGACTCGATCCACGTCCCGTACACCCAGGCCATGGTCAAGAACTCCCCCAAGCTGGAGTTCGGCGACCGCCTGAGCACCGAGGACATCAGTGCACTGTCGCAGTACTACGGCACCACGGTAGGCGCGGCCGCAGGCCACATGCCCGCCGGCGGGCCGGAGCCGCTTCCGAACTCGACCACGACCCCGACCGGCCGGACGACGTCCGCCGCCGCCGACAGCGTCAAGGTGCCGCAGGACCTGCACCGCGACGCGACGATGGAAGCAGTCCGGTACGGCGAGCGGCTCCAGGTCGCCAAGGAGAGCCGGGAGGCCGGCCGGGTCAAGCTGCGGACCTACGTCGAACAGGTGGCCACGGAGCAGAAGATCGAGCTCCACCACGAGACGTTCGAGGTCGAGCGCGTCCCGATCACCGACACCGCCCAGTTCACCGCGCAGCGCCCCGACTGGGCCGAGCAGATGCAGGAGATCGTGCTGTTCGCCGAGCAGGCGCACGTCTCCAAGGAAGTGGTCCCGCTGGAGCGGATCGTCATCCGGAAGAAGATGATCAGCGAGGAGCAGGTCCTGCGCGATTCCGTGCGCACCCAGCAGTTCGAGGTGATGGAGCCGGGCACGGAGACCCTCACGGCCAAACACGCGGGCATCAGCGACACGGCGGACGCCGACGCGCTCACGTCCCGGGCCTCTGCTGCGGCCGCGGCCGGCGACCCCAATCGGCGCTAGCCGGCGGAACGCAGAACGCACAACGGCCGGCTGGCCGCGACTGACCGAGACTGAGCGCGAACACGCCGGTCCCGGTCAGTCGGCCGTCTTCCTCGTCTTCATATGGCCTGGTCACCCCACGAGCGTCTGGGTGCCCAACACGATGGCGAGAGCGAGTCGCTCGGCGTCCTCGGTGCCGGGCTCGGCTGTATAGACCGTGATGCGCAGATCGTCCACGGCGACGATGAGCGTGTCGCAGTCGAGCGTGATCCGACCCACCTCGGGATGCTTGATGATCTTGCGCTTGGACGTGTCCGGGAGCGGGGCCGGAGCATCGGATTCCCAGAGTTCGGCGAAACGCGGACTCTCTTTCGCAAGTTCGCCTACGAGCCGTTGCAGCGCCCGGTCGGCGGGATACCGGGAGGCGGTCAACCGCAGGTCGGCGACGAGCCGCGCCTCGTGCTCGGCCTGCTCCTGCGCGGTGTGCACGGTACGGTTGCCGGGCCCGACGAGGTTGCGCCAGACGGCGTTGCGTTCGATCCCGCGCCAGGCGGAGGTCTCGCCCATCAGGGCGTTGTACCCGGCGTTGGCCGAGACGAGCGTCCAGGTGGCGTCGTACACGACGACCGGCGTGTGCGACAGCCGGTCGAGCAGCCGCTGCACGCTCGGGGTGACGCGTGAGGGCACGAGGTCGGGCCCGGGAGCGGCGTGACCTGCGAGGTGGAAGAAAAGGTCGCGTTCCGAATCGGACAGACGCAGCGCCAGCGCGAGCGCCTCGACCACCTGCGCGGAGGGCGTCGTGGCCCGCCCCTGCTCAAGCCGGGTCAGGTAGTCGGGCGAGATCCCGGCCAGCCCGGCCAGCTCCTCGCGGCGCAGCCCGCTCGCCCGGCGGCGCCGGCCGGCCGGCACGCCGACGGTCTCGGGCGCGATGCGGTCACGCCGCTGCCGCACCATTCGGCCGAACTCCCACGACTCCATGTCCTCAGTCTGCGCGAAGGCGCCGCAGTTGTCCTGGCTCTGGTATTCCTAGGACAACCGGACGTCTGGCTGACCGTCCCGTGCTCCCCGAAGCTTGAACCATGACTACCACTTTGATCACCGGCCCGACCCGCGGCCTGGGCCGTGCGGCCACCCTCGCCATGGCGAACCGCCCGGAAGGCGAACGCCCTGACCTGCTGTTGGTGGGCCGTCATGGGCAAGGGCTCAAGGACGTCGCCGAGGTGGCGCGTGCGCGAGGGGCGACGGTCCACGAGATCGGCTGTGACCTGTCCCGACTCGCCGACGTGCGGGCCGCCGCGGCCGCAGTGCGGAAACTGCTCGAATCCGGAGCCGTGCGGCCCCTGAGCGCACTGGTCGCCAACGCCGGCGCCATGTCGGCCGATACGCGCCTCGCGTCCGCCGACGGCTACGAGATGACCTTCGCCGTGAACTACCTCGCACACGCGCAGCTCATCGGCGACCTGCTCGGCTCGTTCGTCGCGCCCGCCCGGATCGTGCTGGTCGGCTCGAACACGTACCACGCCAACCTGTATCGGCGGCTGCTGGGCGTCCCCGCTGCGCAGTGGCGCGACCCGGTCGAGGTCGCCCGCCCCGCTGCCGGTGAGAAGAACCCCGGTTTCAAGGGCAGCGGTATCGCCTACTCGAATGCCAAGCTGGCAATCCTCTACTACGCCCACGAACTGCAGCGACACGCCCGGCCCGGCGTCAACGTGACAGTGTTCGAACCCGGATGGATGCCCGGCACCGACCTCGGCCGAGGAGCACCCGCCGCGTTCCAGGCGATCGGCCGCGGCCTCGCGCGCCTGCCCGGAGTGGCCACGCCGGAACGCTCCGGGCCGACCCTCGCCTCCATCGCACTCGACGAAAAATGGGCGGGACTGTCCGACGGCGCATTCATTGTGAGAGACAAGGTGACCGAGATACAGCCCGTCGCGCAGGACCGCGACCGGGAACGCCGCCTGTGGGCCGCCACCGCCGAACTCCTCGATCAGGCAGCCACGGCGAGCTGAAAGGGCCTCGCCCACGCCGAACGGCCGACGGCGATGGAGGTGGGGATGGCCATCGTCGGCCTGCGGCCATGTACCGGTCGGCCGCAGGCCGCTCGCGCTCCTACGCCTCGATGGCCGTGAGGACGAAGATCGGCATCGTCCTGGTGGTCTTCTTCTGGTACTCGGCGTAGTCCGGCCAGGTCGCGACGGCCCGCTCGAACCAGGCCTCGTACTCCTCGCCCTGGACCTCCCTGGCCTGGTAGTCCTTCTTGACCGGGCCGTCCTGGAGTTCCACGTGGGGGTTCGCGACCAGGTTGTAGTACCAGACGGGGTGCTTGGGCGCGCCTCCCAGCGACGCGACGACGGCGTACTCGCCTTCGTGCTCGATCCGCATCAGCGGCGTCTTGCGCAGCTTCCCGCTCTTGGCACCCACCGACGTCACCACGATCACCGGCCTGCCCTGGTTGTCGCCGCCCTCGGCGCCGCCGGTGCGCTCGTAGAGGTCCACCTGATCGCGGCTGAAGTCGAACGCGCTCGGCTCGTACTCTCCAGTGAGAGGCATGCTTGCACCATCCAATCCGTCGATTCATCGGCTGCCGCAGCACGTCGCCACAGCGCTAGAGCCTTAAACGGACCATACCCCGCTTCGCATTCCCGGCAAAAGAGTGAACCTGCGCAGCGGTCCATCATGTACCGAGCCGCACCTACCGCGGTTCGCAGCAGACGCGCCGGACGAGGTCCTGCCACGCTCGGGCTATCCGCTCTTCGCCCCAGGTGGGCTCGGTGAGGTCGGAGGCCGATAGGTAGAGCAGCAGGGGGCCGTCCAGGGCTGCGGTGAGCTGGAGGGCCAGCATGTCGAGGTCGGCGCCGTCGAGCCGCATCTGCCCCAGCAGCATCCGGATATGCGTGCGGGACAGCGGTGTCTCGGACCCGGCCGGTACGGACTGGCTCCCGTCGAGCGCGGCGCGGGCGATCTCGCGGCGGTCGAGCAGGAACGCGATCCTGGCCCGGCCGTAGGCGATCAGCCGTTCCAGGGCGCCGGCGCCGGGGCCCAGCGGCGGCGGTCCTGCCATCACCTGTTCTTGGAAGGCCAGTTCGTCGTCGTCCAGCAACGCCTGGAAGATGCCCGCGCGGGTGCCGAAGCGGCGGAAGACCGTCCCCTTGCCGAGTTGGGCCCGCTCGGCCAGAGCGTCCATGGTCAGGCTGTCCGCGCCGCCCTGCTCGGCCAGCATCGCGCGGGCCGTGGCCAGCAGTTGCTTGCGGTTGCGTACGGCATCGGCACGCTCGGCGCGCGGCGCCCCCAGCGGCAGGACAGGTCTTTCCATATGACCAACCTTAGCGGCAGGAATGAAAAACGGGGTAAAGTCCGTTACTGTGACGCGGGGCGGCACCGTCCGCACCCAGCACCGCCCGCACACCGCTGAATAGATTGGGAATACCATGAGCGACCTGAAGATCGCGATCATCCTCGGCAGCACGCGGCCGGGCCGGAACGGCAAGGCCGTGGCCGACTGGGTCCTGGAGAAGGCCTCCGCCCGGACCGGCGCGAAGTACGACCTGGTGGACCTGGCGGACTACCCGCTGCCGCACCTGGACGAGGCCCTGCCGCCGTCCATGGGCCAGTACGCCGGAGAGCACACCAAGGCCTGGGCCGAGAAGATCGCCTCGTACGACGGGTTCATCTTCGTCAGCCCGGAGTACAACCACTCCACCTCCGGCGTGCTCAAGAACGCCATCGACTACCTGTACGGCGAGTGGAACAACAAGGCCGCGGCCTTCGTCTCGTACGGCGCCCTCGGCGGCGCCCGGGCCATCGAGCACCTGCGCGCGATCGCCAGCGAGCTGCAGATCGCCCATGTGCGGCAGCAGCTGTCCTTCTCGCTGTTCACCGACTTCGAGAACTTCTCCACCTTCAAGCCCGGCGCCCAGCACACGGACGGCGCCACGGCCCTGTTCGACCAGCTGGAGTCCTGGACCGGCGCGCTCAAGACGGTCCGCGGCTGAACGCCTGCCTACGCTGAGGCGCTCGCCGTCGGCTCGGTGCGGTCGAGCACGAACTTGACCATGGTCGGGTACTCGTCGTCCGCCTCGGCAGTCGGCCGGTAGATGTACATGGTGCCGTGTTCGGTCCTGGCGACCTCGCTCCTCGGGTTGGCCTCGACCAGGTCACCGTCGAACGGGCCGCCGCGCAAGACTGCGTTCTGCTGATTGGTCATGGGTCCATCCGACGCCGTCCGCGCTGCGGTGGCACGGCGGGCACGGCCATTGGAGTGGTCTGGGCGGTTGGCCCGCGGCCACCGCGGAGCCTTCAGTCATCCTCACAGACACTGAAGACTCACGCGGTGGCCGCGGTTCTGAGCAGCGGCTTCCACTGCTTCCTAGCCGAGCGCGAATTCCTGCGCGTTGGTGCCGTTACATGTGTAGATCCACAGCCGTGTGCCGTTCGCAGTCCCGTCTGAGGGCGAATCGAGGCAAAGCCCTGATTGCGGATTGAGCAGCGAGCCGTTGGATTGCTGCTGCCAGACCTGGCCGCCCACGCCGTTGCAGTCCCAGAGTTCGACCTGTGTGCCGACGGCAGTACCGTCGCCGTCGATGTCGAGGCAGCGGCCTAGGGTCTCCAGGGATCCGTTGGAGTTGTGGTACCAGTGCTGGTCGACGGCGTAATCCTGGCACGTCCACAGTTGGACCGCCGTGCCGTCGACTCCGACGTCGTCACCTGCGACATCGACGCAGTCGCCGCCTGGGCCGACTATCGTGCCGCCGCCGTTGACGGAGTAGCCCTGCGCGTTTGTGCCGTTGCAGGTGTAGATCTGGAGCACGGTGCCGTTCGCGGTGGCGTCACCCGGTGAGTCGAGGCACAGGCCTGATTGCGGATTGAGCAGGGATCCGTTGCTCTGCTGGATCCATTTCTGCCCGCCCACGCCGTTGCAGTCCCAGAGCTCGACCTTGGTGCCGACGGCAGTTCCGTCGCCGTCGATGTCGAGGCAGCGGCCGAGCGTGCTGAGCGAGCCATCGGCGTTGTGGGTCCAGTGCTGGTCGATGGCAGTGGACTGGCAGTTCCACAGGTCCACCACCGAGCCGTCGCCGCCGCTGTCGTCGCCGATCACGTCCACGCACTGGCCGCCGGGGCCGGTGATGGTGCCGCCAGACGTCTCGGGAGTGCCGCCGCTGTTGCCGGTGTACCCGGCGGCGACGATGTTGGCCTCGACGGCGTTGTCGGCGGCGTCGGTCGGCTCACCGGAGGTCATCACGCCTTCGAAGAAGGACCCGATCGAGGCCTTGCTGTTGTCGCCGCCGGTGCCCAGGACGATCGCGCCCTCCTGGCTCATCGGGGTGTACCCGTTCGGTGGTAATGCGCCGTTATACCAGGTTGTTAAACTCCCGGATTGGGAGTTGCCTCCCTTGATCTCGAAGGTCGTCTGGCCGTTGGTCTTGACCAGCGCGGTAACGAAAGCGCTGGCGTTGCCGGTGTTCCCGGGGTTGGCGCCGCTGCCCTGGTAGAGCCCGTTCTCAAGGTCCGCCGCGACCCACGGTCCGCTGCCCGTGCACGGTGAGGCCCAGCAGCTGGTGCCGAGGTTGACCGCGTCCATGTGGCCGTTGCCGTTGTCGTCGCTGTTCGTCTCGGCGTTGCCGTAGTCGAAGCAGCAGCCGCTGTTGACGTGGGTGCCACTGGCGACCATGTACGCACCCTGCGCCTCGCCGCCGGTGGCGATTCCGGTGGTGGAGTTGTCCCGGTAGCCGACGCCCGGGCCGACGTAGAGTCCGTAGACCTTGTTACCGCCGACGTTGACCGGCAGCGCAGTGGCGCTGGCGCCCACGTCCTGCGAGCCGTTGCCGCCCGGACCCTCGATGGTCAGGTTGTTGTGCTGCGGCGACTGGTCAAAGATCTCTGTGATGATGCACGAGGTGTCGGCACAGAAGACGTCCTGCGCCGTGGCGTTGGCGTAACCGCCCGCGCTCAGCAGGCCGATGTTCAACGTCGTGCCGTCGGAGGCTCGTTTGACCTGGTAGAGAGGGCCGTTGTAGGCGGCGTACAGGGCGCGCACCGTGCTGTGCGCGGCGACACACGGCGTGCCCGCGGCGGCATAGATGTCGCAAGGGAGCGAAGTGGCGGCCAACGCCACCCCGGGCACGGCGACGAGCGTGCCGAAGGCGAGAGCCGTGGTGGCGCCGACAGACATCAGGATCTTGATCCGACGGCGGCGGCGGGTCCAAGCGCTCACGGCGGCGAACACGGCCGCCCTGAGGGAAATGCGATCTGCGCGCATGACGATGCTCCTGGGTCAGAGAGGCAGCTGACGTCTCCGCAGCACGGCGCCGACGTGGCGGGGATGCGGTGCGAGCGGCACCGGTGCGTCAGGCAAAGAGTGTGAAAGCGCTCTCATAGGAAAGTAGGCGCAGTGTTCGGTAACGTCAATATGCGACATTTTCTGTCTGACGGTGTCGCTTTCTCCCGGCCTCGACTACGGCTCCGGTGTTTCCGACGCCTCAGCCTCTGCCAACGCTCGTTCTATCAGGGGGCCGTACATCTCCGGGTAGTTCTCGTAGTTGAAGGGTGCTTCGGGGTTCGCGCGGACCTGTTCGTCGAGCATCTGAGCTTCCTCGCCGACGAGGATCCGCCAGGCTCCTGACAGCACCCCGTCCAGGATGATGTCCGCCGCCTTCGCCGCAGTGAAACCTTGGTCTTCGAACTCGCTTTTCAGCCGCGGGAACAGCCGGCGCAAGTCGTCTGCGGAGAACCCCTCGGTCAGCATGCCCATCGCGATGAGTTTGGTCTGGGCGGCCTCCGGAAGCAGGTCGAGCAGTTCGGCGTCATCGAGCTCTTCCCACGCAGGCAGGCCTAGGACGCGGCGGGAGTTGACGCCGATCTCGGTGTTCACGAGACCGGGCATGACCACGACGACCCGCACCTGCGGCGCATTGGTACGCAGGTCTTCGACGAGAGCTTCGGAGAAGCCCTTGATGGCGAACTCCGACGTACTGTAGGCGGAGATGGGCCCGCCGGCCCCTGCCGTGGGCCAGAAACCGGCTACGCTCCCGGTGTTCACGAGCACGCCGTCGCCGCTGGCGATGAGCAGCGGCAAGAAGGTACGGGCACTGTTATACACGCCCCACCAGTTGTTGTTGAAGGTGCGCTCCCATTCCTCCCGGGAGTCCTTGACGAAGCTGCTGCCGCCGAAGATGCCGGCGTTGCTGAACACCAGGTCGACGTGATCGGTGGCGTGCTGCTCAAGCAGTTCATCGCGGAACCGCAGCAGCTGTGACTCATCGGAGACATCACACTGATGGCCGGTGACGGTGACCTTGGCGCCGGCCGGTGCGCAGGCCCAAGCCGTGGCCGCGGTCACTGCGACGGAGTCCGGATTCAGGTCGCACGTCGCGACCGAGCAGCCCTGCGCCGCGAGCCGGCGGACGAGCTCGCGGCCTATGCCGGAGCCGCCGCCGGTCACCACCGCGAGCTTGCCGGTGAACGATTCCATGGCCCTCACACTCACTTGAGGTGCCAGTCCTTGTCAACGGTCCACGGCGCCTGGAGCTCGACGACGCGCCGGGACGCGTAGTTCATCTCCTGGACGGTGCTGCGGATCCGGGACCACGCGCCCCGGAGCCGGCCGAGCCCGGTGCGGGCGATCGGGTCTGTCGTCGAAGGCTGAATTTCCACGCGAGTCAGTTGTGCGGACATTGCCTTGTCCTATCTGCTGGGGACTTGCCGGTTTCCCGGCCCTTGGCAATAGATTCGCCCTCCGAGCCGGTGTCGCGGCAGGGGTAGTTCCGCCCCACTTACCAGGCATGCGCGGGCGGGGTGGAATCACCCACACCACGCCGCTGGAGCCGCGTCAGACCAGGCCGGCGCCCAGCGCCAGGCGAGTGAGGTCGGCGCGGCGCCGGCATCCGGTCTTGTCGCGGATGCGGTCCAGGTGCGAGCTGACCGTGCGTACGCTGATATGCAGCTGCACGGCGATCTGCGCGTCGGTGTGTCCGCGCGCGACGAGGGTGACCAGTTCGCGTTCCCGAGGGCTGAGCGCTTCCAGGCCCGGTGCTGCGAGCGGCGGTTGTGGACCGGCAGCGGTGAGTAAGAGAACGTATTCGACTGCGGTGGCGAGGCTCATCGCCCTGCCGCGTTCCTCGGCGGCCTGCGTCTGGGCCGGTCCGAGTGCCTTCCGGGCTTCGCGCAGGGGTTGCTGCCGCTCGAACCAGCCCTCGGGCAGTTTCGGATCCGACGGAGTCGAGAACCCTTCGCGCCCGAGTGCGACCACCGCGGCCCATATCGTGACGGCCTCGGCGCTGCGCTCGGTGCGTGCGCACAGGTACCCGCAGCAGTCCAGGTCCTCGATCACCTTTCTGTGCACGCCGGCCTGCAGGGCCGCCTGGAGGGCTTCGCGCAAGTGCGAGGCAGCGTCCGCGTAGCGCTCCGTGTACAGGTCGAGGACCACCATCTTCTCCAGCAGGTTCCCCAGGCTCCACAGGTCGCCCGCCTCCCGGGCGCCGGTCAGCCCGGCGGTACACATCCGCTGTGCAGCGGCCACGTCGTCGGCCTTTATCAGTACGCTGGTCAGGGTGTGGTCGCACGCCCTGGCCTCCGGGCCATGCAGTCCGGCCGAGACGTGTTCCGCCTGCCGGGCCAGCTGCACAGCGCCGACGCGATCGCCGCCGACACAGGCGACCATGCTCAGGGCCGCCAGAGCCAGGGCCTCGGCAATCGGCTGATCGCTGTCTCGTGAGAGCGCCAGGGACGCGCGGGCGTCGCCGGCCGCTTCGGCGATCCGTCCCATGCCGAGCAATGCCGCCGACCGGTCGCTCAGGCACTTGGACAATAGAGAGGCCGGTCCACGATCCCCGATCGCGTCGCGGACCGAGGTGAAGTGACGCAGCGCCTCGGCCGGATCGGCCGAGTCCAGTGCCGCCCGGCCAAGCCAGATGTGCCCGCTGCACCACGCGTCGCTGCCCACGGCGGCATGCTCGACCGCCGCGCTCAACAATGGCACGTATCCCGTGAGCCGGCCACGGATCTGCCACCACCATGCCAGCGCGGTCGCCAGCCTCGGTGCCACAGCCGCGTCACGTTCCACGGCCGTGTCGCGTTCCATGGCCCAGTTCAAGACCTGGCGCATGGTGGCGTCCTCGGCATCCAGCCACCGGGCAGCGGCCACCTCGCCAATGCCTGCCATTAGTTCCGGCATGGCTTCCTCGGCCACCCGTAACGCATATCCCGCTAACGCGGCCGCGACAGCGTCGCCTTCTCCGGTCTCAGCCAGACGCCCAGCGCCGAAAGCCCGCAGCGTCTCCAGCATCACGTATCGGGACCGGCCGTCCAGACCGGACCGCGGCGGGAGCAGTAACGAGCAGTCCACCAAACGCAGTACGGTTGGCCCGGCGCCGAGCCCCGCCACTGCCTCGGCTCCCTCCAGCGTGAACGGCCCCGGAAACACCGACACCGCCCGGAACACCCGCTGCTCCTGCTCATCTAGCAGTCGGTAACTCCACTCGACAGTGGCGGCCAGCGACTGCTGTCTGGCGGCCGCGAGCCGATCCCCCGCCGCCAGCAGGGTGAACCGGTCATCGATCCGGTCCAGCAATTGCGTCACACCCAATGCCTCGACTCGCGCCGCCGCGAGCTCAATTGCCAACGGCATCCCGTCCAGCCGCGCCACCAGGCCCGCCACCACTGACAGGGTCTGCGCATCCAAGGCAAAGCTCGCGTCGGCCCGGCGGGCTCGGTCCGCGAACAGCGCCACGGCCTCCGACTCGGCAGGACTAGGACTTGCCGGATCACCCGGGCCAGGCAGCGTCAACGGCGCCAAGCGGTACCGCGACTCCCCTGCGATCTGCAGCGCCTCCCGGCTGGTGGCCAACACCCGCACATCGTCCGCGCCCAGCAGCAGCCTCCCGCACAGCTCCGCGGCCGCGCCGATCACCTGCTCGCAGTTATCCAGAACCAGCAACAGCTGCCGTCCGGCCAGAGCGCGGGCCAACGCGTCGGCCGCCGCCACCGAAGGCAGCTCCCGGATCCCCAGAGCCGCCGCGACCACGCCCGCGACCTGCGCCGGGTCCCGCACCGCGGCCAGCTCCGCCGGCGAATCGGTCGGCCGCCTGCCTGGCCACCTCGCCGACCAACCGCGTCTTCCCAACGCCGCCAGGCCCGGTCACCGTCACCAGCCGGTACTGACCCAGCTGGCCCACGACCTCGTCCACGACCCCGGCGCGGCCCACGAAACTGGTCAGTGCAGCAGGAAACCCGTGCATGCCTCCCATCGCGTCGACCATCGCAGAGCACTCCACAGCCGTTACCACACATGCCGGGCCGGGCTGTACTTCCCGCCGACTGCGTCCTCCACGGAATCATAGTCAGGTAGCAGGTGGCCGTTGGCGAAGTGAACCAACAGCCATCGAAGTTGGGGGCGCGCACCGGCCAATCGGACCCATCCGCCGTTGTCGGCCGCCGCCGCGCCCGCTCTGAGCAGTACGCCGACCCCGATCGCGTCTGTGAAGGTCAGTTTGGTCGTCTCCACCACGATGCGGGGCTGTTCGGCGAGCAGGGATTGGAGGAAACGGTGCAGAGTGCAGGCTGTGGCGATGTCCAGCTCGCCGCCTACGACGGCGAGAGTGTAGCCGTCCCGGCGATGAGCCAGTGTACTGAGCCATTCGCTATATCCGTTCTCGTGCATCAGATCAGGGCCGGCTTGTGAGCGCACAGGTCAGGAGCGGGGAGGGTTGGGGTATCTCGCCGAAGTCCTCGTCGTCGCAGTCGACCTTCAGCCCGTCGATCAAGGTTTCCAGGGTCCGTGGAAGATGGGGGCGGGTGCCGCGGTGGCATTGGGCGAGGATGTCGCGCAGGACTCGTTCGGGCAGCAGCGATCCTTGCAGGCAGACCGGTCGTGGCGGTTCCGTGTCCTGGTCACGGGCACGCAGTACGGCGGCCTGGCGGCGCCAGTAGTCCGCGTCGCGGAACTCCGCGCACCGGCCGTGGTAGAGGTAGAGGCAGTAGGCAGCCGTGTGGCTGCCGCCGCCGGCGGCGAACTGCCACCAGAACCGGCAGGCTTCGGCGTGGCCGGTCAGATGCAGCAGGCAACCGAAGACGAGGGCGCCCTCCGGGTCGATGCGCTGGACGTCGTCGACGAGCTGGGAGAGGTTGGCGGCAGCGTTGGCGGCGTTCAACACGAGCGTGCAGGTCAAGTCGAGCTCGTGTGCCAGTTGCTCGTGGGCCGGCGGCTCGCTGAGCCCCGTGCGACCCTGCCGGTCTTGCCTGCGGCCGGCGGCGCGCGCGATGCGTTCGGCCGCGGTCGGGGCGTGGCTCTCGTCGAAGCCGGTGATGATGTAGGCGTCCTCCAGGAGGGCGTTGATCGCCGAGCCCGGTCTGTCCATGGGGTGCACCGTTGTTATCCTTCGGTTCCGGTCGTGTGCAGGATGCGGCGCTGCACGGCGTGTGCCTCAAGGCGCTGCCGGGCATGGCGCAGGTTCGAACGTACGGTGGTCTCGGTGATGCCCAGGAGGTTGGCGATCTGGGTGTCGGAGTACTCCAACAGGTACCTCAGGGTGATCACGTCGAACTGGCGCTCGGGCAGCGAGGCGATGGCGCTGAAGAGCCCGAGGGACTCCTCCATGACGTCGAATTGCTCCCGGGCGTAGGCCATCATCACCCGGACCGTGCGGTTGAACGCGGCGGTCTCGACGAATCTGTGCTCGCTGCCGTGGGCGCGCCGCCACAGCATGATCTCCGCCTTCAGGATGCGCCAGGCGTGCTGGGCCACGTTCTTCTGCCGGAGGACCTCTTCCCAGGTCTGGTTCAATTTCTCGGTGACCTCGTCGGTGACCGCCTCGGCGGCCTCGTGGCTGCCGGTGTGAAGGTAGGCCTCCTTCCGCCAGATGTGGTGGTGCTGGCCGTAGAAGGCTTCGAAGGACATCTGGCTGTATCCGGGCCGCTGCGGCCGGTCGCCGGGGCTCACGCGGTATCCTCGCGGCCGTTCGAATGATGCAGCGGGCACATCGAATGCGTGCTCTGGCAAACAGGACGCCGCACGAGCTGCTGCTCGGTGCCGATGCGCACTCCGACGCCCAGAAGGCGCCGGGTCGCGGCCCACGCATCGGCGCTACCCACGCGTACAACGACCCCCATGGCCAGGAGGTGCTCCACGTCTATTATCACTGCACTCCGCGCTTTCTCGCTGATCACCGCACCGCTCCCGGATGGAGCTCAGTCGCCGGTGTGAGAGCCCTGAAGGGCTTGCAGGGCTTAGCAAATCAGGTCTCGGCCTGGTTTGTGCAACGAAGATTCGGGGAAAGTGACCAGACCGTGATCAACTGATCACTTTGGGCATGCGGCCATCGCGCACCGCCGACCGGCTCGCCGGTAAGTGACGATGCGTCAGAACCGTGAGATACTGCGGATGGGACCATGGGACCCGAGGTGGGAGCGCGCTCCGGCTACGGTAGGGGCCGAAACGACGGCACACGAGGAGACCGCGTGGACGAGAACGCCATTGACCTCCAGCTCGACCGGCCGCACTCGGCCCGCATGTACGACTACTACCTGGGCGGGCGCACCAACTTCACCGCGGATCGCGAGGCGGTCGGACAGGTCATGGCCGCGTTCCCGGCCGCCCTGGTGGCGGCGCGGGCGAACCGGGAGTTCATGCACCGCTCCACCCGGTACCTCGCCGAGGCCGGCCTGCGCCAGTTCCTGGACATCGGCACCGGCATCCCCACCCGGCCGAACCTGCACGAAGTCGCCCAACTCGTCGCGCCCGAGGCACGCATCGTCTACGTCGACAACGACCCGATCGTCCTGGCCCACGCCCAGGCGCTGCTGCAAAGCCACCCGCTGGGATCCACCGACTACCTCCAAGCCGACTTGACCAACCCCGACGTGATCCTGGCCTCCCCGGCCCTGGACCGGGCGCTGGACCTCACTCAACCGGTGGCCCTGAGCCTGAACGCGGTCCTGCACTTCGTCACCGACGCCCAGGGCGCCCACCACATCGTCGACCGGCTCAAGGATGCCCTAGCTCCCGGCAGCGCTCTGGCAATCTCCCATGGCACCGCCGACTTCGCTCCCGCCGCGTCCGCGAAGGCCACCGACGTCTACCAGGCCGTGGGCACCTCCGCCCAACCCCGCACCCGCGCCGACTTCGAACGCTTCTTTCACGGCTGGGACCTGGTGGACCCCGGCATCACGATGACCCACCGCTGGCACCCCGACGACCCCGAACAGCTCTCTGACATCGGCGACGCCGAAGCCGGCTGCTACGCCGCCGTCGCCCGCAAACCCTGAACACCGAAGCCTACGGCGCGCCAACGCGCTGACGCCACTCCGGCAGCGCCGATCCGGTTCGATCCGGACCGGCGCTACCGTCCTATTCAAAGGACTTACCGTGTGATGATCACCCAGTGGCGATGTTGCTGACAAAGGTGATGTTCACTGTGGCGGACACAGCGGTCTTGCTGGTCGGGTCCGGGGTGAAGGACAGCACTCCCGTGCCGGAGCACGGCACAGTCAGGGTCGTGGGCACCGCCAGCGGGGTGGCGTAGGCGGTGAAGGTGCCGATCGGCTCGTCCACCGTGATCGGGGGCTCCGCGAGGGACCAGATGACGCTGGCGTCGATGCTGTTGGCCAGGGTGCCGGTGAAGCCGGCGGTCGCGGTGGTGGATGGCACGATGAGATTGACCTCAAGCGCCTGGCCGGGCAGCGGATGGCCGGTGGTGCCGACGCCGGCGCTGGAGCAGGCGACGAGCAGGGTGTTCGTGGTGGTGGACACGCCAGTGGAAGTGGCGTCGAGGAGGGAACCGGTGAAGTACTGGTTCGGGCCGATGGCGGGGCCGAGCGCGTAGGCGGCGGCCGGGGCGGCGCAGACGGTCGCGGTCGCCGCGGCGAGGGCCGCCAGGCGCCGGCTCTTGTTTCCGAGCACTGATGATCTCCTTCGATGCTATCAGGACTTGTACTATCCAGGCGAAGCACTTGCGGTGCACCACGGCTCCGCGGGCCCTCGGGCGGTCGCCGGCGGGCATCCGAGCATGCCAGGCTGCTGCCTTGTGGGCCTGACCGGGCCGTGCTCGGGTCTGTTATGCGGGCTTGCAGGTGCATGGTCTTCGAGCGTGGGTACGTGAAAGCGCCAAACTGCAGGCGCCGAACTGCGAACGCGCCGCGCCGGTCGCGCCGCAGCGATGTCGGGCGGCCACACGATGCCCTCACACCCCTGCACAGCGCGAGACGCGGGACCGCCTGGAGCCGTACCGCGGCAACATCCTGTCATCGGATGCGTTCGAACGGTTACCGGCCCGCTGGAAGTATCGCCGCCAGGTTCCGCCGCGTCAAGGAACAACACAGAAGTCTCACAAGCCCGAAAAAGCCTCACGTTTCGCACAGCGACTCGCTGACTGCTTCCAGCCGGTTTATGTTGATCAAGTGTGGTTAAGCCGGAAAAGAACGCATTTATTGAGATCCCGACACGTTGAGGAGATCACATGACCACGTCCCCGCAGGAACAGCCTGACGCCTCAGTGCCCACGGTCAGCGTCATCGACATGCTGCTGGAGCAGCACGACCTCATCCGCGAACTGTTCACGCAGGTCAGCTCGTCGAAGGGCGAGGCCAAGCAGGCCGCGTTCGACCGGTTGCGCGAGCTACTGGCAGTCCACGAGGCAGGTGAGGAGATGGTGCTGCGGCCCGTGTCCAAGCGCGTGGCCGGCAACGACGTGGCGCAGGCGCGCAACGACGAGGAGAAGCTGGCCACGACGGCGCTCGCCGCGCTGGAGAAGCTCGATGTCGACTCGGCCGAGTTCGTCGAGCAGTTCGCCGCCCTCCAGCGGGACGTGACGGCTCACGCGGACCGCGAGGAGACCGAGGAGTTCCCGCAGGTGCGGGCCGAATGCGACCTGGATGAACAGGAGAAGCTGGCCGTACGCCTGGTGGAGGCACAGCGGGCCGCGCCGACTCACCCGCATCCGGCCGCAGCCGGGTCCACGGCGGCCCAAATCGTGACCGGGCCGTTCACCGCGCTGGTGGACAAGGCGCGCGACACGTTCTCCCGCAGCCCCTCGGCCGAGTGACACCTACAACTTTCCAGTACTGGCCCTAGCTGGCCTTCCGGCGGCGCAGCACCGCCGTCGTGACCGCTGCCAGGGTGGCCACGACGGCGGCGATCGCCGCGGCGGGCTTGTTGCGTCGGCCGGTCTGCACCACCTTGGCGGCGGCATCCTGCACCGGTTGCGGGGTGTGGTCGTGCACGATCTGCACAGTGTGCGCGGCCGTCTCGTGGGCGGCAGTCCCCGCCGCCTCAAGCGTGCCGTGCGCGCGCTTCTTCAGGTCGGCCTTGGCGGCCAGCTGCGCCACCGTCTCGCCGAGTTCCTCGCGCGTGTGCTGTACCTGTTCGCGCAGTTCATCGGCGTACGGGGTACCCGACTGGCTGGTCTTCTTCGTCATGAGTGTGCCCTTTCCGTGAGCATGTCGACATCGGCCTTCACGTTGGCGATCGCCTCCTGAGGTACCGGCGGCAACGCCCTGGTCATTTCGCTCTTCGCGGCGAGCGCGACGATCCCGGCCACCGCTAGCAGGCTTGCGGCCACGATCAGCGCGGCAGCCCATACAGCGAGCACGAGCGCCAGGCCGGCGATCGCCGCCGCCGCGAGCGCCTGGAGGGCGACGAGTTCGCCCACCGAACTGTGCTCGGCCGTCCCGGCCGGCTCGCTGTCCTCGGATCCACTCATCTGCGGCTTGCCCTCCTTCTCCTGCGGACGTCCGTGGCTTCTCGCCAGGCATCGCATCCCGCACCGGTTACCCGCACGGCGCGGATGCATGCGGGTGCAGTTTCTTCGAGCTGACCGGCGACGACCCGGACGTGTTCAACTACGTGCCGTGATGTCACTCGATCGGATGACGTGTTCGGTCTTCGGCCCGTGGACTGAATGAACTCCTCCGGAACGGGTACTGTGACGGCCCGTCCCCCGGCGCGCGCCGTGGACGCCCGCCTTCCCCAGGAGTCACGATGATGTTGATTGATGTCGCGGTTTCGGTCGAGTTGCAGGTCCGGATCACGGCGACGGGCAGAGCCACGGTGCTGACCCTGACGGGTGAGCTGGACGAACGTACCGTCTCATCATTCTGTATGCAGACCGCTGACGTCTTGGCCACAGACACCGTCGAGCTGGTGCTCGACCTGCAGCGGCTGTACTTCCTGGACGTGGCCGGACTCGTCGTCCTGGTGGAGTTGTCGGGGAAGCTGGAACAGGCCGGTGGCGGTCTCGCCCTGGCCGGCGTGCGCCCACGGGTGCGGGAGTTCATGGAGCAGTCCGCGGTCGGACGCGCTTTGCGGCGGTTCGCCGACGTCGAACAGGCCTTGGCTGCGGTGGCGCCGATGGCAGCGGCGACAGCGGTGGCCACGCGGAACTGATCTGCTGTGCGTCGGTCAATCTGTGTCCGGCCGCCTCGCGTACGGCCCGCTCGTACCAGAGCATCGCCTCAGCCGTCAGCGGCTGGTCAGACGAGACCGTTGCCGGTTTCCGGGGTGGGGAGGATGCGCAGGACGTGGTCCAGGCCGAGCAGGCGCAGGATCCGCGCCGTGGTCGGCGGCACGTAGGCCAGGGCGAGGTCCGCGCCGAGGGCCCGGGTGTGGTTGTGCGCCGCGAGGATGGCGTTGATGCCGCTGGAGTCGCAGAAGGCCAGGGCGGAGAGGTCGACGGTCAGCAGCTGTCCGGGTTCGAGCTCGATGGCGTGGACGGCGGTGCGGAACTGGTCGGCGCTTTCGTGGTCGAACTCCCCGATCACCGAGAGGACCGGGCCGCTGGAGGCTTGGTGGGTGATGAGGGCCATCTCGGTCATGATGAAGCAGCACCCTCAGTCACGCCGGCGCCGTGGGCGGGGATGCCGAGGGCAAGCAGGGCGGTGTCGTCGTCCAGGCCTTCTCCGAAGCTTTCCAGCAGGTCCTTGACCGCACTGATGGTCGCTCGGGCTCCGACGGGTGCGAGTGCGGCGCCGAAGGAGACCAGAGCTTCCTCGCTGTAGCGTGGGCCGGCTTTGGTCCGGGCTTCGGTCAGGCCGTCGGTATACAGCAGCATCGTGTCCCCTGGGCGTAGGAGAGTGGTGACGGGAGTGAAGCGGGGCTTGGTCAGCACGCCGATGAGCGTGCCGCGGGACTGCAGATAGGCAGCGGTGCCGTCCGCGCCCAGGAGCAGGGCCGGCGGGTGGCCGCCACTGGCCAGCGTCACCGTGGCGCCGTCGCCGGTCGGGACCAGGGTGCCGGCGATCGCGGTGCAGAAGCGCAGGTCTTCGCCGGTGTAGTGCTCGTACATCGCGGTGTTGAGCGTGGTCAGGGCGCGAATGGGTGCACTGTCGACGAGGAACGCGGCGCGCAGGGTATAACGGATCATCGAGGTGAGGGCGGCGGCTTCCGGGCCCTTGCCGCACACGTCGCCGAGGAAGAAGCCCCAGCGCCCCTGACCGAGGGCGAACAGGTCGTAGAAGTCTCCGCCGATCTCGTCGACGGAGGCGGGGTGATAGTGCGCGGCCGCGTCCAGGCCGGATACCTTCGGCAGCGCCGGCGGCAGCAGGCTCTTCTGCAAGATGGCCACGACCTCCTGCAGGCGGGCGCGCTCGACTTCGGCGACCTGGTGGGCCGCCTCGGCCTCGGCGCGGGCCGCTTCGGCCTCGGCGCCGGCCGCTTCGGCCTCGGCGCCGGCCTGCTCGGCGTGCTTGCGGGCGCGCAGCAGTTCCTTTTCGTACGCGCGGCGGTCGCGGGCGTCGAAGAGCGTGGTGCGGATCATCAGCGGCTGGCCGTCGCCGCCGGTCTTGACCACGGAGGTGACCAGGACCGGCAGGCGGCTGCCGTCGGCGGCCTGGAGTTCCAGGGCGATCCCGGAGATCTGGCCCTGCATCGCCAGCAGCGGCGCGAAGTGCGTCTCGTGGTAGAGCTTGCCACCCACGGTGAGCAGGTCCGCGAAGCGTTTGCGGCCCACCAGGTGGGCGCGCTCGTAGCCGAGCCACTCCAGCAGCGTGGTGTTGACCTTGGCGATCTGCCCGTCCAGCAGCGTGGACAGATAGCCGCACGGGGCGTGCTCGTACAGATCTTCGGCGCTGTCCTCCAACAATGCGAAGAATTGCGCCTGCTGCGCCTCGTCCACGTCCTCTTCTCCACTGCCAGTACCTGTACCGGTTTTCTATTCGGGATCGCCGTCGGCGGTCTCGCACATCACCGGGCGGTTCCGGCGAATTCCAAGATGGCCCGCGCGGTGGCTTCGGGAGCGCTCAGCTGTGGGCAGTGACCGGTGGCGTCCAGGGTGACCAGTCGGCTGCCGGGAATGGCGGCGTGCACGTAGGCGCCCACCGGCCGCGGCGCGATAGCGTCCTGCGAGCATTCCAGGACCAGCGTGGGCACCGTCACCGAGGCCAGATCGGCACGGGAGTCGGACAGGAACGTGGTGCGCGCGAAGACCGCGGCCATGTCCGGGTCGGTGGCGCAGAAGCTGTTGTTCAGCTCCTCCCCCAGCTCGGGCCGATCCGGGTTGCCCATGATCACCGGGGCCATCGCGCCCGACCACCCCAGGTAGTTACTCTCCAGCGATTCCAGCAGTTCGTCGATGTCGGCCGCGGTGAATCCGCCGACGTAGCCGGTGGCCTCGTCGTCGATGTAGCGAGGGGAGGGCGCGACCATCACCAGGCTGGCGAACCGTTGCGGCTGGCCGGCCGCAGCCAGCACCCCGACCATCGCGCTGACCGAGTGCCCTACGAACATCACCTCGGTCAGATCCAACTCGGCGCAGATGGTGAGCACGTCGTCCGCGTAGCCGTCCAGTGACGAGTAACGCTCCTGGTCCCAGGCCGACGGGTCCGATTTCCCGGAGCCGACGTAGTCGAACATCACCACCCGGAACCGTTCGGCCAGCGCCGGCACCACCAAACGCCACATGTGCTGGTCGCAGCCGAAGCCGTGGGCCAGCAGCGCCACCGGTCCGTCGAGCCGACCGGTCACCGTCACGTTGTTCCTGTCCGACGTAGCCATATCGAACATCATTACATGCCTTGATGCAGTGACCACCAGCCGCCCGGGCAGGCCGAATCGCCACGCCACCGAATAGGCCCCCGGATTGGCCCGGTCTCAGTACTCGCCCTTGATCACGAAGTAGGAGCCACGGATGACGCCGGCCAGCTTCGACTTCTGCCGCGCGAACTTGAAGCGCGAGGCCAGCTCCTCGGGAACTTCCATGCCCTCCGAGAGCTTGAACCCGACCGCGCGCTTGCCTCCATCCGCGATGCCGTACATCACATTGATTGACAGGCCGGACTCGTAGAACACGTAGGCCATCCGAAGACCGTCCACCTCGAAGGACGTCACTTCGAGCGGCTTGGCGGAGATGACGATCTCGCGCTCGTCGGCGAGGACGCGGGTCACCAAGTCGAGCGTCTCGGGCTCCTCACTCGCCGGGCTGACGGTGAAGACGTGATCGTACTTGTTCTTGTAATAACGAGCCTCATTGGCGCGCAGTCCGGCGAGAGCCTCCGCGACCGGCGACGATTCCAGGCCGACGGTGGACACGTTCACGAAGTCGACGATGTACGGCATGCGTCCTCCTGATCAGGGTCTATGACGGCAACTGTAGTGGACTGGTCACTCGGTTCAGGCGCATCCGCGGCATCACTTCTCCTCGGGCAGCGCCGTCGCACGCCTGCGTCGGAGCGGGAACAGTACGCCTCCAGCGGCCAGCAGTACTGCGCAGGCGAAGACCGCGCCGGTGAGGTCTACGCCGGTTGCGGGCAGGATGTGCGGCTTGGGCCTGGGTCCGGGCTTGGGTCCAGGCTTGGGTCCGGGTCCAGGCTTGGGTCCCGGTGCGGGCGGGCGTGCCAGGGTCCGAACGGCCCAGGCCGCCGTGTTGTTCGCCAGGTCCGGATCGGCCGTGCTCGGGGACACTGTCGCGGTTCCGCCGGACAGGGTCGCCAATCCAGGCGCCTCGGCTGACGCACTGACGGTCAGCACCGCAGCCCACGAGGCAGCGTCGCGAGCTGGGCCGGCCGGGCTGATCGCCTCGTTGATGACACAGACGACTGAGGCACGGTCTTCCGCAGTCACGCAACCGGACGGCTGGTTCACCGCGGCGATCACATGCGCAGGCATCGCGACCCGGACGGTCAGCGGTGCATACGACGTGGACGGGCCGTTGTTCCCGATCGTCACGGTCATCGTCGTGCTCTCGCCCGGTACGACCGGCGCCGCACCGTCGGTAGCAGTGATGAAGATATCTGCCACGCCCGCGCCGATCACCGGGGTTCCGGTGGCGATCGGGTCGGAGCTGTTATTGCCTGGCACCGGGTCGACGTTGCCCGCAGCGCTGACCGTGGCGATGTTGACCAGGTCACTGCCGTCGCCGGTGTACGACGGGGACAGTCGGACTTCGAGCGCGAACTGCTTGCTCGCCTCGGCGCTGAGTGCGCTGGTCGTACAGGTGACGTTCTGGTCGACCGCAGTGCAGCCGTCCGCCGACGAAACGAAAGTCAAGCCGGCCGGAAGCGGGTCGGTGACCGTGGTCGCCGCAACGTCCGACGGGCCGTTGTTCTTCGCGGTCAGCAGGTAGCCGAAGGTCTCGCCCGGGACCACCGGCTGCGAACCGGTGATCTGCTTGGTGACGGCAAGGTCTGCCGTCGCGGCCACCGCCGGGCCGGTCGCGGTGGCCGTGGCCTGGCTGCCCGCGCCGGTGGTGGTCGCGGCGATGGCCGTGTTGCTGAAGGTCGTGCCCGGGGCGGTCGAGGCGGCGACCGTGACCGTCACCTGGATGGTCTGGGATCCACCCGGCGCCAAGGTGCCGATCGCGCAGACGACGCTCTGGCCGGCCGGTGCGCAGTTGGCCGAGGCCGGGGACGCCGACACGTATTGGAGCCCTGAGGGAAGGTTGTCGGTGACTGTCGTGCCGCGGGCGTCGGACGGTCCGTTGTTGGTGACCTTGAGCGTGTAAACCGCGTCGGCTCCGGCGACCATCAGGGGCGGCGGGGTCTTGGTGATCGACAGGTTGGCCACCGGCGTGCCGACTCCGAAGGGGAAGTTGGTCAGCGTCGAGGTGTTGTTCGCCGGCACCGGGTCGGTGGTCGCCGCTGTGACCGTCGCGGTGTTGCTGATGTCCGTGCCGTCGCCGACGTACCCCGGGTCGAGTTTGACCGTGATCCGCTGGTCGACGTCCTGGCCCACCGCGATCGAGGTCAGCGTCGGGCAGGTGACGTTCTGGCCGCTCGCGGTGCAGCCGCTGACCGAGGACACGAAGGTGACCTGCGACGGGAGCGGGTCCGTGACGGCGACGCCGATCGCGACCGACGGGCCGTGGTTGATGACCCGGAACAGGTAGTCGATGTCCTGGCCGGGGGTCAGGGGTTCGCCATTGCCCGCGGCGAGCTTCTGCAATTCGAGGTCCGCCGTGGGCGCGGTCGGTCCGCCCGGCACGTTCGTGACGCTGCTGGTGTTGTCGGACAGGTCGGGGTCCGGGGTGTCCGACGTCACCGTGGCGGTGTTAACAATGTCCGTGCCATCGCCGCTATACGCCGGGTCGAGCTTCACGGTGAACGTCTGGCTGACGCTCGTGCCTGGCAACATCGTCGCGATCGGTCCGCAGATGTAGATGCCGCTCGGATCCAGGTGGCACAGGGCACTGGTCTGACCGGTGAGGGTCAGTTGTGCGGGCAGCTGGTCGGTCGCGGTCACGTTCGTCGCGGTCGACGGGCCGTTGTTGGTGATCGTCACCGAGTACTGGAAGGTCGTACCCGGGGTCACTGGCCCGGAGCCGACCAAGGACTTCGTGATCGCCAGGTTCGCGCTGGGCGGCGCGGTCTGCCCGGTGGGCACCCCGGCGGTCGCGGTGTTGTCGGTCGGATTCGGGTCCGTCGTGGCCGAGGCGACGGAGGCGGAGTTGCGGATCTCGGCACCGTTGCCGGTGTAGGAAGGGTCGAGCTGGACCGTCAGGTCGTACGTGTCGACGCCGCCGTTGGCCACCGTCGGCACGGTGGGGCAGGTGACGACCTGTCCACTGGCCGCGCATCCGGACGGCGCCGATGAGACGAAACTCAGGGCTGCGGGCAGGGTGTCGGTGATGACCACCTGAGTGGCCGCGGACGGTCCGTTGTTAGTGGCGGTCAGCCGGTAGACGAAAGTCTGACCCGGCACAACCGCCGTGGTTCCTAGCAGGGTCTTCGCCATAGCGAGGTCTGCGGAGGGCGGGTTGGCGCCGCCGCCGGGCAGGCCCGCGCTCGCCGTGTTGTCGGCCGGGTTCGGGTCCGCGGTGGTCGAGGTGACCGTGGCGGTGTCCGTGACGTTCTTGCCGTCACCGGTGTAGTCACCCGCGAGCTTGACAGTAAGCTTATACGTCGCCGCCGCGCCGACCGCCACGCTCGGGATGGTCGGGCAGGTGACCGTCCGGCCGGACTGGGTGCAGCCGGTCGGTGCGGAAGAGACCAGGTCGAGTTGCGCCGGCAAGGTGTCGGTGATGACGACGCCGGCTGCCTGGGACGGGCCCTTGTTGGTCGCCGTCAGGTCGTAGACGAAGGACTGCCCTGGCGTGACCGGCATGTTGGTCTCGGCTGTCTTCGCCATCACCAAGTCGGCCGAGGGCGACGCCGTCGTACCGGTCGGCACCCCGGCGGTCGCCGTGTTGTTGCCCGGGACCGGATCGGAGGTGGTCGATGTGACGGTCGCGAAGTTGAGGATGTCCGAGCCGTTTCCGGTGTAGGCCGGATCTAGGCTGACGTTGATGCTGAAGGCGACGGGGGAACCGGGCGTCACCGGGCCAGGCAGCGCACAGGTCACAGTCCGGCCCGAGGCCGTGCACATCGAGGCAGGCACAGAGGAGACGAACGTCAGTTGAGCGGGCAGCGTGTCCGTGACCACGACACCGGTCGCGGTCGAGGGGCCGTTGTCAGTCACCTGCAGCGCGTAGCCGAAGGTCTGCCCGGGTGCGACCGGCGTAGTGCCGACCGGCGCCTTGGTCAGGGCGAGATCCGCGCTCGGCGCGGCCGCGCCGCCCGGCAGGGGCGCTGTCCCGGTGTTGTTGCCGGTCGCGGGGTCTGCGGTGACTGCGAGCGCGGTGGCGCTGTTGGTGATGTCGGACCCGTTGCCGGTGTAGGAGGGATCGAGCTTCACCTTGATCATGTAGACGGTCTGCGCGCTCGGCGCGAGGCTGGCGATGGTCGGGCAGGTGACGCTCTGGCCGGAGGCCGTGCAGCCGTCCGGAGATGAGACGAACGAGAGCGCAGGCGGCAGCGCGTCGGTGACGGCGATCTGCGTGGCGGTCGACGGTCCGGCGTTCGCAGTGGTGAGCGTGTAGTCGAAGGTCGTCCCGGGGGTGATCGGCCCGGTCGCGGTCGAGCTCTTCACCATTGACACGTCAGCGCTGGGCGCGGCCGGCCTGCCGTCGGGCGAGAGCACGGTAGTACTCGCATTGTTGGCTGTGTTCGGGTCGGCGGTCGACGAGGCGACGTTAGCGGTGTTCGACAGGTCCGAGCCGTCCCCGGTGTAGGCCGGGTCCAGCATGACGGTGAGTACGTAGTTGGCGCTCTGGCCGACCGTCATGGTGACGATGGCCGGGCAGGTGACGTTCTGGCCAGCGGCGGTGCATCCGCCAGTCGAAGAGACGAAAGCGATGCCCGACGGCAGCGGATCGGTCACGACCACGTTCGAGGCCACCGACGGCCCAGCGTTGGCGATCGAGAGCTGGTACTGGAACAGAGTGCCAGGGACAACCGCCTGCGTGGCGAGGGAGGTCTTGGTGATCGACACGTCAGCGCTCGCCGCGGCGATCGTCGGTCCATCAGCGGTGCTGGAGTTGTTCGAGGCGACCGGGTCGGCAGTGTCCGAGCTGTACGTCGCCGTGTTCTGCAACGTGGCGCCGCCGGTCCCGGTGTAGGCGGGGTCCAGGCGCACTGTGAGCACGATCGTCTTGCCTGCGCCGACCGCTGCCTCGGCGGTCGGATCGCAGGTGACGACTTGGCCGACAGCCGTGCAGGTCGCGTTTGTCGAGGAACTGACGTAAGTCAGCGCGGCCGGCAGCGTGTCGGTCAGCTTCGCGTTCGCCGCGACCGACGGCCCATGGTTGGCGTAGGACACCGAGTATCGGAAGGTGTCGCCAGGGACGATCGGCCCAGGATCCAATAAGGTCTTTGCGACGCCGAGGTCCGCCTGGGGAGCCGTGGTTCCGCCAGGTGGGAAGACCGGGCCGCTGCTGTTGTTCGACATGTCCGGGTCGGCGGTCGCGGAGGAGACCGTGGCGGTGTTGCCCAGCTCGGTGCCGTCGCCGGGGTAGGCCGGGTCGAGCCGGACGGTGAGCACATCGGTGACGCTCTGACCGACCGTCATGGTGGCGATCGCCGGACACGTGACGTTCTGGCCGACAGCGGTGCAGCCTCCAACCGAGGAGACGAAGGTGATGCCCGACGGCAGCGGATCGGCCACGACCACGTTCGAGGCCACCGACGGCCCGGCGTTGTTGATCGTGAGCTGGTACGAGAAGGTCTGGCCCGGGACGACCGGCCCGGTCCCCGCGGCGGTCTTGACGATCGACACGTCGGCGCTCGGCGCGGTGACGGTCACCCCGCCGGTCGCGGTCGCGGTGTTGTCCGCGAGGTTCGGATCGTTCGTGTCCGAGGACACGATCGCGGTGTTGACCAGGTCTGATCCGTTCCCGGTGTACCCGGGGGCGAGCTGGACCGTGATGGTCCAATTCACCGCGCCGGGATCCGCGACGGTGATGTGACGCAGGCAGGTGACGACCTGTCCGGCCGCGGTGCAGGAGTTCGCCGGAGTGGCCGAGACGTAGCTGAGCTGGGCCGGCAGGGTGTCGACGACCTTCGGGTTGATCGCGGCCGACGGGCCGTTGTTGGTGGCCGAGAGCTGATAGGAGTAGGTCTGGCCGGGCTTGATCACCGGGGTGCCGGTGACCGCCTTGGTCAGGGCGAGGTCCGCTTCCCCGATCGCGGCGCCGCCCGGGACCTGGACTTTGGCCGAGGTGTTGTTCGAAAGGTCGGGGTCCGCGGTGGCCGCGCTCACCGAGGCCTGGTTGAGCACGTCCGAGCCGTTCCCGGTGTAACCGGGGCTGAGCCGGACGCTGATCGACAAGGTGGTCCTCGTGTTCGGGAGCAGCAGCGCGGTCGGAGCGCAGGTCACCGTGCCGCCGTACTGGCCGGCTGTTCCAGTGCAGGGGTCGGCCGAGGAGGCGAAGGCCAGCTGGGCCGGCAGCACGTCGGTGACCTTGATCCCGGTGGCGGTCGAAGGCCCGTTGTTCGTGACCGTGAAGGTGAAGGTGAACGTGTCTCCCGGCGTGATCGGGCCGGTGTCCGGGGAGGTCTTGGTGATCGACAGGTCGGCGGAGGGCGCGGTCACGGTGCCAGTCGGCAGGGTCAGAGTGGCGGTGTTGTCGGAGGTGTCGGGGTCGGGGGTGGTCGCAGTGACGGTCGCGGTGTCGGTCAAGTTCGAGCCGTTGCCGGTGTAGGAGGGGTCGACTGCTGCCGTGATCCGGAACACGGCGCTCTGGCCGGGCGGCGCCGCGGTGAGTCGGCGGCACGTGACGGTCTGTCCGCTCGCAGTGCAACCGTCAGGCGAGGAGACGAAGGTCATCCCGGCCGGCAAGGTATCTGTGACCACGATCCCGAGCGAGCTCGACGGACCGTTGTTCTTGGCGGTCAGCAGGAATTCGACGCTCTGCCCTGGGGCGACCGTGCCCGAGCCGACCAGGCTCTTGGTCAACGCCAGGTTCGCGGAGGCGGGCAGCGGAGTCGTGCCCGGTAGTCCGGCGGTGGCCGAGTTGTTCGCCGGAACCGGGTCCGCGGTGGCAGAGGTGACCGAGGCGGTGTTCCGCACTCCGGCGTCGTTGCCGTCGCCGGTGTAGGCGGGGTCCAGCAGCACGGTGACGGTGTGGAACACGTCGGCCTTCGGTGCCAGAGAAGCCAGCGCGGGGCAGGTCACCGTCTGGCCGGAGGCGGTGCAGCCGTCAGCCGAACTGACGAAGGACAGGCTCGCCGGCAGCAGGTCGGTGATCACGACCGCAGTCGCGGCCGAAGGTCCGTTGTTGTTGGCGGAGAGCCGATAGCTGAAGGTCTGGCCCGGCGCGATCTGGGTGTCGCCGATCGTCGCCTTGCCCATCACCAGGTCGGCGGACGGAGCGGACACGCCGTTGGTAATGGTGGTGGAGGTGCTGTTGTTGCCGGGAACCGGGTCGGGCGTGGTGGCGCTGACCGTCGCGGCGTTGGTGATGTCCGTGCCGTTTCCGGTGTACGCCGCGTCGAGGAGCACGGTGAGTGTGATCGTCTCCGGCGCGTTGGCGGCGAGAACGAGGCCGGTGCAGGTGACCGTCTGCCCTGAGGCGCCGCATGCCACGGTCTGCCGTGGGGAGACCGCGTAGCTCTGATACGTCAGCTGGGACGGCAGGGTGTCGGTGACGGTCGCCGGGCTGCTGTCCGAGGGGCCCCTGTTCGTCACGGTGATCGCGTAGTCGAAGGTCTGGCCGGGACTCACCGCCGTGGTGGTCGCCTCCGTCTTCGCGATCACGAGGTCGGCCGAGGCGGCGGCCGTCGGCACCGACCAGGTTGCCGAGTCGTTGGTATTGTTGGTGTCCTGCGCATTGGCGACGACCGCGGTACCGCCGCCGAGAGTGGTGTTCGGGGCCGCGCTCGACGCGACATTGATCGGAAGGGTGACGCTACGCGGCCCGGACGTCGGTGCGATCCCGGCCGGGAAGGTGCAGACAACGGTCCCGTTGCCTTGGAGGGCGCAGTTCGCCGGCAAGCCGATCGGCGGGTACGAGACCCCGGCCGGTGGGGTGAGCGTGTACGTCGCCGCGGAAGTCGAGGTCGAGGGGCCGTTGTTGGTGACGCTGAACGTCGCGGTGCCGCTCTGCCCCGGCACGATCGGCGTGACCACAGACGTGCTCGCACTGAAGTCGCTCACCGCCGCGCCGATATTGAAGGTCAGCGGCGTGGTGTTGTTGCCAGGCACGTTGTCATTGGCGATCGCGACCGTGCCGGTTCCGGTGACGGTTGCGCTCGCGGCGGCCGGGTCGGCAGCTACCGTCAACGAGAGGACCGCCGAGGCTCCGTTCGCCAGGCTGGCGGCCGGGATGGTGCAGACCACAGACTTGTTGGGCTGCCGCACACAGCTCGGCGGCAGGATCTGGAAGGTGATCCCGGAGGCCGGTGGGGTGAGGGTGACCGTCGCGGCGGTGCTCGCGCCGACCGGGCCGCGGTTCGTCACCGTCACGGTGAGCGTGCCGGTTTGACCGGGCGCGAGCGAGACCGGCTGCGCGGTGATCGCCAGGTCGTTGAAGGCGGTGACCGTGGTCGTCGCGGTCGAGGACGCGGTGCCGCTGTTGGTGACCCCGCTCGGCAGGGAGACCGAGGCGGTGTTCGAGATCGTCGTCCCGGCCGCGGCGACGGCGACGGTGCCGTTCACCGCCAGGGTCGCCGTACTTCCGGGCGCGAGGGTGAGCGTGTTGGTCAGACCGTTGCCCGACCCGCTCGTCCTGGCGCAGTTCGCCGCCGGGGCGCAGGTCCAGGTGACCCCGGTGATCGAGGAGGGGACGGTGTCGGTGAATGCCACACCGGAGGCGGCCGTGGCCCCGGCGTTGGTCACGGTGATCGCGTAACTGATGGCTGCGCCCGGGTCCGCCGTCGTGGGACCGGTTTTGACCACGTTCACCGTGACCGTGTTCGCGACGGTCAGCGTGTTGGTGGCGGTGTTGTTGGTCGAGTCGTTGTCCACGGAACGGCCGCCGACCGAAGCGGTCGCGAAGACGTTGCCGACCGTCGTGCCGGCCGCGAGGCCGGAGGCCACGGTGCCGGTGAGGGTGAAGTTGGCGGTGGCGCCGCTGACTAACGTCCCGGTCGGCCCGGTGCAGGTGAAGATTCGGAAGTCACAGGTCCAGCCCGTGGCGGTGGTCGAGAGTCCGGTGATCGTGAACCCCGGCGGAGTGATGAACCCCAGCGCCGGCACGTCGGCCAGATCGGGACCGTTGTTCACCAGAGTGAAGGGGACACTGACGGAAGCGCCTGGGGTGACGGTCGTGGTGTTGGTCTGCGCGCCGTTGGTGGTGACCGCCAGGTCGCTTTGGAACCGGGTCGCGGTCACCGTGGCACAGCCCGAGTTGCCTGCCGTCGACGAACTGTTGGTGGGGCTCAGAGTGCTGGTGCCGCAGATTTGGTAGGTGGTTCCCGGAGTCGCGGTCGCCGGGATGGTCCCGGTCACGGTGACCGTACCGGTGCCGTTGCCGCCGTGCGCGGAGCTCCCGGTGTCGGTGTACCAGATATTGGCGTTTGTCCCCCCGGCCGGGCAGCTCCCGCTCGCCGCCGTCATGTCGCACGCGCCATAGGCGATGGCGGCCGCGTTCCCGCGCGAGGCGGCGCTCATCGCGAACCCGCCGGTCGAGGTGAACGTCAATCCGGCGCCGACAGCAGGCTGAGGGCCGTTGTTCTTGATGGTCAGCGTCGCCGACACCGACGAGCCGGGCACGCCCGACGCGGCGGCCCCGGTGACCGACATGTTGGCGTAGCCGATCGAGAACTGCTGGGTTGCGGCGCCGGAACACGTCTTGCGTACGACGGTCGTGCCATTGGTAGGCGTGCTGCTGGAGACGGTGGCGCACACGCTGGCAGTGGTATTGAAGATCGCACCGCTCGGAACCGAGCCGTTGGCGGTCGCGAGGTAGGGCCAGGTCGCATTGCCGGCGCCGCTGTTGCAGACACCCGTGATATTGAGCTGCCGCGAGTCGGACGAGCTGCTGTTGTTGAAGTTGTCCAGGCAGAACCCGTTGTTCTGGTCCAGCAAGATCCTGTCATCCGACGTCAGATCCCAGAACTGGAGCGTCTGAGAGCTGCTGCACGTCTGCAGTGAGACGGAGACCTGATTCGTCGCGGCGCTCGGTTGCAGACACAGGTTCGGGAACCCGGTCGGGCTGATCTGTACGTTGTTGACCGACGTCGAACCGAAGGCATAGCGCAGCTGCCGCCTGCCGACGGCGGCCAAGGCGCCCAGCCCCTGCGCGTGCGCTTGCGCGTGCGGCGTCGGGGCCACCGACGCCAACGCCGACGCCGACGCCGACGCCGACGACTGCGGGTGTGGATGCGCGTGCGACGCGGGCGACGCCGACGCATGCGCGGGTACCCACGAAAACGGCGCACCGCACAGGACGACCAGGGCCGCCAGTACAGTCATCAGATCAGCAAATTTACCTCTCACGTGCCAAATAATGATCATTGCCGGGCCCGAACCCGCGCAAGCAGTACCTGGACACCGAGATAATCACTCAATCAGCCGAAGCGATTAGACGGACACACTCCGCCGACGCCTGCGCCGAACGACGAATACCGCCGTGACTCCGCCCAAGGCGGCAATAGGCACCCCTACTTCCAGGGCGAGGCCGCCGATGCCTCCGTCCCCATCCGACGCCGGTCGGAGCGCCAGCGTCTGATCCGCCGACGCGCAAGCCAGGATCGGTCCCTGCGCGCTCTCCCGAACGCACACAGTGGTGGAGAACGGCTGCGCCCCTGGGGCCTGGCCAGCCGGGCCGCCCTGCCCGGCCGCTGCGTCCCGAGGCTGGCGCACGGTGATGAACCGCCCCTGCTCAACCTGGGCCGCCGTGCCGGCGAGCACTGTGTCCGTGAACTGAGCGCTCCCGCCAGCCGGCAGAGCCACGATCCATTCCGGCCCGGCCCCGGCGAGCTGCGCCCTCGGCACGGAGCCGGTCACCTTGAATCCGGCCGGGAACAGCTGCCAGACGACGGCATGCGGAAAGGCGACAGCCGTTGTGTCACGGATGTGCACGCTGTAGCTGAGCTGCTCCCCCTCCATCGGAGAGCTCGTACCTCCGGTCACCTCTACCTGGATCGGCGAGGGCGCTGTCGCCGCAACTGCAGATTCGGCGCCGCCGCACCCGACCGCGAGCAATCCCAAGACCATGATTCCCGCAACTGTCCGACTCACGTGCCGACCTTTCGAAGTCCTAGATCTTCTGGACTGCTCTTCGGACGTGGACACCAGTTTGCTTGAGCATTCGCACTCGAACGGTCGAACGCCGCACTCGAATACCTCTCTTTGATTTTTTTCGCCATCCCAGGAGTGCGCCAGAGCATCGCGAGGGTGGCGCAGGTGACCGCGCGGGACTCCAGCGCCCCCGTTAGCCCCGAGAGCTGCGGGTACATCCCAAAATGAGCGATCTCGCGCTTTCCACCTTGCGAAAGAGCCCCAATGATCGGAAACAGGCGGTCCGCCGTCTTCGTCGGCCTCGTGGCCATGGCGAATCAGCTTGAGATGCGGGCTTCGATGCCGTCGAGCAGGAAGTCGAGGCCCGTCCAGAAGGTCTGGTCGGCGCTGAGGTGGGGTCCGTCGCGGACGAACGTGGCCAGCGCGGGGAATCGCCCCGTTGCGAAAGTCCGCTGCAGGTATGGCCCGAAGGCGGTCTGAAACTGCTTTATGTCCGCCCCGCTGGCCCGCTCGGCGCGCCGCTCGGCGATCTCCCGGCGCACCGCGCCGATCACATAGGCGCTGACCGCGGAGATCGCCGGCACGACGGTGTCCAGGTCGAGGCCGCCCAATCCGGTCGCCACGGCCTCCCCGCTGGCCAAGGTGTTCGGCCCGAGCTGCGGCCGCCCGCCGATCAGGTCGGCGAACCATTCGTGCTGGTGAGCTGCCTGCCGGGTGGCTTCGGCGAGGGAACGCAGCACCTGCCGCCAGCCGTCTCCGGCGGGCCGGATCTCGGCGTACACCGCATCCATCATCAGCTCAAGCAACTCCTCCTTGGTGTCGATGTAGCCGTACAGCCGCATCGGCCCGACGTCCAGCGCGGCGGCGACCTTGCGCAGCGACACCGCCGTCAGGCCGTCCGCGTCGGCCAGCCCGATCGCCGCCCGGACGATCCGCTCCCGGCTCAGCGGGGCCAGCACCGGTCGATCTGAGGGTTCCGGCCTCTCCCACACCAACATGCCGCCGACAATACATCGCCCGAGTGCTACGGTGTTATTGCTTGATACAGTGTATCGGCCAATACAGCGAATCGGAGACATCCATGACCGCGCCCATCGCCATTGTCGGAGCTGGCCTGGGCGGCCTGCTCCTTGCCCGAGTGCTGCATATGAACGGCATCGACGCTGTCGTATACGAACGCGAACCGTCGCGCGGCGCGCGCGGTCAGGGCGGCATGCTCGACATCCACTCCGGCCAGCGGGCGCTGCGCGAGGCCGGCCTGATCGACCAGTTCCACGTGATAGCCCGCGGCCAAGGCCAGGACATGCGTCTACTTGAGCCGGACGGCACCCTGCTACTCCAGGAGGACACACCCGACGACGCTCCGCTATTGCGACCCGAGGTAGACCGCGCCGATCTGCGCAACCTGCTGCTGGGCTCCCTCCCCGAACACGCGGTGCGCTGGGGACACGCACTCGAATCCGCCGACCATGGGAATCGGCTGCTGCATTTCGCCGACGGCAGCAGTGCGACGTATGACCTACTGGTCGGCGCCGACGGAGCGCAGTCCCGGGTCCGCGCGCTGCTCACCGACGCCCGCCCGGCGCATATAGGCCAGAACATCGTCGAGATCGGCATTCCCGACATCGACCGCACGCACCCCGATCTCGCGGCAATGGTCGGACGCGGCAACTACTGGGTCTTCGGCGACGGACAATCCCTGGCGGCGCAGCGCAACGGCGACGGCCGCGTCCGCATCGGCCTCAGCTTCTACAACACCGCCGAGGACTGGTTCGCCACCAGCGGGATCCCGTTCGACGACCCGGCCGCCGCCCGGGCGCGCCTGATCGACCTGTTCACCGGCTGGGACCCACGCTTCACCGCCCTGATCGCAGCCTGCGACGACACGATCCTGCCACGGTCGATCACCATGCTCCCCATCGGCCTGACCTGGCCGTCCACACCAGGCGTC
>Ga0302314_10001995_pt1 | contig 38232 bp, 37 predicted proteins | sample III_Palsa_N2_3_FD_200533 | JGI IMG/M metagenome (GOLD analysis project Ga0302314, IMG submission 200533) | Peat permafrost microbial communities from Stordalen Mire near Abisko, Sweden - III_Palsa_N2_3 | ecosystem: Environmental > Terrestrial > Soil > Palsa > Peat permafrost | place: Sweden...
TAGCTCACGCGGTGCTGCCGATCGCCGGCAAGGGCGGTTCCGACTGGTCTTACGCGCCGATACCGATCGTGGCGCCGGTCCTCGGCGCCGTCGCCGGCGCGCTGATTTGCGTCGCGCTGGGAATTCTCTAATGCGCCAATAGCGCCGGCACGCCCGGCCCGCTCAGCACCTTCTGCGTGATTCCGCCGAACAGCATCTGGCGGACCCGGCCGCGGGTATAGGCGCCCATCACCAGCAGGGTGACGCGGTTCTCCTCGATCACCTTCATCAGGCATTCGCCGACGGGGCAGTCGGGATGGAGCCTCGTTTCCTCGGCCTTGACGCCGTGCAGAGCCAGATAGTTGCGCAATTCGGGCAGATCCTTGGCGGGTTCGCCATCCTCGCCGACGGCGAAGACCGAAACGCGCTTGGCTTCCTGGATGAAGGGCATGGCCAGGGCGATCGCGTGCGAGGCCTCGGTGCTGTGGTTCCAGGCTATCATCACATGGTCGAGATAGCTTTCGGGCAGAGGGCCGTCCACAACCATGGCCAGGCGGCCGGCGCCCAGCACCGCGCCTTCGAAGGCTTCGTCCAGCGCCGGGCCTTTCTCGCCACGGCGCTGGAACAGCACCAGATCGGCCAGGCAACCGCGTTCGGCCACCACCGCGCCGATCGGGCCGTCCTTGACCTGCCAGTGGATCGGCGTGCCGTTATCGCCGTGACAGGCGGTCCAGGCGTCGAAGCGTTTGCGCGCCTTGTCGGCGGCGGCGGTTTCCTCGTTCTGGATCTGGGTGATCAGGTTCGGGTTGGAAAAGCCGAAGCCGGCGTCATAGAGCACCGCATTGGCGGAGACGGGGCGAATGAAGCAGACCTCGATCTCGGCGCCGAACCGGTGCGCCACGGTGCTGGCCGCGTCGAGCAGCCCGTCGAAGCCGCTGGTGCTGTAAAGCGGCGCTTCTATCCTGCGGATCGTCATGATGATCGTCCTCCCGCTGGCGTATTTGAGCCAATCTTAGCATAGGAGGGTGGGTGGGACAGTGACCGATATGGGCCGCCGGTTGCCAAGCCTCGAACGGCAAGGTATTATACCTCGAACCTCAAGGTATAGATCCATGGCCGAGTCCAATCCCCATTTCATGAATGGCGTTCCCGAACTGCTGATCCTCCAGGTGCTGAAGGATCGCGAAATGTATGGCTACGAGCTGGTCGAGCAAATCCGCCAACGCAGCGGCGAAGTGATCCAGGTCGGCGAGGGCGTGGTTTATCCGGTGCTGCACGGGCTGGAGCGTTCGGGCGCGCTGGAATCGCGGCGGGGCAAGGTCAATGGCCGGAGCCGTGTCTATTACCAGCTGACACCGCAGGGCGCGGCGCGCCTGGCCGGCCTGTCGGACAGCTGGTCGCGCCTGACCGACGCCATCCGCCAGGTGATGGGAGGCCCTGCCCATGCTTGACGAGCTGCGGGAGCGGCTGTTGCGCGAAGGGGTGAAGCCGACTGCCGCCGGGCGGTATGTGGCGGAACTGGCGGATCATCTCGACGATTTGAGCGAGCATGTCCCGCGCGACGTGGCGCTCCGTCTTCTGGGCAGCCCGGAGGTCCTTGCAGAGGCGATGCTGGCGCAGCCCGGCGTGCGGTCCTGGACGGCGCGGGCGCCCTGGGCGACCTTAATGCTCGGGCCGATGCTGGCACTTACGGTTGGCTGCGTCCTGTCGGCCGCGGCGCTGGTGCTGGTCGTGCGGATCTTCGCCGCGGATCTCGATTACGGTCACGCCGCATCTCCCGGTACCTGGCCCTATTCAGTGCTGCGGGTGATCTATGCCTTTAACGAACATCTGATGCCGATCCTGGTCGGCTGGGCGACGATCTCCGTCGCGCTGCGTCAGCGGGCCGGAATCGGGTGGCTGTTGGCGGGCGCCGCTCTGACCGCGCTGTTGGGCGGTGGTCTGCTCATGGTGGTCGAATTCCACGCGCATGATATTTCTTTCGGCGTCGGACTCAAATATGAAGATCCCTTCACCACGGTGCTGGGACGGAGTTTCGAGAGCGCTGTTCTCAACCTGATCCTCATCCTTGCGCCCTATGCCGCGCTGCGGATGCGGATGCGGATGGCGCGGAGCGCGTGACATGCGCCGGGCCGGCCTCCTCGTGATCGTCCTATGGGTGGTTTCGGGGCCGGCCTGCCAGGCGGGCGGTAAGACGTCCCTGCCGGTAAAGCTGCCGAAATTCATTCAGGCGGATAACGGGCTGGGTGCGGTTGCGGCTCTGCGGGGCGGCGATTTTCTGACGCGGGTAGCCATGCATTTCTTGGGCATGGACCCGGCGGTGGAGTGGGTGCCTTTTCCCAAGACCGCGGAGCTGATACCCGACTGGATGGACGAGCCGGTGGCGATCGAGGCTTCCGCCCCTGGCACGATCAAGGCGATCGGATCTTCGAGTTGCGGACACAGTGACCTGAGCCATCTGGCGGCTCAACTGAAGGCTGATCCGCCGCCGGCGAGCCCCGAAAGGTTGATCCATCTCGACGCCTCCGCGAGTATCGCTCAGCCGTTCGACGGTCGGGCGGTCTATGGCGTGGAGCGAGACGGGCTTTGTTCCGGCTAGAGATTCGGCGCTGATCTCAGTGGCACCCCTGTGCTTCAATCTCTATAATAATTTCATGGCCAGAATCGACATTACCCATCTTTCGCCGCAGGAGCGTCTGGACCTCATCGGAGAGCTGTGGGATAGCCTCGATGTGGACACGGTGCCTCTCACGTCTGCGCAAGCCGCCGAACTCGGTCGTCGCCGATCGACTCTCGATGCCGACATCGAGAATGGCGATGACGCGCATGACGTCATCGCCGAGTTGCGTAGCCGACACTCCTGATGCGGGTTGTTCTGACTGCGGCCGCCCGGCTTGATGTGACTGAGGCTGTCGGGTGGTATGATACGCGCCTTCGCGAAACAGCCGAGCGCTTCATCGATGAGTTCGATGCTCTCGTCTCTCGGCTGTCGCAAAATCCATGGCAGTTCCCCACCGTCGATGGGGACGTCCGCCGCGCGGGCTTTCGCCGCTTTCCCTACGGGCTTTTCTTTTGTGTCCGCCAGGAAAGGGTAGAGGTGCTGGCATGTTTCCACGCCAGCAGAAATCCTCGGCGCTGGAATTAATCGAGCATAATCACCCGATCCGGCTGATCGTCCCCAGGATCGCCAGGAAGAACAGCCCGAGCCCGAGACTCCAGCCGATCAGCTTCTTCTCGATGGGCAGCAGGGGCTCGACGCCGGATTTGGCCAGTTCGTCCTGCAGAATCTTGTCGGTCATGAGTGTGCTCCTCAGGAAACGGTGGGCGGCAGGACGCCGTGGAAGAAGATCCAGGAAATGACGAACCCGACCCAGATCACGAAGCCGAACAGGCTGACCAGATAGACCGCTACCAGCTTGGCGAAGCCCTCCTGCCAAAGCTTCTTGAAGTTCGAGAGAAGCCCGATCGAGAAGAAGGTCAGCAGGAAGAATATGACGCGGAAGACATTGGCCTCGCCGATCGCCGGCGCCAGCTTCTGGGTCACGTCGGGCGGCCCGTATAGGGCCAGCAACAGCGTGATGGCGAACGTGGCGACGAAGCCGAGGATGAATTTGGGAAACCGCTGCCAGATCTCGCGCGCCCGGGCGCGCTCGCCTTCCGGCTTCGGGGTGATGTAGTTGGTCCAGATGGTGCCGAGAATGAAGGCCCAGATGCCGATGAAGATGTCGATGAACACCTTGACCGTGGCGGTGGTGGCCAGGATCCAGCCCGGCTGGTAATTGACGCCGTTGGCGGCGGCCTTGGCCAGGATCAGCGAATCCGTGATGCCGCCCGCCGCGACGGCGGCGCCATCCGTCTTGATGGCGAGGCCGATCCAGGCGCCGGCCACCAGCGGATCGTCGGCCAGGAAGGTCTGGGCGATCCAGGGCAGGATCAGCACTTCGACCACGGCGAAGATCACCACCAGCGAGGAAACCAGCACCGGCACCACGGGGCGTGCGCGGATGGCGCCACCGGTGGCGATGGCGGCGGCCACGCCGCAGATCGAGATGCCGGAGGCCAGGGGCGCCGACCATTCGCGCGAGAAGCCGAAATATTTGCGGGAGATGAAATAGACCACCGGCCAATAGATCAGATAGGCCTCTATGATCGCCGCAACGCCGCGCAGCAGCAGGTTGGAGGCGAGATTGAGCTTGCCGGCGGCGGTGACCGCCAGGAAAGCGCCGAGAATGACGATGGCGATCTTGATATAAAGCTCGGGGCGCACCGCATCCTTCAGCTTCTCGGCGAGGGAGGGGGCGAAATTGGCGATGGCCAAGCCGACCACCAGAGCGACGATGTAGCCGCCCTCATTGGTCAGTTTCAGCGACCATTCTATGCCGAACTTCTTCTGATCGGCCGGGGTCACCACGGCGAGATGAGCGAACGAGCCGAGCACCCACGAGGCATAGGCGATAGCGAAGAGAGCGGTGAAGGCCAGGGCGAAGCGCGCCACCGGCACCTTGAGCGCGGCGGCGGCGACGGAAAGGACGGACAGCAGCGCCAGATAGGTCAACAGCAAGGCGGGCACGCCGCCGAGGCCGGCGTAGGTTTTGCTGGCGGTGCCGAGCGCATGAGAGGCATCGGTCCACACCGAGGTGGTGACCGCCCAGCCGAGCAGGTCGAGTCCGGCCAGATTGGGCAGGGCCAGGGCGAAGATCAGCAGACCGGCCACCAGGGCGATCAGGTCCTCCGTCCATGTCACGCGCGGAACCGCAGCCTCACTCATCACACCCACCCTATGACCACCAAGCCGGTGGACTATGGGCGGGTGCTAATAACGTGTCAATCTGTGTTGTTTATATAAAATACCAAAAAATAGGTGTTATTTGTTCGACTCCAGCAAACGGATCGGTTTGCCGTCGAGATAGGCCGCTATGTTTTCCACCGTGTCCCGATAGAAGATTTTGTAGGTATCCTCGGTGACATAGCCGATATGCGGGGTGGCCAGCAGGTTGTCGAGCGAGCGGAAGGGGTGGTCGGCGGGCAGGGGTTCGGTGTCGAACACGTCCAGCGCTGCTCCGCCGATGCGTTTTTCCTGCAGAGCCTCGACCAACGCCGCCTCGTCGATCAGCGGTCCGCGCGAGGTATTGATCAGCCACGCCGACGCCTTCATCGCAGCGAGCTCGTCCTTGCCGACGATTCCTTTGGAGCGGCCGCTGAGAATCAGATGCACGGTGATGATGTCGGCCTGACGGAACAACTCCTCCTTCTCGACGCGCCTGGCGCCGGCTTCCGCGGCCTTTTCGTCGGTCAGGTTCTGGCTCCAGGCGATCACGTTCATCTCGAAGGCGCGGGCAATGCGGGCGATGGCGCCGCCGATATTGCCCAGCCCCACGATGCCCAGGGTCCTGCCCTTGAGATCGATGCCGATGCGGGTTTGCCAGCCGGCCGATCTGAAGGAGATGTTTTCCTGCGGCACATGGCGCAGCGCCGAGAGGATCAGCGCCCAGGTATGCTCCATGGCGCCATGCGAGGAATAGCCGGTATAGCAGACCGTGACCCCGCGCTCGGCGGCGTATTTGAGATCGATGGCGGCGTTGCGGCGGCCGGTGGATAAGATCAGTTTCAGATTGTCCAGCTGGGAGAGCAACTCCTCCCGGAACGGGGTGCGCTCGCGCATCGCCACCACCGCGTCGAAGGGTTTCAGACGGTCGACCAAGGCCTGTCCGACCGGCAGATAGTCCCGAAACACGGTGATTTCGGCCCGGTCCTTGAGGGGCGACCAGTCGGCCGAGGTCAGGGCGACGCCCTGGTAATCGTCGAGAATGGCGACTTTCATCATGATGCGGCTTTCACCTTTCCTCGCATAACCAGCAGATTGCCCGCCAGCGAGACCAACAGGCCCGCTACCGAGAAGATCCGCCATTGATAACCCTCGAACAGGGAAGAGAGCGCCAAGGCCACCATCGGGATCAGCACATTGGCATAAGAGGCCTGCGCCGCGCCGATGCGCTGGATCAGGCCGAGATAGGCGGCGAAGGCGATCACTGAGCCGAACAGGCTGAGATAGAGCAGCGGCAGCAGAAACTGGGCTGTCGCCGGAATGGCCAGCGGTTCGCCGGAAGCCAAGCCGATCGCCATCATGGTCAGACCGCCTGCGCCCATGCCGATGGTCATGCCGGGGATCAGCGGAACGCCGCTCTTCTGGGTCTGCACCGACAGAAGATTGCCGCAGGAGGAGAAGAGAGTGGCGCCGAAAGCGAACAGGATGCCGAGGATCCGGCCGTCGCCGCCTGCAAAGCCGGCCACCTCGGGCCAGAACACCAGCAGCACGCCGGCCACCCCCAGCGCGGCCCCGCCGGCGCCATAGGCGTTGATGCGCTGCACGAAGAACAGCCGACCGCCGATCATGTTGAACACCATCAGCAGCGAGAACAGCACCGCCACCAGACCCGAGGAAATGCGGGTTTCGGCCTGATAGACCATCCAGTAATTGAAGCAGTAGTTCAGCAGGCCCTGCAGCACGGCCAGGCCGATCTGGCGCGGATTGAAATCGAAGCGGGTTCCGCGCGCCAGGCACCAGCCCCACAGGATCAGCGCGGCCAGGGTGAAGCGCCAGCCGACCGCCACGGCGACCGGCGTGCCGAGTTGGAAGGTGATGACCAGCCAGGTCGAGCCCCAGATGGAAACGGTGAGCGCGTAGAGTAGAAAATTCACCATGGCGACGGGGCGGCCTTGAATTTCGACATGATTGACAGAACCTTCCCCCACAACGAGTTTTGTTTTGAAGGCTAGAGATTTGCCCTCACATGTCCAGATGCAAGGCGGCTGATGTACGGTAACGAGCGGGAAGTGTTGGAACGTCTGGCGCAGTGGCTGCGGGACGGACATCGTGCGGTGCTGCTGACGGTGCTGTCGACCTTCGGCGGCAGTCCGCGCCCGCCCGGTTCGCTGGCGGCGATCCGCGAGGATGGGGTCATCTGGGGCTCGGTGTCGGGCGGCTGCGTCGAGGACGATCTGGTCGCCGAGATGCGCGAGGGCAAGCTGCTGGCGGAATCGGGGCGGGTCGTCGTCCGTACCTTCGGCGCCGACGCCGACGAGCAGGCGCGCTATCGCCTGCCGTGCGACAACACGCTGCGGGTCGCCATCGAGAGCGGGTTCGATCCCGCGCTGCTCGACAGGGTTATCGGGGCGCTGAAGGACCACCGAGTCCTGCGACGATCGGTTCGCTTCGACGACGGGCGTGGCGAATTGAGCGATAGCGGCGCCGGTCCGGTCTTCTTCGAGGATGCGTACAGCTTCAGTCATCTCATCGGGCCGCGCTACCGGGCGCTGCTGATCGGCGCGACGGAGCTGGCTCGCTATCTGGCCAACATCTTGCCGAGCCTGGGCTTCGCCGTTTCGGTCTGCGATCCGCGCCCGGAATATGCCGACAGCTGGGATCTGCCCGATATTCCGCTGTCGCGCGGAATGCCCGATGACCAGGTGCTGGCGATGGGCTGCGACGCGCGCTCGGTGGTGTTGGCCGTGTCGCACGATCTCAAGTTGGACGACATGGCGCTGATGGAGGCTTTGCGGACGCCTGGCTTCTATGTCGGCGCCCTGGGCTCGATGCGGACCACCGAGAAGCGCAAGGCGCGCCTGGCGGAATTCGACCTGACGCCCGAGCAGATCGAACGCCTGCACGGCCCGGTCGGCTTGCCGATCGGTTCGCGCACCCCGGCCGAGATCGCCGTCTCGGTGGCGGCGGACCTGGTGGCGGCGCGCCGAAGCCTGGAAAAAGATGTCGGTTGAAGCCGCCGCGCTGATCCTGGCCGCCGGCCGCGGTTCGCGGTTCGGCTCGGACAAGCGCCGCGCCCAGGGCCCCTGGGAGGGGCCGCTGCTGCATCATGTGCTGGGGCTGTATCGGCCGCTCTTTTCCGCCTTGGCCGTCGTGACCGGCTCCGACGATCCTTTCGGCGCCGAGGCCTGTCGGCTGTTTTCCGCCCATCGCGTGATCAATCCCGAGGCGGAGCAGGGGATGGGAACGTCACTGGCCAGGGGGGCGGCGTGGCTGATCGAAGAGGGCGCCGGCTGCGCCGTGATCGGGCTGGCGGACATGCCGTGGATTCGGCCCGAAACTATTGCCGCCGTCGCCGCCGAAGGGATGGGCGGACGGGCCGTGGCGCCGGCTTTCGCGGGAAAGCCCGGTTTTCCGCGCGCCTTGCCGGCTTCTCTGTTCCCCGAATTGGTCAAGCTCACCGGCGATCGCGGCGCGGCGGCGGTGATCGATTGGACCCGGGCGCGCTGGCTTGATGTCGAGGACCCCGGTATCCTGCGCGACATCGATACGCCGGAAGATATCGAAAGGAAGGATGCATCATGACCAAGCCGGTCCTGTTCGGCTATTACCGCAGCTCCGCCGCCTATCGGGTGCGCGCCGCCCTGGCGTGGAAGGGCATCGAGTACGAGACCCGTCCGGTCCATCTGGTCAAGGGCGAGCATCGGGGCGACGATTATCTCGACATCCAGCCGCAGGGGCTGGTTCCCGCGCTTCTGATCGACGGCCACACGCTGGGCCAGTCGATGGCGATCCTCGAATATCTGGAGGAAACCCATCCCGATCCGGCCTTGCTGCCCAAGGATCCCGCCGGGCGGGCCAAAGTACGCTGGATGGCCGAGCTGATCGCCGCCGATATCCACCCCATCAACAATCTGCGGGTCGGCAGCTATCTGCGCGGCGTGATGGGGCAGGGCGAGGAGGCGGTGGTGTCCTGGATGCGCCATTGGATGACCCAGGGGTTCACCGCGCTCGAGGAGCTGGTCCGTCTGCATGGCGGTCTCTTCTGCCATGGGGACGCGCCGAGTCTGGCCGACATCTGCCTGGTGCCGCAGATGTATAATGCGCGTCGTTTCGAGCTCGACCTCGCCGATTATCCGAGCCTGGTCACGATCGATGCGCGCTGTCGGGACCTGCCGGCTTTCGCCTCGGCTCATCCCGACAGGCAGGTCGACTGTCCCGCATAGCGGTTAATTTTAGCTCCCTGCCCAGTCACGGAAATGTCAAGGTCTGTGACTAAAAAATTAGCGTCTTGTTCCCTGCCCGAGAGTTGAGCATAGTGCAATGCAGCATGGGCCGATTCCTCAAGAAGAAGCGGCTGCTTGCGGGAAAAGACTGGAGCGCACTATGTCGGGTAGCAACACCACTAAGAACTCCGCTTCGAAGGCGACCTCGCGGCCGCGCGTGGAGCAGGAGGAACCCCCGGTGCGTTGGCCGAGCGCTGCGACGAGCGGTGGCGCGGTTTATGTGTCGCATCCGGAACCGAAAAGTGGGGCGCCTGGCTCGGAGACCACCGCCAAGGGTTAAGGAACACGGATCGCGGCATTTTGGACGACAGATCGGTGGGCTGTTTGCGGCTTGTTAATCGCTCTGTCATAGAATTGTCCAAAAGGGAGGGCTGCGATGTATTTTTCCCCTTCGCTCGACCGGCTCTACGCACCTTACGTGGCGGGCTGGTATCTGGGCATGATGGTCTGCCTGACCTGGTGGGCCGGTCTCGCCGGCGGGGTCGCGGAACCTCCGCGCCGCCAGCACCTTAGATTGGTAGCCGATCGGGGTCGGTTGGTGCCATGAGCCGTCTCGACGGATCATGGCCGAAAGCCCGAGCGGCGCTTGAGCCTCGTGGAGCCGGAGGCGGAGCGTCGTATAGAGCCCGAGCGGCGCTTGAGCCTCGTGGAGCCGGAGGCGGAGCGTCGTATAGAGCCCGAGCGGCGCTTGAGCCTCGTGGAGCCGGAGGCGGAGCGTCGTATAGAGTCTTAACCCGGGGCTGTCTTGTCCCGGCAGTGAAATTGCGGGGGAGAACAGCATGGGATTTTCCGACCGATGACCATCCGTGTCGGCCTCACCCATCGGACCCATTACCGTTATGATCGCCCGGTCGTCCTGTCGCCGCAGACCGTGCGCCTGCGGCCCGCGCCGCACAGCCGGACGGAGATCGTTTCCTACGCGTTGAAGATCGGCCCCGAGGGCCACTTCATCAATTGGCAGCAGGATCCGCAGGGCAATTACCTGGCCCGCCTGGTTTTCCCCGAAAAGGTCAGCGAATTCTCGGTCGAGGTCGATCTCGTCGCCAATATCGCGGTCTTCAATCCCTTCGATTTCTTTCTCGAGCCCGAAGCCGAGACATTTCCCTTCGCCTATGACCCGGTGCTGGCCTCGGAGCTGGCGCCCTTTCTCAAGGTGGAGCCGGCCGGCCCGCTTGTCTCCGACTTCCTGGTCAAGATCGACCGTGACCAGCGCTCGACCGCCGATTTCGTGGTCGGCCTCAATGCCCAGGTGCAGCAGGCGGTCAAATATCTGATCCGCATGGAGCCTGGCGTCTATACGCCCGAGGAGACGCTGGAACGCGGCAGCGGGTCCTGCCGGGACAGCGCCTGGCTGCTGGTGCAGATCTTCCGCCATCTCGGACTCGCCGCGCGCTTCGTATCGGGCTATCTGATCCAGCTGGTCGCCGACCAGAAGCCGCTCGAAGGGCCGGAAGGGCCGTCCTCCGATTTCACCGATCTGCACGCCTGGGCCGAGGTCTATCTGCCCGGCGCCGGCTGGATCGGCCTCGACGCCACCTCGGGTCTGCTGACGGGCGAGGGACATATCCCGTTGGCCTGTACCCCGGAGCCGGCCAGCGCCGCCGCGATTTCCGGCGCGGTCGAACAGTGCGAGGTCTCGTTCGAGTATCTCATGGAGGTCAAGCGCGTCTTCGAGACGCCGCGCGTCACCAAGCCCTATGACGAGGCGCAATGGAAGGCCATCGACAAGCTCGGGCATGAGGTCGATGGTTGGCTGAAAGCCGGCGACGTGCGGCTGACCATGGGCGGCGAGCCAACCTTCGTTTCGCTGGATGATCCACAAGGGGCCGAATGGAACACCGACGCCGTCGGCCCGACCAAGCGCGAATACGCCTTCGATCTGATCTGCCGTCTTCGCGAGCGCTATGCGCCGACGGGGCTTCTGACCTTCGGCCAAGGCAAATGGTATCCCGGCGAGCCGCTGCCGCGCTGGGCCTTCGCGCTGACCTGGCGCGGCGACGAACAGCCTCTGTGGGAAGATCTGTCGCTGGTGGCCAAGGAGGCGGCTCCGGCGGAGCTGCCCGAAAACCAACCCGACGACGAAGTGGCCCGTTTGTTCGGTGAAAAGCTGGCGGCGAAGCTCGAGATCGACGCCGACTATCTGCTGCCGGCTTATGAGGATCCGATCCATTTCGCCCTGGCGGAGCAGAATCTGCCCGTTAATGTCGATCCGTTCGACAGCAAGCTCGACGATCCGCAGGAGCGGGCCCGCATGCTGCGGGTTTTCCGCCACGGCTTGGCCCGCCCGGTCGGTTTCGTGCTGCCGATGCAGCAATGGCAGGGCAAAGACGGGCCGCGTTGGATCTCGGGGCCCTGGCCGTTGCGACGCGAGCGCCTCTATTTGCTGGCCGGCGACAGCCCGCTGGGCCTGCGCTTACCGCTCGACAGCCTGCCCCATATCGGGCCGGCCGATTATCCCTATTTTTTCCCGGCCGACCCCTTCGCGCCGCGCGGCGCGTTGCCCAAGCGCCCGAGCCAGACTCGCATCGAGGTTCAGCGCGAGACGCCCGCGAATGGCGCGCATCGCGAGCAGGTGCGCGGTGTCAAGTCCGAGCCAAGGTTTGATAAATCCGGCCGGCTCATCTCGGACAATGTCCGCACCGCGCTCGGCATCGAGCTGCGCGATGGCAAGCTTTGTATCTTCATGCCGCCTTCCGAGACCGCCGAGGGCTATGTCGCGCTGGTCCATGCCATCGAGGAGGTCGCCGACGAGTTGGGCCAGCCGGCCTCGATCGAGGGCTATTCGCCGCCCGGCGATGTGCGGCTGAATTCGATCAAGGTCACCCCGGATCCCGGCGTCATCGAGGTCAATATCCAGCCGGCCAAGGATTGGGCCGCCTTACGCGACAACACGCTGGCTCTTTACCAATTGGCCCGCGAGTCGCATCTGACCTCCGAGAAATTCATGATCGACGGCCGCCATGTCGGCACCGGCGGCGGCAATCATATCGTCGTCGGCGGCGCCGAGCCGATCGACAGCCCGTTCCTGCGTCGCCCCGATCTATTGGCCAGCATCCTGCGCTTCTGGCAGAATCATCCGTCGCTGTCCTATCTGTTCTCCGGCCTGTTCATCGGCCCGACCAGCCAGGCCCCGCGCGTCGACGAGGCACGCGACGACACGCTCTATGAGCTGGAAATCGCGCTCCAGCAGATCCCGCCGGCCGGCACCGACGCTCCACCGTGGCTTGTCGACCGTATCCTGCGCAACGTGCTGATCGACGTGACCGGCAACACGCATCGCACCGAGATCTGTATCGACAAGCTCTATTCGCCCGACGGCCCGACCGGCCGGCTGGGCCTGGTCGAGTTCCGCGGCTTCGAGATGCCGCCCCATGCCGAGATGAGCTGCGTCCAGCAACTCCTGCTGCGCGCCTTGATCGCCCGTTTCTGGCAGACGCCCTATCAGGCGCCGCTGGCCCATTGGGGCAATGCCTTGCGCGATCGGTTCATGCTGCCCCATTTCGTCTGGGCCGATTTCAAGGATGTGCTGGGCGATCTGGCCGCGCATGGCTTCCGGTTCGACGAAAGCTGGTTCGCGCCCCATCTCGAATTCCGCTTCCCGCAATTCGGCAAGGTCCGTTTCGATAGCGTCGAGATGGAGCTGCGTCTGGCCCTCGAACCCTGGCACGTGATGGGCGAGGAGCCGGGGGCGGGCGGGACGGTGCGCTATGTCGACAGCTCGGTGGAACGCCTGCAGATGCGCGTCACCGGCCTGTCGGGCGAACGCTATTGGGTCACCTGCAATGGCCGCTCCATGCCGCTGACCCCGACCGGCACGCCGGGCGAGGCTGTCGCCGGCGTGCGCTTCCGCGCCTGGCCGCCGGTTTCCAGCCTGCATCCGACGATCGGCGTGCAGACTCCGCTGGTGTTCGATCTGGTCGATCGCTGGAACAAGCGCTCGATCGGCGGCTGCACCTATCACGTCGCCCATCCGGGCGGGCGCAATTATGAAACCTATCCGGTCAATTCCAACGAGGCGGAGGGGCGGCGCCTGTCGCGCTTCGTCCCCTTCGGCCATCGCATCGGCACCTACGATCCGCCGCTGCCCGAATATAACCGGCACTTCCCGGCGACCCTGGATTTGCGTCGCGCCAGAGATTAGTGTCAATTTCCATGGAAGACCGCCGTCTTAGCGTCGATTCGTTGTTGGGCCCCGAGCAAGGAATATTGCCCGGGGCGTTCCGCATGGGCTATCCGCTGCCGCGCGGTTCGTGGGACGAGATGTTCGGTCCCGACGGCATGCCGCGTCCCCACGCCGAGGGTTTTTTCAATTTCCTGTCCAGTCTGCCGCACGAAGAAATCGGCCGCCGCTGGGATCTCGGCCTGCGGTTGATCCGCGAGAACGGCGTCACCTACAACGTCTATAGCGGCAATGAGGGGCTGGACCGGCCCTGGCAGCTCGATCCGCTGCCGCTGATGATCCCGCCCGAGGAATGGCGCGCCGTCGAGGCGGCGCTGATTCAGCGCGCGACGCTGCTGAACCTGGTGCTTGCCGATCTCTACGGCGCCCAGGAATTGCTGGCGCGCGGCCTGATCCCGCCGGTGCCGGTGCTGTCGCATCCCGGTTATCTGCGTCCGCTGAAAGATGTGCGCGTGCCGCGCGGCATCCATCTGCATATCTACGCCGCCGATTTGGCCCGCGCCCCCGACGGCTCGTGGCAGGTGGTCAGCGATCGCTGCGAAGCGCCGTCGGGCGCCGGCTACGCGTTGGAGAACCGCGGAATCATCGGCCGCGTCCTGTCGGATGTGATGCGCGACCAGAAGGTCCGCTCGCTGGCGCCCTTCTTCCAGAAGATGCGCGACAGCCTGCTCGAGCTCAGCCCGCGCTCACGCGAGACGCCGCGCATCGTGCTGCTGACGCCGGGGCCCTATAACGAGACCTATTTCGAGCACGCCTATCTGGCGCGCCAGTTGGGATACACGCTGGTCGAGGGCGAGGATCTGACCATGCGCGACGGCCGGGTCTGGCTGAAGACGCTGGAAGGGCTGCAGCCGATCGACGTCATCCTGCGCCGCACCACCGCGCCGTTCTGCGATCCTTTGGAATTGCGCAGCGATTCGGTGCTGGGCGTGGCGGGCCTCAGCCAGGCGGTGCGCGGCGGCACGGTGGTGGTGGCCAATTCCCTGGGCAGCGGCGTGATCGAGGGCGGTACCCTGTCGCCCTTCCTGCCGGGCCTGTCGCGCCATCTGCTGGGCGAAGATTTGATGATGAATTCGGTCCAGTCCTGGTGGTGCGGCCGCGAGGACGAGCTGTCCTACGTGCTGGCCAATCTGGAAAATCTGGTGATCAAGCCGTCCTTCCCGCGCCCGGGCAAGGCCGCGACACTGTTCGGCGACCGGCTGACCGCGGCCAAGCGCGCCGACCTGGCCCGGGCCATCAAGGAACGGCCGCGCGACTATATCGCCCAGGCCCGCATTCGTCTGTCGACCACGCCGGTCTGGACCGGCACGGCGCTGGATGCGCGGCCGATGATGCTGCGCGTGTTTCTGGTCGCCGACGGGCAGGGCTATGCCGCGATGCCGGGCGGACTTTTGCGGGTCGCGTCGGAACGCGGCGGGTCGATGGTGTCGCTGCAGGCCGGTGGCGGCAGCAAGGACACCTGGGTGCTGGCCGGCAAGGCCGAGAAGGCGCCGGTCGTCGCGCGGAGCGGTCAGCAGGGGCAGGTCAGGTTGATGCGTGGCGCCCGCGACATGCCCTCGCGCGTCGCCGACAATCTCTATTGGTTCGGCCGCTATGTCGAACGCGTCGAGGATACCGCCCGTCTGCTGCGCGCCGGTCTGGCCCGCGCCGGCACCGCGGCCGGCTTCGGCGCCTCCGAGGAGTTGCCGCTGGCGCTCGGGCTGCTGACGCGCCTGTTCAAGGCCAAGGGCGAAACCGACGAGGAAAAGCTGGCTTCGATCCTGGTCATGGCCTTCGATCCGGCGCATAGCGACGGTCTGCGGTATGCGGCCGAGAAGATTCACCGTATGGCTTCGCTGGCGCGCGATCGCCTGTCGCCCGATACCTGGCGCGCCGTCAACCATCTGGTGCGTTCGGTGCAGATGGTCAGCGGCGAGGGGCTGATGGTCGAGGACGCCATGGCGTCGCTCAATACGCTGATCCTGGCCTCCGAGGCGCTGAACGGGCTGGTCATGGAGAACATGACTCGTGGTTTAGCTTGGCGCTTCCTCGATTTCGGCCGCCGGCTCGAGCGCTCGGTGCATATGCTCGATCTGCTGGGCGGCGCGCTGGGCATCGGCGAGGCGCCCAGCAGCGCGGTGCTCGATCTGATGCTGGAAATCTCCGACAGCTCGATGACTTATCGCTCGCGCTATCTGTCGGCGCCGCAATTTGCTCCGGTCTGGGATCTGCTGATGGTGGACGAGAGCAATCCTCGCTCGCTCGGCTTCCAGCTCGCCAGCCTCGCCAATCATATGGACATGCTGGCCGCGCATCGCCGCAGCTCCTTCCTCGGCCCCGAGCAGCGCCTGACGGTGTGGCTGACGGGGGCGGTGCGCACCGCCGAAATCGAGCGTCTCTGTATGCCCGACGAGGAAGGCGAAGTGCGCCCTCTGGCCCGCTTCACGGAAGCTTTACGGTCGAAGCTGTGGGAATTGTCCGAGGAAGTGACCAAGCAATATTTCACCCACTCCGCCGGCCGCAGCAGCGTCGTGCGCGCGGCGCCGGAGGCTTGGCCATGATGTATCGCGTCAAGCACGTCACGACCTACCGCTACGGCGATCCGGTGCTGCTGGCTCATCACCAGTCGCATCTGACGCCGCGCCAGACGCCGCATCAGACATGCTTGCGCGCGCAATTGCGCATCACGCCGCAGCCGTCCGAGATCGACGAGAGCGGGGTCGATTATTACGGCAATCCGACCGCTTTCTTCGGGCTGCGCGATCCGCACGGCACCTTGACCGTGCAGGTCACCAGCAAGGTCGAGGTGCGCCCGCGGGAACTTCCCGCCGCCGATTACGGGGCTCCCTGGTCCGGGCCGCGCGATCCTCTGGCCGATCTCACCGGCGAGACCCTGGTGGAAGTGGCGGATTTCTGCTTCGACAGCCCCTTCATCACCGTGTCGTCCGATCTGCGCGCCTATGCCGCGGTCAGCTTCGTGAAGGGGCGTCCGCTGATGGGTTGCCTGCTCGACCTCAACAAGCGCATCCGCACCGAATTCGCCTATGATCCGACGACCACCACGCTCGCGACCCCGCTGTCGCAGGTGCTGGCGCAAAAGAGCGGTGTCTGCCAGGACTTCGCCCATCTGTTCATCGCCTGCGCCCGCGCCATGGGGCTGCCGGCGCGCTATGTCTCGGGCTATCTGCTGACTAAGCCGCCGCCGGGCAAGCAGAAGCTGCGCGGTTCGGACGCTTCGCATGCCTGGGTCTCGGTATTTCTGCCGGAATTCGGCTGGGTCGATTTCGACCCGACCAACAATTGTCTGCCCGATCTCGAACATGTGACTTTGGGCTGGGGCAGGGACTTCGATGATGTGAGTCCCTTGCGGGGCGTGGTGCTCGGCGGTGGGGAGCATCGTCTTAAAGTCGGTGTTGATGTGGAGCCTGTTGGGCAATGACACCGATGAAATTGATATCTTGTCATTGCTCCAAGCCCGCGCGGCGGTTGAGCGAAGCCGGGTCGCCGGAGGCGACCCAAGGCACGTAAGTGCCTGATTTTTGGGCTCTATCGGTTCTTTTTCGGGCATAACCCGGTATTTCTACTCTCTATTTCCCTGGTTTTTCCCAAGGTACAGTGTTGGCATAGGTGTTGCTTAGTCTGAGCTCAAGAGTTCAGCGCAGGAGGAAGCATGGGAGAGCGCGGTATCGGCGGATTGATGGCAGGCTATGACCGCGGCGCGTTCTTCTGTGAACTGACCAGTCAAAGGACAAGCAACGAGGCCGAGATCGCCACCGTGCTGGCCCGTCTCGGGGCCCTCGATTTCGCCGATCTGTCGCGCCGCTCCGCCGACGCCGAGCGCGAGCTGTTCAATCTCGGCATCACCTTCACCGTCTATTCCGAACGCGATTCGATCGACCGCATCCTGCCCTTCGACGTGATCCCGCGCCTCATCACCGCCGATGAATGGCAGGTGATCGAAGCGGGGGTGATCCAGCGGGTGCAGGCGATCAATCTGTTCCTGCACGACGTCTATCATGACCAGAAGATCCTGAAGGATGGCATCGTTCCGGCCGAGCTGGTTCTGGGCAATCCCAATTACCGGCCTGAGATGCAGGGGCTCGACGTCGCCCATGGCACCTACGCCCATGTCGCCGGCATCGACCTTATCCGGGACGAGGCCGGCATCTACCGCGTGCTGGAGGATAATGCCCGCACCCCGTCCGGTGTTTCCTACGTGGTCGAGAACCGCACCCTGATGATGCGGGCCTTTCCCGATCTGATGGCCGATCTGCGTATTCGCCCCGTGGACGATTACGGCATCCGCCTGCATGCCGCCATGGCGGCGGTGGCGCCCAAGGCCAAGGGCGACCCGCAAGTGGTCCTGCTGTCGCCGGGCATCTACAATTCGGCCTTCTTCGAGCATGTCTTCCTGGCGCGCGAGATGGGCGTGCCGCTGGTGGTGGGAGCCGACCTGCTGGTCGACGAGGACGACACGGTCTATATGCGGACCACCGGCGGGTTGGAGCGCGTCCACACCATCTATCGCCGCCTCAATGACGAATTCATCGACCCCGAAGTGTTCCGCGCCGACAGCCTGCTCGGCGTGCCTGGCCTGATGCGGGCCTATCGCGCCGGCAAAGTGGCGCTGGCCAACGCGGTCGGTACCGGCGTCGCCGACGACAAGGCGGTCTATGCCTATATGCCGCGCATCATCCGCTATTATCTGGGCGAGGACGCCATCCTGCCCAATGTCGAAACCTTCATTTGCCGCGAGAAGGAAGGCCTCGACTACACCCTCGACCGCCTCGACCAACTGGTGGTCAAGCCGGTCGGCGAGTCGGGCGGCTATGGCCTGTTGATCGGGCCCAAGGCGAGCCAGGCCGAACTTGACGAATTCCGCGCCAAGCTGAAGGCCGATCCGGCCAATTACATCAGCCAGCCGATGATCGGCCTGTCGGTGGCGCCGACGCTGAATTCGACGAGTGTCGCCCCTCGGCATGTCGATCTGCGGCCTTTCGCGGTGACCGGTCAGACCACCTGGGTGCTGCCCGGGGGGCTGACCCGCGTGGCCTTGCGCGAAGGCTCGATCGTCGTCAACTCGTCGCAGGGCGGCGGGTCGAAGGATTCCTGGGTGCTGGGGGTCTGACATGGGCAATCTTCTGGCACGCTCCGCCGGCAACCTCTTCTGGGTGGCCCGCTATCTCGAACGGGTCGAAAATCTGGCCCGCACCATCGAGATCACCGAGACCTTCTCGCGTGATTCCTCGGCCCGCAGCTGGCTGTCGGTGGTGCAGATCAACGCCGACGAGAAGTCCTTCTTCGAAAAGCACGAGGTGGCCGACGCCCCGTCGGTGATCGGCTTCTACATGCTCGATCCCGACAATCCGACCTCGGTGCCGACCTCGCTGCAGGCGGCGCACCAGAATGCGCGCGCGCTGCGACCGATCCTGTCGATCGAGATGTGGGAGCAGGTCAATGTGATGCGCAATCACTGGCGCTCGGTTTCGGCCAGCGATCTGACCGGGCCCGGCATGGCGCGCCTATGCCGCCGCCTGCGCGATCAATGCCAGGTGGCCGAGGGCATCGTCGAGGGCAGCTTCTCGCATGACGAGGGGTGGCACTATTACCGCATCGGCAAGAATCTGGAACGCGCCGATCAGATCACCCGCCTGCTCGACATCAAATATCACCTGCTGCTGCCCAGCGTGGATGCGGTGGGTTCGGCGCTCGATGCCAGCCAGTGGAACGCGCTGTTGCGCGCCGCCAATGGCTATCAGGCGTTCCGGCGGGTCTATCAGGGACGTCTGTCGCCGGCGGCGGTGGCCGGGTTCCTGCTGTTCTCGGACAGCTTCCCGCGCTCGGTCACCCATTGCGTGCGCCAGATCTCCTACATGCTGACCCAGCTGCGCAGCCGCTACCGCCTGTCGGGCGGCACGGCGGCCGAGGACAAGCTCGACGAAATGCGGGCCGTGCTATCCGATCTCAGCATCGAGCGTATCGTCGAGACCGGGTTACATGAGTTTCTCGATTGGGTGCAGACCCGACTGGCCGCCGTCGCCGCCGATTTGCGGGACGGATTCTTTCCCGATTGATCCAAATAGGCCCCTTTTACATAAATTCTATTTTATCCCCAGGCCAAAACATGCACAAATTGTGGCCTCCTCCCAATGTGTTTCGTTAAGTTTCCTTAATGAAGGCGGCCTGAAGCAAGACTCAAGCTTTAGCGCAAAGAGGTGCTGTGATATTCCAAAGCCCAAGACCGGGGCAGGAGGAAACCCGGCGCAGGGATCTATTCGACTATGTGGATTGTCAAGCTTGCCTTGGATCGCCCCTACACCTTCGTGGTGCTGGCGCTCCTGATCCTGATCCTCAGCCCGGTCGTGGTGTTCCGCACCCCGGCCGATCTGTTTCCCAATATCGATATACCGGTCGTTGCCGTCGATTTCACCTATACCGGCCTCGATCCCGAACAGTTCGAAGGCCGTCTGACCACCACCTATGAGCGCACATTGACGGCGCTCGTCGACAATATCGAACATATCGAATCGACCACCTATAACGGCAGCGCCGTGGTCAAGATCTTCCTCCAGCCGAACGCCAGCCTGGACACCGCCAACGCCCAGATCACCGCGGCCTCGCAGTTCATCCTGCGCCAGATGCCGGCCGGCACGCAGCCGCCGCAGATCATCAATTACAGCGCCACCGCGCTGCCCGTGCTCCAGCTCGGCCTGTCGGGCGAGGGATTGAGCGAGGCGTCCCTCAACGATCTCGGCCTCAATTTCCTGCGCACCCAGCTGATCAGCGTGCCCGGCGCGGTGGTTCCCTATCCCTATGGCGGCAAGCAGCGCCAGGTGATGGTGAATATCGATCCCAAGCTGATGCAGTCGAAGAATCTGTCGCCGAACGACGTGCTGACCGCGTTGAGCCGTCAGAATATCGTGCAGCCCTCGGGCACCGCCAAGATCGGCGAGTTCGAATATGACGTGGCGCTGAACACCGCGCCGCGCACCATCGAGGAACTGAACGACCTGCCGATCAAGCAGGTGGGCGATTCGACCATCTATCTGCGCGATGTCGCCACGGTGGCGAACGGCTTCGCGCCGCAGACCAATATCGAACGCCAGGACGGCAAACGCGGCGTGCTGATGACCGTGATCAAGGCCGGCACCGCCTCGACCCTCGATGTCGTCTCCGGCATCCGCAAGAAGCTGGGGCCCGCGCTCCAGACCCTGCCGGCGGAATTTCGCATCAAGCCGGTCTCGGACCAGTCGGTGTTCGTGGCCGCCGCGGTGAGCGGCGTGATCCGCGAAGCCATCATCGCCGCCGCGCTGACCGCGATGATGATCCTGCTGTTCCTCGGCTCCTGGCGCTCGACCCTGATCATCGCCGTGTCGATCCCGCTGTCGATCCTGTCCTCGATCATCACGCTGAGCCTGGTCGGCCAGACCTTCAACATCATGACCCTGGGCGGCCTCGCTCTCGCCGTCGGTATTCTCGTCGACGACGCCACCGTCACGATCGAGAATATGGAGCGCTATCTGGAGGAGGGACATGGCCTGCGCGACGCCATCCTCGAGGGCGCGGCGCAGATCGCCGTGCCGGCGCTGGTCTCGACCATGTGCATCTGCATCGTTTTCGTGCCGATGTTCCTGCTGGGCGGCGTCGCCAAATATCTGTTCGTGCCGCTGGCCGAGGCGGTGGTGTTCGCGATGATCGCCTCCTACATCCTGTCGCGTACGCTGGTGCCGACGATGGCCTATTTCCTGCTCAAGACCCACGATCACGATCCCAAGCCGACCAGCAATCCCTTCACCAAGTTCCAGCGCGGCTTTGAGAAGCGGTTCGAGCAGCTGCGCCGCGGCTATCAGGGCGTGCTGACCAGCCTGGTCGAGCGTCGCAAGGTCTTCATTCCGGTGTTCCTGGGCGTCTGCGTCCTGGTGTTCGGCCTGGCGCCGTTCCTCGGCAACGACTTCTTCCCGGCCACCGACGGCGGCCAGTTCATCCTGCATATGCGCGCCAAGACCGGCACCCGCGCCGAGGAAACCGCGCGCATCGCCGATCTGGTCGAGCAGTATATCCGCACCAAGGTCCCGGAGACCGATCTCGACAACATCATCGACATCATCGGCCTGCCCTATAGCGGCCTCAACACCATGTATTCGTCCAACGGCCTGATCGGGCCGGCCGACGCCGACATTATGGTGTCGCTGAAGGAGGGCCACCGCCCGACCGCCGATTATGTGCGCGATCTGCGCGCCGAACTGAACACCAAGTTCCCGGCCGAGATGTTCTATTTCCTGCCTGCCGACATGGTGACGCAGATCCTGAATTTCGGGCAGCCGGCGCCGATCGACATCCAGGTCGAAGGCAACGACATGAAGGGCAACCGCACGGTGGTCGAGAAGCTGCTGGCCGATCTCAAGCAGGTTCCCGGCATCGTCGACGCCCATGTGCACGAGCCGTTCGACTATCCGACCTTCAACGTCAATGTCGACCGGACCAAGGCGGCCCAGGGCGGCTTTACCGAGCAGGACATTTCGACCAGCGTGTTGAATATTCTGTCCGGCAGCTCGATCGTCTCGCCGATGTTCTTCCTGAACTGGAACAACGGCGTGAATTATTCGCTGGTCGCCCAGGCCCCGCAATACGACATCCAGTCGCTGCAGGACATCCAGAACATCCCGATCACCGCCGGCGGCCTCGCCCGGCCGGCGATCCTGGCCGACGTCGCCGACATCACGCGCACCAACATCATGGGCGTGGTGCGGCACTACAATATCCGCCGCGTGCTGGACATCTACGCCAGCGTGCAGGATCGCGACCTCGGCTCGGTCGCCGCCGACATCGACCGTGTGATCGAGCAGGACAACAAGCTGCTTCCGCGCGGCAGCTTCATCAATGTGCGCGGGCAAATCGATACCATGCGCCACTCCTACACCAGCCTGCTGGGTGGTTTGGCCTTCTCGGTGCTGTTGATCTATCTGCTGATCGTGGTGAACTTCCAATCCTGGCTCGACCCCTTCATCATCATCACCGCCTTGCCGGCGGCGCTGGCCGGCATCGTGCTGATGCTGTTCCTGGTGCATACGCCCTTGTCGGTGCCGGCGCTGATGGGCGCGATCATGTGCATGGGTGTCGCCACCGCCAACTCGATCCTCGTGATATCCTTCGCCAAGGACGAGTTGGCCCGCCATGGCGACGCGGTGAAGGCGGCGATCGACGCCGGATTTACCCGCTTCCGTCCGGTGCTGATGACGGCGATCGCGATGATCGTCGGCATGATCCCGATGTCGCTGGGCCTGGGCGAGGGCGGCGAGCAGAATGCGCCGCTCGGCCGCGCGGTGATCGGCGGCTTGCTGCTGGCGACGATAGCGACGCTGATTTTCGTGCCGACAGTGTTCGCGCTGCTGCACAGCCATAAAAAGAAGAAGCCGGCCGGAGGCGAGGGGACACAGTTGACGCAGGAGCACGGGGTATGAAGGGCCGGTTGATATTAGCGGGTGTGGTCGTGGTCGTTGTGGCCGCTATCGGCCTCGAGGCGGTCGGTCGCCTGCATGCGAGCACCAAGCTGGCTGAGGCCACCAAGGAATCGGCGATCCCCTCGGTGCACGTCACCAATCCGGACAGCAGCGCTCCGTCCCAGGAGCTGCGCCTGCCGGGGAATACCCAGCCCTTCAGCGACGCGCCGATCTTCGCCCGCACCAGCGGCTATGTCTCAAAATGGTATTACGACATCGGCGCCGCGGTTAAGCAGGGCGCCGTGCTGGCCGACGTGGCCACCCCGGAAATCGATCAGCAGCTGCGTCAGGCCCGGGCCGACCTGGCCACCGCCGAGGCCAATCAGCGCCTGGCTCAGATCACGGCGGACCGCTACGAAACCCTGCTGAAGACCGACAGCGTCACCAAGCAGGACCGCGACAATGCATCGGGCGCCCAGGAAGCCGCGAAAGCCACCGTGCAGTCGAAGCAGGCCGACGTGGCCCGCCTCGAACAGCTGCAATCCTTCGAGAAGGTGATAGCACCCTTCGACGGCGTGGTGACGGCGCGCAATATCGATGTCGGCACGCTGGTGGCGGCCGGCGGCGGTCCGCGCGAGCTGTTCCACATGACCTCGACCAGCACCCTGCGCATCTATGTCTCGGTGCCCGAGACCTTCGCCAAGCTGGCCAGTGTCGAGGCCCCGGTCAATGTGACCTTCGATTCCTTTCCGGGCGAGAAGTTCTCCGGCAAGGTGATCCGCAACGCCAACGCTATCGACGCCAATTCGCGCACCCTCAATGTCGAGGTCGATCTCGACAATCAGAAGGGCGCGATCCTGCCGGGCGCTTACGGCTTCGTGCATTTCAGCCTGGCCGGCGCCAAGACCAGCCTGATCGTTCCGGCCAATACCCTGCTGTTCCGCAGCGAGGGCCTGCGCGCCGCCGTGGTGCGCGACGGCAAGGCCGAGTTGGTGCCGGTCACCATCGGCCGCGACTATGGCGACAAGGTCGAAGTGGTGTCAGGCCTGTCGGCGCAGGATCAGGTGATCCTCGATCCCTCGGACTCGCTGGTCAGCGGCACTCCGGTGAAGGTCGCGGAGCCGCAGAACAAGAGCTGACGCGATTTCCGGGGTCTATGGATTCGATACCCCAAATTCGCCGCCGATCCAGGTATCAAATGTCCAGACCGGTGTCTCCGGGAGGATCTTGGTATGAAGCGATTGGTTGCCGCCACGGCGTTGATGGTCACTCTGATGAATGGCGCGGCCCGGGCCGATGAGCGGTTGGCCGTGGTCGAGCTGTTCACCTCGCAGGGTTGCAGTTCGTGTCCGCCCGCCGATGCCCTGCTCGGCGAATTGGCGCGGCGCGGCACTGTGGTCGCCCTGGCTTACCATGTCGATTACTGGGATCATCTTGGCTGGAAGGATCCTTTCGCCTCCGCCGCGGCCACGGAGCGTCAGCGGCTCTATGCCCATCGTCTCGGCCTGTCCGGCATCTATACGCCGCAGATGGTTGTGGATGGTGTGACGGACGTCGTGGGATCGGATCGCCGCGCCGTCCTGGCTGCGCTCGCCGGTCAGCGACAGGGGCCCGAACTCAGGCTGACCCTCGGGAACGGCATGCTCGAGGTGACGCTTCCCGCCCAGAAGACAGCGACGGCGGCGGAGATTGTCGTGGTCGCCTATTCACAGGAAGCGAAGACCACGGTCGCGCGAGGCGAGAATGCGGGCCGTTCCCTGACCGAATATTCCATTGTGCGGGATGTCTATCAGCTCGGCAGATGGCGCGGAGAGGCAGCCAGCTACAGCTTCGATCTGAGCAAGGTTGGCGGTGACGCCACCGGGTTAGCCGTGCTGGTGCAGGAGACCGGCCAGGGCCGGATCCTGGGCGCGGCGATGGCGAAGCTTCGGTGAGCCGATAGCCGTCATTTCGCGTGGCATCTACAAAGGGCCATGCGCGCAAGGAATACCGGTCATTCGAAGACGTTGGGTCGAACTGGGGCGCGCAGTCCCTTGGTGAGAGTGGATGGCTGACGCTTCTTCCCCCAGGGAAGGGGGGAATCCACAAAATCCCCCGGATTTCCGGGCGTTTCGCCCGACACTCGACTGAAGGCGGGAGGTTCGCCGCACACGCTTTCTGTTTGAAATTGCTATTATTTCCAACCGTATGTTGCGGCGCACCTAGGACAGATTGTCCTATCCCCCCTGTCAGCCGATAGCGCTATAAGCGCACGATTCCTGAATTCGTTGGGATAGCTCATGTCTTTATTCTCCCATTTCGCTCTGCTGGACCCCAAGGGCCCGATCGGCGCCGAAGAGCTCAATATCATCCTGCTGGCCACCGGCCTGATGCTGATCGTGGTTCTGCCCGTGATCGGCATGACCTTCGCTTTCGCCTGGCGCTACCGCGCCTCGAACAAGAAGGCTGAATACAAGCCGGATTGGGAACATTCCAACGCCATCGAAGCGGTGGTTTGGATCGTTCCCTGCCTGATCATCGTAGCCCTCGGCCTGGTCACCTGGACCTCCACCCACAAGCTCGACCCGTACAGGCCGATCGCCTCCGACAAGGCGGCAATCGAGGTCGAGGTGGTGTCGCTCGATTGGAAGTGGCTGTTCATCTATCCCGATCTCAAGATTGCCTCGGTCAACGAGCTGGCCTTCCCGGCCGGCACGCCGGTTCATTTCCGCATGACCTCGGGCTCGGTGATGAATTCCCTCTTCGTGCCGCAGCTCGGCACCATGGTCTACACCATGGCCGGCATGCAGACGCAGCTGTCGCTGGTCGCCGATCAGGCCGGCGCCTTCGAAGGCATGTCCTCCAATTTCTCAGGCGACGGCTTCTCTGACATGAAGTTCGTGGCCCGCTCGATGGGCGAGGACGATTTCCAGAGCTGGGTCGAGCATGCCCGCTCGACCGGCGCCGTCCTGTCCTCCGGCGTCTATCACGAGCTGGAAAAGCCCAGCGAGAAGGTGGCGGTGGCCTATTACGGCGATATCGACCCCATGGTCTTCCACGAAGCGCTCGGCATGATGGCGATGAGCCATGAGACTGCCGAAAAAGGAATGTAAGCGATGTTCGGCAAGCTCACGCTCGAAGCGATCCCCTATCACGAACCGATCATCATGATCACCGTCGCCGGGATGATTCTCGGCGGCCTGGCCCTGTTGTCGGCCATCACCTATTTCAAGCTGTGGAAGCCGCTGTGGTCGAATTGGCTGACGTCGATCGACCATAAGAATATCGGCATCATGTATATTATTCTGGCGCTGGTCATGCTGCTGCGCGGCTTCGCCGATGCGCTTATGATGCGTTCGCAGCAATTGTCCGCCGCGATCGGTGTCAATGGCGGGCATGGTTATCTGCCGCCCGAACATTACGACCAGGTCTTCTCGGCACACGGCGTCATCATGATCTTCTTCATGGCGATGCCCTTCATCGTCGGTCTGATGAATCTGGTGGTTCCGCTGCAGATCGGCGCGCGCGACGTCGCGTTCCCCTATCTGAACAATCTCAGCCTGTGGCTGACCGCCGCCGGCGCGATCCTGATCAATGTCTCGCTGGCTGTCGGCGAATTCGCCCGCACCGGCTGGCTGGCCTTCCCGCCGCTGTCGGAGGCGGCCTACAGCCCCGGCGTCGGCGTCGACTATTACATATGGGCGCTGCAGATCTCGGGTCTCGGCACCTTGCTGGCCGGCGTCAACATGATCACCACGATCCTGAAGATGCGCGCCCCCGGCCTGACCATGATGCGCCTGCCGATCTTCACCTGGACCACGCTCTGCGCCAACATGCTGATCGTCGCGGCCTTCCCGATTCTGACCGCGACCCTGGCCATGCTGTCGCTCGACCGCTATCTCGGCATGCATTTCTTCACCAATGACGGCGGCGGCAACGCCATGCTGTACATCAATCTGATCTGGGCCTGGGGTCACCCCGAGGTCTACATCCTGATCCTGCCCTGCTTCGGCATCTTCTCCGAGGTGGTCGCGACCTTCTCCTCGAAGAAGCTGTTCGGCTACAAGTCGATGGTCTACGCCACCATCTGTATCACCGTGCTGTCCTTCATGGTGTGGCTGCACCACTTCTTCACCATGGGCTCGGGCGCCAACGTCAATGCCTTCTTCGGCATCTCGACGATGATCATCTCGATCCCGACCGGCGTGAAGATCTTCAACTGGCTGTTCACCATGTATCGCGGCCGGGTGCGCTTCGAGACGCCGATCCTGTGGGCCATGGGCTTTCTGGTGACCTTCACCATCGGCGGCATGACCGGCGTTCTGACCGCCGTGCCGGGCGCCGACTTCGTGCTGCACAACTCGCTGTTCCTCGTCGCCCACTTCCACAATGTCATCATCGGCGGCGTGGTGTTCGGCGTGATGGCCGGCCTGAATTACTGGTTCCCCAAGGCGTTCGGCTTCAAGCTGCATGAGGGTCTGGGCAAGCTGTCGTTCTGGTGCTGGCTGATCGGCTATTACCTCGCCTTCACGCCGCTCTACATCCTCGGCCTGATGGGCGCGACCCGCCGCATGAACCATTTCGACAATCCCCAGTACCTGCCGTATCTGATCGTCGCCATGGTCGGCGCCCTGGTGATCTTCGCCGGCATCGGCTCGACGATCCTGCAGATCGTCTACAGCGTCTGGCAGCGCAAGACGCTGGCCGACCTTACTGGCGATCCGTGGGATGGTCGCACCCTGGAGTGGGCGACCTCGTCGCCGCCGGCCTTCTACAACTTCGCCCGCACGCCGGTCGTGCATGGCCGCGACGCCTTCTGGGAGGAGAAGCAGGAAGGCCTGCCAACCGCCCCCGAGCCGGCCTATGCCGAGATCCACATGCCGCGCAACACCGGCACCGGCGTGATCCTCTCCGCCGCCGCCGCGGTGCTCGGCTTCGCTCTGATCTGGCACATCTGGTGGCTGGCCATCCTGGCGTTTGCCGGCGCGATCGTCGTCGCCATCGGTCACTCGTTCAACGAGAACCGCGACTACTACGTCCAGGGCGACGAAGTGGCCCGCACCGAAGGCGCCTATTACCAGAAACTCGGCACGCAGGAGGCCTGAGATGACTGTTCAAAGCCCCGTTATCGGCGATCATCTGCATCACGGCGCCGAGCACGAGCATCACCATGATGTCGCCGGGACCACCACGCTGGGGTTCTGGATCTATCTGATGAGCGACTGCGTCCTGTTCGCCGCCCTGTTCTGCGCCTTCGCGGTGCTGCGCGGGCAAACGGCGGGCGGGCCGGGCGCGAAGGATCTGTTCGACCTGTCCTATGTGGCGGTCGAAACCACCTTCCTGCTGCTCTCCAGCTTCACCTACGGCATGGCGATGATCTCGGCCGAGCGTCAGCGCAGAAGCGCCACCCTGGCCTGGCTGGGCATCACCCTGTTGATGGGCCTGGGCTTCATGGGCATGGAGCTGCATGAATTCGGTGAGCTGATCGAGAAGGGGGCCGGTCCAGACCGTTCGGCTTTCCTGTCCTCCTTCTTCACGTTGGTCGGCACCCACGGGCTGCACGTCACCGCCGGCATGATCTGGATGGTCACCCTGATCACCCACATCCTGCGCCGCGGCCTGACCGAGGCCAACATCACCCGACTGACCTGCCTGTCGCTGTTCTGGCACTTCCTGGACATCGTCTGGATCGGCGTGTTCACCACCGTCTATCTGCTGGGGGCCTCGTAATGTCCGCTCACGCTCACGCTAACGAGAACCACGGTTCGCACGGGGACGTTAAGTCCTATATGATCGGCTTCTTCCTGTCGGTGGTGCTGACCGCGCTGCCGTTCGGGCTGGTCATGTCGGGCTCGCTGCCGTCGGGCACCGCCGGGCCGGTCTGCTTTGCCTTCGCCGCGGTGCAGATCGTCGTCCATCTGATCTACTTCCTGCATATGAACCCGAAATCGAGCCGCTCCTGGAACGGCGCCGCCTTCGTGTTCACGCTGGTGGTCCTGGCGATCCTGCTGGTCGGCACCCTGTGGGTGATGTACCACATGAACCTCAACATGATGCCGGGGATGATGTCCTCGCAATGACGTTCGGTTTCCGCCTCTCCGGGCGCCTTGACGGCACACCCGGAGAGGCAGAGTCTCTCGGGATGGCAGTTATCCGCCCCGAGCAGATTGATGAAGCGACGCCGGGTAGCGGCGTCGCCGAATCGATCCAGGACATCACCAAGCGCAAGAACCTGCTTCTGCTGGTCGCCTTGCGCTGGATCGCCGTGGCCGGCCAGATCGCCGCCATCTTCGTCGCTAAGGCCTGGCTTTCGATTTCTCTGCCGCTGGTGGAGATGGGCTATGTGCTGCTGTTCCTGGTGGCGCTCAACCTGATCAGTTTCGGGCTTCTCCGCTCGCGCTGGGTGATCGACGAAAAACTCCTCTTCACCGCTCTTCTGCTCGACGTCGCCGCGCTCACCGCGCAGCTCTATCTGTCGGGCGGAGCGGTCAATCCCTTCGTTTCGTTGTTCCTGCTGCAGGTGATCCTCGGCGCTGTGCTGCTGCCCACCACCTATGTGTGGGCATTGGCCGGCTTGGCTGGATTGAGCTTCCTGTGGCTGATCCGCTATCACCGGCCGATGGATCTCACCGCGTTCGGCCTCGGCGCGCACGGCCAGTCGAGCTATCTGTCGCTCCATCTCTACGGCATGTTTCTCTGCTTCCTGCTGGCGGCGGGGCTGACCGTGCTGTTCGTCACCCGTATCACCGCGAATTTGCGCGACCGCGACCGGTTATTGTCGAATCTGCAGCAGCGCTCGGTAGAGGAGGAGCACATCGTCCGCATGGGCCTGCTCGCCTCGGGCGCCGCGCATGAGCTAGGCACGCCGCTCGCCACCGTGTCGGTGATCCTCAATGATTGGGAACATATGGCGGGCATCGCCAGCGACCCCTCCCTGTCGGCCGATCTCAAGGAAGTGCGCGGCGCGCTGGCGCGCTGCAAGGACATCGTGTCGGGCATCCTGCTGGCGGCCGGCGAGGCGCGCGGCGAGGATGCCGAACGCACCACCCTGTCGGCCTTCCTGAGCGAATTGTTCGAGCAATGGCGCCAGACCCGCGCGCCCGTCGAATTCGAGGCCGCTGTCGAAATCGGCCGCGACGTGCCGATCGTCGCCGAGACGGTGGTACGCCAGACCCTGCTCAATATGCTCGATAATGCGCTGGAGGCTTCGCCCGCTTGGGTCGGCGTCAAAGCCACGCTGAACGGGTACGACCTGCTGGTCACCGTGCGCGACAGGGGCCCGGGCTTCGCGCCGAGGATCCTGGCCGATCTCGGCAAGCCCTATAATTCGACCAAGGGCCGTCCCGGCAGCGGTCTCGGCCTGTTCCTGGTGGTCAATGTGCTGCGCAAGCTCGGTGGCGCGCTGACGGTGCGTAACCTGGCCGAGGGCGGCGCTTCGGCCGAGGTCACCCTGCCGCTGGCGGCGCTGGAGATTCCCGATGAGCAGTAACCAACCCCGCTGGCTGCTGATCGTCGAGGACGACCCGTCCTTGTCCGGCGCGCTGGGCCGCTCGTTCGAGCGGCGCGGCTACAGCGTGCGGATCTGCGACAGCGCCGAAGCGGCGCGGTGCGCACTCGACGAAGTCATGCCGGACTTCGCGGTGGTGGACCTCAAACTGTCCGGAGCTTCGGGTTTGGAATGCGTGCGGATCCTCAATGAGCGGAATCCGGCCATGCGCATCGTCGTGCTGACCGGCTTCGCCTCGATCGCCACCGCCGTCGAGGCGATCAAGCTGGGTGCCTGCCATTATCTGGCCAAGCCCTCCAACGCCGACGATATCGAGGAGGCATTCCAGCGCGGCGACCAGGGTGACAGCTCGGTGGCGCTGGGCCCGCGCCCGAGCTCGATCAAGACGCTGGAATGGGAACGCATCCACGAGACCCTGGCCGAGACCGACTTCAACATCTCCGAAGCCGCCCGTCGTCTTGGCATGCACCGGCGCACGCTGGCCCGCAAGCTGGCTAAGAAGCGGGTGGATTGATCGCCTTACGGCGAGCGAGATCTCATCTCGCGCTCTTCGTTGCGCCCCATTCGGGACGATTTTCCCCGTTGGGTAAAATCGCCCAAATGGCGCGCCCGTTAGGGAGTTCGCTCAAACGCCGGTCCCAGCACGGCACCATCCCGGGCGCGTCGGCGGAATGATTTTCGCTCTTGGGCGAAAATCGTTTCGACGAGGTGCAACCCAGAGCGCGAGATGGGATCTCGCTTCGCCTGCAGGCGAACCCTGCAGACTCAGCCGTCAGCGCCCGATCACCCAGTAACTCGCGAACCCGATCGCCGCCGCCGCGGGGATGGTGAAGATCCAGGCCCAGACGATCTGGCCGGCCAGGCCCCAGCGCACGGCCGAGGCGCGCTTGGTCATGCCGACGCCGACGATGGCGCCGGTGATGGTGTGGGTGGTCGAGACGGGCACGCCCAGCCAGGTGGCGGCGAACAGCGAGATCGCGCCGGCAGTCTCGGCGCAGAAGCCCTGGAACGGCTTAAGCTCAGTGATCTTCGAGCCCATGGTGCGCACGATCTTCCAGCCGCCCAGCATGGTGCCCAGGGCCATCGCCAGCTGCGAGGCGATCACCACCCAGAACGGGACATGGAACTCGCCGCCGATCAGACCCTGCGAGTACAGCAGCACGGCGATGATACCCATCGTCTTCTGCGCGTCATTGCCGCCATGGCCCAGCGAATAGAGCGACGCCGACAGCAGCTGCAATTTGCGGAAGCGCTGATCCACGGCGAAGGGCGTGGACCGGCGCACTAACCAAGACAGCGCGATCATCAGGGCGACGGCCAGGATCAGGCCGGCCAGCGGCGACAGCACGATGGCGGAAGCGGTTTTCACGAAGCCCGACATCACCAGCACGGAGAAGCCGCCCTTGGCGATGCCGGCCCCGGCGATGCCGCCGATCAAGGCGTGCGAGGAGGAGGAGGGGAAGCCCAGCCACCAGGTGAACAGGTTCCAGGCGATGGCGCCGATCAGGGCCGACAGAATCACCCAGGGATCCATCACTGCGGGATCGACGATGCCGGTGCCGATGGTCTTGGCGACGGACAGGCCGAAAAACAGAAACGCGATGAAATTGAAGCTCGCCGCCCAGGCCACCGCCAATTTCGGCTCCAGCACGCGGGTCGAGACGACGGTGGCGATGGAATTGGCGGCGTCATGCAGCCCATTGATGAAATCGAAGGCCAGCGCGACGGCGACAATCGCCACGATGAAGGGCAGGCTGAGATGCAGGGCGTTCATAATCGGTCAGACGTGGTCCAGCACCAGACCCTGGATGACGTCGGCCACGTCATCGCAGCTGTCGGTCACTTCCTCCAGCAGTTCATAGACTTCCTTGCGGCCGAAGAAAGTGATCGCGTCGGGGCGCTGCGCCACCAGGTCGGAGATCCCGGCGCGCAGCACGTCGTCGGCGCGGCCCTCGATCTTCGAGATCTGCTCGCAGAGGCCATTGATGCGCGCCGCATTGGCCGAGATGTTCTTCAAAAGCGGCATCACCTCGGCAACCAGCACGCCGGTTTCCTGGATCATGCCGGTCAGGTCGCGCATATGCTGATCGAACTCGACCACGCGATAAAGGTCGGCGCCCAGGACCACGCTTTCAATGAGATCCACCGCGTCGTCGAGCGCCTTGCTGAGCGCGTGCATGTCCGAGCGGTCGAACGGGGTGATGAAGGCGCGGTGCAGCGCCACGATGGTCTGGTGGGTGACGCTGTCGGCCTGCTTCTCGATGGCCGAGACCTCACGGCCGCGGGCGGGGCGATCCTTTTCGTCTGCCGCCATCATCGCCGCCAGGGCGTCGGCCGCCGCCACGATCAGCTTGCTGTGCTCGCAAAAGAGGTCGATAAACTTTTCCTCTTTCGGCATCAGGAAACGCAACAGACGCATGGGCCGGCAACTCGCTGTGATTTGGAACGTGACACTATTATGTCAGTTCCCGAGAGAATGAAAGGATCGAGAGGAATGCGCCGTTACACAGTGGGGCTTTTGCTGGCCGCGACGCTGGCTTTGCCCGCGACGGCGGCCGACCGCATCCATATCGCCAGCTCCTCGACCGTCGCCCCGTTCGTGTCGATGGCGTCCGAGCAGTTCGGGCGTGGCGGCGCCTTCGAGACACCGGTGGTGGAAAGCATCGGATCGGGTGGCGGTCTGAAACTGTTTTGTTCCAGCCTGGCCGACGGCAGCCCCGACATCGCCGGCGCCTCGCGCCGCATCACCGAGGCCGAGAAGAAGAGCTGCGCCGCGTCCGGCGTGACGGACGTGACCGAGATCGCCATCGGCTATGACGGCATCGTGCTCGCCACCGCGAAATCGGCGGGGCCGCTGGCTCTCACCGGCCGCCAGCTGTTCCTGGCCATCGCCAAGACGGTGCCGGTGGGTGGCAAGCTGGTCGCCAATCCCTACAAGAAATGGCGCGAAATCGACGCGGATCTGCCTGATCTGCCGATCATGGTGTTCGGGCCGGCGCCCAATCACGGCACCCGCGACATGCTGGCCGAATTGCCGATGAGCATGGCCTGCAAGGGCTTTCCCGAGATCGCCGCGCTGGAGGGGGAGGCGCGCCGCATCGCCTGCCAGGCGGTGCGCGAGGATGGCGCTTATGTCGATGTCACCGCGGATTACACGGTGATCCTGCACAAGCTCGAGGCCGAGCCGGCCGCGGTCGGAATTCTGCCGTTCGGCTATCTCGACCGCAACCGGGACAAGATCCGGGCGGCGTCGTTCGAGGGCAGGATGCCGTCTTACGACTCGATCTATGACGGTCGTTATGCGTTGTCCCGGCCGCTCTATGTCTATGTGAAGAAGGAGCATCTGCGGACCACCCGCGGCTTGCGCGAATTCCTGGTCGAGCTGACCGCGGACAAGGCGTCTGGCAAGGATGGGTACTTGTCCGAGATGGGACTGATCCCGCTGCCGGACTCGCAGCGCAAGGCGGAAGCGCAGAAGGCGAAGACTTTCCCGACCCTGTAAGCGGCTCCCCCGACAGGGCGGAATTGGCTCTTTGCGCGGAGCCAATTCTCGCCGATGCTTGGCCCATGATGACGAACACGACCAACATTTTCGGCCAACCGATCGGGCCGGCGCTGGTGGATTGGACGCCACGTCCCCGGCCTTCGCGTATTTCTCTCGACGGTGATTTTTGCCGCATCGAGCCGCTCGATGCCGACAGCCACGCGGCGGAGCTGCATGAGGCCAATGGCGAGGCGGCGGATGGCCGTTTGTGGACCTATCTGCCGCACGAGCCATTCTCTTCGCCGGAAACCTATCGGACCTGGGTGGAGCAGGCTGCGGCCTTCGAGGACCCTCTGTTCTTCGCGATCCGCGACCGCCGGGACGGCCGGACCGCCGGGCTCTTCGCTTACTTGCGCATCGATCCGGCCGTGGGATCGATCGAGATCGGCCACATCAATTTCTCGCCCCGTCTGCAGCGGACCCGCGCGGCAACCGAGGCGCTCTTTCTGATGATGGCCCATGCTTTCGAGGCATTGGGCTATCGCCGGTTCGAATGGAAATGCGACAGTCTCAACGCACCGTCGCGCGCGGCCGCGCTGCGGCTTGGTTTCATCTTCGAGGGTATCTTCCGCCAGGCCACGATCTATAAGGGACGCTCGCGCGACACCGCCTGGTTCTCGATCACGGACGGCGAATGGCCGGCGCTAGGGCAGGGATATCGCGCGTGGCTGGCGGCGGATAATTTCGACGAGGATGGATATCAGCGGCGCAAGCTGGGGGAGATGATCAATTGTTTCCGCGCGGAAACTCGACCATCATCACCATGATGGGGATGTAATTTCAGGAGCGGGTATTGTCTTTCACCACCTGTCTCATCGTCATGATCGGCGGCGCTCTCGGCACCCTGGCGCGCTATGGCGTATCGGTTCTGATGGTGCCCTACAGCCGCGATCTGCCCATCGGCACGATCCTGATCAACATCACCGGTTCCTTCGTCATCGGCCTGTTCGGCACGCTGACCCTGGCCCATGGGCGCTTCCCGGTGTCGGATAATATGCGGCTGTTCGTGATGATCGGCTTGTGCGGCGGCTATACGACGTTCTCGTCTTTCAGCCTGCAGACGCTGGATCTGATGCGCAACGGGGCCATGATGCGCGCGGCGATCAATGTCGTCGCTTCGGTCGTTCTGTGCGTTGCCGCCACCGCTTGCGGCCATCTCATCGCCGCCCATTTCAACGACGGCGCCCGTCAGATTGCCCAGGCGGCGATCGAGGAAGACGCTTAAGCCTGTCCGATGGCGGGTGCCATCGGACAGGCCCGGCAGATTACAGCGTCTTCAGATTGACGGCCGAGGACTTGCCCTTCTTGGGGTCGCGCTCTTCGTCGAACGAGACCTTCTGGCCGTCGTTCAGGCCGGAGAGGCCAGCGCGCTCGACCGCCGAGATGTGCACGAAAATGTCAGCGCCGCCGTTGTCCGGAGCGATGAAGCCGTAACCCTTAGTGCTGTTGAACCATTTGACAGTGCCGTTCGGCATTTGATGTCTCCAGTGATGAGAATAGCGCGACGCGGATTTGCGCCGCGCATCAAGTGCCGAGCGATTTTGATGTCTTCTAGGCAGGATTGATGAGGCAAACATTGAATGTTTACGGCCTAATAGCAAGCAAAACTGACAGAAAAAATGAGTGACCCTGTTCAAAGTGCGCGGCGGAAGGTGATGTTGAGGCGCCGCCGCCCCATCAGCGGGTGCACGCCGTCGGCCACCGTATTGACGCCGTGATAGGTCATTCGGCTCGGTCCGCCCCACACCGCCACGTCGCCGTGTCGCAGCGGAATCTTTAGTGTTTTGTCGCTGCGCTCCTTGCCGCCGAACAGGAATGTGGCCGGCAGGCCCAGCGATACGGAGACGATCGGCGCGTCATAATCCCGCTCATTTTTGTCCTGATGCAGCGTCATGCGCGCGCCGGGCTCATAGCGGTTGATCAGGCAGGCGTCAGGCGCGAAGCCGGAATAGCCGGCGCGTTTCGCGGCGTCCTCCGCCAGGGCCCGGAAGATTTCCGGCAGGACGGGCCAGGGATTGCCGGTCAGGGGGTCGATCGCGGTGTAGCGATATCCCTTTCGGTCGGTGACCCAGCCGGCGGCGCCGCAATTGCTCATCGCCGCGCTCATGGTGAAGCCGCCTGGCGTCACCATATGGCGGAAGGGCGAAACTTCCGTAATGGTTTCGATGCAGCGCAGCAAATCCTCCTCATGCGGGATGGCGAAGCCGCGCAACAATATTGCTCCCTCGGCCAAAACGCGCTCGGCGCCAAAATCATCGAACAAATCGAGCATAAGAATCTTTTCCTGACGGAAAGCGGGGGCTATGTTCGTGACCCTTCGAAATAAGGATACCGCATCATGGCCGTCTATCGCTCGCGTACCTCCACCCATGGCCGCAATATGGCGGGCGCCCGGGGGCTCTGGCGCGCGACCGGCATGACTGACGCCGATTTCGGCAAGCCGATCATTGCCATCGCCAATTCCTTCACCCAGTTCGTGCCGGGCCATGTCCATCTGCAGGATCTCGGCCAGTTGGTGGCGCGCGAGATCGAGAAGGTGGGCGGCGTCGCCAAGGAATTCAACACCATTGCTGTCGATGACGGTATCGCCATGGGCCATGGCGGCATGCTTTATTCGCTACCCTCGCGCGATCTGATCGCCGATTCGGTCGAGTACATGGTCAACGCCCATTGCGCCGACGCGCTGGTCTGCATCTCGAACTGCGACAAGATCACCCCCGGCATGCTGATGGCCGCCTTGCGCCTTAACATCCCGACCGTGTTCGTCTCGGGCGGGCCGATGGAGGCCGGCAAGGTGATGAAGGATGGCGAGCTGATCGCCATTGACCTCATTGACGCCATGATCGCCGGCGCCGACGAGCGCGTGTCCGACGAGGAAGCCGCCGAATATGAGCGCTCCGCCTGTCCGACCTGCGGCTCCTGCTCGGGCATGTTCACCGCCAATTCGATGAACTGCCTGACCGAAGCGTTAGGATTGTCTCTGCCCGGCAACGGCTCGGTGCTGGCCACCCACTCCGATCGCAAGGAACTGTTCCTCGAGGCTGGCCGCGTCGTGGTCGAGCTGTGCAAGCGCTATTACGACCAGGACGACGCTTCGGTGCTGCCGCGCGCCATCGCCAATTTCGAGGCTTTCGAGAACGCCATGACCCTCGATATCACCATGGGCGGCTCGACCAATACGGTGCTGCATCTGCTGGCCGCGGCGCATGAGGCCGAGGTCGACTTCACCATGGCCGACATCGATCGCCTGTCGCGCCGCGTGCCCAATCTCTGCAAGGTGGCGCCCTCGGTACCGGACGTGCATCTGGAAGACGTGCACCGCGCTGGCGGCATCATGGGAATCCTTGGCGAGATCGACCGCGCCGGCCTGCTGCACAGTTCGGTGCCGACCGTGCACAGCAAAACCATGAAAGACGCATTGGACCGCTGGGACATCAGCCGGGAGCCCGACGAGAAGGTCAAAGAATTCTTCCGCGCCGCGCCCGGCGGCGTGCGCACCACGGTCGCGTTCAGCCAGTCGCGCCGCTATGCCGATCTCGATGCCGATCGCGAGACCGGCGTGATCCGCTCCCTCGACCATGCCTTCAGCAAGGAAGGCGGCCTGGCCGTCCTCTATGGCAATATCGCGCTGGAAGGCTGCATCGTGAAGACGGCCGGCGTGACGGCGGAGAATCTGGTGTTCTCCGGCCCGGCGGTGATCTGCGAGAGCCAGGACGAGGCGGTGACCAAGATCCTCGGCGGCATCGTCAAGGCCGGCGACGTGGTGGTCGTGCGCTATGAGGGCCCCAAGGGCGGCCCCGGCATGCAGGAAATGCTCTATCCGACCAGCTATCTCAAGAGCAAGGGCCTGGGGAAGGCCTGTGCCCTGGTTACCGACGGCCGCTTCTCGGGCGGCACCTCGGGCCTGTCGATCGGCCATGCCTCGCCGGAAGCGGCGGAAGGCGGGGCCATCGGATTGGTCGAGCCGGGCGACATCATCGATATCGATATCCCGAAGCGCACCATCCATGTGCGCCTCACCGACGAGGAGCTGGCCCATCGCCGCGCCGCCATGGAGGCCAGGGGCAAGGATTCCTGGAAGCCGGCCAAGCGCGAACGTCCCGTCTCGCCGGCGCTGCGCGCCTATGCGGCGATGACGACCAGCGCGGCCAAGGGCGCGGTTCGGGATGTCAGCCAGGTGGAGCGCAAGTCTTGAACCCTGTCTATATCGCCGGCACCGGCGTCTGGACACCGTCCGAAACCATCACCAACGAAGAACTGGTCGAGTCCTTCAACGCCTATGTGGCGCTGTTCAACCAGCGCCACGCCGCGGAAATCTCGGCCGGTACGATCGAGGCCCTATCCGGGTCGAGCGCCGAATTCATCGAGAAGGCGTCCGGCATCAAGCAGCGCTTCGTGATGGAAAAGGCCGGCGTGCTCGATCCCGAGCGCATGTTTCCGATCTTCCCCGAGCGGTCTGACGACGAATTGTCCCTGATGGCCGAGATCGGCGTCAAAGCCGCCCGCCAGGCGCTCGACGTCGCTGGTCGCGAGGCTTCGGATGTCGATCTGGTGATCTGCGCCGCCTCGAACCATC
>Ga0302314_10001998_pt1 | contig 38212 bp, 29 predicted proteins | sample III_Palsa_N2_3_FD_200533 | JGI IMG/M metagenome (GOLD analysis project Ga0302314, IMG submission 200533) | Peat permafrost microbial communities from Stordalen Mire near Abisko, Sweden - III_Palsa_N2_3 | ecosystem: Environmental > Terrestrial > Soil > Palsa > Peat permafrost | place: Sweden...
GCCGCGGGCGTGGCCACCAGCATGATTCCCAGGGCTACGCTGGCCGCGGTCGCCGCCACGCCACGTGCGCCCGCCCAGACGCGGGACTCCCCGAACTCGATCTGCGGCCACATGCACACGATGCTCCCCGCGATGAGCACCAGACAGCCCAGCCAGATCCAGGTAACAAGGGGATTGATGTGCATCTGGAAGGCGGCCACCTTGGTCTGCGGGTTGATCGACCCGACGATGACGTAGACGTCGTCCCCGAAGCGGTGCTCGATGGCCACCTCCGTGGTGGGCGAGTCGGGCTGCTTCTTGTAGATGAACTTGGCCGGGGACAGATGCGCGAGCGGGACGCCTCTCTTGGCGACGTCGACCTCGGCGAAGACCATGCGCTTGTTGTTGTCGACCTCCATGTGCTCGCGCGTGTACGTGAGCGTGTAGCCGGCCATCTCGTAGCTCTGACCGGGCGAGAGGGACGCCTCCTTGTCGGTGTTCCACGACTGTCCGGTAAATCCGACGAACATCACCACGATGCCGAGGTGGACGATGTAGCCGCCGTAGCGCCGCCGGGACTGCGGCGTCAGGCTGAGCAACGTGTAGATGAAGCCGGGCAAGCCCCCCAGCCACCACAGGATGGCCGGCGTCCGAGCGCTCGCACCAGTCCGTGCACGCGCCCGGAAGAGCAGCACGTATTCCTGCACGATGACCGCCGCATTGAACACGCAGAGCGAGAAGCCGATGACCGGTGTGTAGGCATTGAAGGTGCACAGCGCCGACCCCAGCAGTCCCGGGTAGATGGGGTCGCTGTAGACGACGGCGGGGAAGCCCAGCGCGCGGCCCAGGAGGAAGTGCAACACCACCCCGGCGAACAGCGCGATGACCGGCGCGCGGAAGACCCGCTTCAGCGCTTCGTTGCTGGTTTTCTTCCAGCCGAAGAGCGTCCCCACGCCCATCAAAAAGAGCAGCACCAGACCAAGCGGTTGCAGCCACGCCTTGTAGAACGGAGGGCCGACGGTGACCTTGTCGCCGGTCAGGGCCTCGCTGATGAGCGGGAAGGTGGTGGCCACCAGAATGAAGAAGAGGATGCTGCAGAGGATCCAGTTGTTGAGGACGAAGGTGAACTCGCGCGAGAAGATGGACTCGATGTGCGGCCGACGCGTACGCACGTCGAGCCCCTGCGTCATCCGACGGAACACGATCTCCAGCGCGACGAAGACAGCGACCCCGGCCACCACCGCAATGAGGGAAATGCGCCAGCCCACTGGGAGGCTGGTGTGCCAGAGGACGTAGAGACCCGGCAGGAGCGTCGCCACGACCAGCCAACCCGATGCGACGGCCGCCCAGCGCAGCCGCCCCTCGGGCTTGATGTCGCGCAGCTCGGGCCAGCGCCACATCACCAGGGTGGCCGCGAAGGACACCAGCAAGAGGAGAAACGCCGCGAAATAGGAGCCGATGGATGACTGCGCAAACGAGTGCACGCTGGCGATCATCCCGGAGCGCGTGAGGAAGGTGCCGAAGATGGTGAGAAAGAACGTCAGCGAGATGAGGAAGACGTTCCACACCTTGAGCATCCCGCGTCGCTCCTGGATCATCATGGAGTGCACACAAGCGCTGGCGGTCAAGAAGGGCATGAAGGCCGCGTTTTCGACCGGGTCCCAGCCCCAGTAGCCGCCCCAGCCGAGCTCCTCGTAGGCCCACAGCATCCCCAGCGTGTTGCCTACCCCGAGGAACATCCAGGCGAAGAGCAGCCACTTGCGGCAGGCCACGATCCACTCCTGGTCGAGACGCCCGGTGACCAGCGCGGCGACGGCAAAGGCGAAGGGCACCGAGCAGCCGACGAAGCCCGTGTAGAGGCAGGGAGGGTGAATCACCATCCAGTAGTTCTGGAGCAAGGGGTTCAGGCCCTCGCCGTCGGAGCGAGCGCCGGCGATGCCGGTGGCAAATGGGTTGGCCGCGAAGGCCATGAGCACGCAGAAAAAGAGGACGATCCCCATGAGCGTGGCGATGATGTACGGCTGAAGCTCGAGGTGCCGCTTACCCAGCCACTTCACGCACGCGCCGATGTACACGCTGAGAAGAAACAGCCACCAAAGGAGCGAGCCGTCCTGCCCGCCCCAGAGGGCGGTAAGGAGATACTGGATCGGCATCGAGCGATCCGAATAGTGCGCGACGTAGCGAATGCGAAAGTCGTGGGTGACGAACGCGTAGGCGAGGCAGAGCACCGAGACGGCGATGAGCGCCACCGTGCCGTAGGCGCCGAGGCGAGCGGCCTGGAGCGTTCGGGGACGCCCGTTGGCGCCGGCGGCCAGCGCGACGGCGAACGAATAGCTCGCGACCACCATCACCCCGAGCAACAGGCTCGCGCCAAACGCGGGGAACGTGCTTCCGAAGACGTGAAGGAGGCTCGACATGGATCCCGCCGTGGAGTGCACCGGTGCGCACCCCGGTTGTGCTGAGCGTAGCAGCGGCGGTGGGTGAAGTTACCCTGCCCGCTCGCAACCGATGTCCTTGCCTGAACGAGCGCACATTGCAAGGCGTCAGGCGATCTCGGGTGGCCGCAGACGGCCATTGCCGCCGCTGGAGACCAGCCTCATGGCGTGACGGCGTCCTTGCCGCGTCATTTCCGGACGGTGCGGATCACCTCGGCCAGTCGGGTCAGGCCCTCGTCGACGTGCTCGGCCGACGCGGACCAGGCCAGTCGAAATCCCGCGGGAGCACCAAAGAACGCCCCGGGCGCCACGAGCACCTCCCGCTCGCGGGCCGCGTCCTCGATGGCGGAGGTGAGGTCCCCCGCGCCCGGGACGGTCACCAGCGCAAACAGTCCTTCCGCCGGGGCGCTCCACTCCAGCCCCTCGGTTTCGACCCAGCGCGCCACGCGGGCACGCTGGCCGGCGAGCAAGGCGCGAGCGCGCTCGGCCAACTGAGGAAGGAGCGCAAAGGCGTGCAGGGCGAGGTGCGCGTGACTCAGCGGGAGCACCCCGCAGCTCGCGGTGACGGCGTATCCGGCTCGCGTCACCACCTCGGGCGGCCCCAGCAGCCAGCCGATGCGCTGCGGTCCGAGCCCGTAGCACTTGGTCAGGCTGGAGACGGCCACCACGTTGGGCGCGAGCTTGCGGGCGCTCCAGCGAAAAACGCCCGTCCCGTCGACGAGCGCGTCGAATGGCGCGTAGACCTCGTCGACCAGCAACACGGCCCCCCGCGACCCGGCGACGCGCGCGGCCGCTCGCAAGGCGTCCGCGTCGGCGCGTACCCCGGTCGGGTTGTGTAGGTTGCTGATCACCACGACTCGGGTGCGCGGCGTGATGGCCCGTGCAATTCGCTCGGGATCGAGGGCGAAAGCGTCGCGCGCGTCGCGCTCGAAATGCACCACCCGAGCGCCGACTCCTTCGGCGATACGCACCAGCGGCTCGTAGGCCGGCGACTCCACCAGGACGTCGTCTCCCGGCGAGGTCAGCGAGGCGTAGGCCAGCCACAGAGCGTGCGTGGCGCCCAGCGCAGCGATGGCCTCTCCGGCCGGCACGCCGTTGTAGGCGGCCACCGCGTCGCGCAGCCCCGGCCAGGCCGTCGCATCATCGGCGCGAGCCGGGTCGGGCCTCCCCAGCTCCGTCGCCGGCACGCCCGGAATGCCGCTGGTGGCCAGGTCGAACCGCACCTGACCGTAGAACCGGCGCGCCCAGTCCAGGTAGCGCGTCGGGGCGAACATTCAGGGGGCGGCCCCCGAGGAAAGGTGGAACGTCGCCGAGCGCAGCGCGCTGGCCAGGCCGAGCGATACGTTCATGGTCCCCTCGACATGGTCGCCGGTGAGGGAGCCGAGAAGCGTCCCGGTGAAGCCCTGGTCGGAGGGGTCTCTCCTTCGCAGGCTGGCGGCGAGATTGCCGTCCGCCAGAACGCCGTCGACCGTGGCCGGGCCGAGCGGACCGTCCACCGTGCCGCTCAGGTGCCCGGTCGGGCCGTCCACGGTGAGCGCCATCGTCCCCTCGCCGACGCCCGCGGTCGACTGTAAGTCGGACCAGTGCACCTTCTTCCAGTCGGGCGGAACGGTCAGCGTGGACACCGCGCTCCTGTAGGCGCCGTGCCACGACCGCGCGACCGTCGGCGCCGGCGGTGCGACGCGCGAGGGCGCCGCGGAGCTCGCGGCGAGGGGGGCCAGCGCCGATGCGACGGGTGACGGTGCGCCTCCCGACGGTGGGTCGCACGCCGCCAGCGCGCCGATGACCGCCAGAGGAGCGATGCGCCTCATCGGGACGCCCCGTCGGCGAGCCGCTCGACGATGCGCACGCCGACCTCGCCGTCGATCTCCACGAGGTCGCCGCGGGCGACGGGCACCCCGCCGACGCGCAGCAAGACCGATTCGCCCACCCGTCGGCCCAGAGCGATGACGTCCCCTCGCCCCAGAGCGGCCCAGTCGCGCGCCGCCATCCGCGCCTCGCCGAGCTCCACCCGCAGCACGACCGGCACCTCGCCGATGGCCTCGATCAGACCGCCTCCGTCGACCGCATCGCCCATCTCCGCCTCCGCCGCGCAGAGCGGCACTGCCTCGCCCCGTAGCATGACGCGACCGCCCTCGGCGAGATCCGCGACCACCCCCACCGTCGACGCCGGGGCCGCGAGCAGGACCGGGCCTGCGAAGCCGCCGGCCGCGTCGCGCACGAGGGGCCAGCCATCGAGCAAGAGCGCGTCGCCGGGCTGGAGCGACGCGAGGTCCGCCGCCGTCGTCCGCAGCGCGTGGGCCACGACGGGCACGGCCAGAGAGACCGCGCCGAGGGACGCGAGCGCCGCCGCCCCCCAGGGGAAGGGTGGTCCGGCCAGGGTCGCGCTGCGGGGCACGATGACGCGCGCCTCGAACGCGTCGTCATCCACCAGGACGGTCAGAGTCACCGCAAGCAGGTCCTGTCCGAGCCGCGCCAGGTCGGCTTCCAGCGCGGTCGCCGGGCCAGCCGCGAGGACGCGCAAGGCGCGGCCTCGATGCGCGCGGCGGAGCGCGGCGACGACGATCGCACCCAGCGCGCCGGCAGCTGCGGCGGAAGCGGACGCGGCCCCGTCCAGCACGCGCGGCGGCTTTCGCTTCGTCACGCGGGCGACGGCGGCGGCGATCAAGGCCAGATCTGCTTCGATCAGAAACGCGCGTTCGACGTGCGGTGCGTCCGCCGCCGCCACGAGCACGCCGGCCCCGCTCGGGATCCCGCGCGGCACGGTCCACGCTTGCGCGCGCTGGAGGAGGACCTCGACCTTCGCGCCGAGCAGCTCGGCCAGAACCGACGTCACGCGCGGCAGGTCCGCGTGCGCCGCGGTCCAGCGCCGTACCTGGTAGAGCGCGTGCACCTCGCCCCAGGTCGTGCGCTCCAGCGCGTGCCAGGGAAAGGGCCGCACTTGCCCGGATGCGCTCACGGCTTCACGCACGCCAGAGTCCAGTGACGATCGCTGGTGGTCTGGACCGCCTGGGCCGGGATGCCCAAGGGGACGACCATGGCGCGCACCTCGTCGACGGTGAGGGCGGCGTGGAGCGACGCCTCGAACAGGGCACGCTGCCGCTGGTGCATCGCGCGCACGGGGGGTGGAGCATCGGGAAGGGGCGCATAGGCTTCCACGAGAGCCACCACTCTTGGGGCCTCGACGGGCCGCTCCAGATCGCGCACGAAAAGAAGGCCCGCCGGGTGCACCAGGCGCCACATCTCGGCGAGCACCCGCTGCGGTTGGGGAATGTGATGGACGATGCTGTTGGACAGAACCGCATCGAACGAGGCGCCTGCCCACCGCGTCGCTTTCGCGTCGACGCGGGCCAGGCGGATGCGGCCCTGCAGCCCGGCCTGCGCGACGTTGCGCTCCCCCAGGGCCAGCATGTGGCCGGCGAGGTCGATGCCTACCACCTCCGCGCCTGCGTGGCGGCGACATAGCTCGATGGGGATCCGCGCCGTGCCGGTGCCGACGTCGAGCGCGCGTCCCAGGCGGGTGTGCGCTCGGGTCGCCAGCAGGTCGTCGCAGAAGCGTGTGTTCACCTGCGCGTGGTCCATGGCGTCGTAGTCCCGGGCCTCCTCCTCGGTATCCATCACCTCCGGCTCGAGCGTTCGCGGCAGCGCCATGACGCCCGTTCTCTGCACCGCGCCACGCCTTGCCGCAAGGGGCGCACCCTCTGTTAGGCTGGGACGCGATGACGCAGAGCCGTTTCGCGCGCCTCGTACCGGTGCTCGTTCTGGTGCCGGCGCTCGGCCTCGTGGTCCCCCCCCCCGCTCGGGCAGCCGGCACGAAAGCCGAGGGCGACCACGCCGGGACGACCGCCGAGAGCGCCAAGTACCGGGAAGCCTGCAAGGATGGCAATACCCGCTACGCGGCGCACGACTTCGTGGGGGCCATCGCCGCCTATCAGAAGGCCGTCGAGATGGATCCCGTCAACCCCCTGGGTCACTACTTCCTGGGCGAGGCGCAGCTCGCCGGAGGCAACCTGGTCGAGGCCGAGGCGGCGTGGAATCGCGCGTCGCTGGCGGCGAGCGACAAGGAGGCCCCGTTGCGGGCGCGCGTCCTCTTCGTTCTCGCCGACCTGAAGGAGCGCCAGAAAAAATGGGACGAGGCTAGGGCCGCCTGGCAAGTGTACATCGACTGGGCGGCCCGCTTCCCCAGCGCCGGGGCCTTTCCGGGGAGCGCCTTGTCGCGGCAGCAGGTCATCGATGCGATGCAGAAGCAGGACAAGGCGTATGCCGTCGTTCGCCAGCGCATCGCCGATACCAAGGCCGGCGGGGTCTTCACAGACCTCTCCAAATCGCCGCCGCGATAGCCGCGCGGCGTCCGCTCTTTACTTGCCGATCAGCACGTCGCGCGCGACGAGCGCGTCCGCGTCGCGCACGAACCTCTGCCAGGTCGCGTACTCCTCGCCGGGCTGCACCCGCCCGGCCGGCAGGGCGATGGTCCGATCGTAGTCGATGGCGTGGCCGTTCACCGCGTCCTTCACCAGCACCGACGCTTCGCCGTCGCGCGCCGTTCCGTGCGCCATCTCGGCCGGCATCTTCATCGACTCGGGGAGGACCACGCGCAGGCGCACCTCGGCACGCCACGAGGCGGGACGAAGCAGCGGCGTGTGGCGCACCGGCAGCGCCGCGAGCTGGGTCAGGTTCGGCGCGAAGGGCGGATGCAGCGCCAGGCCGCCGCGCACCATCTTGGCCAGCTCCGGCGCCTCGATGCGCACGTGCATCACCAGCGGCTGATCGAGCGCGTCCGCGCCGTCCACCTTCAGCTCGCGGACGTGGCCGCCGTCGAACGAGGGCGCCACGAGCTCGCGATCCACGAAGTCGTCGAGTTTGGCCTGCGGGATCTGGTCGAGCGCATTGCGCCAGGCGATCGCGCGGTTGCCGCTGAAGGTGAGGGTCAGATCCAGCAGAGCCGAGCCGTCGTCCTTCACGTCGGCGCGTCCCTCGTACACGACGTCGTCCTCCAGGGCGCCGGTGGCGTGGACCACGTCGCGGGGCATCTCGGCGACGAGGACGATGGCCGGCTGTTCGCGCAGCTCGGCAGGGATGTATCCGTAGGGCGCGAACTTGTCGCGCACCATCATCCAGCGCACCCCCTTGTCGGTGAGGACGCGCATCACCAGCGCGTCGTACTCCTCGACCTCGCTCATCTCCCCGAGCGGCGGCGTGGCCAGGCGGTTCTTCACCAGCGCGAGGTCGCTGGGGATGCCGAGGAGGCGCAGCATGTAGCGGAAGGCCGCCTGCCGCGCGCCGGTGCCGCCGGTGACCACACGCCGACCGTCGGTCTCCTTTCCGTCCTGCACGTGCTCGAGGACAAACCGGTAAAGGCGGCGCGCCCGCTCGTCGGTGGCCAGCGGCGGGACACCCCGCACCACCTCGAGCGCCTTGGCGCGCAGCCGCGGGTCGAGCGGCGTCTCGTCGCCGGCCAAATCGACCAGGTGCGCCAGGGTTGCGTCGAGCGAAATGCCCCAGCCCACGCGCACGCTTGGCAGAAACTCGGTGATGGGGGGGCTCTCCGGCTCGACCTCGGCCGGCGGGCTCAGGTCCACCCGCCAGCGGCGTTCGACGAAGGTGCCCACCGTCCGGGTCAGCGGCGCGGGAACGTTGCCGCGCGTCTCGATCTCCAGCACGCGGCTGGCGGGCGTCACCACCACGAACTCGCTCTGCCAGTAGCCCTTGTCGGCCTCCCGGAAAAACCAGTGCGGGCTGTGGTACTGCCGCCCCTTGTCCCCGTCGCCCGCCTCGTGCGTGATGTGCTCCATCTCGACGTAATCGCCGACCTCGAGGTGCGGGAGAGTCAACGTCGGCTTGCCGGGCACCGGCTCGGGCTCCAGCACGCGCCCATCCGGCTTGATGACGCGCAAATGCAGCACGAGGCCGGTCGGGGGCTGCATCTCCGACTCGGAGTTGATGGCCTCCTGCGACTGGATCTTCTGGATCTCGTGCTCGAGCATCTCGCTCGAGCCGTCGTCGTGCACCCAGGTCGCGGCGTAGTCGAGGACGCGCGCCGCCGTCCCCTCCATCCGGTGCCCGGCTTTCTCCCACGCCGCGTACTCGCGGACCACCGCTTTGCCGTCCTTGCGGTACGGCTCGAGGTCGGTGGCGCCCTCCAGGAGATCGATGGCCGCACGCAGCTCGTCGGTCGCCGCCCCGACCTGCAGCGCCGAGGCGAGCGCACGGCGAAGAGCCCCACTGTCTCCGCTGGCGTAGGCCCCGTCCGATAGACGGAAGCGCGCCTGTGCGTCGAGCGGGTGCTTCTTCAGCGCCTTCTCCAGCTCGGCCGCGGCGGCGCTGGGATCGCCCGAGCGCGAGAGCACGTCGGCGATGCGCACCGCGATCTCGGTGCGGTCGGGCCGCCGCTTCTTCAGGCGCTCGAGCTCGGCGATCGCCGCCTTGTAGTCGCGTCGCGAGAGGGCGCGCTCCAGGTCGACCTCGGCATCGGGATCGAGCTTCGCGATGCGCGCGGCGACCCGGTCGGCCTCCGACGCCGGGCCGTTCTCGTCGAGCGCCTCGAGGTACGCGTGGAGAGCCCCCACATCGTCGGGAAAGCGCTGCGCGAGGCTCGCCAGCGCACGCGCCTGGTCGCCTCGCCAGCCGAGCTTGCCGTAGACCCGCGCGAGCTGCTCCAGGACCTCCGGCTCGGACGGGACGTCGTCTGCGAGCTTGCGAAGCGGCTCGACCGCCTCGGTCAGACCGTGCTGCTCGGCGTCGTCGAGCGTCGTCAGCAGACGGGCCTGCCACAGTCCGGGGTCGCGCGCGAGCGCCCGCGCCCGCAGCGCCCGGGCCCGTGGTTCGCGAGCGTCCTGCGGGTAGGCGGGGTCCTCTGCCACGAAGGCCGACGCCATCTGCAGCGCGACGGCTGCGGCATCGGGCGGCTCGACCAGCGGTGTGACGAGCGCCGACGCCACGTCGTCGAGCTGCTCGGCATGCGCGGCGTAGGCGGCGAGCGTCGCCACGACGGGGGAGCCCGCGAGCGCGGCGCTGCCCTTCGCGGCAGCCCGGACGATGGCATCGATGGGGTTGGGATCGGGGAGAATGCTCGGCGGCTCGATGGTGTACGGGGCCGCGGCGTCGCCGTCCGACTCCATGTTCGCCGGCGTACCGTCGGGGTTCAGGAGGCGCACGCTCGCCGCGGGGGTCAGCACCCGCGCCAGGATCCGATGCCGCCCGTTGCCGACGGCGATCTGCGCGCCAAAGCGCTGCCACGAGCCCCAGTCCTCGACGCCGCGCACGAGCACCGGGGTGTCATCCACCCACACTTCGACGGCGCCCTGGACGGCCACCAGCAGCTCGCGCGCGCCGCGCGTACGGAAGAACGTCTCCGCGTAGAAGACCCCCTCCGCCACCTGCTCGTCGGCCACGGCCAGGCACCGCGTCTGCGTCGTCGCCAGCACGTGCGGCACGGTCCCGCGCATGGGATCGGCCGCCCAGGCCACCGGCCAGGGACTCCGCTCCTCGGCCGGGAAGACGTGCAGCCGATCCGGCGCGCCCCCGTGACCGAACGGGCCGGCCAGGCGTAACCCGCGCGCGCAACCCATGCGATGCACCACCTCGGCGTCGTACGCGTCACCGGTCGTCTCGGCGCGGTCGTAGACCTCGATGGCCCGCCAGTCCTCGAGCTCGGCCACGGCGCGCCACCCGGCGTGTCCCGGTTGGGCCAGGACGGACTCCAGGGCGCCGCGGTGCTGCGTGTAGAGGTCCGTCACCGACGCGCGCAGTCCGAGAAGGTGACGGACCGCGAACCAGCCGACCAGCGGTGCGCGCTCGTCGCTGCTGATCACCGTGGCGCGCAGCGCCGAGAGGTAGCCCTCCGCCGCCGAGCGCGGATCACCGTGGTTCTCGTCCGAGGTGGCGCGGGCCAGGCTCGCCCACATACCTTGGTGCGGAATGACGTCGAGTCGCTGCCTCGCGGCGGCGGCCTGCTGCGCCGTCCCACCGGGCGCGAGCATCTCTGCCAGCGCCCAGCGTCCCACCTCTTCGCCGTCGCCCGAGGCACGGGCGTCGGCCCTCAGTTCGGCGAGCGACGGCGCTGCCACGGTCCGCGGCGTCGCACCCCCGCACGCGCCCAGCACGGCCATCGCCGCCGCCAGCACCGTCCCGGCGAATGCACCGCCCGGGGGGGAGAGGGCGCTCATTTGACGGCCACCGTCGCCCGCTGACCGAGAGCGCGATCGACCTGTTCGCACCACGCGCGAAAAGCCGGGTAATCGCTGGCCGGGATCCGCGTCTTGGCCAGCGTCACCGTCGTCTTCACGTGCAGAGTGCTGGGGCTCGATTCGACGGCCACCTCGTAGGCGCCGAAGGGGCTCGACCCCTGCGACGGCGGCGTCGCGCCCTTCACCTTGGCCCCCGCTGGCAGGTGCACCGTCCAGTCGTCCACCTGCGTCCACTGCGCGTAGAGGCGCAGGTCCAGCTTGCGCGACGAGAGCGCCGCGTAGTCGCGCACCATGTGCTCCTTGCGCCCCATCGGCACCATCAGCCCGTCGCCCTCGGCGCGCGCGAACTGCGGGGCCTTGCCGCGCGCGCGCAGCGACACGTTCTGCTCGACGTCCTCCAGGTCGTCGGTGTCGACGCCGGTCACTTCGCTGCCCGGGAGGATGGAGGCGATCATCTGCTGGACCCGGGCCTTGCGCGTCGCGTCCGCGTGGAAGCGCACGCGCCATTCGCTGGCCTCGACGCCGGTGACCTCGGCGCGCCAGTCGAGCTGCGCGCTGCCGTCGGCCGCCAGCGTGGCGTCGACCTTGTGGACGCTGACGCTCTCGCCGGCGGGCGGGTCGGGCAGGCGGACCAGCTTGGCGTTCCCCTCGTTGACCTGCAGCGCCATGGCGCCGCGGTCCATCGACGGCAGCTCCGTCGAGCCGGTGTACTCGGCAGTTCCGTCCAGATAGAGGTCCATCGACGGGACGTAGGCGATCATGTGGTCGAAGGGCGCCAGGCTGGCCGGCTTCTGGTCGGCGAGGTCGGCGTGGGCCTCGAGGTCGCCCTTGTTCCCGGTGCGGACGACGACCGGCGTCGCCTTGATTCCCAGCGCATTGAGCATGGTCACGATCAGCGTCGCCTTGTCTTTGCAGTCCCCGAAGCCGCGCGCGAAGATCTGCGCGCACCGGTACGGTTTGAATCCGTGGATGCCGAACTCCAGCGCCACGTAGCGCGTCTTTTGCACGACGTAGTCGTAGATGGCGCGCACCTTGGCGCGGTCATCCTTCAGTCCCTGGGTCAGCGCCTCGGCGCGGCGGCGCACCTCGTCGTCGGGCACCAGCTGGTCCTTGATGAGGCCCCAGTACCAGCGACCCATCTCCCCCCACGACTCGTAGGTCGACACGTGCACGTGTCCCAGGACCTCGGTCCAGGGTGGCTGCAGCGGCTCCTGTTCGACCGCGGCCAGGTCGGTTGCGAGGAAGTGGTAGATGCGCTGGTCGCCGCGCTCCTCGACGGTTTGTTTCAGCCCCGGCACATGCGGCTCGTTGAAGTGGAAGGTGCGCGACTTCGGCGTCAGCAGCACGTACTCGCTCCGCGCCACGGGCTCGGCGCTTTGCAGGTAGACCACCTCCCCGAAGTAGTCGGCGAAGGCGTTGCGCTGCGCCACGTCCTCCACGCGGTACTGGAGCTCCACCACGTCGCCCGGCTCGAGGCGCGGAAAGTGGACGTAGTAGCTGCGCGCGCTGGTGTACATGGCCATCGACGGGTCGTCGGCCATCGCGCCTGCGCCGCTCTCGATGGCCTCGTCGATGGCTCCGTCCTTCCGGTACACCCTCGCCGCGCGCACCTGCACCGTCTCGCTGTCGGTCTCGTAGACGAACTCGTATTCGCGCGACTGCGCCGCGGCCGCGTCGGTCAGCGGCTGGTAGACGACCTGGTGGAAGCGGCTGGCCAGGCCGTTGGCGAACACCGTGGTCACCTGCAGGTCGACCAGGGAACGGCGCGCCTGTCCGGCATCCGGAATCGCGCGCCGGGCCAGGAACTCGCTGGCGGGCCGGGCGTACTGCTCGTCGGGCTGGGGCTTGGTCGGCTCGATGTGCGCTATTTGCTCGCGGACGTCCTTGGCCTGAGGTGCCAGCTCCAGCACGCGCTTGAGCAGGCGCAGCTCCTCGTCGCGCTCGCCCCCCAAGGCATAGAGGGTTGCCAGCTCTCGCATGACGTCGCTGTCGTCCGGCGCGAGCTCCAGCGCCCCGCGGTAGGCGGCGATCGCCCGCGCCCTGTCGCCCAGCCGCATCCACGCCCGGGCCCCCGCCTGCAGCGCTCCGGCGCTGTCCGGATTGGTCGCCACCAGGCGTTCCACCCAGCGCGCCGCGGTCGCCGTATCGCGCCTGGCCACGGCCAGCTCGATGCGCGCGCGCACGAAGGCGGGGTCGTCGAAGCGCACGGCGGCGTAACGCTCGGCCATCTCGTCCGCCTCCGCCTCCCGTCCCTCGTCCCGCAGGGCGGCGACCGTCGCGCGCAGGAAGGCCACGCTGCGTGGGCGTCGTTGCAGCGCGCGCTGGAGGAGCGCGAGGCCGGTCTCGTGGAGCCCGGCCTCCTCGTAGAGCTCGACCTTCGCTAGCGTCGCCGGCACGTTGTCGGGATCGAGCTCCAGCACGTGCTCGTAATAGGGCACGGCGTCGCGCCAGTTCACGCCCGCCCTGGCGTAGGCCGCCCGCGCGAGGAGAAGATCGATGGTCTCCTTCGGCGTCGCGTGCACACGCGCGCCGAGGACCTCGGCCTTGGCGATCCAGTCTGCCCGCTGGTTGCGGCTCTCCGCCAACTCGCTCGCCAGGAGCAGGCGTTCGAGGGTCGGCGCGCGATCGGCGGCCTTGCCGGCCAGCTCCCTCGCCCGGTTCTCGGTAGGATCGTCCGATCCGGTGGCCCCGAGGTAGCGGGCGAACGCCTCGAGCATGGCCGGGTCGCCCTGCTTGGCCAGCGTTTCGAAGGCTTGCGCGGGACCCTCGATCCCGCCCGTCCTCTCCACCACCCCCTTGCCCAGCGCCATGACCGCGCCGCCTTGCCGCGTCGAGTGCCTGGGGTCGGGGTCGACCTCCAGGTTGGAGTCCGGCGCACCGTCGGCCGATGCGACGCGCAGCGAGAGCATGGGCGAGCGCTCATCACCGCACACCTTCGCGGTCAGCCGGTTCCACCCCGCGCGAAGCGCCGAGGTCGCCGCAGAGCGGTCGGAGTCGAGGTCGCGGTACTTGTCGTCACGCAAGATCTCCGCGCCGTTCCAGAAGATGCGCACCGCGCCAGTCGCTCCGGCCCACACCGACACGACGCGGGTGGTCCCGCCCTTCAGGCGCGCGTCCCGTACGAACGTCGAGACATAGCTGCAGGTCTGCTCGGCGGGGCGGACGAACACCCCGAAGTCCGTCCATCCGTACGGCGAGACCGTCGGCACCATGCGCCAGCGCACCGGCTTGTGGTCCTTGCCGTCGTAGTCGCGCACCAGGTCGAGGGGGAGCTCGAGCTCCTTCTCGGGGTCGTAGGGGGCGCCGAGGCCTGCCTTACCGTCGTTGTCGAATGGTCCGACCAGCATCCATCGCCCGACGAAGCCGAGACCTGCGATACGCGTCCTCGCGCCGTCGAGGTCGCCCCGGCGTCGGCGGGCATACGCCTCGAGCAGCGCGGCGTAGGTGCGAATGGGCGCCGGCTCGGCGGCATCGACCGACACCTCGTACAGGACCTCTTCGACCTCGGCCGGATCGCCGCGGTCCCATTCCGCCCACACCTTGCGCAGCGCCACGTAGGCCAGCGGTCCGCGCGCCGCCGTCACGTCCGCGCGAAGCGAAGCGAGGTGAGGAAGACGGTCCGCCGCGTCGGCGTTGGCATGGGCGATGGGCACAGCGAGCACGACGAGCGCGACGAGCACGGCGAGCGCTCGGGAGGGCGGGAAAAGCAGATTCACGGCGACGTTGTCGTGCGGCGGGCGGCATCCCGTCAAGCGCGGCGGTGGAACGAGGAAGACGGTCGCCACGACGCAAGCAACACGTGCCAAAAGACACGCTTTTGCTGGCAGCCGGCCTTCATCGCGCTATTTGTGACCTCGCGGTACGCATGCATTCAGGGCCCGAGATGACGTCACGACCGACCTCGCCCGGGGTCGCTTCGGTCGTCGTCGACCCGGACAGCGCGCTGCTGCGCCTCAAGGAGGCCGCGCGCGGAGGGCTGCTCCGCGGCTTGGTGAGGACGCTGCGCCCGCATCAGTGGGTGAAGAACCTCTTCGTTCTGGCGCCGATGTTCTTCCACAAGGACGTCTTTCTGGCCACCACGCAGGGCCCGGCGCTCAACCTGACGGTGACGGCGCGCGCGCTGGCCGCGACGGCGGTCTTTTGCTTCCTGGCCGGGGCTATCTACACGCTGAACGACATCGCGGACGTCGCCGCCGATCGCGTCCACCCGGTGAAACGCTATAGGCCCATCGCCAGCGGACAGGTTCCCGAGGGGATGGCGCGCGGCGTCGCCCTGACGCTGGTCGTTCTCTCGCTGGGGGCGTCGTACGCGCTCGCTCCAGCGCTCGCGGTGGTCGCCGCGATCTACTTCGCCGAGAACGTCGCCTACAGCTTCGGGCTGAAGAAGGTCGCCTTCCTCGACGTCGGGCTCATCGCCTTCGGCTTCGTGCTGCGGGTTCTCGCCGGCGGCATCGCGACCGACGTCCACGTCTCCGGCTACATGCTGGCGTGCACCGCGCTGCTCGCGCTCTTCCTCGGCTTCGGCAAGCGACGGCACGAGCTGGCTCTGGAGAACGCGGGCAAGCAGCGTGCGGCGCTGGAGGCGTACACGCCCGCCTCGCTCAGCTGGGCCATGGCCCTCAGCGGCGTCGCCACCGCCGGCACGTACGTCGCTTACACCCTCGACCCGGCCACCCGCGCGGCCTTCAACACCAATTACCTGTGGCTGACGGCGCCGAACGTGGCCTTCGGCATCCTGCGGTTCCTGCGGCTCGTCAGCGGGCGGGCGGGACGTGGCCTCAAGGCCGAGTCGCCCACGCAAGAGATGCTGCGCGACGTCCCCTTCGTGCTCAACCTGGTCGTCTGGGTGGTGGTCGTCGTCGCCATCGTCTATCAGCTGCGCCCGAGCGCGCGATAGCGGAATACTGGACCCCCGTCCGACGCTCGCGCATCGTGAGGACGAACGCGATGCGCGCCGCGACCGAGCACGAAGGCCTCGCCGCCAAACCAGGCGCATGGGGTGAGCTCGCCCTGACCCTGCCGGTCTTTCTCGTCTATCAGCTCGGCGTCGTCTTCCTCAACGTGCGCAACGCGACGGATCTCGTCACCGGCCGCCTGCTCGAGCTCTCGCACGGCGACCGTATCCTCTACCTCGGCCTGACCGCGTCGATCGGCGTGCTGATGAGCGCCGTCTTCGCCTTGCTGGGGCGCGGACAGACCCTGCACGGCAGGAAGATCGTGCAGATCGTCATCGAGGGGGCGGCGTACGCCATCGCCATGGGGGCGGCGACCTCCTGGATCGTGGGGAAGCTCTTCGCGGGGCCGGCGGCGAGGGCCATCGGCGGCCCGTTCACCGGGCTGGTGATGTCACTCGGCGCGGGCTTTTACGAGGAGCTGGCCTTTCGCGCGGTCCTCTTCGGTCTGGGGGCGAAGGTGCTGGTGTGGCTCTTTGCGCGGCAGAGGGTGGGGCTGGTCGGCGCCGCGCCGCGGCTGTCGCTGCTCTCGCTGGGGGTGATGGTGGTGTGGGCGGTCGCTTGCGCGGCGGCCTTCAGCGCGATGCATTACGTGGGCGGGCTGGCGGACGCATTCGACGTGAGGTCCTTCGTCGCGCGCGCGGTGCTGGGGCTGATGCTCACGCTGGTCTACGCGACGCGCGGTTTTGCGGCCGCGGTGTGGACGCACGCGCTCTACGACGTGTGGGTGCTGGTCTTCTGACCTTCGAGCCTGCGGGCGTGGACGGGTTCGACCCCCTCTTCTCAGTCCGCTGGAGCGGCCGTCGCGAAGTCGAACCGCTCCAGAGGAACGTACGTCGAGCCCTCCGCCCCGGGATCGCTCCGGTAGAGCGTGATGCGCGAGGCGCGGCATTCGCCCGCTCCTTCCACCAGCTCCCGCCGCAGCCACTTGCGCGAATCGTACGGGCGCTTCAGGCGCGCCAGCGTCACGTGCGGTCGGAAATCGCGCGCGTCCCCGGTGGTGCCGAGCTTCGACGTGAGCTTGCCGATCTTCTCCGCGAGCTTCGTCACGCCCCCGCTCGCGTCGTCGAGCTCGACGACGACGATCTCCGCGTCCTCGATGGTCGGAAACGCCGCCAGCCGCAGCGCGCACGGCTTGGGTGCGCGCTTGCCTTCGGCCAGGGTGCGCAAGGCCTTGCCGAGGGGGCCCACCGCGTCGGCCGGCAGCGCGCCCATGAACTTCAGCGTCACGTGCATCTGCGCCGGGAGCACCCAGATGGCGCTCGGCGCTCCGCTGCCCATGCGCAGCCGGTCGGCCACCCGCACCACCCGCCGCAAGCTCATGGGCTCGAGGTCGAGCGCCACGAACGCGCGCAAGGTCGCCCCTTTCTTCGCCGCCATGGCGCGACTCACCCGTGCTCGCTCGCGCCGGAAGCCTGGCTCGGTCGATCGGCGATTCGCGAGGCGCAGAGGTCGCGGACCAGCTGCAGCCCGGCGTAGGAGGCCAGCGTCTGGATCTGCGTGCGGTCCCCGCCCAGTGTCCGGTGCTTCACGTCCACGGTCCCGTCGGGGCGCGCAAGAGCGAGGTACACCGTCCCCACCGGCTTCGCTTCGGTGCCGCCGCTCGGGCCGGCCACGCCCGTCAGGGAGAGCGCGACATCCGACCCCGACACGCGCTTGGCTCCCTGCGCCATGGCCGCCGCCACCTCGGAGCTGACCGCGCCGTGCCAGCGGAGGGTCTCCTCGTCGACACCGAGAATGCGCGACTTGGCGCTGTTCGCATAGGTGACGGCGTCGAGCAGGAGGAAGTCGCTCGCGCCGGGCTCGCGCGTCAACATGTGACCCACCAGCCCGCCGGTGCAGGACTCGGCGATGGCCAGCGTCCACCCCCGGGCGCGGAGCGCACGTCCGACGACCCCCGCGAAGGTGTCCTCCCCTTCGCCGAAGACGTGCGCTCCAAGGCGGGCACGCACCTCGGCCGTCGCGCGCGCGCAGATGTCGGCCGCCGCCAGCTGTGAGGCGGCCCTGGCCAGCACCTTGACCTCGATCTCCGGGAAGTGTGCCCGGTAGCCGAGGGTGGTCCCGGGATAGGCGTCCTCGACCCCCGTCAGGCGCTCGCCAACGAGGCTCTCGGCCAACCCGAAGGTGCGGAGGCGCAGCTGGAAGAGGTTGTTCGGCGCCAGCGCTCGAATGCGCGGGACGACTTGTTCTTCGAACATCGGTTTCATCTCGCGCGGAACGCCCGGCAGAAAGTAGGCGACGCACTCCCCGAGGCGCACGCCGAACCCCGGGGCGGTGCCGCACAGGTTCGGCAGGATGTCCGCGCCGTCGGGGAAGTCGGCCTGCTTGGCGTTGCTGACGCCGAGGGCTCGCCCGAAGCGCTCGAGACGCCGCCGGATGTGGTCGAGCGAGGTCTCGTCGCGCGCCAGCGGCACCCCGAGGGCGCCCGCGACGGCCTCAGTCGTCACGTCGTCGGTGGTGGGACCGAGTCCCCCGGTCGAGACGAGGACACGCGCTCGGGCGGAGAGGCGCTGAACGGCGTCGACGATGCGCGCGCGGTCGTCGTCGACGACGGCCTGCTCCACGACCTCGAAGCCGATGGCCGTCAGCTCGGCGCTCAACCAGGCGGCGTTGGAGTTGACGAGCTCTCCGCGGGTAAGCTCCGTCCCGATCGACAGCACGGCGCATGTCATGCGACGGACTAGAGTAGCCCGGATTATTCACGACCGCAGGAGACATGGCGAATCGTGCCGTGCCGGCCTCCGCGCCCACCTCACGGAGGATAGGCGCAACGAAGCCCCACCCGCGCGTCGCGGCTTCCGGGATCGAGCTCCAGGCGGGCCCAGATCCGCAGCTCGCTCGCCAGCCCGTCGGACCACGAGCCGCCCTTGGCGATTCCTCCGGCGGTCGCCTCGCCCCCGTCCTCCCCGTCCCATGCGGCGCGGTCGCCGACCCACTCGGCGACGTTGCCGGCCAGGTCGTGGAGGCCGAGCGGGGAGTCGCCGTCGGGGTGGGCGCCCACCGTGTCCGGCCCGTCGGCGCCGCGTCCGCAGGGGCCGCTGGCGAGACCCCACGCGGCTCGTCGGCACACCGCCCCCGTGTCGCCCCAGGGGTAGCGGCGCGGCGGGTTCATGGCCGATGCCGCTGCGACCATCCACTCGTCCTCGGTGGGGAGCCGACCTTGGCGCGACGCGCAGAAGGCCTCGGCCTCGGCGCGCGTCATCCCGCTGGCGGCACGAGCGGCGTCCCCCGTCTGACCCCAGCGCCCGCGTGTCACCTCGAAGGCGTCGACGCGGAAGGCCTGCACCTGAAGGGTGCGCGCCGTCACCCGCCCCTCCGCCTCCCAGTCCGAGGGGCCCACCGCGATCGACGCCGCCGGCAGGAGCAACCGCAGGTCCGGGGCGTCGCAGCCATGCTCGGTGTTCACCAGCGGTCGCGGACACGGGCTCGCGCCATCCCCCGGGAGGCAGCGCGCCCCCCGCGCGGCGAAGCCCTGGCCGCAGCGCGCTCCCGGATCCTCTCCCTCGCGCGCGATCCCCAGGGCCACCGCCGCCGCCACCGCGACCAGCACGATCGCGCCCGCGATCGCGCGCCGCACGCCTCACTTCTCCACGCGGAGCTTCAGCCGGCCGATGCCGGTCACCTCCACCGCCAGCGCGTCGCCGGCGAGCAGCGGCCCGACGCCCTCCGGCGTACCGGTCAGGATGACGTCGCCCGGTTCGAGGGTCATCATCCGGCTGACGTAGGCGACCAGCGTCGGCACGTCGAAGATCATCTGATCGGTCGACCCGTCCTGGCGCGTCTCCCCGTTGACCAGGCAGCGGACGCGCACCGCCGCCGGATCGAGCGCGCTCTCGATCCACGGCCCGATGGGGCAGAACGTGTCGAACCCCTTGGCGCGCGTGAATTGCACGTCCTTCCTCTGCAGGTCGCGCGCGGTGACGTCGCAGGCGCAGGTGTAGCCGAACACGTGCCCCAGCGCGTCCTCGCGCGCCACACACTTCGCGCGTCGGCCCATCACCACCACCAGCTCGGCCTCGTGCTCGACCCGCGCGCTCTCCGGCGGCAAACGCACCACGCCCCCCGGCCCCAGCAGCGCCGAGGGAGGCTTGAGAAAGAGCAGAGGCTCGGTGGGGATCGAGTGGCCGAGCTCGCGCGCGTGCGCCGCGTAGTTGCGTCCGATGCACACGATCTTCGACGGCTCGACCGGGCAGAGCAGCGCGTCCTCCGCCAGCGCGGACGACTCGCCGGACGGCATCTCCCCGAGCCAGGGCGCCTGGTCGAGCAGGTGGGCGGCGCCCCCCTCGAAGCGCGCGAAGCGGGGCCCCAGCGAAGTGCGAAGAACGCCGTAGCGCATGGCATCCGGAAGGTACACCAAGTAGAACGGGGCCGCCGATGGTGCCCCCCCAGCCGCCGACGATCCGCCTGGCCTTCTCGCCCGACAGCGACGACCTCTTCATGTTCTGGCCGCTGCTCGCCGGGAAGGTCGACCCCGAGGGCCTGGTCTTCGCCGCCGAGCGCGCCGACACCGAGGCCCTCAACGCCCGCGCCGCAACCGGCGAGCTCGACGTCGTCGCCGTCTCCATCGCGCGCTGGCCGTCGCTGGCCCAGGACTACCTGCTGCTGCCGCACGGCATGTCGGTGGGGCGCGGCTACGGCCCGGTGGTGGTGGCCGAGTCGGCGCGCGACCTGGCCTCGCTGGAGGGCGCGCGGATCGGCGTTCCCGGGCTTCGCACCACCGCCACGATGGTGCTGCGGTTGCTCCTCCCGCGCTTCGACGCCGTGGTGGTCCCCATCACGCCGTACGCGCGGGCCTTCGAGGCCCTGCGCGCGCGCGAAATCGACGCGGCGCTGCTCATCCACGAAGGCCGGTTGACCTACGAGCGCGAAGGCACCGCCCTCGTGGCCGACCTGGGTCAGGCCTGGGCGGCGTCGACGGGGGGGCTCCCGCTCCCGCTGGGCGGCAATGCCATCCGGCGTTCGCTAGGACCGGAGCTCGTGGCACGCGTCTCGCGATCGTGCCGTGCGTCGATCGCCTGGGCCCTCCATCACCGCGAAGAGACCATGCGCGAGCTGCTCGAGCGCGAGACGCGCGCCGACCTGGGGCTCGACCGCGATCTGCTGGACCGTTACCTGACCATGTACGCCAACGCCGACACGCTCGACGCGCCACCGGACGTGCGCCTGGCCATCGACACGCTCTACGCGCGCGCTCACCAGGCAGGCCTCCTCGACCAGCGGATCCACGTCGAGCTCGCTCCCTGACGTACGGCCGGATCGCTGCGACGCGCGGCGCCGCCCTCAGCCACCGGTGGGCGTGCAGGTCACCGCACCGCAGGTGAACGCTCCGCCTCCGCCCCCCGTGCAGCTCGTCGCGCCGAAGAGCGCGCCGCTGCAGATGACGTCGATGAGCACCGTCGTGCAGGTCCCCTGGCTGGTGCTGAGCGAGAGGCTGGTCTGGGTCGAGTCCGGGCAATCGTAGACCACGTCGCAGACGATGCAGTTGCTGGTGGCGCCCTCGCTGGTCACCGGCGGAACGTCCCGCGTCGAGCCGGGATCGTCGCGGCCCGTTCCCGTGGTGGTGGTGACGAGCGGCCCGGCGCCACCCCCACAACCCCCGCCCACCAGCAACGTCAGCGCCACGCCCACGCGCCCGCCCAAGCGTACGACCGCCATCTTCGCCCCTCCCTCAAAAGTAGTACGTGGCCGACACGGCGTCCTTGAAGATGGCCCAGGGATCGGCGTTCACGTTGGTGCCGAAGGTGTTCGTTCCGTCCGAGGACGAGCTCCCGTTCGACGACCACTTGTACACCGAGCGCCGGTAGCTGAGCCCCACCGAAGCCTGCAACGCGAGCTGCGGCACCCCGATGAAGCCGAAGTAAATCTCGGCGCCCACGCGCACTCCGAAGTCCAAGAGGAACCCGCTGAGATCCTGATCCGGGCCGATGCTGGCGCCGGGCTTGAAAGTGGCGGTGGTGAAGCCGAGCGTCATCTCGGGGATGACGAGAAATGCATAGTGGCGCCCTTCGGCCAGCGCGATCGGCAGACCCCCGTGAAGGGCCACGCCGGTGGTGGAGGTCTTGGACACGGTGGTGCTTTGCCCGTTGCTCACCGTCTGATCGGCCCCGCCCGCCAGGCCGATCCCGAGCCCTGCGTCGATGCCGAGCCGCCGGCTCACCCAGTAGCGTACGCCCACCACCGGCGCCGACACCGTGCTGCTGGTAAGGGGCGAAGGAAGGACCGTGGCCCCGCCCGCGCTGCCGACCGGATTGGCGATGGGGAGATCGGTGATATCGAAGTAGGTGACGCCGAGGCGACCGTTCAGGCGACGGTGATCGTTCGGCATCTCGTCCTCGTTCGGCGGGACGGCCTCGGCTGCGGCCACCGGCGGCTCGGCCTGCGCGGGCGGCGGCGGCGATGCGGGCGCGGCTGGAGGCGGGGGGGCAGGCGCAGGCTGCGGAGGCGAGGGTGCCGGAGGAGCCGCGGCCGGCGGCGAAGGAGGGACGCCGTCCTGTCCCCAGGCCAGCTCCGACACGAGCGACAGGCACGCCACCGTCAGTCCCAGCACCACGCTCGTCCTGGATTCCATGAAGCCCCTCCTTCGACGGGCGATGTAGCCACGCGGCGGTGCACGTGAGCAAGATTGCGGCGAAACGGTTCGCGCCGGATTGGCGTTGCCGGAGTCCCCCGGCCTCGTAGAGTGCATGTCCCGTTCGCGGCTCTTAGGAGAGGACTCGAATGAAGTGCTTGGTCTCGGGCGCAATCGCCCTGATGACGGTGGCCGGCTGCGGCAGCGCCCCGTCCGCACCCGAAGAGACCGCGAGCACCGCCAGCACCATCCAGGGCGGGGTGACCGACACCACGGACGACTTTGCCGTCGGCATAACCATCGCCTTCGGCGGGGGCGAAGGCGCGGTCTGCTCCGGCGCGCTCATCGCCCCGAACCTCGTGGCCACCGCCCGGCACTGCGCGGACCAGCTTTCTTCGGACCAGATCGACTGTGCCAGCTCGACGTTCGGTCCCGCGTACTTGCCGAGTCTGTACACCGTCACCAACGGGTCGGTGCTCGGGCAGGGGACGAGCTACGCCGTCTCGAAGATCGTCACCCCGTCGGGGGCCAACCAGACCGGCGTCTGCGGCAACGACATCGCGCTCCTCATCTTGTCCACCAACATCCCGCTCGCGCAGTACGTCGAGCCCGTCCTGAACCCGCCCATGACCGACCACAGCATGTGGGCGACCGACGTCGCGGCCATCGGCTACGGCCTCGACACCCCCACCGACACCGCGGGCACCACGGCGGGAACGCGCCGCATCCGCGAGAACATCGGCCTGGTCTGCATCCCCAACGACCCTTCCTTCGTCGATTGCTACAGCGATCCCACGGCCAAGCAGTTCATCTTTCCCAGCGAGTTCGAGTCGGGCGACGGGACGTGCGAAGGCGACTCCGGATCAAGCGCTTACGATCAAGTCCAGTACAACAACGGCAAGTGGGTGAGCTTCGGCGTCCTGTCCCGCGGGGGCGTGAGCAGCGACGGGCAGACCTGCGTGGGGTCCATCTATTCGCGCTTCGACTCCTGGGCGCAACTCCTCGTCGACACGGCGAACGAGGCCGCGCAGATGGGCGGCTACACCCCCCCCGCCTGGACGACCACCGCGGGTCTCGACGCCGCTTCCCCCGGCAGCGTCGCCGCCTCCGGTGCGGACGGCACCGTGTGCGCCGCCAACGGCGCCTGCCTCTCTCAGAACTGCGTGTCCACCGACGGCACGAACTTCGTCTGCGCCAGCGCCTGCGGCACCGGCAACGTCTGCGCCGCAGGCTCGATCTGCGAGGGCGGTTATTGCTTTCCCGCCGGCGACGCGGGCGCCGCGCCTCCTACCACCACCACCAAGAAGTCCGGCTGCGCGATCGCGCTGGCGGGCGATCCCACGGCACCTGGGCCGTGGCGCGCCGCGGCGCTGGGACTGGCCACGGTCGGGCTGGCGTTCGGCCGCCGTCGGCGTAGGTAGGAACGGCAGTTGTCGGGAACCGGACAGGCCTCCTCCCCTCGAACCCCGCACGCGCGTGGGCTGGCGCCCGCGCACGTTATTTGCTGAAATCGAACCCCGATGGATTCCGTGCAGCGAACGGCGACGACGCGAGAGCTTCACCAGCGAGCGCGTTTCAACGCCCTGCGCAGCCGGGTTTTCGAAGAAATGGGGCGTTCGGCGGCGCGCTGGCGGCTCACCTGGATTCTCCCCTTCAACGTCTTCGTCGTGGTTCTCCTGGTGGCCCGTGGCGAGCCGAGCGGTCGCGCGTGCGTTCAGTGCGCCGCGGTGGCGCTCATCGGCCTTCTCTTCGTCGCCCGCGTCCTCTGGAACCACCGCGTCCTCAAGGTGGTTTCCTTCTTTTTCGGCGTGTGCGCCTACTTCGTCCTCCTGGGGACCACCGGCGGTCTGGCGAGCCCGTTGCTGATGACCGGCGGCATCATGATGGCGGCGGCCGCCATCACCCTGCTCGAGCCGCGCTGGCTGCGGGGGGCGGCGTTCTCCCTGTTCTTTCTGGGGTTCCTCGGCCTGGCGGTGCTCTCGCGGACGTCGCTCTTCGCCCCCACGCCGCCGCTCGCCAGCGGCCTCGCCACCCCTGAATACGTGGGCCTGGCGTTCCTGGCGTCGGTCTTCGGAATGGTGGGCGTCTACCGGATAGGCTGCACCATGACCCGCGGATACGAGCGCGCCGCGATGGAGCTGGCCGAGCGCCGCGAGGAGCTGTGCAGCGAGAACGAAGACCGCACCCGAGCGCTCGAGGGGATGGCCGCGCGCCTCGCGCACGAGGTGAAGAACCCGCTCGCCGCCATCAAGGGCCTCTCCACGCACATGGCGCGGAACGCCTCCGACCCGAAGACTGCGGAGCGGCTCGCCATCGTCGCGGCGGAGGCTGACCGCCTGCAGTCCATCGTGGAAGGGTTTCTCACCTTCTCGCGCGGGCTCGACGACTTGAAGCTCGCGCCTACCCGCCCGTACGAGGTCGCGCGCGAGCTCGCCGTGCTTCTGGAGACGCGCGCCGAGGAGGCGGGAGTGGTCCTGGAGCTCGGCGGTGACGAGACGCTGGCGCTCGACGCCGACTCGCGCAAGCTCCGCCAGGCGCTGCTCAACCTGGTGCTCAACGCCATCCAGGCCTCCCCGCGCGGCGCGACGGTTCACCTGGAGGTGGCTCGCGCCTGCGACGGGGCCCGCATCACCGTGCGCGACGGCGGCACCGGAATGACGCCCGAGGTGCTCGACCGCATCCGCAAGCCGTACTTCACCACCAAGGAGGCGGGCACGGGCCTCGGCCTGGCGGTCGCCCGCGGGCTGGTCGAGCAGCACGGCGGCCGACTGGACCTGAAGAGCGTGCCCGGGATGGGGACCACCGCGACCGTGTCGCTCCCCATGAAGGCCAAGGCCTGCGCGCGTCTGCCCAATCCCGTGCGCGCCGAAACGGCGGAGCCAATCGTCGCGGGCGCGCGCTGAGGCCTCCATGAGCCGCGTGCTCGTCATCGACGACGACGCATCGTTGCGCTTCACGCTCGAGGCGGTGCTGAGCGACGCGGGGCTGGTGGTGGAGACCTGCGACGGCGGCGCGGCGGGTCTGGCGGCCTTCGAAGCGCGCGGCGCCGATGTGGTGCTGACCGATCTGGCCATGCCGGACATGGACGGCATGCAGGTGCTGGAACGGATGCGCGCCAGCGATCCCAGCGTCCCCGTGCTCATGCTCACCGCCCACGGCAGCGAGCGCGTCGCCGTCGCGGCGATGAAGGCGGGCGCCTTCGATTACATCCCCAAGCCCTTCGATCCCGACGAGCTCGCGCTGGCGGTGCGCCGCGCCATCGACTGGCGCGACCTGCGCTTGCAGAACGCCAAGCTGCGGACGGAGGCCAGCCTCGGTCGCACCATCGTCTCCGACAGCCCGGCGATGAGGCGCGTCATGGACGTGGTCGCGCGCGTGGCGCCCAAGGACGTCACGGTGATGCTCACCGGGGAGAGCGGCGCGGGAAAGGACGTCGTCGCCTCGGTCCTCCACGCCCACTCGCGGCGGGCGGACCGCCCCATGGTGCGCTTCAACGCCGCGGCCATCCCCAGCGAGCTCGCCGAGGCGGAGCTCTTCGGCCACACCAAGGGGGCGTTCACCGGCGCCCAGTCCGCGCGCCTCGGCTACTTCCAGCAGGCCCACAAGGCGACGCTCTTCATCGACGAGATCGGCGAGCTGCCGCCGGCGATCCAGGCCAAGGTGCTGCGCGCGCTCCAGTCCGGAGAGGTGCAGCAGGTCGGCGGACGCACGGAGATCGTCGACGTGCGCCTGGTCGTCGCCACCAACCGCGACCTCGCGGCCGAGGTGAAGAGCGGGCGCTTTCGCGAGGATCTCTTCTATCGGCTGAACGTCGTCCCCATTCGTGTGCCCCCGCTGCGCGAGCGCCCGGAGGACGTCGAGCCGCTGGTGCGCACCTTCGTGCATCAGTACGCGCAGCGCTACGGGATGGGCGGCGTCGAGGTCGAGCCGTCGCTGGTAGAGGCCCTGCGCGCGCACGCCTGGCCGGGGAACGTCCGCGAGCTCGAGAACACCGTGGCCCGTCTTCTGGCGCTCGCGCCCGACGAGCGCATCACCCTGGCCCTGTGGCGGTCTCTCTCCGAAGGGCCCACCCAGTCGTCGGCTCCCACCTCGGCAGCGGGCGATCCCGGCCCTGGTCACCCGCTGCGAGCGCGCGTCGAGGCGTTCGAGCGCACCCTCATCGCCGAAGCCTTCGAGGCGGCCGGTCACAACCAGAGCGAGACCGCCCGGCGTCTCGGGGTGTCTCGACCCGCGCTCATCGAGAAGCTCCACAAGTACGGTCTCATCGGACGATGACCCGCCGGCAGACGACGCGCGCGCTGCTCGCGGCGCTCGCGCTCGCCGCTTGCCATCGGGACTCCGGGGCATCCCCGCCGGCGGAGGCGCACCGCGTGGTGTCTCTCGGTCCAGCGACGACGGAGGCGCTCTTCGCCATAGGCGCGGGCGACCGCCTGATCGCCCGATCGCGCTACTGCGATTGGCCGCCGGAGGCGACGCGCCTTCCCGCCGTGGGCGGCATCGAGCCGGACGTCGAGGCCATCCTGCAGCTGGGACCGGACCTGGTGGTGGGGCCCTCCGGCCAGTGGTCGTCGCGCCTGACCGAGACGCTGCACGCTCACGCCATCGCCACCTGGTTCCCCGACGAGATCCAGTCGCTTGCCGGCGTCGATGCGCTGCTGGTCGGCCTGGGGGAGCGCACCGGCCACGCGGCCGAGGCTCGAGCGGTCACGCGGGCGCTCGACGCGCGCGAAGAGGCCATCGCCCAGGCGGTCGCGCGCAAGCCGCTCCCGCGCGTGCTCCTCGTCGCCGCGCTTGCGCCGGTGGTGGTGGCGGGGCCGCGGAGCTTCGCCGACGACCTGGTGCACCACGCCGGCGCCGTCAACGCCGTCACCGAGGGTGGCGCGTGGCCCACCCTCGGCTTCGAACGCGTGGTCGAGCTCGACCCCGACGTCATCCTGGACGCCTCCGTGGCCGAGACCGGAGGGACCACGCACATCACGCCGCAGACCCCCGGCTGGGACAGCGTTCGCGCCGTGCGCGAAGGGCACGTCGTGCCGCTGGGGGACGAGCGCGTCCTCCGTCCCGGCCCGCGCATCGCCGAGGGCCTCGCCGTGCTGGCGCGCGCGCTGCACCCCGACGCCGCCGTTCCGTGAAGGCGCTATCGTCGCTTCCGTGGCGAAAGTGCGCATCGACCAGCTCCTGGTCACCAGGGCCCTCGCGCCGTCGCGCGCGCGCGCTCACGCCGTGGTGCTGGCCGGGGACGTCTACGTCGCCGGCGCGCGCGTCGACAAGGCCGGAGCGCTGGTGGACGAGGGCGCTGCCGTCGAGGTGCGTGCGCCGCCCCACCCCTACGTCTCGCGCGGTGGCGTGAAGCTCGCCGGGGCGCTCGACGCGTTCGACCTCCCGGTCGCTGGGCTGCGCTGTCTCGACCTCGGCGCTTCCACCGGGGGCTTCACCGACTGCCTTCTCCGGCGCGGCGCGGCGCGGGTCATCGCCGTGGACGTCGGCTACGGCCAGCTCGCCCACTCGCTGCGCATCGATCCGCGCGTGGCGGTCATGGAGCGCACCAACGCGCGCACCCTCGACGCTGCCGCGGTGGGCGGCGCGGTCGACCTCACCGTCGTCGACGCGTCGTTCATCGGCCTGGCCAAGCTCCTCCCCGCCGTCGCCCGCTGCACCCTCACCGGCGGCCACCTGGTCGCCCTCGTCAAGCCGCAGTTCGAGGTCGGGCGTGCACGCGCGGCGCGGAGCAAGGGCGTGGTGCGCGACGAGAGCGTGCGCGCCGGCGCCATCGACGACGTCGTTCAGGCCATCCTGGCCGCCGGCTTCGACGTCCTCGGCCGGAGCAACAGCGTCCTCACGGGACCCAAGGGCAACCGCGAGGCATTCGTGCACGCGCGCGCCCGCGCGACCTGAGCCGGGCACGCGGGTCGCGCGCGATCGGTATAGTGGCGCCAAAACCATGAAACCGGCACCGCGGCTCGGCGCCATCTTCCTCACCGTCTTCGTCGATCTGCTCGGCTTCGGACTGGTGCTGCCCTTCCTGGCCAAGGAAGCGCGCGACGCCTTCGGTGTCAGCGCGTTCGTGGCCACCTTGCTGGGGTCGGTTTACTCGCTGATGCAGTTTCTCTTCGTCCCGGTCTGGGGGCGCGTCTCCGATCGCGTCGGGCGGCGGCCCGTCCTGCTCTGGTCCATCGCCGGGACGTCCATGACCATGGCCGGCCTGGGCCTCTCGCTGGCCTGGGGGAGCAGCATCGCGTGGCTCTTCGCGGCGCGCATCTTCGGCGGCATCGCCACCGCGAACCTCGGCACCGCCAGCGCGTACATCGCCGACATCACCCGCCCCGAGGAGCGCGCGAAGGGCATGGGGCTCATCGGCATGGCCTTCGGGCTGGGCTTCATCCTGGGCCCCGGGATCGGCGGCGCGCTGGCCAAGATCCCCATCGCCGGCCACCACGGCGCCGTGCCCTGCCTGGTCGCCTCGGGGTTGAGTCTGATCAACCTGGCGTGGGTGTACTTCGGGGTCGCCGAGTCGCTGCCGCCGGAGAGCCGCGCCAGCCGGCCGCAGCGCAAGCTCGCCCCGCTCAACCTGGAAGCGATGCGCGCCGCCTTCGCCCTCCCCGGCGTCGCTCTGGCCATCGCCGTCAACTTCCTCGTCGTCCTCAGCTTCACCAACCTCGATCAGACCTTCACCTTCTTCTGCGGGGACCTCTTCGGCATCGACGAGCAGGGCACCGGCTACGTGCTCGCGTTCATCGGCATCGTGGCCGCCGGGGTGCAGGGCGGTCTGGTCCGGCGCCTCGCCAAGCGCTTCGACGAGGCGTCGCTCATGCGCGCCGGGACGCTGGTGCAGGCCCTCGCTTTTGCCACGCTGGTGGGCGCGGCCACGCTCGGCTCGCGCCCGCTCCTCTTCGGCGCCGGGGCGCTGCTGGCCCTCGGCAACGGGCTCACCCAGCCCACCACCTCGGCCTTCATCTCGCGTCGCGCGCCGCCCGATCGCCAGGGCGGCACGCTGGGCACCAACCAGTCCTTCGCCAGCCTCGCGCGCACCTTCGGTCCGGCTCTCGGCGGGTGGCTCTACGGGAGCCTCGGCCCGCGCGCGCCTTACGCCACCGCGTCCCTCGGCATGGTCCTGGCGTTCCTCCTGGCGATGGGGCTGCGCAAGTCCGACGCCGGTGCGATAACACGAACCGAGCCGTGACCCCGCCCGAGACGCCGACCACCATCGAGCGCGCATCCGCCCTGGAAGACGCGGAGCCTCTGCCGCCTCTGCCCAGGCGGACGCTTCTCACGCGTGCGCGCGACTACTTCCTCGGCGAAGATCCCACGCTCCTCACGGCGCTGGTGCCCACCTGTTTTCTCTCCATGGCGCTCTACACGCGCCACCCGGCCACGAACTTCATCTTCGACGAGCAAGAGGCGCTCCTGGCCAACCCGTACGTGCGCGCCGCCGCCGACCCGACCACCAAGATCGGCTGGCTGCAGGCCTTCAAGCGCGACTTCTGGGGGCTCACGCCGGACCGCACCATCGGCTCCTACCGCCCGCTGCCGGACATCGTGTGGCGCGGACTCTGGCGGATGGGGATGCGCGACGTCAGCGCCTTCCCCCACGACTACGTCAACGTGCTCCTGCACGGCCTCAACGGGGCGCTCCTCGTCCTGCTGGTCTTCCGCTGGACGCGCCACCGGCTCACGGCGTGGCTGGCCGGCGGCATCTTCGTGGCCACCGCGGTGGTTACCGAGGCGGTGAGCGGGGTGGTCGGTCTCGCCGACGTGCTCGGCGGCGCCGGCGCGCTCCTGGCCCTCCTGGCGCTCGACCTGCGCTTGCCGTTCATGCCCGTCGCCCTCCTGGCGGCGACGATGTTCGGCCTCTACTCCAAGGAGAGCGCGCTGTGCATCGTGCCGCTGGTCCCCGTCGCCGCCCTGCTCACCTCGCAGGTGACGCACGCCGAGCACCCGCGCCGCTGGGCTCGCGCCATCGTTGCCGGCGTCGTCGCCGCGCTCGGCTTCGTCTTCTACGTCGAGATGCGGCGGCGCTGGTTCCCCGTCGCGACGCCGCATGAGCTCAGCGCCGAGGCCAACGCCGGAAAGCCCGCGCTGCACCGCGCCTTCGTCGCCGCCCTGCGCTGGTACGCGCAGCCCATGCTCCCGCACGACCCGCTGAACAACCCGCTCATCGAGGCCACGCCGCCCTACCGGATCGCGGGCGCACTGCGCGTCTTCGGGCGCGGCCTCGGCCAGGTGGTCTTCCCGCGAGTCCTCTCCGGTGACTACTCGTCGCCGCAGGAGCCCATCCCCTCGCGGCTCGTGTTCCCGGAGAGCGTCTTCGGTGCTCTGGCCATGGTCCTGCCGCTGATCGTGGCGCCGGTGGTCGGCGTCGTGTCCTGGTGGCGGTGGCGTAGAGCCCGCCGGCTCGCCGGCTCGCCTTTCGATGGCCCGGTCGACGACCCGTACCGAGAAGTGCACGACGAGCGCGTCCTTGCGGCGCCGCTCTCGCTCGCACCGATCGTCGCCTTCGCGCTGGTGTGGATCATCGTCTCGTACTTTCCCGTCTCCAACATCCCGGTCGTCCTCCCCACCGTTCGCGCCGAGCGCTTCTGGTACTTCCCGGCCATCGGAACGGCGATGGTGCTCGCCATCGTCTTCACGAAGCTGTTCGCCGCCAGCCGCCGTCACGGCGCGAGGCCGCTCGCGGTCGGGTTCTTCGCGCTCTTTCTCGGCTTCCAGTGCTACGCCGCGCGCCGTCACGCGCTGGACTACAACAGCGATCTGGCCTTCTGGAACGCCACGCGCAAGGCCGTGCCCTACAGCGCCAAGGCCCACCTGAACTACTCGGTCATGCTGGGGGCGCGCGGCGACCTCGAGGGCCGCCTGGCCTCCAACGACGTGGCCATGCACCTCGCGCCGCAGTGGCCGATGGCCAGCGTCTACGAGGGTGACACGCTCTGTCGCCTGCACCGTCCCCAGGAGGCGCTGCCTCACTACCTGCGCGGCTTCGAGCTGGGGCCGAACGACCTCAGCTTGATCGCCCTGGGGCTGCAGTGTCTCTGGGACGAGCACCTCATCAGCGCGGACGACGCCCCGGCACGCACCGACTTGCAGGACCTGGCCGACAAATACCCCGGCTCCTGGCTCAAGTACCTGGTGGACGACATCGTCGAGAGCGGCCAAGAGTACCAGGGGGTCAACCCCAAGTACCGGCCGCGCGGCTACAACGAGGGCCCAAAGAAGGACGAGTGACGCAGGTGGAGCATCTCCCTCGTTGATTTGTCGTATCGACTAGGCTAGCTGCACGCGAGATGCAGACCTCCCCCGCATCCGGCGCGCGAACGCGGGCGGCCAGCGATACCTGCGTCCTCTGCGGGAGCACCCGCCGCACCTACCTCTACGTGGTGGGCCCCTCGCGAATGACCCGCTGCGACGAGTGCCAGCTGGTCAGCCGTAGCGACGAGGGAATGCCCTCGGTGGAGGCCGAGTCCTACGCTCTGGACGACGACAGCGAGCGCGCGATCCGCTCCATGCTGGCGCCAGGCGGGTCTCGCTGCAGGGTGCTGTGCATCGTGGACCGCGGCGGCGCGCACGCCCGCCTGCGCGAGGACGCGCGCCTCGACGTCACCGTGCTCACCGGCGAAGAGGCGCTGGCCTCCCCGCCTTTCTTGCCGTCGGCGTCATTCGACGCGGCCTTCGTCAACGGCGCCATCGAGCACGCCGACCCGCTGGCGCTCCTCCGTCGCGTGCGGTCCGCGCTGCGTCCGGGCGGCGACCTGGTCCTCGTGGTGGGTGACGAGCCGGCCCTCGGCGGCGAGGCCCTGCCGCGCCACGCGCTCTCCGCCGTTCCCCTCACGCGGGCCACGCTGTCTGCGGGGTTCCGGCCGCGCGCGTGCGGCATCCTGTCGCGTTCGATGGATACGGCGGTACGCGACCCGCGCCTCTCCGGCGAGCGAATCCCGCTGCAACGCGCCGCGCGTCTGGCCGAGGCCTTCGGCCAGCGCATCGAGGTGCCCAGCGGCCTTCTCGCCATGCACGCCCGCGCGGAGGCGCCGCCAGCGCGTCCCAAGCTCTCGGTCATCATGCCGGTCTTCAACGAAGTGGCGACGTTTGCGGCCACCTTCGAGCGCGTCTACGCCGCTCACGTGGCGGGGGTCGACCGCGAGATCGTCCTCGTGGAGAGCAATTCCACGGACGGGACGCGCGACCTGGTGCGGAAGGTCGAGCATCGCCCGGGCGTGGTGGTCCTCTGGGAGAAGCGCCCCCAGGGCAAGGGCCACGCCGTGCGCGCCGCCATCGCCGCGTCGACCGGCGACTTCGTGCTCATCCAGGACGCCGACAGCGAGTACGACGTGGGGGACTACGACATCGTCCTGGAACCGCTGCTCACCCTGGCGGCGACCTTCGTGCTCGGCTCGCGGCACATGGGCGGCCGCACCTGGAAGATTCGCCAGTTCGCCAACCAACGTTTCCTCGCCTACGTCATGAACCTGGCGCACGAGTCGTTCACCGCCCTGGCCAACTCGCTCTACGGAACGGAGATGCGCGATCCGACGACCATGTACAAGGTCTTCCGGCGCGACGCCTACGAGGGCATCCGCTTCACGCGCGACCGCTTCGACTTCGACTGGGAGCTGGTTTGCAAGCTGGTGCGGCGCGGTCACGTTCCGGTGGAGGTCCCCGTCAACTACCGCTCGCGCTCGTACGCGGAGGGCAAGAAGGTGCGCTTCTTCCGTGACCCGCTCACCTGGCTGGAGACCATCGTGGCCAGCCGCTTCGAGCCGCTGGGGGAGCAAGACGCGCGATGAAGCTCGAGGGACAGGTGGCGCTGGTCACCGGCGGCTCCCGCGGCATCGGCCTGGCCATCGCGCGCGCGCTCGGCGCCGAAGGTGCCCGGATTGCCATCGCTTCCCGCACGCCGCGCGAGCTCGACGCGGCCCGCGCCCTCCTGGAGAGCGAGCACGTCGAGGTGCTGGCGCGCGCGACCGACGTGGCGCACTTCGACGAGGTGAAGACGCTGGTCGACGAGGTGGAGCGCCGCTGGGGGCGGGTCGACGTCCTGGTGAACAACGCCGGGGTCAACGGCGCCATCGGACGCGTCGACGAGTGCGATCCGGCCGAGTGGAGGCTGGCCTTCGAGGTCAACGTCTTCGGCACCATGCACGCGTGCCGCGCCGTCCTGCCGGGGATGCGCGCGCGGCGCAGCGGCAAGATCGTGAACCTCGCCGGCGGCGGCGTGGGGGGGCCGGGGGTGGCGCCGCGGGTCAGCGCCTACGCGGCCTCCAAGGCCGCGGTGGTCCAGCTGACCGAGTCGCTCGCTCGCGAGCTGGTCGAGGACGGCATCCAGGTGAACGCCGTCGCGCCGGGCGCGGTGGTCACGGAAATGACCGCGGCCATCGTCGCCGCCGGCCCGGAGAAGGCCGGGCGGGAGCTCTACGAGCGCACGCGGAAGCAGCGGGAGAGCGGCGGCGAGCCGCCCGACCTGGCGGCGAAGCTGGTGGTCTGGCTGGCCTCGGCGGCGAGCGGCGCGCTCTCGGGCAAGATGCTCAGCGCCAAGTGGGACCAGGTCGAGGCCATCGACATTCCCGCCGCCAACCGGTCGTCTCTCTTCGCCATGCGCCGCATCGACGGGCAGCTCTTCGACCAGGTTCGAACGGGTCCGAAAGCCGGATGAAGGTCGGAATCGTCGGCTGCGGCCTGATCGGCGGCAAGCGCGCGGATGCGCTGGCGGGGACCAACGATCGTCTGGTGGCGACGTTCGACGTCGTCCCCGAGCGCGCGCGCGCCCTGGCCGGAAAGCACGGCGCCGAGGCCTGCGCCTCGATGGGCGAGGTCGTGGCCCGGTGCGACGCGGTCGTCGTAGCCGCGAGCAACGACCAGCTCGCCCCTCTGTCCACCGTCGTCGTCGGTGCGGGCAAGCACGTGGTGGTCGAGAAGCCCGCCGCCCGGACCGCCAAGGAGCTCGAGCCCCTGGCCGCGCTGGCGCGAGCCAAAGGCGTGGTGGTCAAGGTCGGGTATAACCATCGCTTCCACCCGGCCGCGCAGAAGGCGCGTGCCCTCCTCGACGCCGGCGGCTGCGGCGACGTCATGTTCCTCCGTGGCCGCTACGGACACGGGGGGCGTCTCGGCTACGAGAAGGAGTGGCGAGCCGATCCAGAGCGCAGCGGCGGCGGGGAGCTCATCGACCAGGGTGTGCACCTCATCGACCTGGCGCGGTGGTTTCTGGGTGCCGAGCTCACCGACGTGCAAGGGCGCGTCGAGACGTACTTCTGGAAGATGCCGGTGGACGACAACGCCTTTCTCACACTGGCCACCGCTGCGCGCCAGGTGGCACACCTCCAGGTATCCTGCACCGAGTGGAAAAACATGTTCTCCCTGGAGATTTACGCGCGCCAGGCCAAGCTCCACTGGGAAGGGCTGGGGGGCAGCTACGGGCCCGAGCGCCTCTACCACTACGCGATGCGCCCGGAGATGGGCCCGCCGGATGCCGTCATCTACGAGTACGCGCCCGCCGACACGTCCTGGGCGCTGGAGTGGCAGGACTTCTCGCGCGCCATCCGCGAGAAGACGCGGCCGTGCGGGGACGTGGAGGACGCGCTGGAAACGCTGCGGGTAGTGGACCGCCTGTACGGGCGCTGATGTGCCTCAACGGATGCGGAGTGCGGGTCAGCGCAGAAGGTGTGCCGCGAGAGCCGCCAGATCCTGGCGGGCCAGCTCGACCTCGGCCTTGACCTCGTCGAGCATCGCCGCCCGCAGGCGCAGCGAGTCGACATCGTACGAGCCGCCACTGCCGAAGAGCATCGCGGCGGTCGCGGGGTCCTCGACCTGCTGAAACTGTTTCCAGCGCGCGACGATCCGGTCCCGGATGGGTGCGCGCCGGCTGTTCGAGAAGGCGGCGCGCGTCAAGTACGCCCAGACGACCGGAGGGTACGTCTCCGATGTCGGCGGGCCGAGCCATACGTCGGCCAGAAGGTTGCGCCCATTCTCGTAGTTCGTTCTGCGCTGAACGAAGAGCGAAGCGAGACCGAGACCGGCACTCACCGTACCTCCCGAGACGGCCACGGTGTCCTGCGCGAGAGCAGGCGCCCCGCGGGTGGACAGAAAGACGCCCGCGATGCTGGTGAGAGTCGCCGCGACGATCGAGCCGATGGTCAGGCCTTGCACGCCGTTCGTCTGCGCCCGTGCAAGGTAGTCGGCTGCCTGCTCGGCCCTCTCGCTCTCGCAGTCGAGCTCCGCCGAGGTGGCCCCGATGGCAAGGCTCGCGAGCTCGACCCTCTCGACGACCCGGAGTCGGAGGTCCTCCGACCGGGACACTTGCTCGGCGGTCATGCCGCTCAGACCAGCGAGCGCGGCCACGTGCTCCTCGTGCGAGGCGCTGTCCAGGGGTGGTGGGTCGGGATTGACGGAAAGAGCCGCGGGTGTGGGAGGCGCGCAGTACCCCCCACGCACCGTGGCCGTGGCGCAGCCCTCCAGCGCCCCGAGCAAGAACGCGCCCGCCCACAACCTCGAGAGATTGTCGACGACGTACATGACGGCTCGAACCGTACCTCCACTTCCGTCCCATCGCGATCAGGTCGTGGGGATCCTCTCGCCAGAGCGCGAGCGTCAGGTCATTTGAAGCTGGGCAGCTTGTCCCGCGTGATCACGTAAGGATTCGAATAGACCTCCTGGAGATGGGAGGTCGGATTGTACGGTGCATCGAAGTAGGGGCTTGCCCAGACGTTGAAGAACAGCCACTTGGTGGCGGTCGATTGCAGCAGAGCGGGATCGGGAATCGAACCGCACTCGTGGAGCGCCACCATCATGTTGGGAAATGTGCCTTCGGTGCTCTGGAACAAGCTGGTGAGAGGCTCGTAGTCCCCCGCCGCCACGTAGTCGTCCGCCCCCCCGAAGTCGATGTACTGCGCCCCTGGATTGTAGGCAGAGCTCGGACTGCCGCAGAGAGGCGCCAGCCACAGAACATTGTTGAGCCCCTTCGTGGCGGTCAGGTACTTGAACGCGTACACGAACAGATCTTGCCACTGTGCGGACGTCCCCATGGTCCACCAGAACCAGTTGCAACCGTTCCCGGCTTCGTGAAAAAGACGGAGGATGGCGACGCCGCCGGCGTTCTGCAGCGGCTGGACGTACTGGGCGATGCGATTCAGATCGTTGTTGAAGCTGGTATTCTCGGTCGTGCCTGCGGTGAGCACGTTGCCGATGTTGGTCGGCGTGCTGTAGGTTCCGCCGTCGATGCCCATGTGGTAGCCGAACATGCAGAGGCCGCCGTCGTTCCATTGCGCGACGCACTGGGTCGGGGCCTCGCTGTTGTTCACGTCGAAGGAGCGGATCGCCGGGTACTTCCCGGTGGCCTGGAAGATCGTGTTCATGCCGTTGTCGTTGTTGTCCTCCTCCTGGCCGGAGAGGATATTTTTCCCGTAGATGCTGTGGAGGTAGCAGAGGACCTTGCGGGTCTGTGGCGTGGCATTGGGAGTTACCGGGTCGAACCCGCACGACGCGCCGCCATCGGTGCCGGAGCTGCTCCCCGAGCCGGAGCTGCTCCCGGAGCCCGAGCCGGAACCCGAGCTGCTTGCGGAGCCGGAGCTGCTCCCCGACCCGGAGTCGGAGCCCGAGCTGCTCGCAGAGCCGGAGCTGCTGCCAGAGCTCGAGCCGGTGCCCGAGTCCGAACCAGAGCTGCTCCCGGAGCCAGAGTTGCTGCCAGAATCCGAGGTGCCGCCAGAGCCAGAGCCGCTTCCGGACCCCGAAGTGCTGCCCGAGCCGGAGCTGCCGGCGCTCGCGTCCGGTGTGGCTCCGGGCGTCGAGCCCGCACCACTGCTCGAACCGCTGGAACCCGAGCTCGACCCCGACGACCCCGGATGGCCGGTCGTCCCCGGGGAATTGCCGCCGCCACACGCGGCGGCAAGCGAGGTGGCGATGACCACGGCGAGAGACCCAGGTAGGCCTCGTCGGCTGAAGCCTCGGCTCGATGTCAGGCGGTCGCGCATTGGCAAAGCTCTCCTGGGGGTTCCCCCGCAGCCGAAGAAGCTTCACCGTCACAAAGCGGCTCACTCGAGTCCTGTCGCCGTCGTGACGTTCCAGGACGGGGACGGCATTCGCCGCCCCTAGTACCGAATAATATTCCTGTTAGGCCGTAGCGTCTTTCCGGCTGCATCCGAAAGAGTGAGCCGAAGCTGCGGCTTCGCGCTACTGCCAGAACGGGTCGAGTTTTCCAGGCGAGGTGGTCATGCGTCGAAGCATTTGGTGTGGGTTGGTATCGGCTTCACTGGGCATGACGGCGTGCGGCTCATCCTCCTCGGGGGTTGGCTCGCAGGGGACCGACGGGGGGACCGCCAGCTCCTCGGGATCGGGCAGCGGCTCGTCGGGTAGCGGCTCGTCGGGTAGCGGCTCGTCGGGTAGCGGCAGCACCTCGAGCTCCTCCTCCAGCGGCAGCACGTCGGGGTCGGGTAGCTCGTCGGGCTCAACGTCCTCGGGTTCGAGCGGCAGCTCGTCGGGGGCCTCGACCTCCTCCTCCAGCGGCAGCTCCTCGGGCACCTCGAGCTCCTCCTCCAGCGGCAGCACGTCGGGGTCGGGTAGCTCGTCGGGCTCCACATCGTCTTCGGGTTCGAGCGGCAGCTCGTCGGGGACCTCGACCTCCTCCTCCAGCGGCAGCTCCTCGGGCTCGGGTAGCGGCTCCTCGGGAGGCGCGGACGGAGGGTCCACGGGCATGACTCCGCAAGAGGTGGTCAAGGTCATGCCCCCGGGCTGGAACTTGGGCAACTCTTTCGACGGCGACCCTACCGTGACCAGCTGGGGAAACCCCGCACCCAACCAAACCCTGATCGACGCCGTGCACGCAGCGGGGTTCAATACCCTGAGGCTCCCCGTGACCTGGACAGACCACATCGGCGCCGCGCCCGCCTACACCATCGACCCGGCGTGGATGGCCCAGGTAGCGCAAACGGCGCAGTGGGCCGTCACCGCTGGCATGTACGTCTTTGTGAACACACACCACGATGCGGACGGGCAGTGGGTGACTTTCCCCGAGACCGCCGCAGGCGCAGCTACCGTGGCGGCCGAGGTCACGGCCGTGTGGACCCAGATTGCCACGGCCTTCAAAACTTTTGATAGCCATCTGATGTTCGAGTG
>Ga0302314_10002002_pt1 | contig 38184 bp, 43 predicted proteins | sample III_Palsa_N2_3_FD_200533 | JGI IMG/M metagenome (GOLD analysis project Ga0302314, IMG submission 200533) | Peat permafrost microbial communities from Stordalen Mire near Abisko, Sweden - III_Palsa_N2_3 | ecosystem: Environmental > Terrestrial > Soil > Palsa > Peat permafrost | place: Sweden...
CGTCTTGCTCAGTCATCACCGCCCCGCTCAACGCGACACGGACATCAGGAATCACAACACGCGACCGCCCTCAACCGCCCCGATGGAAAGATTCACAGCCTCGTAGGGGGAGGGGGACTAGATTCGCCGCCGCCTGCTTCGCCTGCGCCAACCGCACCGGCAAACTCGCGGCCATGCCCGCCTTCACCCGGGCCAGCACCTCCGGCGGCGCGGTCTCCGGCCTACCGGCGTTCCACGGCGGCGCCGGCGCATACTCCAACCCCAGCTGCAGCCCCTGCGCGAAATCCGCCCCCGCCAGTTCCGCCGCGACCACGAAGGCGAAGTCGATGCCCGCCGTCACCCCGCCGCCGGTGATCACATGGCCGTCCCGCGCCACCCGCGCCGGATCGGGGATCACGCCGAACAGGCCGAGCATGTCGCGCCAGGCCCAGTGGCAGGCCGCGCGCTTGCCCTCGATCAGCCCAGTGGCCGCCAGGATGATCGAGCCGGTGCAGACCGACGTCAGGTATTTCGCCCCGCCCGCCAGCCGCCGCGCCTCAGCCATAAACGCCGCATCGTTCGCCACCTCGGTCGCCGCCATGCCGCCGGGAAAGAAAATCAGGTCGCAGCGGTCGATCTCGGCCAGCCGCACCGTGCCGGCGAACCGCAGCCCACCGTCAGAGAGGATTTCGCCGCCCGGCTCGGAGGCGACGATGGTTTCGGTCCCCGGAATGCGGCTGAACACGGTGTGCGGCCCGGTGAAATCGAGCTGGGTCATGCCCGGATAGATCGCCTCGACGATGCGGAACGGGGTCTGGGTCACAGCGGCGGCTCCTTGATTTGACGCCGGCATCATGCCCGGCCTAGCTTCCGGCCGAAATGACATTCTTCCCTCGTTTTCCGCCATCAGATTCCCCTCCCTCTTGCGGGGCGGGGTTAGGGGTGGGGGTGCGAACTGGGCGCCCGCCGTTACGCGCGCATCAACGTCAAACCGGCCAACGCACAGCCGATACCCCCACCCCCCACCCCACCCCTCCCCGCAGGGGGGAGGGGAGCTATGACCCACCGCCTCGGCCTGCTGATCTTCCCGGACTTCCAGCTGCTCGACGCCGCCGGGCCGATCGCCGCGTTCGAGATCGCCGGCCGTCACGGCGAAGGCGACTACGCGCTCGACGTGCTGGCGATCACGCCCGGCCAGGTGCGCAGCTCGGCCGGCGTCGCCCTCTCCGCCCGGGCCGCCGACCCCGCCACCGCCTACGACACCCTGATGATCTGCGGCGGCGACGGCACGCGCACCGCCTTCGCCGACGCCCCGACCCTGGCCTTCGTCCGCGCCGCCGCGGCCAAGGCCGGCCGGGTGACCAGCGTGTGCTCCGGCGCCTTCCTGCTCGCCGCCGCCGGCCTGCTGGACGGCCGCCGCGCCACCACGCACTGGTCGCGCACCGACGACTTCGCCCGCCGCTTCCCGCAGGTGCGGCTGGAGCCGGACCGGATCTTCGTCCGCGACGGCCCGGTCTGGACCTCGGCCGGCATCACCGCCGGCATCGACCTCGCCCTGGCCCTGATCGCCGCCGACCTCGGCGAGGCGATCGCCCGCAAGACCGCCCAGCAGCTGGTGGTCTACCGCCGCCGGCCGGGCGGCCAGTCGCAGTTCTCCGCCCTGCTGGAGCTGGAGCGGCCGGACGCCCGCTTCGGCGCCTTGCTGGCCTGGGCCCGCGAGCGCCTGGCCGAACCGCTCGGCGTCGAGCGCCTGGCGGATCACGCCGCCATGAGTCCCCGCCACTTCGCCCGCGCCTTCGCCGCCGAGACCGGCGTCACCCCCGCCAAGGCGATCGAACGCCTGCGCGTCGAGGCGGCGCGCGACCGGATCGAGGGCGGGACGGAGCCGATCGACCGGGTGGCCGAGGGGGTTGGGTTTGGGGACGCGGAACGGATGCGCCGGGCGTTCCTGCGCGCGTTCGGGCAACCGCCGCAGGCGCTGCGGCGGGCGGCGCGGGCGTAAGACCGACTACGCCGATCTGACAAAGCGATTGCCGGAAATAGGTTTGGCTGAAGCGGAAGGAAGCGTAACCACGAAGAACGATCGGGGGGCGTATCCGGCATGGTGGTTATTCGCCGTTATGCGCGTAATTCGGGCGCATATGCTGCGGCTGGACTAGCGTTGGCCCTGCTCGGGCAGTCTGCCGCCGGTGAACCACCACGCACCAGCAAGGACACGAAGCAGGCATCCCCTATATCCGATAAAGTCCCAGGCGGCGCTGGAACCCCAGCTAAAACCTCTGCGCTCGAAAGCGACGCTAGGCGCGTTGCCGCCGCGCTTGAAGCAAAGAATGCGTACGACCAGTCCACCAAGGGTCAGCAAGACGCACACGAGGCCGCTAGCGCCGCACGAGACGCCGCCAATTGGGCCGGCGGTCTGGGAATCGCCGCGTGGCTTGAGATGGCTATCACTGCAGTTGGCGTTTTGCTGGTGGGACTCACTTTGCGTGCCGCTCGTAAGTCGGCCGCTGAGGCCGAACGCGCCGCGAACGAGGCAAAGCGGGGCGCTGACGAGATGAAGCGGAGCGCTGATGCCGCCGTTCAGGCCATTGAACTCGCGCGCCAAGACATGAACACCACGCATAGGCCGAGACTGCGGGTGCGCAACATCAACGTCTCCGGCATCGGCGATATGAGCGTTAAGGCTATGTCTCGCATTCGATTCGCCGATATCGGGGCCAACTTCGCCGGGCAGTTCTACGTCGCCAACTACGGCGGCGGCGATCTGAGGGTGATCGACGCCTACTTGATGTTCTGGGCTGCGAAGTTCCCGTTGCCAATGGAGCGCCCTTACGAAGGAGAGGAGGGCAACCTGATGGTCTCAGGTGTGTGGCTCACCCCCGGCCGATCCGATGCTGTGATGTTCGACGTCCCGCTCCGGTCTGACGACCGTCACGAGGAGCAGATGATCGATCCGGCCGAAACCGCCATCTACGCGATGGGATGGGTGGAATATATCGACAAGACCGAGCACATCCGGCGCTCTGCCTTTTGTCGCCGCTACGACCCCGCGCAGTGGCGCTTCACTTTGTGGGACGACGCTGGGCTGGACTATGAAAACGAAGAGTAAGCCGGTAAGAGCCGCAAGCGTTTTCCCTTCAGATTCCTAGAACCCGAATCTGGCGCCAGCGCGGTGCCAAAAAAACTGGCGACGATAAAAAAGCCCGGCATCGCGTTCCCCGGCTACTGGCAGCGCACAAATCAGCCTGAAGGCATGCCTGGTGGCAATCCTCAAGGCAATCCTCAAGTTATAATACAGGCATAAACATCTTGACGCATGTGCGCTGACAGTGGCACGAACGCGCTACAAATCGCTTGCGAAACTAAACGATTTGAAAAGCAAACGGGCCGCACCTTTCAGCGCGGCCCGTCCGTTAGAACACCGGCACCTTTACCGACTGCGAGCCACGTCGATTTCTGAGATCGGCGTGGCTCCCCGGCCTGATTCGATCAGGCCCGTGACCAGACCCTGATAAGGCGCCTCGCGTTGGGGTGTAAAGGCACCATTTGGGGAATAATATCCCAAGGAATAGCCAAGAAAGCCTGCCTCTCTAGACGTACGCGCGCGCGAGGGCCCAGGTATTCAAGAAAATGCAATTTTGGGGGCCACCGCCCGCCCCGCCCCTTGATCCTACGTGCCCCGCGCTGTCGCCCACCCGCCTGGGCTTCCCGGTCGGGTTTGCCCCATAATACCGCTTATGACACCGAATTAATGTGCCAATGACACCATGATGGTGTCATATCGCACCCATGGACATCGCCGCCCTCACCGACTCCTTGCGCCAGGACCTGGCGCGCGCCGCCGAGATCGGGGGCGAGGACACCAAGGCCGCCGCCGAGCGGTTGCTGCTGGCGCTCGATCCTGCCCTGCGCCTCACCCTGATGGAGGCGCTCAGCCAGACCGCGACGGACATCAGCGCCGCCCTCCCCGGCGTCGCCGTCAGCGTGCGCCTGCAAGGCCGCGAGCCGGTGTTCGTGGTCGAGGGGGCGCCGGCGGCGGCCGCGCCGGTCGAGGAACCGTTCGAGGATGACGGCGGCGAGGCGACGGCGCGGATCACGCTGCGCATCCCTGAGAACCTGAAGAGCCGGGCCGAGACGATGGCGGCGCGGCGCGGGCAGTCGCTGAACACCTGGCTGGTCGCCGCCGCCCGCGCGGCCGCGTCGGACCGGCCGCAGCATTCCGGCGAGAGCGTGCACGGCTTTCCCGGCCGCCGCATGAAAGGATGGGTGAAATGAACCAGCGTCACCACAGTTTCGAGACCCCCGCCCCCACCCGGCTGCGGGTCGAGGTGCCCAACGGCCAGATCACCGTGACGGCGGCCGAGACCGCGACCACCGAAGTCGATTTGGCCGCGCCGCAAGGCGACAGCGGGGCCATGGCCTGGGTCGCCGACGCCGAGGTGGTCCAAACCAACGGCGAGATCGTCGTGCGCGGGCCGAAGGTGTCGCTCAGCCTGTTCCGCAGCTGGGGGCCGATCGAGGTGCGCATCCGCGCGCCGTTCGGCAGCGACGCCAGCCTCTCCATCGGCGCCGGCGGCATCGAGACCAGCGGCAAGCTGGGCCGGATCACCGCCAACACCGGAGCAGGCTCGGTGAAGCTGGACGATTGCGACGAGGCGCGCGCCCACACCGGCGCCGGCAATGTCGAGATCGGCGCGGTGACCGGCTCGGTCGACACCAAGACCGGCGCCGGCAAGGTGACCGTGGGGCGGATCGGCGCGGACGCCCACATCGTCACCGCCGCCGGCAACGCCAAGGTCGGCGACATAATCGGGTCGGGCAAGTTCACCACCGCGCACGGCAACATCGAAGTCGACCGCGCCGGCGACAACCTGGAGCTCTTCACCGCCTCGGGGAACGTCGAGGTGCGTCGGGCCGACCACGGCCGGGTGCGGGCGAAGACCGTGTCAGGTCGGGTCAGCGTCGGGGTGCCGAGCGGCGTCTCGGCCCTGCTCGACATCTCGACCCTGAGCGGCCGGGTGCGCTCGGACCTCGCCGCCAGCAACGGGCCGGGCGACGGCGAAGCGCAGGTGGAGCTGATCCTCAGCACCGTCAGCGGCAATGTGAATGTAGGGAGAGCCTGATGCTGGACGCAGCCAACGATGTCGCGCCGAAGACCGAGCCGGCCACCGTGCCCTGGTCGACGCAGTTCGACCTGATCTCCAGGGTCAGCGGGCGCACCTACCGGATTTTCGTGTTCCAGCCGCCGATTCCGCCACCGGAGACGGGCTACCCGGTGGTGACCGTGCTCGACGGCAACATGACCTTCCCGATCGCCGCCGCCATGGCCGCGACCTACGCCTGGTCGGCCTGTCCGGCGATGGTGGTGGGCGTCGGCTATGCGTCGGGCAATCCGGCCGAGTGGATGGTCGCCCGGCTCAAGGACCTGACGCCGGCGACCCCGCCGGAAGGCATCCCGCAGCGCAAAGGCCTGCCGCCGCTAGCGCCCGAGGGAGTCGGCGGGGCGGACGAACTCCACCGCTTCCTCACCGAGGAGCTGCGGCCCCTGATCGCCAAGGCGCACGAGGTCGACCCGGATCGCCAGGCGCTGTTCGGCTATTCGCTGGCCGGGCTCTTTGTGCTGCACGTGCTGTTCCGCCAGCCGGAGGCGTACCGCACGTTCGCGGCGGCCAGTCCGTCGATCTGGTGGAACGAGTGCGCGCTGCTCGACGACGAAGCGCGGTTCGTCAGGGCGGTCAAATGCGGCGCGACCCAGCCGCGGGTGCTGATCTCGGTCGGGACCAAGGAGCAGACCCTGCCGCGGCGGTTGCCGCCAGGCATGACCGCCGAGGAGACCATGGCGCTGCTCGACGAAGGCCGCATGGTCGACAACGCCTGGGAGCTGTCGGAGCGGCTGGGCAAGCTCGAAGGCGGCGACGGCTGGGAACTGAGCTTCCACGCCTTCGAGGATGAGGACCACCTCACCTGCCTCGCCGCCTCGGTGGGACGGGCGCTCGACTTCGCGCTGCGAGACTAGCGCCTTGGCCCTGCTGAAGAAGCGCTCGCTGGTGCTGGCGGGGCACGGCACGTCGCTGGCGCTGGAGCCGGAATTCTGGGCGGTGCTCGATGCCCTCGCGGTGGCGCGGGGCCTCAGCCACGCCGCCCTGATCGCCGCCATCGACGCCGAACGGGGCGCACGACCGCTGGCGTCGGCCTGCCGGCTGGCCGCGCTGGCGTTCGCCGCGAGCCCGAATTACCGGTGAGGGGTTGGGTTAGAGTTCGGCTGACCTAAGCTCAGCGCAGCTCACCCCAACGTCGGTCACAGCCGGGCGCAAGTCCCGGCTGCCCAAGACCACCGTCAGCGCCGTGGCCGTGCTCAGCACGGCCACCCACCGTTCCGCGCGCATGGACGACCGTCTTTTTAGGGGCTTTGCTAGTTACCCAGCGAAGCCGACCGACTCACCGGAGCCGCGCCGGCGGGCTCGCGGGGGTGATGTCCGCCGCCGAAAATGATCGCCACCACGAAGATCGCGATCGCCAATATGCCGAAACCGCCCCAGATCCACGGCATGATGGTTGCTTCGTCCTGGGCTTGAGCCTCGCTCTTGAGCGGCTCGACAGTCTCAGGCTCGACCATGGCGCTAACGCCCCCTACTCACGCGGAACTCTTATCCCCGCCGGACGCACGCTCCGCCGAGCCGCCCGCGCAATCAACCCTGACTTTGAGACGCCGGCGTCTCGGCGCCCTGGCTCAGGCTCGCGTGTGGATGCGGCGTCACCAACGAACGGGTTACGCCGCCGCCGAAGGCGACCATGACGAGCACCAGCAGCGCCACGATCAGCGTCGCTGCAACCGCCCCGCCGGATGCGCCTAAGCCCCCGCCCTTGGCCGGTCCCATCGAATCTGTCTCCGTGAATTCTTCCACCATTTCAGAACGGGACGGGTTAGATGGGGTTCCATTCGTAACGTTTCCAGTCCGAAATGGAGCGTGCCGAGTCTGACCGTAATAGTCAGTCAGTTCCCATTGTCGCCAATGCAGGATTCCAAGCCGGAATGCGTCTTCGTCCGATCTTCTTCGCCGCCTTCGCCCTCGCCGCTGTCGCAGCCTGGTCGGCCCGGGCTCAGACCGAGAGCGACGAGGCGCGGGACCATTTCGAGGCCGCGCTGGATCGCAACTGCCCGCAGAAGCAGTTGCAGCTGCTGTCGGCGCGCGATCTGCGCGACGGCCTCGAGGAATACTCGGAAGGCCTGTCGCCGGACGAGCACGACCGGGTGACGAAAGCCGAGACCGACCGCTGCTCGACCGGCGACACCGGCGCCGCCTGCGTCAACACGGCAGACATCCAGGTCGCCGACGACGTCGGCCGCATCGACGAGCTGTCGCTCTCGATCTGCGGCTTCTTCCTGCGCTGCCACGACCAGGGCGAGTGCGACTACGCGCGCTAACTTCGCTCCTCCACCGTGGACCCCGGCCTTGAGCCGGGGGAAACGGGGGAGGTGTCACGCGAAGCGTGACGGAGGGGGCGTCTCGCCGCCTCAACGAGCGACCATTAGTTAGCCGATAGACGCCCCTCCGTCACTCGTCGCTGCGCGCCGAGCGCCACCTCCCCCGTTTCACGGGTGAGGAGCGAAGGGCCTACTGCCGATGCCGCGGCGTGCTACATATGTTCCAGTCTTGGAATCGATCAGCCCCCAGCCAGTGTCAGACCAGCCCGCCCCGCGCATTTCCGATCTCGCCCGCGTCCAGGGGCCCGACTACCTCGCCGGGCTGAACCCCGAGCAGCGCGAGGCGGTGGAGGCTGTCGAGGGCCCGGTGCTGGTGCTGGCCGGCGCGGGAACCGGCAAGACCCGGGTGCTGACCACGCGGCTGGCGCACATCCTGGCCACCGGCCGCGCCCGGCCGTGGGAGTTGCTGGCGGTCACATTCACCAACAAGGCCGCGCGCGAGATGCGCGAGCGGATCGCCGCCATCATCGGCCCGGCCGCCGAGGGCCTGCGCTGGGTCGGCACCTTTCACGCTGTCGCCGCCCAGATCCTGCGCCGCCACGCCGAGCTGGTCGGGCTGAAGTCGAGCTTCACCATCATCGACGTCGACGACCAGGAGCGGCTGATCAAGCAGCTGCTGGAAGCCGAGAACATCGATAGCAAGCGCTGGACTCCACGCGCCTTCGCCGGCCTGGTCGACCACTGGAAGAACCGCGGCTGGACCCCGGCCCGCCTGCCGCCGGCCGAAGGCGCGACCTTCGCCAACAATCGCGGCGGCAAGCTCTACGCGCTCTACCAGGACCGGCTGCGGGTGCTGAACGCCTGCGACTTCGGCGACCTCTTGCTGCACAACCTGACCATCTTCACCACCCACCCCGACGTGCTGACCGATTTCCATCGCCGGTTCAAATACATCCTGGTCGACGAGTACCAGGACTCCAACGTCTCGCAGTACCTCTGGCTGCGGCTGCTCGCGCAGGGTCACCAGAACCTGTGCTGCGTCGGCGACGACGACCAGTCGATCTATGGCTGGCGCGGCGCCGAGGTGGACAACATCCTGCGCTTCGAGCGCGATTTTCCGGGCGCCAAGGTGGTGCGGCTGGAGCGCAACTATCGCTCCACAGCCCATATCCTCGCCGCCGCCTCCGGCCTGATCGCGGCCAACAAGGGCCGGCTCGGCAAGACGCTGTGGACCGAGGCCGAGGGCGGCGACAAGGTCAAGGTGCGCGGGGTCTGGGACGGCGAGGCCGAAAGCCGGCTGGTCGCCGACGAGATCGAGCGCTGGGTCAAGACCAAGCGGCGCTATCGCGAATGCGCGATCCTGGTGCGCGCCTCGTTCCAGATGCGGGCGTTCGAAGAGCGGTTCGTGATGCTGCAGATCCCCTACCAGGTGGTCGGCGGCCCGCGCTTCTTCGAGCGCGCCGAAATCCGCGACGCCCACGCCTACCTGCGGCTGATCCAGTCAGAGGACGACGACCTGGCGTTCGAGCGCATCGTCAACAATCCCAAGCGCGGCATCGGCGACACCACCGTCAATAAGCTGCTGGCGATGGCCAGGGGCGCGGGCGTCTCGGCCAGCGTCGCGGCGCGCGAGCTGGTGCGCACCGACGAACTGGCCGCCCGCACCCGCACCGCGCTCTCCACCTTCCTCCGCGACGCCGATCGCTGGCGCGGGGTGGCGGCGTCGCAGCCGCACGCACGCCTGCTGGAGACCATCCTGGACGAGAGCGGCTACACCGACGCGCTGCGGCTCGACAAAGGCCCGACCAGCCAGACCCGGCTCGACAACCTGAAGGAGCTGGTCCAGTCGATGGGCGCCTTCGACACCCTGCAGGCCTATCTGGAGCACGTGTCGCTGGTGATGGACCTCGACCGCGAGAGCGGGGCGGAGTCGGTGCAGATCATGACGCTGCACTCGGCCAAGGGGCTGGAGTTCCCGCTGGTGTTCCTGCCCGGCTGGGAGGAAGGCGTGTTCCCCAGCCAGCGCAGCATGGACGAAAAGGGCGAAAAGGGCCTCGAGGAAGAGCGCCGGCTCGCCTACGTCGGCATCACCCGGGCCCGCGAGGAAGCGCGCATCTCGTTCGCCGCCAACCGGCAGGTCTACGGCCGCTGGACCAGCCAGCTGCCGAGCCGCTTCGTCGACGAAATGCCGATCGACAATGTCGAGGCGGCCTCAGAGACCGGCTACTACGGCGGCGGCCCAGGCATGCGCGAGGCAAACTCGCGGTGGGACGAAGGCGGCGCGTTCGGCAACGGCTATTCCTCCCCGGGCTGGCGCCGCGCCCAGGAGCGCAACTACCGCGGCGGGCCGGCCGGCGTGACCCAGGTGATCGAGGGCGAAGGCCGCCTGGTCGCGGTCTCCGAACCCTCCGCCACGGGCAATTTCGCGCTCGGCGAGCGCGTCTTTCACATCAAGTTCGGGTACGGCAAGGTCCGCCACATCGAGGGCAACAAGCTCACGGTGATGTTCGAGCAAGCCGGCGAGAAGAAGGTGATCGACTCTTTCGTGGAGAAGACCTGAGAGGTTGTGGTCGACAGGCTGGCATAGCGACGCTATGGCGCCGGTCCCATGCCAGCCACCAGCAACCACACCTCGGTCGAGGATCTGAACCGCGCCAACGTCGGCAAGCTGCCCGAGCATCTCGGGCTGCGGATCACCGAGGTCGCCGACGGCCGCGTGGTCGGACGGTTCGAGGTGCGGCCGGACCTGGTGGCGCACATCGGCTTCCTGCTGGCCGGCGTCGTGCTCTCGGTGGCCGACATCCTCTGCGCCTACGGCGTCTCGACCGTCTGGCCCGAAGGCGCCAGCGGCTTCACCACCGCCGAGGTGAAGTGCAACTTCATGAGCACCCTGCGCGAAGGCGCCGCGGTCTGCACCGCCGAGTTGCTGCACGGCGGCCGCACGACCCAGGTCTGGGACGCGACCTTGAAGGACGAGGCGACGGGCCGGCTGATGGCCGTGTTCCGCTGCACGCAGATCATCCTCTATCCGCGGACTTAGTTTCTCGGGGCCTTGCGTGACGGAGGGGGCGCAGGGCCACCGCACCGCCTCACGCCGAATAAAAGAACCGCTCTTCGGCGATCTTGCCGTCTTTCAGGCGGTAGAGCGCGATCTCGTCCATGGTCATGCGCTGGCCGGATTCCTTGACGGTGATGTCCATCTTGAAGCGCACGGTGAAGTCGTCGCCGTTCACGTAGGGGCCTTCAACGGTGACGCCGTGGACTTCGTGGGCATTGGCCCACCATTCGCCCTTGCCGCGCGCCGCGGACTTGCCGCGGCTTTCGGCTTCGGCGCCCATCGCCTCGACGCTGACCACGTCGTCGGCCCAATACTTCTCGCCGGACTCGGCGAACTTGCCTTCCTTGCACAGCACGACGAGGTCGGCGGCGATTTCCTGGGTGGTCATGGGTGGCTCCTGAAGTTGGAGCGCCGGTTTAGCGGCCTTGTGTGACACCAGTTGGCAGCAGGCCTCAAGGCGCCGGATAAAGATCGCTCTCGCGCAGCCAGCCGGAGCTGGCGCTGTTCTCGCCGACGAAGTCCGCCTGCGCCCAGCCCGGCTGCGTGGCGCGCACGCCGACGCCGTCGCCCTTGACGATGTAGGCCTTGCCGTGGGCGGCCCCGGGCGCAGCGTAGAAGTAGGCCTTGTTGGCCTTCACCACGCGAACCGACGTCCAGGGCTGCGCCTGCTGCAGCGCGAAGTCGGCGGGCCGTGACATGTCTGCGAACTGCCGCACGTTGGCGCAGCCGCCGTGCTCGGTGGCCAACGCGAGGCGCAACTTGCCAGGGCCGAGCGACCTCAGCGCCCCGGCGATCAAGTCGCCCTTCGGATCGCCGGGAAAGAAGGTCGCCAGTTTGCCCATCCGTCCGGCCAGCCGGCCCTTCAGGTAGAAGATGCAGTTGAAACTCGGCTGCCCGCCCTGGGTCATGTCGAAATAGCCGCTGACGGCGCCGCTGGCCGGATCGACGCCGATCAGCAGGGTGTTGTCGTAGGCGCCGCTGGCGATGGTCGGGGTGGCCCCGGCAAGTCCGGGCAAGGTCACCAGTCCCAATGCCAGAAACAGTCCACGCATGCTCGCCTCTCACCAGCGGCTAGGCTACCGCAGCGGTGCGACAGGCGCTAGCTTAGGCGCGGCTGGGTGCTGATGCGCACGCGTCGGCTGGATGGAGAAACGACGATGCGCCTTCGGGTGGCCGCTTTGCTTGGGTTGTTCGGGATCGGCCTCGCTGGCTGCGTGAGCTACCACCGGGAGGTCGCCGCGCTGCGGATGCCGCGGCCGGCCGCCGGCGCGCCGGGCCTGTCGGCCTACGCCACAGCGAACCCGGATTACCCTTCGGTCGGCGGCGATATCCTGAAGGGGTCGGCGCCCGTGGCCAGCGCCACTTACGACGCCACCCGCACCGAGCCGGCCCCCTAAGCCAGATCGCGTTTCCCATCGCCGCGCCGAGCCGCTAGACGACGCGCCGCATGCCAGACGTGAACCTGCAGATCATCGCCCGCGGCCCCAGGGCCGAAGCGGAAGCCGCCGCGCTCGCGATCGACGCCGACCCGCTGCTGGAGGCCAGCACCTATTCGATCCTGGAGGAGGATGAGGCTCGGGGCGTCTGGCGGCTCGATATCTATCCGACCACGGACGAAGAGGCCGACGGCTTCATGGCGCTGCTGACCGCGCGCGGGACGCTGCAGGTCGCGGCCCAGCCCCTGGCGGACGCCGACTGGCTGGCGATGGCGCTCTCCGGCCTGCCGCCGGTCCGAGCCGGGCGATTCTTCGTGTTCGGCGCCCACGACCGCGGTCGCATCCCCGCCAACGCGGTCGGCCTGCGGATCGAAGCCGGCGCGGCGTTCGGCACCGGCCACCACGGCACCACCACCGGCTGCCTGATCGCCTTCGACGTGGCGCTGAAGGCGCGCGCCTTCAGCAAGGTGCTGGACGTCGGGACCGGCACCGGCGTGCTGGCGATCGCCGCGGCGCGCACCGGCAGCCGGCGCGCGGTCGGCACCGATATCGACCCGGTCTCGGTGCGCATCGCCCGCGAAAATGCCGGCCTGAACCACGCTCGCGCCCGCTTCGCCCGCGCCGACGGCCTGTCGGACCGGCTGGTGGCCGGCTCGGCGCCTTACGACCTCGCGTTCGCCAACATCCTCGCCCGCCCGCTGGTGCGGCTCGCGCCCAGCATCCGCGGCGCGCTCAAACCGGGCGGGACGGCGATCCTCTCGGGTCTGTTGCGCGGCCAGCAGCGCTTCGTGTTCGCCGCCTACCTGAGCCGCGGCTTTCGCCTGAAGCGCCGCATCCTGCGCGACGCCTGGGCGACGCTCGTCTTGGAGCGGCGGTAGTCGGTCCAGGAACCACCACGTTCGCGGGACGTTCGCCTTGCAACGAGTCGCAAAGGTGAACCGAGATGTCCGACTACGACCCCAACGATCCGAACCTGCGCCCGGCCACGGTCGAGCGGCCCGCGTCGCGATCGAACGTCGGATGGATCGCCGGCGCGGCCGTGGCCATTGTTGCGATCGTCGCCGTCGCCTTCGTCGCCACCCGCGCGAACGAGCCAAGCGCCGCCGACCAGCAGGCCGCGGCCACGGCCAACCAAAGCCAGGTGAGCGGCGCCCAGAGCGCCCAGGCGGCGCAGGACGCCTCGGTCGCCGCGCAGACCGCCGCCCAGTCCGCCACCCTGAGCCAGCAGAACCTCGCCGATCAGGCCGCCGCCGACCGCGCGCGCGCCGCGGCCAGCGCCAACCGCCAGGCGGCGTCGAGCGCCAGTCAATCGGGCCAGGACGCCGCGGCCACGACGCCAGACAGCCACAGCGACAGCGCCCCGCCGTCCTCGGCGCCGCCGCAACAGTAGGGCGCTCTTTCCAGAGCGCCGTCGGCGGCCTAAATCGAGGTCATGCGCCAGACCTTCGATGAATCCGCCGACCCCGCCTTCGGACGCGAGCACGCGCCGCTGATCCGCACCGCCATGGCCGCCCAAGGCCTGGACGGGTTCGTGATCCCGCACGAGGACGAGCACCAGAACGAATACCTGCCGGCCGCCAACGATCGGCTGGCCTGGGCCACCGGCTTCACCGGCTCGGCCGGCGCGGCGGTGCTGCTGAAGGACAAGGCGGCCTTGTTCATCGACGGCCGCTACACCCTGCAGGCGCGCGATCAGGTGGACGGCGCGCTGTTCGAGATCCTCGACCTGATCGAGGGCGGCGTGTCGGCCTATCTGCAGCGCGAGGCCAAGGCCGGTTGGACTATCGGCTACGATCCCAAGTTGCACAGCCCCGAGGCGCTCGACCGGCTGCGATCCGCGACCGCCAAGGCCGGCGCGGCGCTGAAGCCGGTGACCGACAACCCGCTCGACACCGCCTGGGCCGGCGCGCGGCCCGCGCAGCCGCAGGCGCCGGTGGTGCCGCACCCGGCCAAGTTCTCCGGCGAGGACTCCACTGCCAAGCGCGAGCGGATCGGCAGGAGCCTGGCCCAGCAAGGCGCCGATGCGGCGCTGATCACCTCGCCCTCGTCGTCGGCCTGGCTGTTCAACATCCGCGGCGGCGACGTGATCCGCTCGCCTCTGCCGCTGTCGCAGGCGATCTTGAACGCCGATGGCACGGCGCGGCTGTTCCTAGATCCGGCCAAGGTGACACCCGATCTGCCGGCGTGGCTTGGCAACGGCGTGACGCTGGAGTCGCCTGAGGCCCTGCCCGGCGCCCTGATCGATCTTGCCGGCAAGCAGGTGCTGGTCGATCCCGGCCAGTCGTCGGCCTGGTTCTTCGAAGCGCTGGAGCACGCCGGCGCCACGGTGATCCGCGCCGCCGATCCCACCGCCCTGCCCCGCGCCTGCAAGAACCCGGTCGAGGTCGAGGGCGCGCGCCAGGCCCACATCCGTGACGGCGGCGCGCTCGCGCGGTTCCTGCACTGGGTCGCGACCGAAGCGGCGCAAAGCCTGCCGGACGAGACCGAGGTGGTGACCAGGCTGGAGGGCTTCCGCGAAGCCACCGGCGCGTTGAAGGACCTGTCGTTCGACACGATCGCCGGCGCGGCCTCGAACGGGGCGATCGTGCACTACCGCCCGACCACGCGCCTGACCAAGCAGCTCGAACGCGGCTCGCTGCTGCTGGTCGATTCCGGCGCCCAGTACATGGACGGCACCACCGACGTCACCCGTACGGTCGCCATCGGCGCGCCGAGCGAGGAGATGCGCGAGCGCTTCACCCTGGTGCTGCGCGGCCACCTGGCGCTGGGACGGGTGCGTTTCCCCGCCGGCACCACCGGCTCGGCGCTGGACGCCCTGGCGCGGGCGCCGCTCTGGGCCGCGGGGCTCGATTTCGACCACGGCACCGGCCACGGCGTCGGCTCCTACCTCGGCGTGCACGAGGGCCCGCAGCGGATCTCCAAGCTGCCCAACAGCGTCGCCCTGCGCCCTGGTATGATCGTCTCCAACGAGCCGGGCTATTACAAGGAAGGCGGCTACGGCATCCGGATCGAGAACCTGCAGGTGGTGACCCCGCCCTCCGCCATCGCCGGCGGGGAGCGGCCAATGCTGGGCTTCGAGACCCTGACCCTGGCCCCGATCGATCGCGCACTGATCGTCAAGTCGATGCTCGACGCCGACGACCTGACCCAGATCGACGCCTACCACGCCCGCGTGCTGGCGGTGATCGGGCCCAGTGTGGAGCCAGACGTGCGGGCCTGGCTGGAACAGGTCTGCGCGCCGCTCTAACCCGCGGCGTTCGCCAGGCATGCGCTCTATCGACCGACGCTCTCTGCTAGGCGCGATGGCGCTCGCCGCCGGCGCTGGACCGGCCCCGGCGGCGTGGGCCGCGAGCAGCCGGTTCGCCCTCGGCGCAGCGTTCCCGTTCAGCTTCGAGACCCTTCGCGCCCTGGCGCGCCGCAAGGCCGCCGCCCCCTATGCGCCGCCGCCGCCCGCTCCGGCCGCGCTCGCCGAACTCGACTACCAGGCCTGGGGCCAGATCAAGTTCGACACCGACCACGCTCTCTTCGCCGACGGCCCGCTGCCGGTCACCTTCTTCCACCCCGCGAAGTTCTTCCAGGACCCGGTCAAGATCTACGCCGTCGACGCCGCCGAGGCGCGCGAGGTGATCTACGACCAGGGCTATTTCCACATGCCGGCGGATTCGCCCGCCCGGCGGCTGCCCGAGGGCGTGGGCTTCGCCGGCTTCCGGGTGCAGGAGCCGCGCGGCGGCGCGCTCGACTGGCGCACCAACGACTGGGCGGCGTTCCTGGGCGCCAGCTATTTCCGCGCCATCGGCGCGCTGGGCCAGTACGGACTCTCCGCGCGGGCGGTGGCGATCGACACGGCGGTCTACCAGCGCCCGGAAGAATTCCCCCGCTTCACCCAGTTTTTCATCGAGCGGCCGGCGGCGGGATCGGACAACATTACGGTCAGCGCCTTGCTGGAGGGACCATCGATAACCGGCGCCTGCCGGTTCCACATGACGCGCGGCGTGGGCGTGCTGATGGACATCGACCAGACGCTCTTCCCGCGCCGGCCGGTGGCGCGATTGGGCCTCGCGCCCCTGACCTCGATGTACTGGTTCTCCGAGACGGTGAAGTCGACCGCGATCGACTGGCGGCCGGAGGTGCACGACTCCGACGGGCTGGCGATGTGGACCGGCGCCGGCGAGCATATCTGGCGACCGCTCAACGACCCCGCCGCCGTGATCGTGTCCGCCTTCGGCGACGAAAACCCGAAGGGCTTCGGCCTGCTGCAGCGCGACCGCAACTTCGACCACTACCTCGACGGCGTCTACTACGACCGCCGCCCGAGCCTCTGGGTCGAGCCGAAGGGGCAATGGGGCAAGGGCGCGATCCAGCTGGTGGAGATTCCGACCGACGACGAGATCAGCGACAACATCGTCGCCGCCTGGGTTCCGGAAACGCCGCCGGCGCCCGGCACGCCGATCGAGCTCGGCTACCGCCTGCACTGGTTGGCCGACGAGCCCTACCCCTCCGACCTCGCGCGCTGCGTGGCCACGCGGCTCGGCCGCGGCGGCCAGCCAGGCCAGCCGCGACCGGCTGGCGTGCGCAAGTTCGTGGTCGAGTTCCTCGGCGGGCCGCTCGTCGCCCTGCCCTTCGGGGTCAAGCCCGAGATGTCGCCGCAGACCTCCCGCGGCCGGTTCACCGACTATCGCATGATCGAGGCCGTGCCGGACGGCGTGCCGGGCCACTGGCGCGCCGAATTCGACCTCGCCGACGTCTCAGGCCCCGAGCCGGTCGAGCTGCGCCTGCAGCTCACCGTCGGCGGCAAGATCGTCACCGAGACCTGGGCCTACCAGTACCATCCGTTCTAGGCCGACGGGCCGCCGCTACCTGGCGACCAGTTCCAGCCGCTCCAGCCCGCGGAAGAACGGCAGTGTGCGCCAGACCGGGGCTTCGTCCGGGCTGGCCAGCGCCAGGTTCGGGAAGCGTTCGAACAGCCGCACCAGCGCCACCTGCGCCTCCAGCCGCGCCAACGGTGCGCCGATGCAGATATGGGCGCCGCCGCCGAACGAGACGTGCGGCTTGTGCTGGCGGCTGACGTCGAAGCGGTCCGGATCGTCGAACACCTCGGGGTCGCGGTTGGCCGCGCGCAGGAAGAAGGTCAGGAACTGCTTTTCCTTCACCGGGCAGCCGGCGATCTCCAGGTCGCGCGAGGCGACCCGGCCGGTCACGTCCACCGGCGGCTCGTAGCGCAGCACTTCCTCGACCAGCGCGTTGATCACGCCCGGATCGGCGCGCAGCTTGGCCAGCTCCGCGGGATTGCGCAGCAACAGCCGCACCCCGTTGCCGATCAGGTCGGTGGTGGTGAGGTTGCCGCCGATCAGCAGCGCCGAGAGGTTGATGCGAAGCTCGATATCGCTGACCGCCAGACCGTCCGTCTGCAGCCGCACCATGTCGCTAATCAGGTCGTCGCCCGGGTTAGCGCGCTTTTCCTCGATCAGGCGGGTGAAGTAGTCGTTCAGCGCCGCGCTGCTGGTCTCCATCACCGCGGTCTGCTCGTCGGTGCGGAACGGATTAAAGGTCTGGATGATGCCTTCCGACCAGGTGCGGAATTCGGTCAGGCGGGTCTGATCGACGCCGAGGATGCAGGCGATCACGTCGATCGGCACCGGCACGCAGAATGTGCTCATCAGGTCGAACGGCGACGAGGCGTCGATCCGGTCCATGGTCTCGGCGACGATGCGCTCGACCTCGGGCTTGAACTTGGCGACGCGGGCGTAGAGCGCCTGCGCCAGCGGCTGGCGGATGCGGGCGTGGTCGGGGTCGTCGAGGGTGAGGATGCTCTCGGTCTCGCTGCGCACGGCGTGGCGGGCTTCCTCCACCGCCGCCTCGCCCAGCCGCCGCTTCAGCACTTCCTCGTCGCCGCGCCAGCCCTCGCGCCACAGCGTGCGATCGGACACCAGCGGGCGAATGTCGTTGTAGCGGGTCAGCACATAGTTGCCGGTCATGTCGTCGTGGAACACCGGACAGCGGCCGCGCACCTCGGCCAGCACGGCGTAGGGGTCTTCGCGGTACTGCGGATTGTACGGCGTCAGCTGGGCGATGGTGGGGGCGGCGGGGGCGTTGTCGTCGGCCATGGCGCGGACCTTTGCGGCTCTCGGTGAGCCTCAATCTAAACGATGTTAGACGCCGAACCTAGCCGTCTCGCGGCGCGACACGGCGCTTGCCAATCTCGAACAAATGAAGAACATTGCTGCGCATGGGGAAGAAGGCTGCGCAGTCGCTGCAAGAGTCGCCGCTCCGGGCTGACGAGTGGTGGGCCGCCTCGTCGGCGGTGGCCGCGCCGCATCAGCTTGGCCACCGCGAGCGGTTGCGGCACCGCGCGCAGCACGGCCTGGGCGCCCTGCCCGACTACGAGCTGCTCGAGCTGTTCCTGTTCCGCAGCCTGCCGCAGGGCGATGTGAAGCCGCTGGCCAAGACGCTGCTGGAGCGGTTCGGCTCCCTGGCCGGCGTGTTGGGCGCGCCGACCGAGGCGCTGAAGACGGTGAAGGGCGTCGGCGCCTCGGTGGCGCTCGATCTGAAGCTGCTGCAGGAGACGACCCTGCGGATCGGCCGCGCGGAAGTGTCTAAGCGGCCGGTGATCTCGTCGTGGAGCGCGCTCCTGGCCTACGCCAAGGCCGCGCTGGCGCACGAGCCACGCGAGCAGTTCCGGGTGCTGTTCCTCGACAAGAAGAACCAGCTGATCGTCGACGAGGTGATGAACGAGGGCACGGTCGACCACGCGCCGGTCTATCCGCGCGAGGTGGCGCGGCGGGCGCTGGAGCTGTCGGCCAGCGCCGTGATCCTGGTGCACAACCACCCCTCCGGCGACCCGACCCCCTCCGGCGCCGACATCGACATGACCCGCCAGGTGATCGAAGCCGGCCGCGCGCTGAAGATCGCCGTCCACGACCATCTGGTGGTCGGGCGCGAAGGGGTAGCGAGCTTCAAGGCGCTGGGTCTGATTTGAAAAGACCCACGTGCCGTCACCCCGGGCGGAGCGCGAAGCGCGTAGACCCGGGGCCGGACGGGCCGTCGCCTAGCTCGATGTCGTTTATGAACCGGCGCGTCCGGCCCCGGCTCAGCGCGGCTGTCGCCGCTTGGCCGGGTGACGGGCAAGGGAGCACCCAGCCCATACTCAGTCCGGCCGCACGTCCGCCAGTGCGGCCTTTTCCCACTCGAGGAACGCCGCCGTCTCCAGCAAGCGCTCGGCGTAGGCGCCGCAGGCGCCGAGGTCGCCGTAGTCGGAGAGGTGCAGGCCATAGCTGCGCAGGCGGGTCGCGACGGGGGTGAAGAAGGCGTCGGCGATCGACCAGGCGCCGACCAGGAACTCGCCGTCGAAGCGGCCCAGCAGGCCGGTCCACAGTGCCACCAGCCGGCGCAGGTCGTCGTGGGTGGCTTCGGAAACCTCGATGTTCCCGCGCAGGCTGAGGTCCATCGGGCATTCGCCGCGCAGGGAGTGGAATCCGGCGTGCATCTCGGCCGCGGCGGAACGGCCCAGCGCGCGGGCCTTGGGGTCGGCGGCCCAGAGCTGCGCAGCCGGGAATTTGTCCGCGAGATATTCGCAGATCGCCAGTGAATCCCAGACCGTCATGTCGCCGTCGATCAGCACCGGCACCTGGCCGTTGGGCGAACCGGCCGCGCGGGCGTTGTCGTTGGTCTGCTCGGTGCGCAGGCGGATCAGGGTCTCGGTGAAGGGCTCGCTCGCGTGCTTCAGCACCAGCCAGGGCCGCATCGACCAGCTGGACCACAGCTTGTCACCGATCAAGAGTTCCATCGACCTCATCCTCCGGCCTTGAGTTCACGCCCGGCCGCTCTAGTTTGCCGGCGCAAATAAACAAGCAGGGCGCGGCGCGGTTCCGCGTTTGGGGGGAGACATTTCGCATGGCCGAGGCCGCAGCGCCGATCGACGTCGCCGGGGCTCCCGCCATGGGCGCCGTATCGGCCGGTCGGCGGCGCTACATCCTCACCCTGCTGATGATCGCCTACACCCTGAGCTTCCTCGACCGGCAGGTGCTGTCGATCCTGGTCGAGCCGATCAAGAACGACCTGCATGTCAGCGATGCGCTGATGGGCCTGCTGACCGGGCCGGTGTTCGTGATCTTCTACTGCTTCCTCGGCATTCCGATCGCCTGGCTGGCCGATCGCACCAGCCGGCCGGCGATCATCACCGTCTCGCTGACGTTGTGGAGCGTGTTCACCGCGCTCAGCGGCTTCGTCACCACCTTCGTCCCGCTGGCGTTCGCCAGGCTGGGCGTCGGCTTCGGCGAGGCCGGCTGCAATCCGGCCTCGCACTCGCTGATCTCGGACCTCAGCACGGCGGAGAAGCGGGCCTCGGGGCTGGCGTTCTATTCCATGGGCGTGCCGATCGGGACGCTGCTGGGGCTGGCGATGGGCGGGCTGATCGCCGACGCCTACGGTTGGCGCGCGGCGTTCATGGTCGCCTCGGCGCCGGGTCTGGTGCTGGCGCTGGTGATCGCCCTGACGGTTCGGGAGACGCGGCCCTCGAAGCCGTTCGGCGCCGAGACCCTGCGGCGCAGCCTGGTGCTGCCGTTCGTCGATCTGGTCGACACCGTGAAGGCGCTGGCGAGCAAGCCGACCTTCTGGTTCGTCGCTATCGGCTGCGGCTTTTCGGCCTTCGTCGGCTACGCCCAGCTGTTCTTCACCGCCTCGTTCTTCCTGCGCTGCCACGCGCCGGAGGTGGCCGCGATCGCCGCTGGGTTTGGCTTGAAGTCGAAGGGGTTCCTGGGCCCGGCGCTGGGCGTGATGACCGCGCTGGGTGGGCTCACCGGCACCCTGGTCGGCGGCCAGATCGCCGACCGCGCGGTCGGCCGCGACCGCCGCGCGTTCATGAGCGTGCCGGCGCTGGCGGCGCTGGCCTCGATCCCGTTCGTGTTCGTGCTCTTCACCCTGAAGAGCACCTGGGGCGCGCTGGCGCTCGATTTCGTGCCCAATGTGGTCGCGACCATCTGGTACGGCGCCGGCTATTCGACCGCCCAGAGCGTGGTCGCGCCGCATCGACGGGCGACGGCGGCGGCGCTGCTGCTGCTGATCCTCAACCTGATCGGGCTGGGCCTTGGCCCGACCTTCCTCGGCGCCTGCAGCGATTTCCTGGCCAACAGCGAGCACCTGGGATCCGCCGAGGGCCTGCGCTGGGCGATGATCGCCACGAGCTGCTTCGGCGTGGTCGCGGCGGGCTTTTTCTGGATGGCCCGGCGCACCATCCGCGAAGATGTGGTGAGTTGAGATGGCGGGTGTAACGGCGCCGGCGCTGGAGGGTCCGGCGCGCAGGCCGATGTTTTCCGAGGGCTATAAGCGCACGGTGCTGACCACCCTGACGCTGGTCTACACGCTCAACTTCATCGACCGCACCATCGTCAGCATCATCGGCCAGCCGATGAAGGAGAGCCTGGGGATCACCGACAACCAGCTGGGCCTGCTCGGCGGTCTCGCCTTCGCCCTGCTCTACACCATCCTGGGCGTGCCGATCGCGCGGATCGCCGAGCGGGTCAGCCGGGTCAACATCATCGCCATCTGCATCACCCTGTGGTCGGCGTTCACCGCGCTCTGCGGCATCGCGCCCAACTTCGGGGTGATGCTGGCGATGCGAGTCGGCGTCGGCATCGGCGAAGCCGGCTGTTCGCCCCCGGCCCACTCGCTGATCTCGGACTATTACGAGCCCAAGCGCCGCGCCTCGGCGCTGTCGGTCTACGCGTTCGGCATCCCGCTCGGCGGCATGCTGGGGGCGATCTTCGGCGGCGTGATCGCGCAGTATCTGAACTGGCGCATGGCCTTCTTCATCGTCGGCCTGCCGGGCGTCGCGATCGCGATCGCGCTCAAGCTGATCGTCAAGGAACCGCCGCGCGGCCACTCCGACATCGAGGCGCGGCCGGTGCTGCCGGAGGACGTGACGCCGGAGGAAGAGGCCGAGGCGCCGGCACGCTCGTTCACGCAAGAGATCGCCCACGAACTGCGCGAACTCGGCATCGTCGGCCGGCGCCTGTTCGGCACCTGGTCATTCCTCAACATGGTGCTGGGCGTCACCCTGGCGTCGTTCGCCGGCTATGGCGCGGGCGCGTTCTCCTCGCCCTACTTCATCCGCAGCTTCGGCCTCGGTCTGGCGCTGGTGGGCGTGCTGTTCGGCATCATCGGCGGCATTTCGGCCGGCTCGGGCACCCTGCTCGGCGGCTTCGTCACCGACTGGCTGAGCAAGCGCAGCGCGACCTGGTATGCGCTGGTGCCGGGCGTCGGCCTCGCCATCGCCCTGCCGATCTATCTCGCGGCCTTCACCCGCACCGACTGGCACGCCGCGGCCTGGATCCTGCTGCTGCCGGGCATCTTCCAGTACACCTACCTCGGCCCGACCTTCGGGGTGATCCAGAACGCGGTGGACACCCGCCGCCGCGCAACGGCGACCGCGCTGCTGTTCCTGTTCCTCAACCTGATCGCGCTCGGCGGCGGTCCGCCCTTCACCGGCTGGCTGATCGACCAGTTCGCGCAATACGGCTTCACCCATCCGGGTTTCCACTCCACCTGGAGCGCGCTCGGGCGGATGTTCATGCACGGCGAGGCGGTCGGCGGCCAGTTCACCGCGCTCTGCCCCGGCGGCCTGCCGAAGCAGGGCGTGGTTTCGGCCCTCACGGGCGCCTGCAAACCGACGCTGATCCGCGCCACCCAGCAGGGCCTGATCGTGACCTTCTTCTTCTACGGCTGGGGCGCCCTGCACTACTTCCTGGCGGCGCTGACGCTGGCGAAAGACCTGAAGAAGGCGGCGGCGGAGCGCGGCGAGGCCTGAGCGGGATGCGCCTCGAAAGCGGGGCTGACAGAAACGTTCGGATTTGACTTGATCTTCCGCTTGGCGAAACTGCCGTTCAAAGATGTTCGGGAGGGTTTGTGATGCCGGCAGGAGGCATCCTGGCGTTTAGGGCGCGGCGCCCAACGCGGCGCCGAAGGTCGGCTCTGAGCGTCGGACCCGGCGCGCGACGCGCGGCCTTAGTTGCAGTGCTCGCCCTGGTCCTCGGCCCCGCGGCCGTGGCTCAGCCAATGGGAGGCGGAGTCGCGCCCCCCTCACAATGGAGCGTGGCGGCTTGCAGCGGGCACGGTCACACTGATTTCGGCCGCTGCTTCTGCGACCCGGGCTGGTCCGGCGCTGAGTGCGGCGCTACCGAAAAGCCGCTCGATTGCGGCGACCATGGCAAAGCCTCCAACGGCCGGTGCGTCTGCGACCCCGGCTGGAAGGGCCGGGCCTGTCAGACGGCGCCAACGTCTTGCACGCACGGCAAGGTCGAACAGGGCAAGTGCGTTTGCGACCCAGGCTGGTCGGGCGACGCCTGCAAGAATGGCTCGTAACGACCGGCCTAGCCGAGCCGTCGGTTCCCACCGCCCCGCTGGAGCGTCGAGGTGAACCCCATGGTTTTCTGGATAGCGAGTGCGGCCGGATTGGCCATCGCTTATCTCCTCGGTTCTACGCCCACGGGTTATCTGGCGGGGAAACTGCTCAAGGGCATCGATATCCGAGAGCACGGCTCCAAATCGACCGGCGCGACCAACGTGCTGCGAACCCTGGGGAAGTGGCCCGCACTGGTGGTGATCCTGGTGGATTTGCTGAAAGGCGCCGGGGCGATCGTCTTCGCCCGCTGGTTCTATCCCTGGCTCTATACGTTGCCGTCCGTCACGCCGCCGCCAGGGCTCGATTTGCAAACCTGCGCGCCGTGGGCTGTTTGCTTGACCGGACTAGCCGTATTGCTGGGGCACAGTCGTTCGATCTGGTTGAACTTTACCGGCGGCAAATCCGCTGCGACGGGGCTCGGCGTGTTGCTGGCGATCGCTTGGCCAGTCGGTTTAGGCGCCGCGATGGTCGTTGGTGTTGTGCTGGCTATTTTTCGGATTGTTTCGCTTGGTTCGATGCTCGGGGCGTTGACTGCGATCACCCTGATCTGCGTCTTGGAGCAGCCGGCGCCCTATCGGCTACTGGTGATTGCCGGCGGCATTTACGTGATCGTGCGCCATCGCGCCAACATCCAGCGGCTGCTGGCTGGGATAGAGCCACGCCTGGGGCAAAGCACCCCAGGATCGAATGCGGAATCGCAGATTTAATGCGGGCGCTCGGTGACGGTCGAGATCGCCAACAGCTTCGACGAACCCGCCGGCTCAGCGCACGGCGCGGCGCTCCATGATCTCATGAACGTTGCCCCCCGGCGCGTGGAAGGCCGCGTAACGGAAGCCGCCATCGGGACTTTGAGCCGGTGTTTCGTGGATGAACACCACACCGCGCTCTCTCATCCGGCCCATTTCGGCGTCGATGGAGTCCACTTCGAAAATGCAGATCGTAGCCGCGCTGGCGGCGTGCTTCCGCGCATCGGCCGCCTTGTCACAACGAATAACGCGAAACTCGGTCCCGACCAGGTCGTAGACGAGCTGGTTCGAGCTCTTGTCGATCGGCGCCAATGCAAGCGCTTCGCCATAGAAGCGCTCCGCCTCGGCAAGGTCGGGCGTGAGCACCATGACAAATCCGAGCTTCAATGGCCAACGTCCTGCATATCGCCCATCAGCCTGGCGTCGCCCTATTCTGTAGCAAGATGGACCGCGGCAGCGTCCGCTGAGGGTCGCCCCGTGGCGCGTTGCCAATCAGCCGTCCCCTCACCGTCGGCGCGGGTTGGAAAGCCGCCCAAATGCGCCAAACGGCCGGATCACTTGGACGGCGTTCCCACGGTCTACGCCTCAAGATGGGTCACGACGCGCCGAAGCCGCTCGACCGCGTCAAGCGTCGTTAGAATGGCTTGCTTCTCCGCCAGCGGTACGCGGAGGCGCACGGCGATCAAATCGGCAACGCGGCCGGGATCGTGCAGGTCGCCCAGCGGCGGACTGATTGGCGGACCAACGATGCTTTGCGCAGCGCCGTACCGCTCGAACTGCACGGCCGCCTTCTCGACGAGGTCTGGCGCGTCGGGAATCGCCCCTTCATCGATCTCATCGATCTGCGCCTGATACCATTCGCCCGCCGCCGAAAACGATTGCACCTTCACTCGGCGCTCGGTCTGGAGAAGAACCTTGGTTCCGCCTTTCAGCTCGGGCCGCCGCGCCAGGGAGTCCGAGGTCATCGGACCCACGTCGATCACGCGCGCCACCACCCCAACGTCGTAGACGTCATCTGGCCCCGGCTCTTCGACGCTCGGCTCCTTCTGTGCAACGAGGACGAGTTGCCTGCGGGTGGCGAACGCTTGAGAGAGCGCCCTCACCGTCCTCTGGCGGCCAATGAACAGGGGGAATTGCATCGCCGGGAACGCGACGACGTCCTTCATCGGAAATGCCGGCAGCCTTTGATGCTCGTGCTCGGTCGAGGGCGCGGCGGCGCCTTCGCCGTGGTCGTTCTTGAGCAATGCCGAGAGGCTGTTCCAGTCGGCGGCGCCCAGCATCCTGGAGACGAGCTCCAGGCCGTCGCTGTGGCTGATGTTGATCTGCTTGGCGCTCAGTGCCTCACGGAGGCTTTGAGCCATAGCCTTGGCGTCACGAAAATCGCGCATGGTTGGTCCTTCGCTTGAGCGAACCAGGCGTGTCAGGTGGTTGCGTTGCTGACCCGGTCGCTCGGGCAAAGGCTGTTTTGTGAGGTTCGATACATTAACCGTACCCGGACGGGCGCAACCAGCAGATCGTATCAACCTTGCCAAAAGGTGGGCTCGTCGCCCCCAGCTGTCAACGCCGGCGGAGGGTCGATAGTCCCGTCAGCATCCTGCGCGGGCGCCGGCCTCACCGGCTCGCCCCGTGACCGCGATTCGCTCATATGAGGCTTTGTCTGGTCCGTGCGAGCGCGGGCAGATCTTTGACATCGTGAGTGTTCAGGAATTCTGCGGCCGGCGCATGGGTCCGGTACAGACCGGGAGACCATACCATCGGATCGCCAGGAAAACTGTCAGTCGGCGCTGGTGGGGACGGGCTCGGGGGTGGCGGAGTCATCCAGGCTGGCCGAGCGCATTTCGCCGATTTCGCGTTCGGTGCGCTGCTCGAGACCGATGAAGCGGTCCTGGGCGTTGTCGAGCGCGCGGATCAGCTCGTCGAGCTTGGCCTGCAGCGCCTCGCCCTCGCGATTCTGGCTGTTCTGGATCAGGAACACCATCAGGAAGGTGACGATGGTGGTGCCGGTGTTGATCACCAGCTGCCAGGTATCCGAGAAGTGGAACAGCGGACCGCTGGCGGCCCAGACCAGCACCATCAGGCAGCAGAGGATGAACGTCAGCGGACGGCCCATCGCCTTGGCGATGACATTGGCCGACTTCTCGAACATCGCGTCCATGGGACCGGTCTCCATCGTCTCAAGCGCCGCAGTAACGCGGGCTGGCGCGGAGCGTTCCCTTGCAGCGCGGGCCTAGGTCCGCGACGGCCTGTAGAGGCGCTTGCCGACCGGCGTCGTCAGCCATTCAACGACGCCGCGATGCTGGTCGAGGAAGCGGCGCACCGGGCTTTTCCCTTGCGGAGACTCGGCCGGCGTCTCCCGGAGGCGCGAGCGGACATTGTGCAGATCGTTGGGCAAGCGAGCCGCCTCCAAATGGGACATCGGGGACCGGCGCCCAGCAGGATCGGGACCAGAACTCGGGCGATCGATGGCGCACGTGAGGTCGCGCTTTTCCAAACGTCTCGCGGGGACTATCTAACGCCCATGATCCCCCGCTACGCCCGACCCGAAGCCGCCGAGATCTGGTCCGCCCAGACCCGGTTCACGATCATGTTCGAGATCGAGGCGCACGCCGCCGACGCGATGGCCGAGCTGGGGGTGATCCCCAAGGCCGCCGCCGCGCGGATATGGGAACGCGGGCGCGATGCGATCTGGGACGTCGCGCGGATCGACGAGATCGAGCGCGAGACCAAGCACGACGTGCTCGCCTTCCTGACCCATATCTCGGAGATCGTCGGCCCCGAAGCGCGGTTCCTGCACCAGGGATTGACCTCGTCGGACATCAACGACACGGCGCTGGCGGTGCAGCTGACGCGGGCGACCGACCTCTTGATGGAGGACGTCGAGCTGGTGCTGACAGCGCTGAAGCGTCGCGCGCTGGAACACAAGCTGACGCCGACGGTGGGCCGCAGCCACGGTATCCACGCCGAGCCGACCACCTTCGGGCTGAAGCTCGCCGGCTACTACGCCGAGTTCGTCCGCGCCCGCGAGCGGCTGGCGATGGCGCGCTATGAGATCGCCACCTGCGCCATTTCGGGACCGATCGGCACCTTCGCCAGCGTCGACCCGCGGGTGGAGGCGCATGTGGCCGGGAAGCTGGGCCTCGCGGTCGAGCCGATCTCGACCCAAGTGATCCCGCGCGACCGGCACGCCGCCTATTTCGCCACCCTGGGCGTGGTCGCCGCTTCGATCGAGCGGCTTGCGACCGAGATTCGCCATCTGCAGCGCACCGAGGTGCTGGAGGCGGAGGAGCCGTTCGACGCCGGCCAGAAGGGCTCCTCCGCGATGCCACACAAGCGCAACCCGATCCTGACCGAGAACCTGACCGGACTGTCGCGTCTGGTCCGCTCGGCGGTGGCGCCGGCGCTGGAGAACGTGGCGCTGTGGCACGAGCGTGACATCAGCCATTCGTCGGTCGAGCGGGCCATCGCGCCCGACACTACCGTGCATCTCGACTTCGCCCTGCGACGCCTCGCCAGCGTGGTCGAGCGGCTGGTGGTCTATCCAGAGAATATGGCGCGCAACCTCGGTCAGCTCGGCGGCCTGGTTCACTCGCAGCGGGTGCTGCTGGCGCTGACCCAGAAGGGGCTGTCGCGCGAGGCGTCCTACTCGGCGGTGCAGCGCAACGCGATGCGGGTCTGGCGCGGCGAAGGGGTGTTCCTCGATTTCCTCAAGGCCGATCCCGAAGTCGCGGCGGCGCTGTCGCCGGGCGAACTGGAGGGGCTGTTCGACCCGACCTGGCACTTCTCCCAGGTCGACACGATCTTCCGCCGCGTATTCGGCGACGAGGCCGTCTCCCAGAGGGCGGCCGCAGAATAGGGGGCGAGATGCCCAGCCTGACCCACCTGCCCGCCGACGCCGCGCCCGAGGCGATCACCGCGCTGCTCGACAGCGATGGCGCGCTGATCCTCGACGACGTGCTGACGGCGGCGCAAATCGACCAGATTCGCGCCGAGCTCGATCCTTATGTCGAGGCGACGGCGGATGGGCGCGACCGGTTCACCGGCTATCAGACCACCCGCACCGGCGCCCTGGTCGCCCGCTCGCCGGCGTGCCGCGAACTGGTGATGCACCCGGGCATGCTGGCGGCGTGCGATGTGTTCCTGAAGCGCGCCTGCGACCGCTACCAGTTGCACCTGACCCAGGTGATCCGGATCAGGCCGGGCCAGCCGCGTCAGCCGCTGCACCGCGACCGTCTGGCCTGGGGCGGGTTCCTGAAGGACGTCGAGCCGCAGCTCAACACCATCTGGGCGCTGACCGATTTCACGGAGGCCAATGGCGCCACCCAGGTCGTGCCCGGCAGTCCATCCTGGCCCGAGAGCCGCAAGGCCGAGCCGGCTGAGGTGGGCTACGCCAAGATGAAGGCCGGCTCGGTGCTGATCTATTCAGGCTCGGTGATCCACGCCGGCGGCGAGAACCTGACGGAGGCCGACCGGATCGGCATCAACATCACCTATTGCCTGGGCTGGTTGCGGCAGGAAGAGAACCAATACCTCTCCTGCCCGCCCGCGATCGCCCGCACGCTCGATCCGAAGCTGCAGGCGCTGCTGGGCTATTCGATGGGCAGCTACGCGCTGGGCTATTTCTCCCCGCCGCTGCCGCCGGGCGCCGGCCCGGAGGTCGTGCCGCCGCAGTTCGCGCTCGGCGATAAGATCGCCCCCGGCTGGGGAGAGGATCTGCTGGAGGCGATCAACGAGCGGGTGCGGGCGCAGGTGAAGGTGAAGGTCTGAGGGTGGGATCGGGCATGCAATTCGGGCGGCGCGACGTCATCTTCGGCGGGACGCTGGTGGGCTTCTTCGGCGATATCTTTTCCTACGCGAAGGTCGGCAGGCCGGCGCCGCCGTTCACCGTAACTACCTTCGATAAGCGTCGAATCTCGCTGAGCGACCTGGCGGGCAAGGTGGTGGTGCTGAACTTCTGGGCCACCTGGTGTGCGCCCTGCCGGGTCGAGCTGCCGATGCTCGACGCCTATCTGCGCCGGCATCCGAGCGACGACCTGAAGCTGTTCGCCGTGACGACCGAGGGTTCGATGCCCAATTCGAAGCTGAAGCCGCTGGCCGACGTGCTGTCGTTCCCGCTGGCGACCAGCATCTCCGGCAGCGCCTATGGGCCGCTCGACGGGGTGCCGACCAACTATGTGATCGATCGGGGCGGCGTCATCCGCTACGCCCAGTCGGGCGCGTTCACCGAGGAAGGCTTCGACGAGGTGGTGAAGCCGCTGCTCGCGGCGCCGGTTCCCGGCAAGGCGACGACCGCGTGACGGCTACCCGCCCGTCTTCACTTGCTCGCGCGCGACCGCGAGGCTTTCGTCCATCTTCGACCTGACTTCGCTCTCGCGCACCTCGATGCCCGAGCCGGCCAGATCCTGGACCACCTTGCGCACGACATCCTCAGCCCCGCCCGCGCCGAGCTCGGCGCGAATCACGGCGCGCACATAGTCATCGGCGTTTTCGAGGCCCATCTTCTTGGCCGCCCACTCGCCCAGCATACGGGAGGCGCGCGATTGGGCTTGGAATTCCATCTCCTGATCGGAGACGAACTTCCTCTCGAAGCCTTTTTCGCGGTCCTCGAATGCGGACATGTTGGTTCCACGGCTACGTCAGGGTGAAGGGTCTTATCCCGAGCACGCGGAGCCGGCAATCAGTACCGACGTTAAGCTTCGTCGATATCGTGGAAGCGCGTGTAATCGATCACGGGTCTGCCGTCGGGATTGCGGCTGAAAATGTCGACCAGTCGGGCGCCCCAGACGATTTCCTCCGGAGTGTATGAAGCGCGGGCGTGGATGGTCTGGGCGAAGGTCTCGTCCATACCCTTGAGGATCACCACGATCTCCGAGCGGCTCTCCTGCAGGCTCTGCGTCGTCTGCCCGAACAGCGGGCTGGTCTCGTCGATCCGGTGCATCACCTGCCAGGTGAGAATGAACACCGGCGAGCGCGAACGCACGGTGGCGAGGTTCTCGAAGCCGCGCATGCTGACGCCTTCCCGCGTCACCCCGTCACGCGCCAGGTTAACCGTGACCTCGGCCTCGACGATGCGGTTGCGGCGGCGATTCGCCGCGCGGAACATCAGCGTCGGGACGCCCTCGTACGTCGTCACCACCGCGCGATCGGAGAACACCACCCGTGCGGTCGGCCGGGAGATGCGCGCGAACAGGAGGCCGGTGGCGATCGCCAGGTTGAACAGGCCGCAGAAGCTTTCCAGCGTCACCGCGAGATGGGCGACGAAGCTCTGCGGCGCCATCTGGCCGAAGCCGACGGTGCTGAGGGTCTCGGCGGAGAAGAAGAAGGCGTCGGCGAAATCGCCAGGCTTCACCCCCGAAACCCCGCCCACCAGAAGGTAGATCAGCGCGAACACGGTGTTCACGGCGACATAGCCGCCGGCCATGACGCCAAAGAAGGCGGCCAGCGGCATGGTCAGCAGGAAATGGTAGGCGTCGCGCCAGCTGTCCTTGCCGTGGCCGAGGTAGATGGCCTGCGGCCGTCCATCCCCGCCCATGCGCGGGTAGTTGATCCTGGTCTGTTCTTCCGTCCCGTCGGCCATCCAGAGCGTCATCGCCCAAATCGACGACGATGGCGAGCGCGCGCCACGTCTCGTTTGCGAGAAGGCGACGTTTCCGCTAGGCTTGCGCAGCCTTGAAGCGAGACGCGTCTTTGAGTCGGACAGCCGCGCGCCGGACCGCCATCCGCGCGCTTTTTCATTTCCGGCCACCGCCCTGCGCTGGAGGAGGCTCAAAATTATGACCCGCCGCAAGAAGATCTACGAGGGCAAGGCCAAGATCCTTTACGAGGGACCTGAGCCCGGAACCTTGATCCAATACTTCAAGGACGACACCACCGCCTTCGACGCGACCAAGAAAGCCGTGCTCGAAGGCAAGGGCGTCATCAACAATCGCATCAGCGAATATGTGATGACCCGGCTGAACACGATTGGCGTGCAGAACCACTTCATCAAGCGGCTGAACCTGCGCGAACAGCTGATCAAGGAAGTCGAAATCATCCCGCTGGAGGTGGTCTGCCGCAACATCGCGGCGGGCTCGATCTCGACGCGGCTGGGCCTGCCCGAGGGCGAGCCCCTGCCCCGGTCGATCATCGAGTTCTACTTCAAGAACGACAAGCTGCACGACCCGATGGTGTCCGAAGAGCACATCACCGCCTTCAACTGGGCCTCGACCCAGGAGATCGACGACATCATGGCGCTGACGCTCAGGATCAACGACTACCTCTGCGGCCTGTTCGGCGCCGTCGGCATCACCCTGGTCGACTTCAAGGTCGAGTTCGGCCGCGTTTGGGAAGGCGACTTCGCGCGGATCATTCTCGCCGACGAGATCAGCCCGGACAGCTGCCGGCTGTGGGACAGCACCACCAACGAGAAGCTCGACAAGGACCGCTTCCGCCGCGACCTCGGCAACGTCATCGAGAGCTACACCGAGGTCGCGCGCCGGCTCGGGATCATGAAGGAGATGCCGACCGTGATTCAGGGGGGGATTCACTGAAAGCCACCGTCCACGTATTCCTGAAGCCCGGCGTACTGGACGTGCAGGGCAAGGCGGTCGAGAACGCGCTGCACGGTCTGGGCTGGCCCGCGGTCGGCAATGTGCGCATCGGCCGGGTGATCGAGTTCGATCTCGCCGCGACCGACGCCGCGGCCGCCGCGGCCGAGGTCAAGGCGATGTGCGAGAAGCTGCTCGCCAACACCGTGATCGAAAGCTACCGCGCGGAGGTCGTGTGACCGGCCACAAGCTCCAGGGCGGCCTTGTCTGGGGAACCGCCGCATGAAAGCCGCCGTCATCGTCTTCCCCGGCTCGAACTGCGACCGTGACTGCAAGACCGCGATCGAGCGCACCACCGGCGCGGCGGTGGACCTGGTCTGGCACGGCGAGACCGTCCTGCCGGCCGGGCTCGACCTGATCGTGCTGCCGGGCGGCTTCGCCTACGGCGACTATCTGCGGTGCGGGGCGATGGCCTCGCTCTCGCCGGTGATGACCGAGGTGAAGGCCGCCGCTGATCGCGGTGTCGCCGTCGCGGGTATCTGCAACGGCTTCCAGGTGCTCTGCGAGGCGCGGATGCTGCCCGGCGCGCTGTTGCGCAACGCCGGCCTCAAGTACGTCTGCGAAACGGTCGATCTGGAAGTGGTCAACGCCCAGACGCGCTTCACCGCCGGTTACCGCGACCGGCGCGAGGCGCGGATGACCATCGGCCACGGCGAGGGCAATTACTTCGCCGAGGACGAGACGCTCGAACGGCTCGAGGGCGAGGGCCAGGTCGTGTTCCGATACCGCAAGAACCCGAACGGCTCCGCGCGCGACATCGCCGGCATCGTCAACGAGCGCGGCAACGTGATCGGCCTGATGCCCCACCCCGATCGGGCGTTTGAGGAAGAGCTGGGTTCGGCCGACGGGGCGGTATTCTTCCAGAGCGTGCTGGCGAGCGCTTAGAGCACGATGGGATCAGGCGGAATCGCCTGATCCCATCGTGCTCGCAATTCAAAGGTTTAGAGCCTGATTCAGGGCTCAAGATGAGCCCATCAGGCTCTAGGGCTCAGATCGCCCTGGCGATATCGGTAAGCGCAAAGTCGTCGCCCTTGAACAACAGCGGCTCGCCGGTGACCTTCGCAAGAGCGTAAGCGAAGCTGTCGCCAAGGTTCAAACGCGCTGGGTGCCGGCCCTTGCCGAAGCGAACCAGCGCCTCGGCCGCCGCGCGCCACTGTAGGGAATCCATAGCGGCGACCTCGAGCGCGAACTCGCCGATAAACCGGTCCATCGAGGCAACGGCGTCGGCGCTCGGCCGACGGCCTGCAAACACCGCGACGCACTCGACTGTGCTTGCGACACTGATGAGCCTGCGACTGGACGTCTTGATGGCGACGGAGAAAGCATCACGCTCGGCTTCGTCGAGCACGATGGCGAAAATCGCCGACGTGTCGATCACCATCAGATCGGCTCACCGAACTCGCCATACATCTCCTCTTCTATTTCCCTGAGGCTCTTGCCGTTGCCGGGCCCCAAAGCATCCAACTTCGCAAAGAACGGTTCCAGGTCGGCGAGGATCTGCTCTCGTGTCTTTTGACCGCCTTCCAGGCGAGACAACTCGTTCTCCAACGCATGGTGAATGGCGTCGGTTAGACTCTCACCCTTCAGCTTGGCCACCTCGCGAGCCAGTCGCTCGGTCTCTTCGCGCTTGATACTGATACCCACCTGAGCCTCATCTAGACAAACTGAGAATTTCTAGACAATAGCGGAATCCCGCGCCTCCCGCTAGAAGGCGGCCATGAGCGCGCACGACTCCAAATCCATCGCCGAGACGGCCGTCGAGTTCGGTCTGAAGCCGGAGGAATACCAGCTCATCGTGCAGCGGCTGAACCGCGAGCCGAACCACGTCGAGCTGGGCGTGTTCTCGGTGATGTGGTCGGAGCACTGCTCCTACAAGAGCAGCAAGGCGCATCTCGCCAAGTTCCCGACCACCGGCCCGCGGGTGATCCAGGGCCCGGGCGAGAACGCTGGCGTGGTCGATATCGGCGACGGCCAGGCGGTGGTGTTCAAGATGGAGTCGCACAACCACCCGTCCTTCATCGAGCCCTACCAGGGCGCGGCGACGGGCGTGGGCGGGATCATGCGCGACGTCTTCACCATGGGCGCGCGGCCGATCGCGCTGTTGAACGCGCTGCGTTTCGGCGATCCGGCGCACCCGAAGACGCGGCGGCTGGTGTCGGGCGTCGTCTCCGGCATCGGCGGCTACGGCAACTGCGTCGGGGTGCCGACGGTGGCCGGCGAGACCAACTTCCACCGCGGCTATGACGGCAACATCCTGGTCAACGCCATGTGCGTGGGCCTCGCCGACACCGACAAGATCTTCTACTCCGCCGCGCCCGGCGCAGGGCTCTCGGTGGTCTATTTTGGCTCCAAGACCGGCCGTGACGGCATCCACGGCGCGACCATGGCGTCGGCCGAGTTCGGCGAGGACTCCGACGAGAAGCGGCCGACGGTGCAGGTGGGCGATCCCTTCGCGGAGAAGCTGCTGATCGAGGCGACGCTGGAGCTGATGGCGTCAGGCGCCGTGGCGGCGATCCAGGACATGGGCGCGGCGGGCCTGACCTCATCGTCGGTCGAGATGGCGGGCAAGGGCGACGTCGGCGTCGAGCTCGATCTCGACATGGTGCCGCAGCGCGAAGAGGGCATGAGCGCCTATGAGATGATGCTGTCGGAGAGCCAGGAGCGGATGCTGGCGATCCTGAAGCCGGGCCGCGAGGACGACGGCCGGCGGATCTTCGAGAAGTGGGGCCTCGACGCCGCCGTGATCGGCCGCACCACCGACACCGGCCGCCTGATCCTGACCCATAAGGGCGAGGTGGTCTGCGACATCCCGCTGAAGCCGCTGACCGAGGATGCGCCGCTCTATCACCGGCCTTGGGTCGAGCCGCACGCCGAGCCGCATCTTGACCCGGCGCACGTGCCAGCGCCGGCGGACTGGGAAGCGGCGGTGCTGACGCTGATGGCCGCGCCCGACGTCGCGTCGAAGCGCTGGCTCTGGGAGCAGTACGACCGGCACGTGATGGCCGACACGCTTGAGGACTCGGCCACGGGCGCCGATGCCGGGATCGTGCGGGTGCACGGGAGCCGCAAGGCGCTGGCGCTGACCTCCGACTGCACGCCGCGCTATGTCGCGGCCGGGGCGTTCGAGGGCGGCAAGCAGGCGGTGGCCGAGGCCTGGCGCAACCTGACCGCCGTCGGCGCCGACCCGATCGCGATCACCGACAACCTCAACTTCGGCAATCCGGAGCGTCCGGAGATCATGGGCCAGCTCGCCCGCGCCATCGACGGCATGGCCGAGGCCTGCCGCGCGCTCGACTTCCCGGTCGTGAGCGGCAACGTCTCGCTCTACAACGAGACCGGCGGGGTCGCGATCCCGCCGACGCCGACCGTGGGCGCGGTCGGCCTGATCCCGGACTACGCCCTTCGCGCCGACTTCGCCTCGATGAAGGCGGGGGACGCGTTGCTGGTGATTGGCGCGAGCCACGGCGAACTGGGCTCCAGCCTTTATCTGCGCGAGCTGCTCGGGCGCGAGGATGGCGCGCCGCCGCCGGTCGATCTGGAATTCGAGCGCCGCAACGGCGATTTCGTCCGAGGACTGATCAGATCGGGCGCTGTGTCAGCCGTGCACGATCTTTCCGACGGTGGCTTGGCGATCGCCGCGGCCGAGATGGCGCTGGCGTCACACGTCGGCATTGAGCTGTCACCCACCAGCCAGACCCACGCCCACGCCTTCCTGTTCGGCGAGGATCAGGGCCGCTACCTGATCGCCACCGCCGACCCGGATCCGATCATTTTCGCCGGCCGCGCGGCAGGCCTCAACATCGCCTTGGCGGGCATTGCCGACGGCGACGACTTCGCCTGCCACACGCTCTTCAGGATTTCGCTGGACCGGCTGCGGGCGGCGCACGAAGGCTGGATGCCGGCTTATATGGGTGGCGCTTAGCTCGCGCCCGCGCCGAGCGCCTCGTCAGCGCGGGGCGTCCCTGAGCCAACGAGCGTCGCGGGGCGGCTGCGGGGCCCAGGCTTCGCTGGCCTTGGCGGCGGCGCGCAGGGCCGCGGTGGATGTCGTGGTGCAGACCGGATCGCCATCCTTCATCGTCAGGCCGGGCAGCAGCTTCTGCGTCGCGGGGGCGGTGTCGTCGCCGTCGGCGTCCCTGGGCGGCGGCGGGCCGCATTGGACCGGCCAGAGGGTAAAGGCGACGATGCGGCCCTGGCCGTCGAGCTTGGTCGGGCGGATGGCGGCGTAGCCGTAGGGCTGCGAGTGCGAGGAACTCGAGGACGATGAACGGTTCGCCGTCACACCCTCGCCGCTGGCCGAAACGTCAGCATGAGCCGAGACGTCGACGTCCACCTGGATCTGCATAACGCGCGGATCGCCAGTGGCGAGCACGTAGGGCGCCGTTTCCAGTTGGCCGGGCGGCGCGTCCTGCTTGTGACCCTTGATCTCGGCGGCGCCGACAAGTCCGCCGCCGGCGCAGTCCGGCCACTCGGTGAACGGCTTGCTTTCATCCACCTTGCAGCCCGGTTCTTCGAAGAAGAGCCAGACGCCGGGCTTAAGCGCCGGCGCGCCCGCGGCGTCGGCCTGCGTGAACAGCGGCTTTTCGGTCATAACCACGTTGCAGGCCGACAGCAGGCCCAAGGCGGCGGCGGCGATCGGCGCGAGGCGAAGCGGCGCCGCGATCACGGACTGCCCGGCGCGATCCAGGCGACCTCGGTCAGGGTCGAACGGTCGCGCAGGGCCACCTGGGCCGCCGCGCGGACGGTCTCGACGGGTTCGAGGTCGCAGCCGTTGAGGCTGGGCTTGATCACGAGACCGCCGTCCTTCGGCTTCGGACAAGAGACCGCCGCGCCGATCGCGCCGACCAGCCGCCCTCGCTCGTCCTCGGCGAGGTTGGTCAGGGCCAGAAACAGATAGCCGTCCTTCTGGGTGCCGACCTGGGCGATCAGGGGTTCGCCCGGGGTCAGGCTGACGTCGGCGGCGTAGCTGACGTCGTGCGGGGCGCGATTGCTGCTCGCGGCCAGCAGCACGGTCGCCTTGTCGCCGCTGATCCAGAACGGCGAGGCGCAGTGGGGCCAGACATGGATGTTGGCGGCGCTCGGCTTGATGCAACCCGGATCCAGCATGGCCCAGAGGCCCTCGGCCGGCTTCGGCGCGACGGCTGGCGGGGGCGTCACCGTCACGAGTTGGGGCGGCGCGTGGTGGCGCGCGCCGAGCGACGCGAACCGCGCGGAAAGGCCCGCGCAGGCGCTCAGTCCCACCATCAGTGCAACGACGAGAATGCGGCGCAGCAAACCAACCCTCCAGCCAATTCCTATATATCCCCGCAATGGGGGTCTTGCAGCTCAAAATGACGTTTGTGCAATGATCGAAGCGGACTGCGAGGCGGTTGGGTAGGGCTTGTTAAGGCTTTTCATTCACTGATCTTAAGCTCAGGAGAGTCCTCCCGGTGCCCATGGCCGCATCACAGCTCGAAGCCGAATTGCGCGCCGCGTTTCCGGACGCGCAGATCGTAATCGAAGACCTCGCCGGCGACGGCGATCACTATCGCGCGAAGATCACCTGCGAGAGTTTCGCGGGCGTGCCGCGTGTGCGCCAGCATCAGCTCGTCTACGCGGCCTTGAAGGGCAAGGTGGGCGGCGAGTTGCATGCACTCGCGCTCGAAACCGGCGCGCCAGCGAAGCCCTAGCATGCGTTATCGTCCCTTCGGTCGCACCGGCATCGCCGTCTCAGCCTTCTCGCTGACCCTGAGTGGCGACGAAGACCGCAAGGCCGGCGAATGGCTGAGTCTGGTGCACGGCGCGCTTGAGCATGGGATCAACGCCTTCGAGATCGTGCGACCGTCGCAAGCGCTGCTGAACGGCTTCGCCGAGGGGATCGCGGCGGTTCGGCGCACGCTGCTGTTCGTCGCCCTGCGCGCCGATCCCGATATGCCGGGCGCCAAGCTCGATGGATGGGTCAGCGAGATGGTCGCCGCCGGCGGTCTCGGCGAAATCAACCTGCTGACGCTCGACGCCGATTCGCCCGAGTTCGAGGAGGCGCTGGGCGCCGCCCTGCGCCTGAAGGACATCAGCCTGGTGCGGCGCATGGCGGTCGCGGGGCCCGGAGAAGCCCTCGTCGGCCACGTCGAGGATCCGCTGTTCGACGCGATCGTGATGCCGTTCGGCGTGCAGTCCGGCTGGCGCGACCGCAATCTGGTGCGCACGGCGCTGGCGCGGCAGATGGCCGTGATGGCCTGCGACTCCTGCCCGGCGCAGCTCACCGCCCAGGTCAAGGAAGACGCCAAGCAGGCCAGGGGTGGCTGGTTCAAAAAGGCGGAGCCCCTCGCCGCTTCCGGCTCGCACGCCTTCCTGCAACAGACCTACGGCTGGACCGCCGAGCAGATCTGCATCGCCCACGTGCTGACCGAGCCCGCGATCACCACCGTGCAGATGCCGGTGAAAAACCTCGATCACCTTGAGACCCTGGCCGCCGCGCCTGAACGCAACCTGCCGGCGCAGGTCGCCGCCCAGATCGAGATGGCCCACTTCTCCGAGGAGCGGACGGCGCGCACGCGGTCTTCCGACAAGCGCCGCGCTTGACCC
>Ga0302314_10002003_pt1 | contig 38181 bp, 34 predicted proteins | sample III_Palsa_N2_3_FD_200533 | JGI IMG/M metagenome (GOLD analysis project Ga0302314, IMG submission 200533) | Peat permafrost microbial communities from Stordalen Mire near Abisko, Sweden - III_Palsa_N2_3 | ecosystem: Environmental > Terrestrial > Soil > Palsa > Peat permafrost | place: Sweden...
ACGCGTAGAGGACGACCGCAGGGAGGACGACAGTAAGCGCCGACGCAGGCAGGCCCCCGTACGAGGTCCGGCACGAAGCGCAGCGCAGCACCGGAACGTAGGAAGGCCGACCACCACCCGCAAACCGCTCGGAAGCGCCGGAATTTCGCGCCGCGCTCGACAGGGTCCCGCTCTTGACGTGAGATGTCGGCAGGAGCGGGACCGCGATGAACTTGTCAGACCGGCAGACCGTCAGACCGTCAGTCCGACTGCTCGCCCTCGCCCAGGCCGATGCCTGTGGTCCACGAGGTGATGGAGACGCCGCCGGAGTAGATGTCCTGAACGCCCGGGTAGAGGAAGTCCGTCACCCGCGAGGTCTTGTCCGGCATCGCCAGCGTGAGGGTGCTGACTTCTATGGTGTCCGGCTTGGTGTCCGGCATCGCGTAGAACAGTGTGGCGTGCAGCGGGCTGTCCGGCCGCAGGATCAGCGTGCCGCCGCGGCCGTCGATCTGGACCGGGATCGGCTTCTTCTGGCTTGGGCGACCGGCGAGCGTGATCAGCGGCGTGTCGCTGAGCGAGCAGGTGATGCCGTCGTGCGCGAGCAGCGTCAGGTCGAAGCTGCGCTGCCCGAGCCCGGCGGTGAGGCCGCCGAAGTAGAACGAGACGTCGTTGATGGTGCACGGACGTACCGAGGCGGTGGTCGACGCGGCCGGCGCCGCGCCCACTGCAGAGGCCGCGGTCGCCGCGGCTAGGCTGGCGCCCACCGCGCCGAGTGCGGTGGCCAGGCGGATCGAAGTACGCATGAGGGGATGCTCCTGGAGGTGGGAGGTGGGGATCAGAAGGCGGCGAGGCCGTGCGGGATGCCGAGGCCGGTCGGGCCGTCCCAGCCCTTGCCGGCGTTGCACAGCTTCGAACTGATGCCGGGGTACGCGGAGCAGTCGAGCAGCGCCTCGTTGTTGCCGCTGGTGATGTCGGTGAAATCGGTGGCGGGGTCGGCGTAGAGGGTGTTCGGCCCGTCGACCCTGGTCAGGTGGCCCGCGCGCGCGAAGAGGCCGCCGATGTAGGGGGCTGACGCGCTGGTGCCGCCGACGACGATCCAGTCGTTCGGCGTCCCGCTGCTCGGCGCGTACGTGTCGTATACGGCGAGGCCGGTGTTCGGGTCGGCGTCGGCGGACACGTCGGAGGCCGCGCGGTGGCCGCCGCACGCCGCGGTGACCGAGGCGGGTTGCCCGGCGGCGGCGGCGGCGGCGGTGAACGCGGTTTCGCAGCCGCTGCCGCCGTCCGCCCACGCGCTCGGCTTGCCGCCGCTGGTCGGGAGGGTGCGGCGAGCTCCTGCGCCAGCTTCTTGGGATCATCGAATGTTCCGGTGACGGCATAAACGTCGATCATAGGCATGGAAAGATGCTCCTCGGGCTCCGATTACGAATGGCTGCTGACAAAACGCCATTGTCCGGTGATCGCCCAGCGAGATTCCCTCACCTAAATACGTGATGGCCCGGTCATTGCGCGGTCCAGCCGCCGTCCACCGTGAGCGTGGTCCCGGTCATGAAGCGCGAGGCGTCCGAGGCCAGGAACACGGCCGCCCCGCCGAGTTCCTCCACATTGCCCACCCGGCCCATCGGGGTGCTGCGCAGAATCCGCTCGCCCCAACGCTTGGCGGCGAGCAGCCCCGAGCTGAGATCCGTGTGGAAGTAGCCCGGCGCGAGGGCGTTGACGCGCACGCCGTGCTCGGCCCACTCGACCGCGAGCACCCTGGTGAGCGCTTCCACGCCGCCCTTGCTCGCCGCGTACGCGGCTATCCGCTCGAAGCCGCTGCTCGCGTGGATCGACGAGACGTTGACGATCGAGCCCGAGCGCTGCTCCAGCATTACCTTGCCCGCCTCGCGGCAGCAGCAGAACGTGCCCTGCAGGTTCACGTCGAGGACCTGCCGCCACTCGTCATCGCTGACGTCCACGCTGCGTGTGAAGTGCGGACTGATCCCGGCGCAGTTGATCACCGCGTCCAGTCGGCCCGTCTGCTCGACGATCCGCTCGACGATGGTTCGGACGGCGGCGGAATCAGCGACCGACCCGGGAAGCACCAGCACCTTCCCGCCGTACTCGGCCCGCTCGGTGGCGAGTTGCTCCAGGTCAGACGCGGTGCGTGCCGTTATCGCGACGGTCGCGCCAGCCTGCGACAGCGCCACCGCGATCGCGCGGCCTAGGCCCTTCCCGGCGCCCGTCACCCAGGCGATCTTCTGGTCCAAGCGCAGCTCGTCGTTTACGTCATCCATGATTCGGGAGCTCAATCCTTCGCCGGTATGTCGCGCAGGTTCCGCTTGAGGACCTTCCCCGAGGGAGTGCGCGGAAGTTCGTCGATGACCTCGAAGCGCGCAGGAACCTTGAACTTGGCCAGGCGTGCCTGGCAGAACTCCCGAAGCTCGTCCGCCTTCACTTCAAGCCCCGGCCGGAAGACCACGAACGCGCGGGGGACCTCGCCCCAGCGCGGATGGGCCTGGCCGATCACCGCGGCCTCCAGCACGGCAGGGTGCTCATACAGGACCCGCTCGACCTCGGGTGTCGCGATGTTCTCGCCGCCGGAGACGATCATGTCCTTCTTCCGGTCGTCGACGTACAGGTAGCCGTCCTCGTCGACATGGCCGATGTCCCCGGTGTGGAACCAGCCGTCCCGGATGGCCGCAGCGGTCGCCGCCTCATCGCGCCAGTACCCTGCGAAGACCTTCGGGCCGCGCAGCGTGATCTCGCCGAGTTCGCCCGCCGGAACCTCCGCGCCGGCCTCGTCGACGATCTTGATCCTGGTGTGCGCCACCGGGCGTCCGGTCGAGCCCAGCTTGGACAGCGAGTGCTCGCGATCGAGGAACGTGTCGCCGGAGACCGTCTCGGTCAGTCCGTACGCGTCGGCGAACCACGCGTTGGGGAACGCGGTCATGATGCGTCGCAGCACCGGCTCGGGAGTCTTCTCACCGCCGCCGAGCACGACGCGGACCGAGGTGGCGTCGTACTTCTCGCGGTCGGGAACCTCCAGGACCGCGTTCACCATCGCGGGCGGCAGCCACACGTTCGTGATCCGGTGCTCCTGGATCGCGCGCAGGGCGGCCACCGCGTCGAACTTGCGCTGAAGAACGACGCCGCCGCCAGCGTAGAGCGTTGCCAGTGCAGGCATATCGAGCCCTGCGACGTGGTAGAGCGGGCCGCAGACGAGCGTCTTGTCGGCAGAGGTGAGGCCGAACTGGAGGATCAGCGCGAGGTTCTTGGCCTGTAAGTTCCCGTAGGTGATGCGCACGCCCTTGGGACGCGACGTCGTCCCTGAGGTGTACATCAATCGCTGAAGATCTTTCAGCTCGACCTCTGCCGGCTCGACCCGGGCACCCTGATGACGCGCCAGCAGATCCTCGTAGCCGATCCATGGACTCGCAGACTCGCCCCCGATCTGGATCCGGTGCTCCAGGTCCGTCAGCGATCCCGCGAGCCGGTCCACCGCCGGGACGAACTCGGGCTCGGTGACGATCGCCTTGGCCTGCGCGTGCTCGAGGATGTAGCGCCACTCGTCCTCGGCCAGCCGGTAGTTCAGCGGCAGGAAGACCGCCCCGAGCCGATTGGCCGCGTAGGCCAGCTCCAGGAACTCCGGCTGGTTGTAGAGCAGCAGCGCGACGATGTCGCCACGTCCGATGCCCAGCTCCGACAGCCCGGCGGCCAGCTGGTTCACCCGAGTGTGCAGTTGACGCACGGTCAACCGCTGCCCGTCCTGCTGTGCGATGACCTCGGCGTCGGGCCGCTGGGTCAGGTGGTAATCGAGGATGCTCGCGAAGTTGTGCACAAGACTCCCTCAGTCTCTTGCCCGGGCCCGGGGTTTCCTGTACTAGTTGGTCTATAAAACCGCTGCGCCGAACTCTACGACCGCGCGACCTGCCCGGCAAGGGGAGAAATCAGGGAGTCCAGTGCCACGCATCCGCCTCGACGCCGATGGACCCGCAGCAGCAGCAGTCATCACGGTCCGCCTCGACAACCCGCCGATGAACGCCTTCGACTCCGAGCAGCGGGACGAACTCGCCACCGCGGTGCGCCGACTCGCGGACGCGCGCGACGTGCGGGCCGTAGTCCTCTACGGCGGCGAGCGGCTCTTCGCCGCCGGCGCCGATATCAAAACCCTGGCCGCCCTGGGACCGGACGAGGCCCGCAGCTGGAACCGCGCTTTGCAGCGAACATTCGACGAAGTGGCCCGACTGCCGATGCCGGTCGTCGCGGCGATCACCGGCTACGCACTCGGCGGCGGCCTTGAGCTGGCCCTATGCGCCGACTACCGGGTGGCGGCCGACGACGCGGTGCTCGGTCAGCCGGAAGTGCAGCTCGGCCTCATGCCGGGTTCCGGCGGCACGCAGCGGCTCGTGCGGCTGATCGGGCCGTCCCGAGCGAAGAACCTGCTGATGACCGGCCGCAGGGTGCGCGCCGACGAGGCACTCCGACTCGGCCTGGTCGACGAGGTGGTCCCGAGCGGATCCGCATACGACGCAGCGCTCGACTACGCCCGACGCCTCGCGGAAGGACCAGCCGCCGCGCTCGAAGCGATCAAGGTCGCGGTCGACTACGGCGCGGGCATCAGCGTCTCCGTCGGACTCGCCCTCGAGCGTTCCCTGTTCGCAGAGGTCTTCGCTACGCCCGACGCCGCCACCGGGATCCAGTCCTTCCTCGAACACGGCCCCGGCCACGCACGCTTCGGAGAGAACGGGCAACCATGAAAGCACTGCGTTGGCACGGTGCACGTGACCTGCGGCTCGAAGACGTGCCCGAGCCCCCGACACCGCAGCCGCACGAAGCGGTCATCGACGTGTCCTGGTGCGGCGTATGCGGCACCGACCTGCACGAATTCCTCGAAGGCCCGCACATGATCCGCAGCGGCCCGCATCCGCTCACCGGCGCCCAGCCACCACTAGCCCTCGGCCACGAACTGAGCGGAACCGTCGTCGCGCTGGGAGCCGACGCACCCGGTATCGCGATCGGCGACCGGGTTACCGCAGACCCCTGCTGGCGCTGCGGCGTCTGCTTCTGGTGCACACACGGCGAGTACCACCTGTGTCCCAAGGGCGGCTCCGTCGGCCTGGCCTCGCCCGGTGCCTTCGCCGAGCGCGTCACGGTTCCGCTCGCCGGACTGACCCGCCTGCCCGACAACGTCTCCGACGAGATGGCCGCGCTGGCCGAGCCCCTCTCCGTCGGTCTGCACGCCGTTACCCGTGCGGGCGTTCGTCCAGGCGAGAACGTCCTGGTCCTCGGCGGAGGGCCGATCGGCGTCGCGGTGGTCCTCGCGGCACGGATGGCAGGCGTCGCAGGGCTCTACGTCAGTGAACCGCTCGTAGGGCGCCGCGAACTGCTGAGCAGCCTCGGCGTCACAGAGACCTTCGACCCGCGCGAGGCCGACGTACGCCGCGAGGTCTTCCTGCGAACCGGCCGCATCGGACCGGACGTCGTCGTCGATGCGACCGGCGTACCCGGGCTGGCCTCGCTCGCCGTCAGCAGTGTGCGTCGCGGAGGACGGGTCGTGCTCGCGGGCGTCGGGCACGGCAGCGTCGAATTCGAGCTCGGGCAGCTCGTCTTCTACGAACGCACGGTCCTCGGCTCGCTCGGCTACAACTTCGACATCCCCCGCGTGATCGACCTGATGAGCACCGGACGCCTCGACGCCTCGCCCCTGATCACCGGGCGTTTTCCGCTGTCCGCAGGGGTCGGCGCGTTCGAGGACCTGGCCGCCGACCGGGCCCGGCATCTCAAGGTTCTCATCACCCCGAAAGGACTGTAGACAAGACATGGATTTCGATCTTCCGGAGGAGACCCGGGCCCTGCAGGACATGGTCCGCGAGTTCGCGGCGAAGGAGATCACCCCGTACGCGGCGGAATGGTCCGAGCAGGAGCAATTCCCGACTGAGGTGTTCACGAAGCTGGGCGGACTCGGCCTGATGGGGATGCTCGTACCCGAGGCGTACGGCGGTGCGGAGGCCGACATGGTCTCGTACGTCGCGGTGATGGAGGAACTCGGCGCCGCTGACCAGTCCGTCGCAGCGTCCTGGAACGCGCACTCCACGATCGCCTCGCTTCCGCTGCTGGTCTACGGCACCGAGGAACAGAAGCAGCGCTGGCTGGCGCCGCTGGCCCGGGGCGAGGCCATCGGCGCCTTCGGCCTGACCGAGCCGGACGCCGGCTCCGACGCGGCCGGCATCGCGACCACCGCCCGTCGGGAACGCGGCGGCTGGGTGATCGACGGCACCAAGATCTTCATCACCAACGCCGGGACCGAGATCAGCCAGGGCGTCGCCCTGCTGGCCGTGACGGGCCGGGGCGACGACGGCCGGAAGCAGTACGCGACCTTCTACATCCCGACCGGCACGCCCGGATACACCTGCGGCCGGAAGATCAGGAAGCTCGGCTGGCATGCGATGGACACCCGGGAACTGGTCTTCGCAGACTGCTGGGTCCCCGACGACCACCTGATCGGCCCTGAGGGCAACGGCCTGCGCCAGTTCCTGTCCGTGCTGGACAAGGGCCGGATCAGCGTCGCCGCGCTCGGCCTCTCGCTGACGAAGGCGGCGCTCAGGCTCGCCGTCAAGCACGCGGGGGAGCGGCAGCAGTTCGGCAGGCCCTTGTCGGACTTCCAGGCGATCGCGCACAAGATCGCTGACATGGGCACCGAGTTCGAGGCGGCCCGCTGCCTCGTCTACCGCGCCGCGTGGCTCGCCGACCAGGGCCGTTCGTACAGCACGGCCGCCGCGATGGCCAAGCTCTACGCCGCCGAGGCCGCCAACCGCGCGGCGTCCGCGGCCGTCCAGATCCACGGCGGCTACGGCTACGCGCGAGAGTCGGAGATCTCCCGCTTCTACGCCGACGCGAAGATCCTCGAGATCGGCGAGGGGACGAGCGAGATCCAGCGCAACGTCATCGCCAGGGCGTTGGTGAAGCAGTCGTGACTGTCGTGTCAGCCCTCGACGAGGACCGGCTCCCATGCCGCCTCGGGATCGAGCGGCCGGTCGGACCTGTACCGCTTGAACCGCGTGACCTGCTCCTCGACGTCCGGCAGTTCGACACCCGGCGCGGCGAATCCGCGAAACAGCGTCGCGCAGTACTCGCGGGACAGGAACGCGGCGTCCCACGCGCCGTCCGGCCGCAGCCACTGGTACGTGTGATTGTGCAGGTTGAGGAACTGCAGCGTGGCCAGACGCGGCTGGAGCGCGCGGAAGCTGCCCTGCTTGACCGCCTCGGCCAGCAGACCGGAGACCAACTGCTCGAACTCGGCACGCTCGCCGAGCAGCGTCTCCAGCTCGCCGCCGCTGAGGCTGCGGTAGTCGTGCTCGTAGACCCAGATGTGGTCGAGCCTGCGGAAGATGATCGTCAGCAGCGACTCCGAGAGCAGGCGAAGGCGCAGCAGCGGCTCCTCGTCGAGCTCCGCGATCTGCCGCGCGCGGGCGAGCAGCGGCCGCATCACCCGCGACTGGATCTCGACGAGCAGGTGCTCCTTGGACTCGATGTAGTAATACAGCGCGCCCTTGGCCAGCCCGACCGCCAGGCCCAGGTCGTTGATGGAGGTCGCCGCGTAGCCCTGCCGCGCGAACAGGCCGGCCGCGATATCGATGATCTTCTGGCGTCTGATCTCGAAACCCGGTCCATGGCCCGGCGGACGTGGCATAGACCAAACGGTACATTAAATCTCGGCCCTGGCGGTGCGGCGCACGATGATCACTGCTGCTGACCTGTCCCCGGAGCAACTCCTGGAGATGTACCGCCGGATGCGGCGGATCCGCCGCTTCGAGGAGCGGGCGTCCGAGCTGTACAAGGCGACCGAGATCCCCGGCTTCCTGCACCTGTCGATCGGTCAGGAGGCGAGCGCGGTCGGCGCGTGCTGGCCGCTGACCGAACGGGACGGCATCACGTCCACGCACAGGGGCCACGGCCACGTCCTCGCCAAGGGCCTGGACGCCGCGTCGATGATGGCCGAGCTGATGGGCAAGGAGACCGGCACCTGCCACGGCCGCGGCGGCTCGATGCACATCGCGGACCCGGGCCTCGGCGTCTACGGCGCGAACGGCATCGTCGGCGCCGGCCTGCCGATCGCCGGCGGGGTGGCGACCGCGGCCAAACTGCGTGGCGCGGGCGACGTGGTCGTGGCTTTCTTCGGCGACGGCGCGGTGGCCCAAGGCATGTTCCACGAGGCCGTCAACCTGGCCGCGGTATGGGACCTGCCCATCGTCTTCTTCTGCGAGAACAACGGCTACTCCGAGTTCTCGCCCGCAGCTGAGCAGCACCGCGCCCCGCTCTCCGCCCGCGCGGCCGGTTACGGGATCGGCTACGACCGCGTCAACGGCAACGATGTCGTCGCTGTCGCGCGGATGATGACCGAGATCGTCCAGCGGCTCCGCACAGGCGGCGGCCCGATCCTCGTCGAAGCCGAGACCTACCGCTGGCACGGCCACTACGAGGGCGACCCCGAGCGCTACCGCTCAGCGGAAGAAGTCTCCGCCGCCAAGGACGCCGACCCGCTCCTCATCGCCCGCCGACACATGGCGACCGCCGGTATCGATCTCGCCTCGGCCGATGCCATCGACAAGGAAATCGACGAGGAGATCGAGTCGGCAGTCGAGCTGGCCAGGAGCGCTCCCGAACCCGCCCCGGAAACCCTGTACGACTTCGTCTCCGCGCCCCGTCCGCGGATCCCCGAGCCGCTAGCCGTGCCGCAGGACGCGGAGATCTTCCGTTCCATGGACGCGGTCCGCCTCGCCCTGGAACACGAGCTCACCGCCGACCCGGACGTCTTCGTCGCAGGGATCGACGTCGGCGCGGGCGGCAACGTCTTCGGCCTCACCCGCGGCCTCGCGCAGGCCTTCCCCGGCCGCGTCCGCGACACCCCGATCAGCGAGAGCGCCATCGTCGGCCTCGCGGTCGGCGCGGCCATGGCCGGGATGAAGCCGGTCGTGGAGGTCATGTACATGGACTTCCTCGGCGTCTGCCTGGACATGCTGCTCAACCAGGCCGCCAAGCTCCGCTTCATGACCGGTGGACGGGCTGCGCTGCCGCTCGTGGTGCGCACGCAGTTCGCCGCAGGGCGGTCCTCGGGCAGCCAGCACTCGCAGAGCCTTGAGGCGATGCTCGCGCATATACCGGGCCTGACGGTCGTGATGCCCGCCAATCCGGCAGACACCTACGGCCTGCTGCGTGCCGCGATTCAAGACCCGAACCCGGTTGTCTTCGTGGAGAACCGGCTACAGTACGGCCTGAAAGCCCCTAGACCGCCGGCCGACCACGTGGTCCCGCTCGGCAAGGCCAAGGTGGTTCGGGCGGGCACCGACGTCACCCTCGTCTCCTGGTCCCGGATGGTCCAGGAGTGCCTGGCCGCCGCAGAACTGCTCGCCGCCGAGGGCGTCAGCGTCGAGGTCGTCGACCTGCGGACGATCTCCCCGCTGGACCGGGAGACCGTCCTCAGCTCCCTCGCCAAGACCAGCCGCCTGGTCATCGCGCACGAGGCGGTGCGCGACTTCGGCGTAGGAGCGGAGCTGGCCGCGATGGCCGTAGACGAGGGCTTCTGGCACCTCGACGCGCCGGTCACCCGGATCGCGCCGCCTTCAACCCCCGTCCCGTACGCGCCCTCGCTCGAACGGGTCTGGCTGCCGTCCACCGAGACCATCGCCGCGCACGTACGCCGGATCGCCGCGTTCTGACGGGGTCGCAGTCGTCTCAGACAGTAGATCATGGCAGGTGAGCGCTACGACGAAAAGCTCGAGCCGCTGGAAGATCCTCATGACCCGTGGGAGCCCGATCCCGGTTCCGCCGCGTCGGACCGCTATGTGGCGTAGATCTCCTCGAGGCCGATGAGTGCGATGTCTGCGCGCCCATCGGCACGTAATTCATCGGTGAATCCAGCCCCCGAGTAGCAGGCGAGCACGGTGCCTCGAGTGTCGAATCCCTTGGCTGCGAGCAGGTCGCGGGCCAGCGCCAACCGCTTGATGTGACCGTGGCCCATCGTCTCGCCCCATTTGGCCTCGCCCAGCGACAGGATACGGCGCGGGGCATCGGAGCGTTGCGGCGCGAACACCACCACGTCGATCTCCAGTTGGGACTTTGAGGCCGGGTCGTTGATCACGCCGGAGCGCACTTCGCCCGGCGGCTCGGCAAGGAATCGCCGGGCTGTGGGGCCCAGGGCGAAATCACGGCAGAGCGCCTCGAAATGCGGGCCCACGACCCGCTTGTCGAACGTCGCGCGCTGGTCCCGCCAGACCGCCTGTGACTCCTGTCCCGTTTCCAACCGGGCGAAGTCGGGCCACATGATCGCCTGGTAGAAGGTGACGAGCGGCTCGATGATCCGGTACGTGCTCTTGCCTGGCCGGAAGGCGTCGGGTTCTTTCGCCAACAGTGCGCAATCCTCAAGGACATTGAGCGGATGCGCGATCTCCGGTGATTTCCGGCCGACGAAGTTCGCGATCCTCCCATAGGTCGTATTGCCCTGCGCGACCGCGGCGAGCACCGAGTGGTAGAGACTCGGGTCGCGGATCTCGGTCTCCTCGGCCAGCAGATAGCGCGCCTCGCGGAACAGCGGGCTCTGCGGATTCAGGACCGTTCGGACCACCCAGTCATCGAAATCCGCCGACCCCGTCGGCGCGTCGTAGCCCACGAACTCCCGACGGTATGCGGGCGTGCCGCCGACTACCGCGTGGAGCAAGACTGCAAGGTGCGGGTCCTGGATTCCCCAGAAGGCCGCAGCGTCCTGGTACCCGAACGGCCTAACCAGCATCTCGAGGCTCGCCCTGCCGCGAAGCGGCGCCTGGCCGGCCAGCAGCCCGCCCATCACCGACATGGCGGAGCCACAGAGGATCAGTCGAACCTGGCTTGAACCACCAGAGCCCCCCGGCCCCAGCTCCCGCTGAATAATCGACGGCAGCGACGGTGACGATCGCGCAAGGAAAGGGAACTCGTCGATGACCACGACTCGCGGCCGGTCTCGAATCGCGGAGAACAGGTGCGAGATCGCGTCACCCCAGTCCTGGAACGGTCGGGGGATCTGGATGCCGTTGCGCAGCAGAACCTCCGCGAACTGCCGCAGTGAGATGGCCTCGGTCGCTTCCAGCGCTGGAAAATAGATGCCATCACCAGCGGTCGCCAGCGCTTCGAGCAGGAAGCTCTTTCCCTGCCGCCGTCGACCGCTCACCACGCCCAGGGACGCGCCCGGGTAGTTGCGTTCCACGAACGACGTCAGTCCAGCCCACTCTCGAGTGCGGTCGAACAGGTGGTCCGGTTTCCCTGCCATCAGACGCCTCTCGTGACCCGGTGCATGCACTAAAGTACACTTTAGTAAACTGTACTTTAGTAATCAAGCCAGGCTGTGCGCATGCTGGTGAACGCGTGGTCGTCGCTCTGGCCTAAGTCGCGAATCCGGGCCGTCGGCTCCCTTCAGACGGTTGCGACCGGCGTGAGCGGGCTGCCCTGGACGCCCGGCAGCCGCAGCGGGGGAGCGGTCAGCAGGAACCTGCTTCGCTCGTGGTCCCGAAGCCAGGCCGCGAGCTCGTGCAGGTACCACAGCTCGCCGAGCGGTACGCCGAGCTTGAACAGGCACAGGTGGTGGATCGGGAGCAGCGTGTGCGGCTCCTTATTCCGGTCGCGTACCAGGCCCTCGACCGCGTAGTTGTCCGCTACCAGCGCCGAGATCTGCGAGTCGGCGATCCAGTCCAGCAACGCCGGGTCGTGGGAGTCGAGGTACGCGGCCGTGGCCTGGATCGCCACCGGATCAGGGTTCTTCCCCCAGGCGAGGACCTGCGTCGCGAAGCCGGTGTGCAGCAGCAGCATGTCGCCGGGCTCGACGACCACGTTGTCCGCAGCCATGATCTCCTGAAGCGTCTTGAGATTCACCGGCTGCCACTCGGTCCCCAGGTGATGACCTAGATCGACGAGCACGCCCCGCCCCTGAACCCCGTGCGCCGCCATGTGCTCGAGGCCCAGGTGACGCGCGAAGCTGAGACTCCCGCTCCCGTCCTCCTTGGCGTCCTCACGAGGGCCGATGATGTCGACACCGGGCCGGAACCCGTTGTAGTAGACCGGCTCGGCCACCCCGTCGCCGTCCGCATCGAACTCAGCACCCTGATGTGCGAGGGCGTCCCACTGGGTCGAGTACTGCAGCCAGAGCGTCACCACGTCGTCCGACCACACGTCGATCAGCGACGGCGCGATCGACTCGCGCGCGATGACGTTGTAGAAGGTGTCCTGCTTGTACTGCATGTCCTCGGTCGGCCTGAGGATCGGCGGGTACCGCCGCTGGTTCAGCGCCGACCCGCCGGGATAGTCGAGCGGCAGGCTGAGGCTGAAGCTCACGCCGTGCTCGACTTCGCGCACGCCCTGAAGAACTTTCTCGGGTGTGAGCAGGTTGATGCGGCCCAGCTCGTCGTCCTCGCCCCAGTCGCCCCAGGTCGAGCCAGGCGGACGGTGCTTCCAACGCTTCGTCACGGCAGATCCTCCTCGTTGAGTCGCGCATGGGGAATAATAGACTGAACGGTCGAAACTTCAAATGGGAGCCGCACAATGAGCGAATCCACCGAGGCCGCCGAGGTCCGCGCCTCCACCGAGGCGTCCGTCAGAGCAGGCGTGCAGGCGGCGATCGCGGCCTACGCGCAAGCGCTGGACGCCGGACACGTCGACGACCTGGTCGACCTCTTCACCCCCGACGGCGTCTCCGATATAGCCGGCGTGGGCACCTTCGAGGGCCACGACGCACTCCGAGCGGCCTACACCGGCTTCGTGCCGAAGCGCCCCCAGCTGCATCTCGTGTCCAACACCGTCATCACCTCGTGGACCGACGATGAAGCGACGGCGATCAGCGACCTGGCGTTCTTCCAGCGCGGCGGCTCGGGCTGGGCGGTGAAGATCGTCGGCCGCTACCACGACACCCTGCGTCGCACCGATGGCGTGTGGCTGTTTCAGCGCAGAGTCACGACATTCCTGACGTAGGCGGTGTACGGTCAGCCCTAGAGACCTGGCGACTCGAGGAAGACCGGGATGTTCGACCAACATCATCTGCTCAAGCACGGCGTCGTGGCCCAAGGCGTGGTCACGAGCCATAAAGAGATCTCCCACGACCAGTACGGCAGCGAGCTCGACTACTCGATGCACGTGCGGGTCAAGTTCGAGGACGGCACCGAGACCGAGATCGTCCACCGCTGGACCAAGCGGACGAAGGTCGGCAGCCTGCGCGTCGGTGACAAGGTGCCGGTCCGGTACGACCCCGACGACCACACCAAGGCCGTCCTCGACATGCCCGCGCTCGAAGCCGCGCATGCGAAGACGATCGCCGAAGCGGAAGCGACGCTGAAGCGCTACGACGAAGAGCGGATCGCCAAGGCGCAGGCCGAGATCGCCGCGCAGGCCGAAGGCAAGCACAAGCACCATCACTGACACGCCGCGAGTCACTCGCTCTCGGAACGCTTCCAGAAGTTGAACGTCGAGTAGTCGCTCTCCGCGACATCGGCGATCATCTTCTGGAGCGTGCGTCGACCCGTCGGATTCAGCAGTTGCGCAACCTTCTTGCCGGGGATGTTCGCGCCGTAGAAGTAGCTGCTCTGCAGGAACGAGGACTGCGAGCCGGCGCCGTTGACCATGTCGGTCCACTTCTCCTCGGCGGCGGGGTCGGTCTCGATGACGTCTTGGCCGCGCTCGCGGGTGTGGACGAGAGCGGCGGTGACGAAGTCGACCTGATCGCCGGAGTAGCGGGGGTTGTTGCCGAGGGCGCCGTGCGGGCCGCCGGGGAAGAAGAAGTTGGGGAAGCCGGACGCCGTGATGCCCAGGTACGTGCGCGGCCCCTCCGCCCAGTACTCCTCGAGCGCGAGCCCGTTGCGGCCGCGTACGCCGAGACGCTTGAGCGCGCCGGTGCCGAAGTCGTAGCCGGTCGCCCAGATGATGACGTCGAACTCGCGCTCACCGGCCGCCGTCTCGATTCCCGTCTCGGTGATGCGGGTGATCGGGGTCTCCCTGAGGTTCACGAGGGAGACGTTCGGCTTGTTGTAGGTCTCGTAGTAACCGGTGCCGAAGGGGGGACGCCGTCCGCCGTAGCCGTGGTCCTTCGGGATCAGCTTGTCCGCCGTCTGCGGGTCCTTGACGATGCCGCGGACCTTTCGCTCGATGAACCGGCACCACTCCTCGTTCACGACCGGGTTCGTCGTCATGTCCATGTAGTGCTCGGACAGCTTGGTGAAGACGGGGCCGTTCCACCGCTGCTCGTAGAACTCTTCGCGCTGCTCCGGGGTGTCGTCCAGGCCCGAACGCTTGGTGATCCTGTGCAGGAAGCCGGACGGCGAGCGGTCCAGTTTCGCGCGGATGGAGTCGAAGTTCGCCTTGAGTTCGGCCTGCTCGTCGGCGGTGATCGGCGCGTTGTTGAGCGGGGTGAGCCAGTCGGCGGTCTTCTGGTAGACCGTCAGTTCGGCCACGTCGTCCGCGATCGCGGGAACGATCTGCACGCCGCTGGACCCGGTGCCGACCAGGGCCACGCGCTTGCCCCGGAAGTCGACGGGGGTCTTCGGCCACTGGCCGGTGTGGTGCTGCTCGCCGCGGAAGTCCCCGCGTCCCGCGATGGCCGGGATAAACGGCACGGAGAGGATGCCGGTCGCCGCGACGACGAAACGTGCCCGCCACTGAGAGCCGTGTCCGTCCTCGGCGCGGACGGTCCACGTGCCGGACGGCTCGTCGTAGACCGCCGAGGTCACCTTGGTGTCGAAGCGGATGTCGCGCCGCAGGTCGAAGCGGTCGACGACGTGGTTGAAGTAGCGTTCGATCTCCGGTTGGCCCGCGAACCTCTCCGACCACTCCCACTCCTCCCACAGTTCCTGCGAGAACAGGTAGCCGTAGGTGTAGCTCTCGGAGTCGAAGCGCGCCTCGGGGTAGCGGTTCCAGAACCACGTGCCGCCCACGCCGTCGCCCGCCTCGAGCAGTAGCGCGGAGAACCCGGCCTCGCGAGCCCGATAGAGCTGGTAGATGCCGGTGACGCCGGCGCCGACGATCAGGACGTCGACATCCGTGCTCTTGTGCCTCGCCGCTGCGCTCATCTAGACCTGCCTTCTCATGTGTGTGCGGATTGCCCATCACGATCAGAGAGTAGTATTCTCAGCCTACGCGAGGAAGGTTCTCGAATTCTGCAGAGAAGACCGAAGGAGTCCCCGGATGACCGTCCCGACCCGGGTGCTGGTGGTGGGTGCGGCCGCGTCCGGGCTCGCGACGGTGGAAGCGTTGCGGCGCAAGGGATACGCGGGCGGGATCACCGTGCTCGGTGACGAGCCGCACGCGCCTTACGATCGGCCGCCGCTGTCCAAGCAGGTCCTGTCCGGCCAGTGGGAGTCGGCCCAAACCGCACTGCGCACGCCCGAGGTCCTCGCCGGCCTGGACGCCGAGTTCGTGCCCGGGGACGCGGCGGTCGCACTGGATCCGGCGACGCGGACCGTGCGGACGGAGCGTGGCCGGGAGCACCGGGCGGACGCGATCGTGATCGCCACGGGGATGCGCGCGCGGGTGTTTCCGGGACAGCGGGACCTGTCCGGAGTGCATGTTCTGCGCACGCTCGACGACGCGCTGGCCCTTCGCAAGGATCTGCTGACCTGCGCGCGGCTCGTGGTCGTCGGCGAGGGCGTCCTCGGCGCCGAGATCGCGGCCACCGCGCGGAAACTGGGCCTGGACGTGACCATGACCGGGCCGCAGCCCGCGCCGATGGCGCTCCAGGTGGGCCCGCTTGTGTCGGGATTGCTGGCGGAACTGCACAGCGAGCAGGGCGTGCGGTTGCGGCTCGGGGTCGGCGTCGTGGAGCTGACAGGCGAGCACGGCCGGGTCGCCGGAGTGCGGTTGGCCTCGGGCGAGACGCTGCCGGCCGACGCGGTGGTGGTCGCGATCGGCGCGTCCCCGGCCACCGAGTGGCTGGCTGACAGCGGTCTGCGACTCGACAACGGAGTGGTCTGCGATTCACGCTGCCGGGCGGCGGACGGGATCTACGCGGTCGGCGACGTGGCCCGCTGGCACCACGAGGGGCTCGGCCGGCTGATCCGCCTGGAGAACCGGACGAACGCCACGGAGCAGGCGCAGACGGTCGCCGGAGCGATCCTCGGCGAGGACCGGCCGTACGTGCCGGTGCCCTACTTCTGGACCGATCAGTACGACGCGAAGATCCAGGTCCACGGCGTGCTGCCGATCGGCGCCGAGGTGGACGTCGTCGACGGCGATGTCTCGGCCCGGCGCTTCGTCGCGCGGTATCGCAGCGACGGCGTGGTCACCGGAATCCTCGGCTGGAACATGCCCAAGCAGGCCCGGCTGCGCAGGCAGGAGATCGTCGACGCGGCCTCCGCCGTCCTCTGAAAGCCCTTAGCCCCTCCCGCTGAACGATCAGGAGAGCACCGATGAAGGTCGTCGTCGACACGGAGAAGTGCGTTGCCGCCGGGAACTGCGTGGCCGCCGCCATGGACGTGTTCGACCAGCGCGAGGAGGACGGCATCGTCGTGCTGCTGAACGAGCATCCGCCGGCCGAGCTCGCCGCGGACGTGCGCAACGCGGCGGCGATCTGCCCCGCGCTGGCCATCCGCATCGAGGACTGACCCACCCGCCGCAGCGTCCACCACCCGCTCCACCCCCGGAGGAGATAACCATGGCCGAGACGGTCACCAGCCCGGCTGCCGCCGAAGCGCAGGTACCCCGGTTTCCGACGCCCAGGTCCGCCGAGTGCCCCTACGCCCCGCCGCGCGACCTGCTCGCCCTCGGTGACGAGAAGCCCCTGGTCAAGGCCAGGACCTGGGACGGCAGTACCCCGTGGCTGATCCTGGGCCACGCCGCGCAGCGCGCGATCCTGTCCGACCCGCGGGTGAGCGTGGACGAGCACCTGCCCGGATTCCCGTTCCCCACCAAGACGATGGCCGACACGCTCGAGCACCGGCCGCTGACGATCTTCAACGCCGACGGGGCCGACCACGCCAGGTTCCGGCGGATGATGACGGCCCCGTTCACCCGCAACCGGATGGAGCGGCTCCGTCCGGCCATCCAGCAGATCACCGACCAGCTGATCGACGACATGCTCGCCGGGCCGAACCCGGCGGACCTGGTCAAGGCTCTGTCGCTGCCGCTGCCTTCGCTGATGATCTGCGAAGTGCTCGGCGTTCCGTACGCGGACCACGAGTTCTTCCAGGAGCACGCCGAGGTCGCCACCAACACCGAGCTGACCGGCGAGCAGAGCCGCGCGTCCCAGGAGGCCCTCGGCGGCTACCTGGCGAAGCTGCTCATGGCCAAGATGCAGGAGCCGGGCGACGACGTGCTCACCGACTTCGCCGAGCGGATCAAGGCGAAGGAGCTGGAGCTTCCCGACGCCGTCATGCTCACCATGGTGCTGCTGATCGCCGGGCACGAGACCAGCGCGAACATGATCACGCTCGGCACGGCCGCGCTGTTGGAGAACCCGGAGGCGCTGGCGCAGCTGCAGACGAATCAGGACCCGCAGTTCATCGCGGGCGCGGTCGAGGAGATGCTGCGCTACCTGACCATCGCGCACCTCGGCCAGCGGCGGATCGCGCTCGAGGACATCGAGATCGAGGGCGAGACCATCAAGGGCGGCGAGGGCATCGTCGTCCCCCTGGGCGCCGGCAACTGGGACCCGGCGGCGTTCCCCGAGCCCGACCGCCTCGACCTGACCCGCGAGGCGCAACACCACCACGCGTTCGCCTGGGGAGTGCACCAGTGCCTCGGCCAGCAGCTCGCCCGCATCGAGCTCCAGGTCGTCTACGGCACGCTCTACCGGCGGATACCGACCCTGCGCCTCGCGGTCGGCCGGGACGAGCTGAAGTTCCGCGGCGACTCGCTGGCGTACGGCGTGTACGAGCTGCCGGTCGCCTGGTAACTCGGCGTATCGAGATGGGTGACTTCGGGTTCGAAGGGCGCGTCGCGGTCGTCACCGGCGCGGGACGCGGTATCGGCCGGGCCTACGCGAGGCTGCTCGCGGAGCGCGGCGCGCGCGTGGTCGTCAACGACCTCGGCGGATCGGCGGCGGGGGAGGGGACCGATGCCGGTCCCGCGCAGGCGGTGGTCAAGGAGATCCTCGTCGCCGGTGGCCAGGCCGCCGCCGACACCAACGACGTGTCCACGGCCGTCGGCGGCGCCTCGGTCGTCGAGACCGCGATCGAGTGCTACGGCCGGATCGACATCCTCGTCGCCAACGCCGGGATCATCCGGTGGGGCGCCCTCCCGGAGGTCGATGCCGAGGCCCTCAAGGCTCACCTGGCCGTCCACCTCCTCGGCTCTTTCAACACGCTGCGAGCGGCCTGGCCGCACTTCGTCGAGCAGCAGTACGGACGCGTCGTGCTGACGGCATCCAGCGGCGTCTTCGGCCGGGCCGACAACCTGTCCTACGCGGCGGCGAAGGCTGGCGTGATCGGCCTGGCCCGCAGCGCGAAGCTGGCCGGGGCGCCGCGCGGAATCAGGGTCAACGTGATCGCCCCGGCGGCGCAGACCCGGATGGCCGGAGGCGACCTACCAGACGACGCGCAAGCCATCGCCGGCCAACCGTTCCTCCCATCGGACGCCGTCGCACCGATGGCCGCGTTCCTCGCCCACGAGAACTGCCCGGTCAGCGGGGAGATCTACACGGCCGGAGCCGGCCGTTTCGCAAGGCTCTTCATCGCCTCGACCGAGGGCTACGTGCACGCGGACGGGCCGGCGACGATCGAGACCGTCGCAGAGAACTGGGATGCGATCAACGACGAGGCCGGCTACTACGTCCCGACCGACCTGATGGACTGGTCGGCGTCGTTCCTCAAGCACCAGTTCCGGGACCGTCGATGACCGATACAAACAAAACCGGCCGGATCGAGCCCGGAACGCTCGCGGTGCTCGACCGGCTGGCCCGCTGGGATTGCAAGAATGTCGCGACGGTACGCGCCTCGTACGCGGCCGTCGGCGCGGCCCCGGTGCCCCCGGATCCGCGCGTCAGGCGGACGGACGCGGTCATCCCCGGCATCGACGGACGGCCCGACGTATCAGTGCGCTGGTACCGACCGGCCGAGCACGCGGACGGCGCGTTGCCCTGCCTGCTCTGGCTGCACGGTGGCGGATACATCATGGGCACGCTAGACGAGAACGACGACCGCCTGGACCGAATGGTCATCGAGCTCGGCTGCGCGGTCGTGTCAGTGGACTGGCGGCTGGCCCCAGAGCATCCGTACCCAGAGGGCCTGGACGACGCGGAGACGGTGTGGCGTCGGATCACCAAGGATCAGTCGGCGTACAGCGTAGACGCGGACCGACTGGTCGTCGGCGGCGCTAGCGCGGGAGCAGGGCTGGCCGCTGCTCTCTGCCTCCGTCTGCGCGAGATCGACGCGCCGCAGCCAGCATTGCAGCTGCTGATCTATCCGATGCTCGACGACCGAGAGCTCACCGCGTCGATTCGTGCGAGCGAGGTTCCAGGGCACTGGGGACTCTGGAACCTCGCCGCCAATCGGCTTTGTTGGGCGGCGTATCTGGGAACGTTGGCGGGTGGAGAAGTCCCCCCGACCGCCGCACCCGCTCGCGCCAAAGACCTGACCGCCCTCGCCCCCACCTTCCTCGCGATCGGCGACGTGGACGCGTTCCTAGACGAGAACCTCGACTACGCCGCACGCCTGTCGAGCGCGGGCGTGCCGACCGAGCTGCACGTCTACCCCGGCGTCATCCACGGCGGCTTCGGCGCACGCCCGAGCACGCCGCGTACCGCGCAACTTCTGCGCGATGTGTACGGCGCGCTCGCGGCGGCCTTCGAAGTGCGAACTCAGCGGGCGTAGAGCTGCTCCGGTCCGATCAGCAGAACGTCGCCACGCTTGTCCTCCTGGAGTTCCCGGGTGAATCCGGCGGCGCCGTAGCAGGCCAGGACGGTCCCGCGGGTGTCGTAGCCCTTTGCCGCGAGCAGGTCGCGGGCGCGTTCCAGTCGACGGAGGTGACCGTGCCCGATGGTCTCGCCCCACTTGGCCTCGCCCAGCGACAGGACCCTTCGCGGCGCGTCGGAGTCTTCGGCTGCCAGGATCGCCACGTCGATCTCGATCCGGGTGCGTGCCGCTGGATCGTTCACGGTGGCGGATCCGACTTCGGCGGGCAGGTCGCCGAATAGTTCGGGCTCGGCGTCGGCGGCGAAGTCCCGGCAGACGGACTCGAAATGCGGTCCGGCCACCTGCTTGAGGAAGGCCGGCTTGGTTGCCTCCCAGACGGCCTGTCCCCTGTTGCGCTCCAGCTCCGCCCAGCTCCGCCGCATGATCGCCCCATAGAAGGTGATCAGTGGTTCGCGGATGCGATAGAGGGACTTGCCAGCACGGAACAGGTCGGTTTGCTTGGAGATGAGTGCGCAGTCCTCTAGCACGTTGAGCGGGTGGGCGATCTGATCGGATCTGCGGCCGATGAAGCTCGCGATGCCGCCGTTGGTAGTGTTACCTGACGCAATCGCGGCCAGCACTGAGTGGTAGAGCGCGGGGTCTCTGATGTCCGACTCTTCCGCCAGCAGGTATCGGGCTTCGCGGAACAGCGGGCTTTCTAGGTTCAGCACGGTGCGCACGACCCAGGCGTCGAAGTCGGCGAGGTCGGCTGGGGTATCCGAGCCGACGAACTCCTTCCGGTACGCGGGGGTGCCCCCGACGACCATATGGACAAGCAATGCGAGCCGTGGATCGGTGATCCCCCAGAACTCGGCGGCATCCCGGTAGGGGAAGGGCTGGACGACCAGTTCGAGTCCGGCCCGGCCGCGCAGCGGCGCCTGGCCGGCCAGCAGCCTGCCCATTACCGACATCGCCGAACCGCACAGCAGCAGGCGCACGGAACTGCTTTGCCCGCTGCCGCCGGGTCCGAGTTCGCGTTGGATGATCGAGGGCAGCGAAGGCGAAGCTCTGGCGAGGAAAGGGAATTCGTCGATGACGACCGGCACCGGCTTCCCGGTGAACTGCCGGAACAGGTAGGCGATCGCGTCGTTCCAGTCGCGAAAGGGGTAGTCGACCGGCTGCCGGGTGCGACGCACCAGGGCGTCCGCGAAGATTCGCAGCGATTCGGCCTCGGTGGCCTCGGTGGCGCCGAAGTAGAGTCCGCCGGTGGCATCGGCCGCGGCCTGCAGCAGGAAGCTCTTGCCCTGCCGCCGACGTCCGCTGACGACTCCGAGAGCGGCGTTCGGCTGCTCGCGCGCGATGAACGAGGTCAGCCCCCGCCACTCCCGTTCCCGGTCGAAGATGTGACTCGGCTTGAGCACGGCGGCACCTTCAGTGGAACTAGTGAATCATGGTTCACTGGACTCTAGCACACTGAAGTATAGTTCACTCAAATGCGGAGGCCTCAGTGCGTCTGCGCCTGGAGGTTGAGCGCGATGTCGGTGAGCAGGTCCTCCTGGCCGCCGACGAGCTTGCGGCGGCCCGCCTCGATGAGGATCTCGCGGGCGTCCACGCCGTACCTTGACGCGGCCAGCTCGGCGTGTCGCAGGAAGCTGCCGTAGACGCCGGCGTAGCCGATCGTCAGGGTCTCCCGGTCGACGCGCACCGGCCGGTCCTGCAGCGGGCGCACGAGATCGTCCGCCGCGTCTTCGAGGGCTGACAGGTCGCAGCCGGTCTTCCAGCCCTTGAGGTTCGCGACGGCGACGAAGGCCTCGATCGGGGTGTTTCCCGCCGCCGCGCCGTGGCCCGCGAGCGAGGCGTCCACGCGCCAGGCGCCCTCTTCGAACGCGGCCACCGAGTTGGCGACGGCGAGCGAGAGGTTCTCGTGCGCGTGGATCCCGATCTGCGTCGAGGGATCGAGGACCGCGCGGTACGCACGTACCCGCTCGCGGACGTCGTCGGTCGTCAGGCGACCGCTGGAGTCGGTGATGTAGACGCAGTGCGCGCCGTAGGACTCCATGAGCTGCGCCTGCTTGGCGAGTTCGGCAGGCCCGATCATGTGGCTCATCATCAGGAATCCCGAGACGTCCATCCCGAGTGCGCGCGCCTCCGCGATGTGCTGCGCGGACACGTCGGCCTCGGTGCAGTGCGTGGCCACGCGCACCGAGCGAACCCCCAATGCGTGCGCACGCCGCAGTTCGGTGATCGTGCCGACGCCCGGGAGCAGCAGGGTCGTGATGACCGCGCGCTCGGTGTTCGCGACCGCGGCCTCGATCCACTCCCAGTCGGTGTGGCTCCCCGGCCCGTAGTTGAGGCTCGATCCGGCGAGACCGTCGCCGTGACTGATCTCGATCGCCGCGACGCCCGCCTGATCGAGGGCGCGCGCGATGGCCCCCACTCGCTCGGGGGTGATCTTGTGCCGGATGGCGTGCATGCCGTCCCGGAGGGTGACGTCCTGGACGTAGATATCGGCAGCAGCAGTCATGACAGGCCCACCTCCACCTTCGGTCGTTCGGCGATCCGTTCGGCGACGCGCATCGCGGCCGAGGTCATGATGTCGAGGTTGCCCGCGTACGCCGGCAGGTAGTGTGCCGCGCCCTCGACCTCGAGGAATACGGTCGCCTTCCAGGACACTGAGGCGTCCTCGGCGAGCAGGATCGCGACGTCGGCCCGTTCGACCGGGGTGAACTGCACTTCCTGCGCGAGGCGGTATCCGGGCACGTACGTCGCCACCTCGGCCACCATCTCCCGCACGGACGCGCGCACGGCGTCGAGGTCCGCGTCCCCGATCAGGCAGTAGACCGTGTCCCGCATGATGAGCGGCGGCTCGGCCGGGTTCAGGATGATGATCGCCTTGCCGCGGACGGCGCGCCCGACGGTTTCGATGGCGTGCGCGGTCGTCTCGGTGAACTCGTCGATGTTCGCCCTGGTCCCCGGCCCGGCGGACTTGGAGGACACCGAGGCGACGATCTCCGCGTACGGGACGTCGGCCACCCGCGCAATCGCGGCCACGATGGGGATGGTGGCCTGGCCCCCGCAGGTCACCATGTTGATGTTCGGCGCGTCGAGATGCTCGTCGAGGTTCACCGGCGGGATGACGAAGGGGCCGAGCGCGGCCGGCGTCAGGTCGATGAGGCGGCGTCCGTAGGGTTCGAGGAGCCGGGCGTTGGCGACGTGCGCGGCGGCGCTTGTGGCGTCGAGGACGATCTCCACGTCCTCGAACTCGGGCATCGCGATCAGGCCTTCGACGCCGTCCGAGGTCGTCGCGATTCCCATCCGCGCCGCGCGGGCGAGCCCGTCGGACGCGGGGTCGATACCCACCATCGCGATGACGCGGAGGGTCTCGGAGCCTCGCAGGATCTTGATCATCAGGTCGGTGCCGATGTTCCCGGAGCCGACGATCGCGACTCCTGTCTTTTCGGTCATCGCTCTTCTACTTTCTCTGAGAAGCGCGCCGTCACGGTCCCGAGCGGCGCGATGACGGCCTCGAAGACGTCGCCGGGCTGCACGGTGACCATCGGCCCGAGCGCCCCGGAAAGCACCAGGTCGCCAGCACGCAGCGGCGTCCCGACCTCGATCAGGGTCGCGGCGAGCCAGGCGAGTGCGTTGAGCGGATCGCCGAGGCAATCGCGACCAGTACCCTGCGACACGACCTCGCCGCCGCGTCGCATCGTCATCGTCACGTCTATGGGTTCGAAGGCATCGAGCGGCGTTCCGTCAGCGCCGATCACGAAAACGCCCGACGACGCGTTGTCCGCGACTGTGTCTGTGATTCCTATGCGCCAGCCGGCAATCCGGCTGTCGACGATCTCGATCGCGGGGAAGGCGAGCGCGACCGCAGCGCGTATTGCGGCGGGATCGACGTCATCGATATCGCTCGCGAGCAGGAAGGCGACCTCCGCCTCGGCCTTCGGCTGGAGCAGTCGGCTGAACAGCGGGATCTCGGCGCCGTCCTCGTACCGCATGTCGTCGAACAGGACGCCGAAGTCCGGCCGGTCCACGCCGATCTGCCGCTGGACGGCCGGAGACGTGAGCCCGATCTTCCGGCCCACGATCCGGCCCCCGGCGGCGAGTCGCCGCTCGGTGAGGCGGTACTGCACCTGGTAGGCGGCGTCGATGTCGTCGGGTCCGAGCAGATCGGCGACGGGTGCGCAGGCGATGCGATCCGCCGCGGCGTCACTCAGCCGCTCGGCCGCCGCCTCGATCGCGCTCTCGGCAACGGTCATGCGTCGCCCCGGCCCAGGAACTCCAGCACACGACGGTCGAACTCCTGCTGCTGCTCCCACTGCGGCCAGTGCCCGGCCCCCTCGATGAGCTGGAACTCCCCGGCCGGGATGCGCTCGGCCATGTCGAGCCCTGCTTTAGCCGGACCCGAGGGGTCGTCGCTGGTCCAGATGACGAGCGTCGGCGCGGTGATCGCCGCCAACTCCGCGTCGGTCACCAGATTCCTGCGACGTATTTCAGGGTCCTGTAAACAGAGGATGTGCCGCATCGAGCCCGAGAAGCCCGGCCTGCTGTACACCCCGCGACGAATCTCCACGAGCTCATCGGTGACCGACTTCGGGTCCGCCATCAGCCACTCCAGCCGCACCCGGATCCGCTCCTCGCTCGGATCGTCGGCCGCCGCCTGACTCAGGGAACGGATACGCTCCATGACCTCCGGCGTGGCCATCGTCCCGCCGGGCGTGTTGAGCACGAGTCGGCCGACGCGGTCGGGGTAGCGGGCCGCGAACTTGATCGCGACCCAGCCGCCGAGGGACTCTCCGCTGAGGTGGGTCCGCTCGATGCCGAGTGCGTCCAAGAGACCGATCAGATGGCTGATGTAGTCATCGATTTCGAGGTCTGAGTCGGCGGTCGTCGTCCAGCCGTGGCCGGGGTAGTCGTACGCGATGACGCGGTATCCCGCTCCGACGAGGGCGCGTACATTTCGCGTGAAAGCCTCGAGGTGGCCTCCGGTGCCGTGCATGAGGATGAACGGCGTCCCCGTGCCGGCCTCCAGGACCCGGGTGGACCACGACCCGACCGGCACGTGCCTGATCGAGTAGTCCAAGCCCGCGAGTTCGTTCCAGACGGTCGTCATGACACCCTCTCCGCAACGGTCGCCGGTGCCGATGCCAGGTCCGGCGCGCCGATCGCGAGGTCGAATCCGCGGACCATGTCCGACGCGGCGTGCGCGCTGCCGGCTCCGCCGACGATCCGGTCCGGGCGGACTAAGACCACTGACTCCGCGTGCGCGTCGAACCACCGCTTGAGCGAGCCGTCGAGGTCCCCGACGATCAGCACTCTGCCATCGTCGTCCGGCGCGGCCTCCTCCCAGCCGAGCTGCACGGCGGGCCGGGCCGTGACCAGGCGTACGCCGGCCCGGTCCAGTCGGCGCCGCGCGTCCTCGTCGAGGATCGCGCGCGGGTCGTTGTTCCACGCGATGAGCGCGAACCACGGGCCCAGCGCGTCATCGAGCTTGACCGACGACGACGCGCGCGTACTCACGGTCGGTTGGATGAACAGTCGGCCGACGGGCGTCGGATCGCTCAGCGTCCCGACCCGGGTCAACGCGCCGTTCGTCATGGTGGGCATCGGTTTGAACCTCATCTGCACGATGTAGCTCTTGGCTCGCGGCACCGCCGAGAGCGCGCGGAAGAAGACGTTGCGCACGGCCGCGGCGGCCGGGTTGGTGATGGAGACCAGTCGGCCGACCCAGGTGGAGAGCTGGATCATCGCGCTGACATGGTCTCGGCGCTCCGTCTCGTAGCTGGCCAGCAGTTCGTCGTTTCCAGCGCCCCCTCCGTCCCCGCCACCACGTACGGCCAGCGCGAGCTTCCAGGACAGGTTGAGCGCGTCGCGGATGCCGCTGTTGTAGCCCTGTCCCTGCCAGACGGGCATCACGTGCGCCGCGTCGCCGATCAGGAACACGCGGCCGGAGCGGAAGTGCTCTGCCATCCGTGAGTGGTGCGTGTAGACGCGCCGACGGATCAGCTCGACCGGTGCGTTCCGGGGTACGAAGGGTTCGAGCAAGCCCCTGACGAACTCGTCGGTCATCGCCACGGCCTCGGTCTCGCCCGGCTTGAGCATGAACTCGAAGCGGCGGATGCCGTGCGGGATGCTGATGGAGACGTACGGCCGCCGCGGGTCCGCGCACACGTACGCGCCGGGGCGCCCGAGCGGATCGTTGCGGATGTCGATCACGAACCAGTCGGCCTTGGCCGACAGGCCCGCGAACTCGAAGCCGAGGCTCCTGCGGGTGGAGCTGCGTCCGCCGTCGGCCCCCACCGCGTACGCGGACCGGACCGTCCGCTCGCCGTCCGGCTCCGAGATCGTGAGCTCGACGCCGTCCTCGTCCTGGCGCAGGCCCGTGACCTGCGAGGACCAGTGAACGTCGACGGAAGGCCCGAAGCGTTCGAGGCCATCGAGCAGCACTCGGTCGGCGAGCGGCTGGACGAAGCCGTTGCGCCGGGGCCAGCCGAATTCCGCGGTCGGCGGGGCGAGCCTGGCCAGGTCGCGCTGCTTGCGATCGACGAAGACGAGGAGTTGGTGCGGCACGGTGTGCGGCAGCAGCGCGTCGACGAGCCCGGCCGTCTGGAACGTCCGCAGCGTCTCGTCGTCCATGCCGACGCCGCGCGGGAAGTCGATGAGCTCTGATTCGGCCTCGAAGACGCAGACCCGCAGCCCGTGCACGCCGAGCAGGTTCGCGAGCATCAGGCCGCTCGGCCCGGCCCCGATCACGGCGACGTCGATCGCGCCGCGATCGTTCGGGTGACGGGAATCGGTGGAGCCAGGAGTGGTGAGCATCGGCATCCTTGTGCACTATTTGCTCTATGGCTATTCACTAACTGCTCAAGGAGGCTAGTGGGCGGTGCCGGGGGCGTCAAGCGGAGTACGGGCCGCGGAGCTATCCTCGATAGGGACAGTGGGAGAGGTGAGGACCCGATGGCCAGGGAAACGCCGGTACCGCTCGGGGAAGCCGAGATCGCCGAAGCGCTCAGCGCGCTGGACGGCTGGAGCCGCCGAGGAGAAGAACTCGTCCGCGCTTACCAGGCGGCCGACTTCCCGGCCGCCATCCGCCTCGTGGACGACGTCGCGGTGCTGGCCGAGGAGGCCGATCACCACCCCGACATCGACATCCGCTGGCGCACCGTGACCTTCGCGCTGTGCACGCACTCCGCGGGCTCGCACATCACAGAGCTCGATGTCTCCATGGCGCGGAGGATCAACGCGGCGATCGCCGCTGCTGCGTAGGCCGGCGTCGGCGCTGCATGGGCCGCCGCGGGCTCAGTCCGCCAGCCGGAGCAGCCGCCCGACCTTGTCCGCGGCCCGCCGCATCACCGGTCCCGCCTGGTCCGCGATGTCCTCGCGGTAGGTGATCAGGTTCAGGCACGCGCGCGTCCCGGTCTCGCCGATCGGGATCCCGGCGGCGACGCCGTACGCCCCCGCCTCGATCTCGCCGTGGCTGCGCGCGTACCCCTGCTCGCGGGCGAGCGTCGCCGCGGCCGGCTCGTCGGGGGCTGCGGGTCCGGAGGCGAGGATCGCGTAGGCCGCCGCGCCGAGCGTGAGCGACGTGCGCATCCCGGGCCGGAAGGCGATGTGATGCGTGGCCGTCGTCGGCTCGACCAGCACGATCGCCACAGCCTCGTCGCCCTGCTCGGCGAACAGCGAGACCGTCGACTGCAGCCTGTCCGCGAGCGTCTGCATCACCGGGCGCGCGATGTCCCGCAGCGTGGGCAGATACGACTCGGCGAGCGTCGCCAGCCGGGCGCCGGAGGTGTAGGCGCCATCGTGGCCGCGCGCGACGAGGCCGAAGTCGGCGAGCGTCTGCAGCAGCCGGTAGGCGATCGACCGGTGGACGCCGAGGAGCTCACTGACCTGTTGGACGGTCAGACCGTCCTTGGAATCGGCGATCGCCAGCAATACGCGCAGGCCACGTGCCAGGGTCTGGTTCCCGTCACGCCCCTTCGCAGGCGCAGCCGCGCTCGATTCCAGCATGCGGCTCAGCATACTCTGCACACTACGCGCCGCCGTGGCACGCGGATCATGCTCGCCCCGTTTCCATCAGGCCTTTCTCAGGGTCGATCGGCTCGACCCCCTCCTCGATGGCCTTGATCAGCACCGCCATGAACGTCGTGTAGAAGCGCGCCATCCGGATGAACCCGGTGGCGAACCACAGCCCCGGCTGCGCGGAGCGGCGCCACGTGTTGGCGTACTCATTGTCGGCGGCGCGGCCGTAAGCCTTGTCGATCTTGGCCGCCGCGGTGCCGAGGGAGGGCCGGATGTGGTTCCAGAACTGCTCGTATCCGGTGGCGAACACGATCAGCTCGACCTCGAGTTCCGAGCTGTCGCTGAAGACAACCGTGGTCCCGTCCCGCACCTCGACCAGCTCGACACCCTGCTTCAGGTGCACCTTGCCGTCGGCGATCAGCTCGGACGCGCCGATGTTGATCTGGTAGCTGTCCCGGCCGGACATGTGGGCGCCGATGATGCCGGTGCCGTCGGGTCCCCACTCGAACTTGAAGCCGCGCGCCGCGAGCCGGTCCAGCAGGTCCTTGTCATCCTCCGCGGCGAGCTTCACCAGCTTCTTCTGGATCTCGTCCGACCTGAGGTTGGGTGTCGCGTAGGCGATCTGGTCCGCGAAGTCCGCGGGGAAGGTCGAGTCCTCGGAGAACAGATGGCCGGACCAGTATCTGTGGTACGACTCGTAGCTGACGACGTAGGTCGCGCTGCGCTGGAGCATGGTGACGTCCGCACCGTGCTCGTACAGGTCGTGCACGAGCTCGTGGCCGCTGACGCCCGCGCCGACCACGAGGGCCTTCTTGCCGGAGAAGTCGGCGCCGCCCTGGAACTCGTCCGAATGCGCGACGACGCCCCGGAACGTCTCAATCCCCTTGATCGCGGGTATCTTCGGCGAACCGAACAGCCCGCCCGCCACGACGAAGTGCCGCGGGCGCAAGGTTCTGATCGACCCGTCCTCGCGCCGGACGTGGATCGTCCACTGCTGCGCGTCCTCGTCGTAGTGCCCGTTCAGGAACGTGGTGCTGGTCCACACGTTGAGGTCGAGCAGCTTCGCGTATGACTCGAGCCAGTCCGCGAACTTGTCCTTGGGCGTGTGCGCGGTCCAGGTCGGCGGGAGCGGCAGATACGGCATGTGGTCGCCGAAGACGGTGCTGTGCAGCGCCAGCGACGCGTACCGCTTGCGCCACACGTCGCCGACGCGCGCCTCGCGATCGATCACGAGCGTCGGCACGTCGAGCGCGCCCAGCCGTGCCGCGATGGACAGGCCGTTGTGCCCGGCGCCGAGGACGAGTACGGCGGGTTCGCAGTCCTCGAACGCCGCTTGCTGACGCCGTTCGCTCGACCAGCGGGGGCGGTCCGGCACCACGCCGTAGACCTTGCCCTCCCTGCGGTGGTGGCGGATCCGCTCGGGGTAGTCCCGCAGGCCGATGGTCTGGGTCTGCATCATCGACGCCGCGAAGCGCTCCCCGTCGTGGACAAGGGACACGTAGCCGCGGTCGATCCGGTCCTTCGTGGTGAAGTCGAAGAACACGTGGATGCGGTCGTCCTCGGCGACCGGCGGCTGCTGGGCGCTGACCCCGACGCCGTCGAACTCCGCGGCCTTCGCGAGGTCGAGCAGCCGTGGGACGAGCGAGCCGCGACCGATGCTGTGGCTGAAATCCCAGGTGAACGCCATGAAGTCGCGCCAGGTCGCCTCTTCGGTGAACAGCTCCGCGAGGTCGGACGCGGCTGCGCTCTTCACCGCCGCCGCGAGGTCGGCCAGCCACACGGAGGCGACGTCCGCGGCATCCCGCGCGGTGAGCTCTCTGGCCGGACTGTGCGCCGGACTGTGTAAGGTGTCTGTCATCGTCCCTGTTCTCTCCGTCGCGAGTGTTCATATAGTGCACGCTGATCACCGTTATCCGCACGCTAGTTCCGGCGTGAGGGGCCGTCAAGTGTCTCCGGAACCCTTGACGCGCCTAGGGGGCAGGCGTAGAACGATATAACGACCGATCGGTATATAAATCAAGGACGGGTGAAGTGGCCAGGGATCTCATCGTGTCCGCGGACGGGCACATTCTGGAGCCGATGGACCTCTTCAAGACGCGGCTGCCCAGGCATCTGCGGGACAGGGGCGTCTGGGAAGAGGAGTTCGAGGTCGAGCCGCTGGTCGAGGGCGGGCCCCGGCACTACCGCAAGCTGCACACGCCGGGCTTCGAGGGCTGGACGATCTCCCGCTACCGGGAGACCACCGGCCGGATCCCCGAGGGCGACCCGGAGATGATCCTCGAGGACATGAGCGAGGACGGCGTCGACGCCAGCCTGATGCACCCGAACCTCTCGCTGTTCGGGCTCTACTCCGACGACCACGAGCTCTCCATGGCGCACGCCCGCGTCTACAACGACTATCTGACTGAGCGGATCCTGCCCTACTCGTCGCGGATCCGCCCCACCTGCCCGATCCCGATCACCGATGTCGACGAGGCGGTCACGGAGATCGAGCGTGTCGCGCGGGCCGGCTTCCGGGCGATCCTGCTGCCCGCGGTGCCGCCCAAGCCGTACTGGTCGCCTGAGTACGACCGGATCTGGGCGGCCGCGCAGGCCAACGGCACGCACGTGTTCTTCCACGTCGCGACCGGGGGAGTGAAGGTCGGCAAGCCGGAGTCCTCGACGATGAAGACCGTCGTGAACATGGCCCAGAAGGTCAACGATCCGATGGACGCCAAGGGCGCCGCGGACCGGATGATCGAGCAGTGCGTCTACGGCCCGATGGTCCCGCAGCGGATCATGGCCGAGCTCATCGGCGGCGGCGTCCCCGAGCGCTTCCCCGGGCTGCACTTCGGCCTGATCGAGTTCAACGCGCACTGGCTGGTGTCGCTGATGGGCTCGATGGACAAGGCCTGGGTCATCGGGATCGGCCAGGACGCCGACTGGTGGCTCGGCATGTGGGACGGCGATCGTCCCGCCACGGTCACCGATCAGTCCTCGATGGCCCGGCTGTTCCTGCTCAACGAGAAGTGGCCGTACCCGCTCAAGCCGAGCGAGTACGTCCAACGCCAGTTCCACGTCTCGTTCCAGGACGACCCGACGGCCGTCGCGTGCCGGAACATCACGGGCCTGTCGACGATCGTCTGGGGCAACGACTATCCGCACGCCGAAGGCACTTTCCGCGGCAGCCGGCAGCTGATCGCCACGCAGTTCGCCGGGGTTCCGGACGCCGAGCGTGCGACGATCCTCGGCGGCACCCTCGGCGGGCTGCTCGGCTTCGAAGCACCGGTGGCCGTTTAGTCCTTAGTTGTGTTCCTTGCCGGTCGACGCGCGCAGTCCCGCGGCCACGAGTCGCGGGACCGCCTCGCCGACCGTCTCGAAACCCTCGCCGAGCGTCAGCCCCTGAAGATGCCGGGAGTGGATGCCCTCGGCGATCACGGCGATCTTGAAGTACCCGAGGCCGAGGTAGAAGCCGAGCGGGGCCAGGTCGCGACCGGAGCTGCGCGCGTAGTGCTCGGCCAGCTCCCGGACGCTCGGCAGCAGGTCGCTGGTCGAGGCCGCCGCGCCGCCGAGTACGGGGTCGAACGCCGGATCGCGGTACACCAGATGCAGGCCGAGGTCGGTGAGCGGATCACCGAGCGTGGCCATCTCCCAGTCGACGAGGGCCCGGATCGTGCCGGGATCTTCGGGGTCGAGGATGGCGTTGTCGATGCGGTAGTCGCCGTGCACGATGGATGCCCCGCTCTCAGCAGCAGGCACCGAGTCGGCCAGGCGCGCATACAGCCGATGCATGTCGACGAACGGCCGGGTGCTGACTCGCGCCCACTGGTCGCGCCAACGGTCCACCTGACGAGTCAAATAGCCTTCAGGACGACCGAATTTCCCGAGCCCCACCTCCTGGTAGGGGACGGCGTGCAGCCCGGCGAGCACATCGATCAGCGCGAGGCCGCAGCTCGCGATCGAGGCCTGCGACAGTGCGTGCAGATCGGTGTGAGTCCGGAGCACCCGGCCTGGGACGTACTCGACCACTGAGAACGATGTGCCGATCACCGAGACGTCCTCGCACAGGGCCACCGTCCGCGCCACCGGCACGCCCGTGCCCTGCAGCGCCCGCACGACGCGGAACTCACGCCCCATGTCGTGCGCCGAGGGCGTGAGCCCGCCCAGCGGAGGCCGCCTTACGACCCAGGTCGAAACGCCATCAGTCACTCGGTACGTAAGGTTCGACCGTCCGCCCTGGAGCAGCACCCCGTGCAGCGGCCCGTCCACGCCCGGCCCTGAGGTCTCGAGGTACTTCCGCAGTGCCGCGAGGTCGAGGCCTTCGGGGGATTTCTCGTGATCGCTCACGCGCCCGCCTCGACGTCATGCCTGCGCACTACCCGCTTGGCGATGGCCCAGCGATGGGTCTCCGACGGTCCGTCATAGATGCGGAACGGGCGCACCTCACGCAGGAAGCGGCCGAGGAGCACGTCGCCGGACACGCCCAACGCCCCGCACATCTGCAGCGAGCGGTCCACCACCCGCCACACCGCCTCGGACGTGAATGTCTTGGCGATGGCGGTCGACTGAGCTGCCGACCGGCCCTGGTCCAGCTCCCAACAGGCCTGCAGAATCAGCCCACGGGAGGCCGCGATGTCGATCTCGTTGTCGGCGATCATCTGCTGGACCATGCCCAGCTCGGCCAGCCGCGACCCGAACACCTGCCTGGCCACCGCGTTGGCCACCGCTATGTCCTGGGCACGCCGCGCGACACCGAGCCACCTCATGCAGTGGGTCATCCGCGCAGGACCGAGCCGCACCTGAGCCCCCTCAAAGCCCTGATCGACCTCCCCGAGGACCGCGTCGTCGGGGACAACGCAGTTGTCGAAGACCACCTCGCAGTGCCCCCCGAACAGGCTCTCGTCCAGGGTGTCGATGTGCCGGACCACCTTCATCCCGGGATTGTCGGCGTCGACCAGGAACATCGTCGCCCCGCCCCGGTCACCCGGCTCGCCTGACGTGCGGGCCATGCAGATCGCGTACGCCGCGCCGTCCGCACCCGTGATGAACCACTTGCGTCCGTCGATCCGCCAACCCCCGGGCACCCGCCGCGCCCGCGTCGCCAGCGCCGCGGGATCCGAGCCGGCCCCCGGCGCGGGCTCGGTCATCGCAAAGCACGAACGCACCTCGCCGCTTGCCAGAGGTCGCAGGTACTGTTCCTTCTGCCGCGGCGCCGCGATGCGTTCCAGCAGGTGCATATTGCCCTCGTCCGGCGCCGCGACATTCAGTGCCAGCGGCCCGAACAGTGAATATCCGGCCTCTTCGAAGACCACGGCGCGCGATCGCATGTCCAGCCCGTGACCGCCGTACTCGGCCGACACATGCGGCGCGAACACGCCCGCCTCCTTGGCCGCGTCCTGAAGCCGGGCACGTATCTCGGTGCCTGCCGCTCCCGTGACGACACCGCCGTATCGCTCCTCGACCGGGATCACCACCTCGCGGACGAACGCGGCAGTCCGGCGGGCAAGATCGGCGACCTCGGGGTCAGGGGTCAGCTCTATAGACATGTCACTCACTTGGGCAGGGCCGTGGTCGTCGCGAAGCCGGCGAACCACTCGGGGATGGCGCGGTAGTAGGTTGAGAGCACGTCATAAGGACCCTGAGCGGCCAGCGCCGCGTAGGCCGCGAGCCACGTCCGCACCTCGTGCGCCGAGTGCCCGCCCTGCTCTACGAACCAGTCGTTGGGCTGCGAGTCCACGGCGGCGAAGTCTCCGGCCGCGAGGGAGCGGAGAACGAGCGCGTCCCACTCCGGATTCAACGCGCGGAACGTTCCACGGCCCTGGACGAACTCGCGTGCCGCCGCGATGGTACGGGTCTGATGCTGCGCGCGCTGTTCGCGGGACAGGTTGCGCCCGTGCGTGATCCGCTCGACGATCTCGGGCGGCGCCTCGCTCAATCGCGGCACCGGCGGGTCGTGAGACAGCCCGCCCGATCCTACGACGAGCACGCGACGTCCCAGGCCGCCCAGTACTTTTCCGACCGCCGCGCCCAGCAGTCGCGCCCGGACTGCCGGCCCCAGCGGGTACGCGACGCAGTTGATGAAGACGGGCACAATGGGGACGGTGTTGAGCGCCGGGAATAGGAACGTCAACGGCTGAACGAGCCCGTGGTCGACCTGCATGTCCTCTGAGACCGCGATGTCGATGCCCGCTTCCAGCACCCCGTCCGCGATCGCGTGCGCCGCGTCCCGGTCCACCTCGAGCGGACCGGCTGGCAGGCCGTAGTCGCCGACCGAGGTGGCCGCCGCGCCGATGCAGAAGGGCGGCATCAGGTCGTAGAGGAACCCGTTGTAGTGGTCCGGCGCGAACACCACCACCAGATCCGGCGCGAACTCCGCGGTGAACGCGCGGGCCCGGCCCAGCGCAGTCTCCACCTCGGCGCGGATCAACGGCTCCGGGTCGTGCAGGCCCACCAATGGTGAGTGAGAGGTTGTACACAAAGCGACGGGCATCGATGGAAAACCTCCTCTTGCGGCCGACTGGACGGGTGGCTAGGCTGAGGCGTGGCGTGCACTATTAGCACATTGCGGTGCATTCTTTGAAGCAGCACTGCGGGGCAGCATAGGTGCCCGTCCACCGTTGCGCAACGAAAACCGCGATCTCTGTAAGTCCCCTCTCCCAGTCCCCGATTTCTGAGCATTGACAAGGGTGTGCGATGCGACAGGCCTATGATGTGGTGGTCCTCGGTTCCGGAGCAGCGGGCCTGACCGCGGCCCTGGCGGCGGCGACGCAAGGGGCGGAGCGGGTCGCCGTCTTCGAGAAGGCGCAGCTGCTCGGCGGCACGACCGCGTTGTCCGGCGGCACGATCTGGATCCCCGCCAACCAGCCCGCGCGCGAGGCCGGGGTCGAGGACTCGCGCGAGCAAGGCCTCGAATATCTCGCGAGTCTGTCGAACGGGATGATCCTCCCGGAACTCGCCGAGGCGCTCGTCGACGGCGGCCCCCGGTTCGTCGACTTCCTGATTGCCAACACCGAGATCCGGCTGCGACTGGTCCGCGGCTACCCGGACTACCACCCGGAGCACCCCGGCGGCCTGCCGGGCGGCGGCCGGTCGATCGAGCCCGCGCTCGTCTCGTTCGCAGGCCTCGAAGAATGGACCGACCGCATCGCCGGAGACGTCCGCCGATCGCTGATCGCCGAGACCCCGCTGGGCGGCGGAACCGGCGTCGTACCGCCCGACGTGCTCGCCGAGCGCGAGGAGGCGAAGCAGGAAGGCCTCGGCAGGGCTCTGATCGGCGGCCTGCTCCGCGCCTGCCTCAAGCACGGCGTGCACATAGCGACGGGTACCCGAGGCGTCCGCCTTCTTCTCGGCACCAACCACGCCGTAACCGGCGTCGAACTCGAGACCCCCGAAGGCAAACAATCCGTCCACGCCGACGCGGTGATCCTCGCCACCGGCGGCTTCGAATACGACCCCGACCTCGTCCGCGACTTCCTGCGCGGGCCCCTCACCAAGCCCGTCGGCGCGCCGACCGACACCGGCGACGGACTGCGGATGGCGATGCGGATCGGCGCGCAACTCGGCAACATGCGCGAGGCCTGGTGGTCGCCGATCATCCAGTTCCCCGGCGTGCGCCGAGACGGCGGTGTCAATGCCCTGCTGTCGGCACGCGAGCGCGCTCTCCCCGGCAGCATCATGGTCAACCGCTACGGCCGCCGATTCTGCAACGAGGCGGCCAACTACAACGCGCTCGGCGGCGCCTTCCACCGCCTCGACGAATCGCGGCTCGACTACGTGAACGTACCCGCGTACATGATCTTCGATCAGTCCATGGTCGACCGCTTCGGCGCCTTCGGCGTGGGCCCCGGCGGCAAAATCCCCGATTGGGTCACCCGAGCCGAGACCCTCGACGACCTCGCCAAGACCTTCGGCCTCCCCACCGGCAACCTCCGTACGACGGTGGACCGCTTCAACGACAACGCCCGAAACGGCGTAGACCCCGACTTCGCCCGAGGCGAGAGCGCCTACGACCGCTGGCCGGGCGCCGCTCAAGCCCAGGACCCCGGCGAGCCCCGGTCGGCCCTCGGACCGCTCGAGACCGCGCCGTTCTACGGAGCCGAGGTCGCGATCTCCGCCCTGGGCACCAAGGGCGGTCCCCGCACCGACCGGGAGGGCCGCGTCCTCGACGTGGACGGCGACGTGATTCCGGGGCTCTACGCCGCGGGCAACGTCATGGCGAGCCCGGCCGGCATGGTGTACGGCGGCGCCGGCGCAACCCTCGCCGTGGCTGGCGTCTGGGGTCTTTACGCAGGACGCGCCGCGGTCCAGGATCGTGATCGGACGGCCCCGGCGGGATGAGCGGTTCACCGAGGTCTTGACCCTCCCCACTGTGAGATCTATGTTCTCGCGCAGAGAGAGTGTACTTCTCGTTCGGCAATGCTCATCCAAGAGCTCATTCAACGAAGAGTGGGGCCACGCATGCGCACGATTCCGGCCGACCTGGTATCGCGGTACGAGGCGGAAGGCTGGTGGGCGCGGGAGACGCTGGGCGAACTGCTAGCACGCGGGCTCAAGGACGTCCCAGAAGCAGAGTTCCGCGTCCACTCAACGGCGCGACCGTGGGCCGGAACCTTCGGCGACGTCGAGCGCACGGCCCGCAGGCTGGCAGCCGGCCTGCGCGAACGCGGCGTCGGCCCGGGTGACGTGATCGCGTTTCAGCTGCCGAACTGGATGGAAGCCGCCGCCGTCTTCTGGGCATCGGCGTTCCCGGGCGCGACCGTAGTGCCGATCGTGCACTTCTACGGCCGCAAGGAAGTCGAGTACATCCTGGGCGCCGTCACGCCGAAAGTATTCGTGACCGTCGAACGCTTCGGCCGCCTGGAGTACCAGCCGGACCTGTCCGCCCACGTGCCCGTAGTGGGCGTGGTAGGCCGCAATTTCGATGACCTGCTCAGCAACGACCCGCTGCCTGGAGTCCTCCCCGCCGATCCCGCAGCCCCAGCCCTGATCGCGTTCACCTCCGGCACGACACGCGACCCCAAGGGCGTGGTCCACAGCCACCAGACCCTAGGCTTCGAAACCCGCCAACTCGCCGGCCTATACGCCCCCGACCGCCCGCCCCAGCTCACGGCCGCTCCCGTAGGCCACTTCATCGGCATGCTAGACGCCTTCCTGATCCCCCTCCTCGAGCAGCGCGCAGTGAATCTCATAGACGGCTGGGACCCGGCCAAGGTGCTCGCGTTGATGGACAGCGACGGCCTGAGCGTAGGCGGCGGCGCCCCGTACTACGTCACAAGCCTCCTAGACCATCCCGACTTCACCCCCGCCCACCTCTCCGTCCTCCGATACGCAGGCCTAGGCGGCTCTTCGGTCCCAGCAGCAGTGACCGAGCGACTAGCAGGCCTAGGCATCACGGTCTTCCGCTCCTACGGAAGCACCGAGCACCCCTCCCTAACCGGTTGCCGCTACGACGACGCCGAGCCCAAGCGCCTTTACACCGACGGCAAGGCGATGCCCGGCGTAGAGCTCCGCCTGGCCGAAGACGGAGAAATCTTCAGCCGCGGCCCAGACCTATGCCTCGGCTACACGGACGCCGCGTTGACCGAACGTGTCTTCGACCACGACGGCTGGTACCACACGGGCGATCTGGGAGCGCTCGACGACGACGGCTACCTGACGATCATCGGTCGCAAGGCCGACATCATCATCCGCGGCGGCGAGAACATCAGTGCCCTGGAAGTAGAGGAAGCCCTACTAGCGCTCCCACAAGTCGCCGAAGCCGCAGTAGTAGCCGCCCCCGACCCCCGCCTAGGCGAGCACGCCGCCGCCTTCATCCGTTTAAGGCCTGGCCAGCCCGCCCCCACAATCGACGATATGCGCGCCCACCTCCAAAACATCGGCCTGGCCCGCCAAAAATGGCCCGAGGAGCTCCACGTCATCGCCGAATACCCGCGCACCGCAAGCGGCAAGATCCAAAAGTTCGTACTCCGTCAGAGCCTTACCATAGCCCTGACCCCTTAACTCCTTGCCGCTTGCCGTCGGTGGTCGGCCTTCCTACGTTCCGGCACTGCGCTCCGCTTCGCGCCGGACCTCGTGCGGCTGCCTGCCTTCGTCGGCGCTCTTCTCGTCCTTCCTCCGGTCGTCCTCTACGCGCACTTCTGGTTTGTGCGCGGGGTCGCGTCGGCTCCCCGCGTCGGCGTTGTGGCCAGGCACGTCAACGTCAACTGCTGCCTCCGGCGGGCACCTCCCTCGGAGAGCCGTCCTGGTCTGTCGGGTTGGGGTTTCGGGGTGGTGGGGTTGGGGTGGTGTTCTCTCCTCGGTCGGGCACCTAAAGGCGATCAGGGACCTGCCGGTGGGCGCAACCGGCGACGGCTCGCGCTGTTGCTGGGGTTGGCGGCTCGCCGGT